>WNGL01007708.1_pt1 | contig 13377 bp, 15 predicted proteins | sample 5400591 | NCBI WGS metagenome assembly WNGL01 (sample SAMN13153377, study PRJNA577476) | soil metagenome | isolation source: 80 cm soil or saprolite under Garry oak tree replicate 1 | place: USA:California | collected 2016-06-15
CCACCGACTCCGGGGTCAGGGGACGGACCCTGCCGAGCGCGAGGTTCGACGCGGTCACGCTCTGCAGGCTCTCGAGCTGGATGGGAGGCGCCGTCGGATTGCTCGCGAGAGAAACATCGAGCTTGCCATGGAGCAGGTGCACATCGGTAGACGCCGCGCTCGCCTGATTCTCGGCGCCCGGAACGATCTCGACCACGAGGACGGTGCCTCGGACCGCCGCCACCGCGTGCGGCGTACGGATCTCGATGATCTCGCCCGGCTTCATCCGCTGTCGCACGACGGCCAGCCCGACCTTGCCGGCCTGGAGGTCAACCGTGGCGCGCCCACCCTCTTCGGTGATGGTCAGCACGGAGAGCTCACGAACGGTGAGCAGGGCCTTGCCTCCCATCAGGACGTGTACGAGGGAGCGTTCCTTGGTGCTGATCCGGTCCTGCATGAAGACGTCGTCGCGCATCTTGAGGGCGAGGGGCTGGGTGGTGGTACCGCGCGCCACCGTCGCCTCACCGATGAGCGTGCTCACGACGCCGATGCCCGGCTGCTCCTGGGCCAGGGCAAATCCAGGTACACCGCCGACAAGTCCAAGGAACGTCAACACTCTGATCGCATTCCGCACACTCATGGCTTCCTCCTCCTATCCGGTTATCGGGCAGTGACGCCCGCATTCGTAGCCGTGTCGACCAGCTGACTCAGATCGAACCAGCGAAGAAAGAGCAACCGGGGTGCCAAGCGCGATGCGATCGCGACGCGCGGAGTGACTTGATGAAAAGGCTGCGCTGTCATGAGGCTGACAGTGCAGAAGGTGCGCAGGATGGCCGCGAGCTACGAACTGTCGCCCCGAGATTGGAAGAGCCCTCCCATCCGGGAAGGCGGGCGCGCGAAAAGATCGACAAAACACAACGGAGGCGGCGCCCAAAAACTGGACTGTTCCGAGGGAAAAATTCCCCTCGGTGGCGCCGATTGATTCGCCGCTCGCGCGGTCGTCCCGCGCGAGCGGCCGTCGCCTACTTCGCGGCCACGCCCGCGATCTCGACGAAGTACTTGGGTGCGGCCAGACGCGCCTCCACGGTGGCGCGCGCGGGCGGATTCGCGGGATCCATCCAGGCGTCCCACACGGAGTTCATGTCCTCGAAGTAGCGCATGTCGGCGAGCCAGATGGTGGCGGAGAGGAGCTTGGACTTGCTCGTGCCCGCGGCGGCGAGGAGATCGTCGATCTTCTTCAAGATTTGCTGGGTCTGGCCCTTGACGTCGGCGGAGGGATCGCCGGCGATCTGGCCTGCCAGGTAGACGGTGTCGCCATGCACGACGGCGGCGCTCAGGCGCTTGCCCGGCTGAAGGCGCTGGATGGTCACGGGGTTCTCCTCTGTGGGGGTGGGCTCACGGCGATGGCGGCTATGACGGCTTGGCGTAATTGCTCAGGATGAAGCCGGCGATGCTGTGGCGCGAGGGCCGATTGGGGAGCTGATCGCAGGGGAACCAGCGGGCGTCCTCGAGCTCCGCGCGGTCCACACGCACCTCGCCGCCGGCATAGCTGGCCACGAACCCCAGCATGATCTGGCTCGGAAACGGCCAGTTCTGGCTCCCCACGTAGCGGATGTCCTTCACGTCGACGCCGACCTCTTCCTTGACCTCGCGGGCCACCGCGCCCTCCAGCGACTCGCCGTTGTCGACGAAGCCCGCCACGAGGGCGTAGCGCCCCGGCGCCCACTCCGCCTTGCGCGCGAGGAGGACGCGATCGCCGTCGCGGACAAGAATGATGACGGCGGGATGGAGGTGAGGGTAGTGCTCGTAGCGGCAGCGCGGGCAGCGCTTGCCCCATTCCCCCTCGATGCGCGTGGTCGCCTCGCCGCAGCGCGGGCAGAAGCCGCTCGTGGATTGCCACCAGAGCGCCTGCATGGCCATGCCTCCGAGCGACAGCAGGTCGTCGGGCAGCTTCGTGCCGCGCATGGGGACGAGGCTCTCGCGGGCGAGCCCCTCCGGCGCAGCGACGTCCTTGGGCACGGCGGCCGTGAAGCAGGGCGTGCCATGGAGCGTGCCGAGCCAGAGCGGATCTGTCACCGCGGACTCGAGGCCGGCGGGGAGCGCACCCTCGGGCAGGCGGAAGGCGCCGCCGTCGGGAACCACGAGGAGATCCTGGTCCTGGACGAGCAGCCAGTAGCCCTTGGGCTCCGGAGTGCCGCCGCCGCTCTTGGCGGGCTCGAAGGCCTGGCCCAGCACCTCGCGGTTGAACGGGAGATAGACCGACAGCGGCGTGGTCAGCGGCGCGTCCTCGAGAAGATCACGGGCGTGAGAGCGCCGGGGCGACGGCGCTCGGCTCCGGATCGAGCGCCTGGAGGGCGGGCATGACTTCCTTGGCGAACAGGCGCATGCTGCGCGTGGCCTCGGCAGGTGGCATGCCGCCGTAGGAGAAGACCCCGACGAAGTGGTCATTGCCCACGCGGCGGCGGATGTCCATGATCCGCTCGTAGCATTGCTCGGGGGTGCCCCAGACCTGCAGGTCCGTGAAGAAGTCGATGACCTTCTCGTCTCCGTACGTGTGGATCTTGTCGGTCATCTTCGCGTAGTACTCGTAGCCCTTGGTCTTGGCCATGTGGTCGCCGCCGAACTGGTAGTGGTCGAGGACGGTGCGGAAGTAGCCACCGATCCACCGCCGGGCCTCCTCGCGCGCGCGATCCCGATCCGGATCGCAGAAGGTCCAGCCCGCGGAGACGGGCGGGGGCGGCTCGGCGCCGTTGAGCTGTCGGTACTGCTCGTGGTACTCCTTCAGCTCTTTCGCGACTTCTGGCCACGGTTTCTGCGGGATGATGAGAATGCCCACGCCGAGCTCGGCCATGATGCGCACGGACTCCGGCGACACGGCGGCGGCATACGTGCGGCCCCGGAAGCTCTTGAAGGGCGCGGGACGGATGGCCGCCCGCGGCTGGGAGACGAAGCGGCCGGTGAGCTCGCAGTAGCCGGTCTCGAGCCCCTCCAGGATCATCCGCGCCGATTCCACGAAGCGCTCGCGGCTCTCGTCCATGGGCACACGGAAGCCCTCGAACTCGACCTTGCCCGCCCCGCGGCCGAGCCCGAGGATCATCCGGCCGCCCGAGATGTTGTCGAGCATGGAGATCTGCTCCGCCACGCGCATGGGGTCGTGCCAGGGCAGCACCACGACCATGGAGCCAAGCGCCACGCGCTGCGTCCGCCCCGCCATGTAGGTGAGGAACTGCAGCACGTCGGGGCACATGGTGTAGTCGGTGAAGTGGTGCTCGACGCTCCAGATGGAATCGAAGCCGAGCGGCTCCGCGAGATCGGCGAGACGGAGCTCGTCCTGGTAGACCTCGAAATCCCGGCGCGCCTTGCCCGGATTCTGGAAGACGGCGGCCATGCCCACCCGCATCGGTTGATTCTCCCTTTGGAACGACGAGGCCTGCCAATCTTGCCCCACGCCGGTGCCCCGCGCAACCCTGAGCGCCCCGAGGCCGGCGGATTGACAATGGCGGCCTTTCGACTAGGCTAGAGCGGGCCCGGCCGGAACGGCCGCGTCCGAGCCTGAATCCACCCGGAGGTTTCGCGATGAAGCACCACAAGGTGTACCGGACCGAGCTCAGCCCCGTGAGCTTTCTCCAGCGCAGCGCCTATGTCTTTCCGGGCAAGCCGGCCGTGGTCCACGGCAAGCGCCAGTACACGTATCGGCAATTCGAGGAGCGCGTCAACCGGCTCGCCTCGGCGCTGCGCAAGGCCGGGCTCCAGAAGCACGATCGTGTCGCTTTCATGTGCCCGAATATTCCCGCGATGCTCGAGGCGCACTACGGTATCCCGCTCGCGGGCGGGGTGCTCGTCGCCATCAACATCCGGCTCTCCTCCGACGAGATCGGTTACATCCTCAAGCACTCGGGGTCGAAGACGCTCTTCGTGGACGCCGAGTTCGAGCACGTGATCAAGCCGCTGGACCTCACGGGCGTCAGGGTCGTGCGCGTGGACGACACGGGGGCGCCCGGCGATCCCTACGAGGATTTCCTCGCCACCGGCGCTCCCGGTCCCGTCGAGCCCGTGCTGGAGGACGAGGAAGAGCTCATCGCCATCAACTACACCTCGGGCACGACGGGGCGGCCCAAGGGGGTGATGTACTCGCACCGCGGCACCTGGTTCAACGCCATGGGCGAGGTCGTCGAGACGGGCATGAACTTCGAGACCAAGTACCTGTGGACCCTGCCCATGTTCCACTGCAACGGCTGGTGCTTCACGTGGGCGGTGACGGCGGTGGCAGGTACGCACGTGTGCCTCCGGCGCGTGGAGTCGGGCCGCATCTGGGAGCTCATCGAGTCCGAGGGCATCACCCACTACAACGGCGCGCCCACCGTGCAGATCGGCGTCATCAACGATCCGAAGGCCCATCGCCTGGCGCGCCCGGTCACCGTCACCATCGCAGGAGCGCCGCCGTCACCCACGCTCCTGGGCAAGCTCAAGGAGCTGAATTTCCGTCCCGTGCACGTCTACGGCCTCACGGAGACGTATGGCCCGCACACCGTCTGCGCCTGGCACAAGGAGTGGGATGCCCTGCCCGCGGACGAGCAGGCCACCCTGGCCGCGCGGCAGGGGCAGGGCTACGCGCTCTTCGACCTCGTCCGGGTGGTGGACGGAGAGATGAACGACGTGCCGCGCGACGGCGAGACGCTGGGCGAGGTGATCATGATCGGCAACAACTGCGCCATGGGCTACTTCGAGCAGCCCGACGCCACCGCGGAGGCCTTCCGGGGCGGCTGGTTCCACTCGGGCGACATCGGGGTGTGGCACCCCGACGGCTACATCGAGCTGCGGGACCGGAAGAAGGACATCATCATCTCCGGGGGCGAGAACATCTCGACCATCGAGGTGGAGCAGTGCGTGGCCAAGCACCCCGCGGTGATGGAGTGCGCCGTGGTTGCCGTTCCCGACGAGAAGTGGGGCGAGCGGCCCAAGGCCTTTGTCACCCTCAAGCCCGGTCAGAGCGCCAGCGAGAAGGACATCATCGAGTTCTGCAAGCAGCACATCGCCCACTTCAAGGCGCCCGCGGCCATCGAGTTCGGCGATCTCCCCAAGACCTCGACGGGCAAGGTGCAGAAGTTCGTGCTGCGCGACAAGGAGTGGAAGGGCAAAACGAAGCGCATCAACTAGCCGCCGGCATCAGCCTACCGGCTCCGGTCGTGTAACATGGTGGGGCGGGCCGGCTCCTCGAAGAGCCGGCCGCTTTACTGAGAGAGGAGCCCCCAATGCTGGCTGCGCCGCTGCGCTTCGGAATTTTCCTGGCGCCGTTTCACCCCATCGACGAGAATCCCGCCCTCGCCCTCGAGCGTGATTTCCAGCTCGTCGAGCACCTCGACGGGCTGGGCTATGACGAGGCCTGGATCGGCGAGCACCACTCGGCGGGCTACGAGACCATCGCCTCGCCGGAGGTGTTCATCGCCGCGGCCGGGGAGCGCACGCGGCGCATCCGGCTGGGCACGGGCGTGTCCTCGCTGCCCTATCACCATCCGTTCATCCTGGCCGATCGCGTCCAGCAGCTCGACTACCAGCTGAAGGGCCGCTTCATGTTCGGCGTGGGGCCGGGCTCGCTCCCCTCCGATGCCTTCATGATGGGCATCGACCCGCTGCGCCAGCGCGACATGATGGAAGAGGCGCTGGACGTCATCATCCCGCTGCTGCGCGGCGAGGCGGTGACGAAGATCACCGACTGGTTCAGCGTCAAGGAGGCGCGGCTGCAGCTCATGCCGTACACGCGTCCGCACGTGGAGATGGCGGTGGCCGCCCAGATCTCGCCGGCCGGCCCCCGCGCCGCGGGCAAGCATGGGATCGGGATGCTCTCCATCGGCTCGACGACGAGCCAGGGCTACATGGCCTTGTCGGCGGCGTGGGGCATCTGCGAGGAGCTGGCCCGCGAGCACAAGCAGGCGGTGTCACGGCACCACTGGCGCCTGGTGGCGCCGATGCACGTGGCGGAGACGCGGGAGAAGGCCCTCGAGAACGTGCGCTTCGGCCTGGGGCAGTGGGTGCGCTACTTCACCGAGGTCATCGCCCTTCCCTTCGAAATCAAGGGCAGCAGCATCGAGGACAAGTGTGCCCAGCTCATCGAATCCGGCTACGCGGTCATCGGCGACCCCGACGATGCCGCCGCGCAGCTCGAGCGGCTGGACAAGCAGTCGGGAGGCTTCGGCTGCTTCCTCCAGCTCGCCCACAACTGGGCGGATTTCCCGCAGACGCTGCGGAGCTACGAGCTGATCGCCCGCTACGTCATGCCGCGCTTCCAGGGCTTGAATCCCGGACGCCAGGCGAGCCTCGACTGGACGGCCACGAACCGCGAGAAGTTCATGAACGCCGGCCGTCAGGCCAAGGTCCTCGCCACGGAGAAGCACCTGGCCGAGCGCCGCGGCAAGCCGTCGGCCTGAAGCCCGTGCGCTACTGGGAGGACATCAAGGCGGGCGAGGTCATCGAGCTCGGGCGCCGCGCGGTGACGAAGGAGGCCATCCTCACCTTCGCGCGCGAGTTCGATCCGCAGCCGTTCCACGCGGACGAGGCGGCGGCCCAGCGCACGATCTGGGGCGGCCTCATCGCGAGCGGCTGGCACACGGGTAGCATGCTCATGCGTCTCTTCTACGACGGGTTTCTCAAGGACACGGTCAGTCTCGGCTCTCCGGGCATCGACGAGCTGAAATGGCTCAAGCCCGTGCGCCCGGGCGACACCCTGAGCGGCCGATTGACCATTCTCGAGACGGCGCCGTCGCGGAGCAAGCCTGACCGCGGGATCGTCCGCTCGCTCATGGAAGTGGCGAACCAGCACGGCGAGGTGGTCATGACCACCAAGGGCGTCAACTTCTTCGCCCGGCGCCCCTAGGCGGATCAGTTCTGCCGGTGTCTGAGCGCCTGGGCAGGACACGGTCGGCGCTCCGCGAAGTTGCGCGAGGGTCGAGATGATGTCGCGCGGCTCGGCCGGACTGCTCATGGTTGCGCTGATCTTCACGGCCGCTCCCGCGGCGGCGCAGACCATCACGTGGCAGATGGCCAATGAGTATCCCGCCACCTCCATCCACGGCGAGGGCGATCAGTTCTTCGCCAGGGAGCTCTCGGAGCGGTCGAGCGGCCGCATCGCCATCACGCATTCCTTCGACGCCGCCCTCGGCTACCGGTCCAGGGATCTGCTCGAGGCCGTGGCGCGCGGGGCCGTGCCGGTGGCCGACATGTACATCGGCGCCCTCGGCGATATCCACCCGATCTTCCTCCTGCCCTCGCTGCCCTTCCTCGCCGTCACCCCGGAGCAGGCGCGGATCCTCAACGAGGTGGCGCGGCCCGAGTACGAGCGCGTGCTCGCCCGCCACAACCAGAAGCTCCTCTATCCCTCGCCCTGGCCGCCCGCCGGCCTCTGGTCGCGGAGGCCGATCGCGGGAATGGAAGCCCTCCGGGGCCTGCGCGTGCGCACGGCGGACGCCAACGCCACCGCCACCCTCCGCGCGGCCGGCGCGCTGCCCTCGCAGCTGTCCTTCGCCGACGCCCTCCCCAAGATCAAGAGCGGCGCCATCGATGCCGTGCTCTCCTCGGGCGACGGGGGAGCGGGCCAGCGGCTCTGGGAGAACCTCCGGTACTTCACCGCCATCAACTACTCGATGACCATGAGCATGGTGACGATCAACCTGGACGTGTGGAACGGGCTCGACACCGACCTGCGATTGGCCGTGCAGGGGGCGGCGCGCGCCACGAGCGAGCGCCAGTGGAAGGAGATCCAGACGCGCATCGCGTACAATTACGAGCGCATGCGCGCCAACCGCGTGGGGATCATCACGGAGGTGACGCCCGGCTTCACCAGGGCCCTGCGCGAAGCGGGGCAGATCGCCATCGACGACTGGCTGATCAAGGTGGGTCCGCGGGGGCAGGAAATTCTGGACACCTACCGCAAGCAAATCTCCGCTCGCTGAGCGGCCGGGCTAGGGCATTCCGAGGCGGCCGACGGCGGGGAGTTTCAGGGCCGGGCGCTTCACGGCCACGCCGAAGGTCAGGCCGAGGACGTTGACCTCGACTCCCTCCTCCCACGCGGCCATCACGCCGAGCAGGCCGAAGACCGAGACCTGGAGCCCCGTTCCGCTCGGCGACAGCGCGACCGGCTCTCCGCCGGGGAGATAGTCCTTGCCGATGGCGGTCGGGGGCAGGTCGAGGCGCAGCTCGGGCACGGCGCGGGCGACATAGGCGGTGAAGGTGTTGCTGTTGGGCCCCGGCCAGGTCCGGTACGAGTCGCGGTACGGATAGGCGGCGACGGCGGCCTGGACCTTCTCGATGACGGCGTCCACCTCGGGCCCGCGGAGATCGGCCAGGAGATGGGGCCGGCTGCCGAACCAGTCGTTGTCGGGGCCGGTGCGGTTCACGCGAAGGGCCGGCGCCCCGCGACTGACGCCCCAGCCCATGACCTCGTAGCGCGTGTACCCCGCGGCGCCGGAAGGCTTGAGCGCTATCCAGGTATGGACGGCGAGCAGCCCTCGCCAGCCCACGGCGCGCGCCGCATAGACCTGGACGACGGCCTCCGGGGTGGTGGCGGGATCGGGCGACTGGCCCGAGGGCTCTCGAGAGAGCTCCCACCAGTTGCCGCGGGCCCGCTCCAGGACGGAGCAACCGGCGGTGGCGGTGACGAGCGAAAGGACTACCCCCAGTCGTGCCAGGCGTTTCATGGGCCGACCGTTAGCGCGCTGGGTGAGCGGCGCGAGCAGCCGCCCGTCGCCTAGATCAGCGGGAGAGGATAGCGGAAGGGCGCCCAGCCCATGCCCTCGACGGGCTTGGGCGTGTACGCCTCGGCCTTCCTGGCGACGGCCTTGGCCGCCGGCTTCCGGGCCGACGCCTTCTTCGCTCCTGCCTTCTTCGCTACCGGCTTCTTCGCGGTCTTCTTGGCCACTTTCTTCTTTGCCATGCGCGGGAGTCTACATCAGCACTCTCTGATCGGTCAATTCACTCGTACTGGCCCAGTACGTTACACGGGCCAGGATTCCTTGCGCCAGCCCATATCCCAGAACATCCACTCGTAGCGGCTGGTGGCGACGAAGTGGCGGCTCATGAGCTGGCGCTCGCGCGGGCCCAGTCCCGTGGCCAGCTCATCGAGACAGGCGATGACGAGGCGGACAAGCGCGCCGAACTCCTCGGAGGCGTAGGTGCCGATCCAGCGCGCGTAGAGCGCGTCCTTCGAGCCCGAGCGCTCGAGCGCCTTGCCGACCTCCCAGTAGATCCAGTAGCAGGGCAGGAGGGCGGCCACGCCCTCGTGAAAGGGCGCGCCATACGCGATGGAGAGCAGATAGCTCGTGTAGGCCTGGTTGGTCGGGGCCAGGGGGGTGGCTGCCACCGCCTCCGGCGTGAGCCCCCACTCGGCGAAGAAGCTCTCGTGCAGCGACCGCTCCACCTTGAGGGCGCCGGCCGCGTGCTCGTTGAACATGATGATCCACTCGTCCCGGGGCGCGCGGGCGGCCGCGATGGAGAGAGACCGCGCGAAGTCGCGGAGGTAGAGCGCGTCCTGCACGGCGTAGAAGCGGAAGGCCTCGCGGGGGAGCGAGCCGTCCGTCAAGCCGCGCACGAAGGGGTGGGCGAGGATCTCCGCATAGATCGGCTCGATGCTGCGCCAGAGCTCGGCGGAGAAGGCCATGGGCGGTGGTGATCTTACCGCCCGCGCAGCACGAGCGCGAGCTTGGCGGCGCGGGGGAGCTGCTTGATCTCCGCTTCGCGCCGGAGGGCGGCGCCACGGTCGCGCTTGCGCTCGACATAGCGTAGCGCGACGGGCAGCCGCGCCCGTGTATACTTCGACGCACGCCCGAGGGCGTGCTGGGCCAGGCGTCGTTTCAGGTCCGAGGTGACGCCCGCATACAGCGAGCCGTCCCCGCACTGGAGGAGGTAACAGACCCATGCCATCGCCGGCTAGTATGCACGAGCTCGACGACTCCACCGTCCATTACGAGTGGAACAACGGGATCGCGCCCCGGCTCGAGATCGAGCCCGGAGACACCGTCGCCTTCCGGACCCGAGACGCGGCGGATGGCTACTACTCCCGCCGCTCCACGCACGCCGATGTGATCGGTCGCGGCCCGTTTCGGGGGCATCCGCTGACCGGGCCCGTGCGCGTCAAGGGCGCGCGTCCGGGCGATGTGCTCGTCGTCGAGGTGCTCGACATGCGCCCGGGAGCCGATTTCGGCTGGACGGCGATACGGCCGGGGCGGGGCCTCTTGCCCGAAGCGGATTTCGGCAAGCCGTTTCTCCAGATCTGGGACCTGTCCGACGGGACCCACGCGCGCATGGACAAGCGTGTGGCCGTGCCCATCGAGGCGTTCCCGGGCGTGATGGGCACCGCCCTCGACGAGGCGGGCGGCCACAGCACGATGCCGCCGCGGAAGAACGGCGGCAACATGGACATCAAGCAGCTCACGAAGGGCTCGACGCTCTACCTGCCCGTATGGGTGGACGGCGCCCTCTTCAGCGTCGGCGACGGGCACGGCGCGCAGGGGGACGGCGAGGTCTGCGTCACCGCCGTCGAGATGCGGGCGCAGGTGACGCTGCGGTTCGGGCTCCAGCCCGGACGCCGCCTGCCCGAGCCCCAGCTGCGCACCACACGCCCGCTGGCCACGGGCACGAATACGGCGCCGTGGTATGCCACGACCGCCCACGGGCCCGATCTCTTCGCGGCCGCCCAGCAGGCCGTGCGCCACATGATCGATCACCTCGCCACGGAGCGGGGCTTTTCCCGGGAAGAGGCCTACATCATCTGCAGCGTGGCCGCCGATCTCAAGATCAGCGAGATCGTGGACGCGCCCAACTGGATCGTGTCGGCCTTCATGCCCGACAGCATCTTCGTCTGACCGTATCCGCGAACGGGACATGAACGGACCGATGAGCCTGCCGGTGATCAACTGGACGGCCCCGCCCGCGGACGCCCCCCGCGCGCCCTTCCTGCGCCTCTCCACCCTCTGGATCCAGATCACGGGAACGTGGTGCAACCTCGAGTGCGTCCACTGCATCAATGCCAGCGGCCCCGCCGACCCCTGGCTCAAGCCCATCCATCCCGACGTGGCCCGCCGCGCCATCCGCGAGGCGGAGGACCTGGGCGTGAAAGAGATCTACTTCACGGGCGGTGAGCCGTTTCTCCACACCGAGATGCTCGCCCTGCTCGGCGATGCCCTCCAGGTGGCCCCGACCACCGTGCTCACCAATGGCACGCTCATCGACGACGCCATGGCCGATGCCCTCGCCGCGCTCGCCCGTCGCGCCACCTACTCGCTCGAGATCCGGGTCAGCCTCGACGACACGGACCCGGAGACGAACGACCGCGTGCGCGGCGCCGGCTCGTTTTCCAGGGCGGTGGCGGCCATCGTCAGGCTGAACGACCGCGGCCTCCTTCCCATCGTGACGGCGACCGAGATCGCGAGCGCCGAGCACCCGGGGGAGGGGATGTACGAGCGCTTCCGCGACTTTCTCATCGCCCGGGGCATCGAGAAGCCGCGGGTGAAGATCATGCCCGTGTTCGCCCTCGGGCGCCTCGCCCGCCCGGGCGGCGCGGTGTTGAGCGAGGAAGACCTCGCGGGCTTCGATCGAGGCACGCTGCAGTGCTCGGACGCGCGGGTGGTGGCGGAGGGTGGCGTGTACGCGTGTCCGATCCTCGCGGGACTTCCTGGAGCGAAGCTCTCCGAGGGCGGACTCGAAGCCTCCTTCCGCGATGCTCCGCTCTATCACGTCTCGTGTGTCACGTGCTTCCAGACGGGGATGACGTGCAAGAACGGATAGCCGAGTATCGGCGCATCGCCGTCTTCGGCGGCGTCTACAACAATGCCCCGGCCCTTCACGCCACCCTGGAGGACGCGCGCCGGCGCGACGTGGAGGCGGTGTTCTGTCTCGGCGACATGGGCGGCTTCGGCCCCCATCCGGACCGGGTGTTCCCGCTGCTGAAGGAGAGCGGCGTCCTCGCCATCCGGGGCAACTACGACGAGTCACTGGCCCAGGGCAAAGCGGACTGCGGCTGCGGCTACACGGACCCGCGGGACAATCACTTCGCCCGGATCAGCTACGAGTATACGTTCGCGAACACCTCCGCCGAGAACAAGCGGTGGCTCGGGGCCCTGCCTGGGCACCGGCGGATTCGCCTGGGCCCCCATGGTGTGCTCATGTGCCACGGCTCGCCGCGGGTCATCAACGAATTCCTCTGGGAGTCGGCCACCCCCACCGGGCTGCTCAAGCGCTTCATGCGGGAGGCCGAGACCGAGGTGCTGCTGTGCACGCACACGGGCATCAAGTGGCACCGCGCGCTGCCCACCGGGGAGCATGCCGTCAACGTAGGGGTGATCGGGAGACCGGAGAACGACGGCTCGACCAATGTCTGGTACACCACCCTCACCGCCGGGCCCGATCTCGCCGTTGAATTCGTTCCCGTGCACTACGACTTCGAGAGCCTGGCCCGCGAGATGGACGAGGAGGGACTGCCGCCGGAATTCTCGGAGACGGTGCGCACGGGCTGGTGGACCACCTGCCTCGAGAACCTTCCGTCCAAGGAGCGCTCCCGCGGGAAGTTCTGATGACGGTGGACGTGCTGCCCAAGGATTCGCACAACCTGGAGCTGGTGGCGAATGTCCACCCGCCGGACTGGCGGCCGCCCACCCCCCCTCCCCGTTACCTTCCGCGGTCTCGGCGTGGACGTGTTCCTGGGCGACGGACGCTTCACGGGGCCGGACACGGTCGCGGTCGACGGGATATCGCTGCGCTTCAAGAAGGCCGTTATCGCCACGGGCGGGCGGGCGCATCATCCGCCCATTTCCGGGCTGGCGGAGAGCGGATTCCTCACCAATGAGAACGTCTTCGAGTTGGTAGAACGGCCGCGACGTCTCGCCGTCATCGGCGCGGGACCTATCGGCTGCGAATTGGCCCAGGCCTTCCGGCGCCTGGGCTCCGAGGTCACGCTCTTCCACACGGGTCGCCACATCCTGAACCGTGAAGACGCCGAGGCGGCCGAGATCGTGCAGCGCGCCTTCGTCGAGGAGGGTATCCGCCTCGTGCTGGGAGCGAGCATCACGCGCGTCGAGCGCGCGGGCGGAGGCAAGATGCTCTACGCGGAGGCTCCGGGTGGGCCGGTGCGCGTCACCGTGGACGAGATCCTCGTGGGCGCGGGACGGGTACCCAACGTGGAGGGGCTGGGGCTCGAGGCCGTCCACGTGGCCTGCGACGGCCGCGCCGGCGTCAAGGTGAACGACCGCTTCCAGACCACCAATCCGAGGATCTATGCGGCGGGCGACGTCTGCATGGAGGAGAAGTTCACCCATGCCGCCGACTTCGCCGCGCGCACGGTGATACAAAACGCGCTCTTCCTCGGGCGCAAGCGGCTCTCCGCCCTGACCATCCCCTGGTGCACCTACACGG
>WNGL01013305.1_pt1 | contig 13377 bp, 9 predicted proteins | sample 5400591 | NCBI WGS metagenome assembly WNGL01 (sample SAMN13153377, study PRJNA577476) | soil metagenome | isolation source: 80 cm soil or saprolite under Garry oak tree replicate 1 | place: USA:California | collected 2016-06-15
CCAAGACCTGTCAGAGCCACCTGACCGCCTTTATGCACCGACTCGAGCGCGCGAGCCGCGGCAGCGATACCCACCGTGGTGGGAGAAATGATCCCTTTGAGGTTTGGGTACTGCTGCAGCAGGGCTAGCGTAAGGTTAAAGCTAGTCGTATCATCGTCGTTCCCATAAGCGATCTTGACCAATTTCATGTTTGGGTACTTCGCTGCCAGTTCATCCTTCATGAAGCCAATCCAGGCGTTCTGGTTCGCGGCCGTGCTGGCTGCCGAGAGAATGGCAATCTGGCCGGTGCTATTGATTTGCTGGGCCAACAAATCCACCTCGCTGCGGCCAATCTGCTCACTATTGGCCTGGTTGACAAAAACGTTGCGCGCATCGGGTGCCACATCAGCGTCATAACTCACGACCTTGACTCCCTGCGCCATTGCCTGTTTCAGAGACGGTGCGACGGCATTGGGATCATCGCCCGAGATGACGATGGCGCCGACATGCTGCTGGGTGAGGCTCGTGATGAAAGGCACCTGCGCAGCGGCGTTGGCTGAGGATGGGCCGACCTGTTTGAATTGTCCACTTAGAGCCGTAGCAGCCTCCTGACCCCCTTTGGCCGCAGTGTCGAAATACGGGTTGTTGATCTGCTTGGGCAGGAACACGATGTTGAGGTTACCCCCTGTTCCGGTAGTAGGAGTAGCTCCTCCGGTGCCAGCAGTGCCCCCACAGGCCGCCAGCAGCAACAGTACAAAAACCAGACAACCGAGTCCGAGTGTTTGGAACAGCTTCTTCACTGCCTTCTCCTTTACGATTGCATTGAACTTCCCGCGGCAAGACGCCGGTGGGTTATAACGACTTGAATGCGCCGGGCAAGGTTGGGACCCAGCACAGAGAGGACCAGCAATAAGCCAATGGCGAGACTCTGAATATCCCCACTGATATTCAGCAGGTTTAACACGTCCTGTAAAACAGCTACAATGAAAATGGCCAGCACCACGCCCAGCAACGAGCCACGACCCCCAAAAATGTTGACGCCGCCCAGCAAGACAACCGTCACGACAGCCAGTTCAAACCCCAGCGCATTGTCTGGTCGAGCGCTGGAAAAACGCGCGGTAAAAATCACTCCGGCCAGCGCCGCTATCACCCCGGAGAGCATGAACAGCATGAGTTTCACCCGGCTCACGTTGACCCCGGAAAAGCGCGCTGCCTCTTTGTTATTGCCCATGGCGTAGAGTTGCCTGCCCAACCGGCTAAAATGCAACACCGCCACAAAAATCACCACCAGGATGGCAAAGATTAGACCCGACCAGGGAATCTCCGTGCCCGGGATAGTGCCAAATCCCAGATTAGTAAAAGAGGAAGGAAAGTCGCTGACCGCCTGATCACCCAGGACGACATAGGCCAGACCGCGATAGAGGGCGAGAGCACCAATTGTTATGACTAGCGAGGGCAAGGCAAGCTTGGTGACAAGTAAGCCGTTGAGACCGCCCGCAACAAGCCCCACCAGCAGCGCCACTCCTATGGCAAGCCACATAGGATGTCCGCTCTCCCAGAGAAGGCCCAGAACGACGCTCGCCAGACCCAGCACCGAAGCGACCGACAGGTCAATCTCGCCAGCGATGATAATCAGTGTCATCGGTAGAGCCATGATGGCTATTTCCATGATGTTACTGGTGAGCGCATAGAAGTTAAAGCCGCTCAGGAAATAGGGTGAGAGAACACTGCCGATCACAACACCGATCAGGAGTAGTAGCACAAGCAGGGCCTCCCAAGAAATCAGGAGCGATTTGAGTCTTTTCATGCTTTCTTCCTCCTGGAGAGGAGGGTTCGCTGCACCCAGCGGGTGATAAAGGCATCAAGTACTACAGCAACGATAATAGCCGCGCCATAAAGCGCCTGCAGCCAAAACTGGGAAATGTTCAGGATGTTTAACGCATTTTGCAACGTGCCCAGTACAATCGCACCCAGCACCGCACCCAGGATGGTGCCCGAACCACCAAAGATATTGACTCCGCCTACAACGACCGCTGCAATGACCTGCAATTCGAGGCCCGTGGCATCGGTCGCGTCTACGGTGGCAAAGCGCGCTCCCCAGAGCACTCCTGCTAGCCCGCAGAGCAGTCCCGAAGCGGCGAAAACCGCGAAAACAAGTCGATCCCTGCGAATACCGATCATATTCGCCGCATCTGGATTGCTGCCTACTGCGTAAAGCTGGCGCCCGCTCTGTGAGGCATGCAGAAAATAACCGACGATGACCGCTACGACCGCCGCAATGAGAATCAGGGCCGGAATACCAAAGATCTGGGTCGTCGCCAGTGCCAGGTAGCCGGCCGGCACATCGGAGGCATTGACCTGAGTGGTAGTATTGGCTGCGACAATAAAAACTAGGGCCCGGTAGACGTAAAGGGTACCCAGCGTGGCCACAATCGCCGGGACACGCCCGAACGAGACGATCAGTCCATTGACCATTCCTAGAACCAGCCCCAAAGCGCAGCCCAGTAGAATGCCCAGCAGCAGATTGATGCCGGGCAGCTGCTTGAAGAAATAAGCCGTGACGAAGGCGGTGATGCCTACCATTGAACCCACTGACAGATCCACGTTGCGCGTCAACACCACCAGCGTCTCCCCCACGGCAACGATCGCAAGAATGGCGACTGAAAGTAAAATCTGCTCGAAATTGTCGATGCTCAGAAAGCGCGGCGCCTGAATGCCGACGATGAGAACAATGAAAAGCAAGACAATCAGAAGACCCAGTTCACGCACCCGGCTGACCTGGCCAGGCAGACGCGCCTGGCCCACCCGGCTGCGCTGTTTCGCGGGCTCCACTTCTTGACCCGTGGTGGTCATACCATCACCTATCCTGTCCTGTGGCGGCGAACATCACCCGCTCCTGAGTCGCTTCGGAGCGAGTAAATGTGCCGGTAACACGTCCCTCATGTAGAACAATAACCTGGTCGGCCATGGCGAGCACCTCTGGGAGCTCGCTAGAGATCAAAATGATCGCCAGTCCCCTGGCGGCCAGATCTGAAATAATGTGGTGAACTTCGGCCTTGGCCCCAACATCGATACCGCGCGTTGGCTCATCCAGGATCAGAACCGACGGGTTGGTCGCCAGCCATTTGCTCAGGACCACTTTCTGCTGATTCCCGCCAGAAAGGGCATTGACTAACTGCTCCACACCCTCGGAACGGATGTGTAGCTGGCTGGAATACTCACCCGCGATCTTCTGTTCCCGGCGCGGATCAAGCAGTCCCAGGCGCGAAACCTGTTGCAGGATAGGCAGGGTGACGTTGGCGGCGATACTGAAGTTCATGACCAAACCCTGCTGGTGGCGATCTTCAGGCACATAGGCAATGCCGTTATCCATCGCGTGCTGTGGCGAGCGGATATGCACTTTCTTGCCATTGAGCCAGATTTCTCCACTCTCCGCCCGGTCAATGCCAAAGAGCACCCGCGCCACCTCTGTGCGTCCGGCCCCCACCAGGCCGGCGAAACCGAGAATCTCGCCCCGGCGAAGCTGGAAGCTCACATCGGCAAAAACTCCAGGTCGTGTGAGATGGCGTACCTCCAGCACCACTTCCCCGATCTCAGCCTCACCCTTGGGGAAAAGGTTGGAAAGTTCACGCCCGACCATGTGCTTGATGATCTCTTCAGTATTGATCTTGCTGACCGGGGCAGTAATGATATGTGTGCCATCGCGCAAGACGGTCAGGCGGTCGGCGATCTTGAAAACTTCGTCCAGGCGGTGGCTGACGAAGAGTACAGCCACGCCGCGCTCGCGCAGTTGCTTCACAATGGCAAATAATTCTTCAACCTCATGCGACGAGAGGGCCGCAGTTGGTTCATCCAGTACCAGAACGCGCGCTTGTAGAGAGAGAGCCTTGGCGATCTCTACCAGCTGTTGCTCAGCAACGGAAAGTCCTTGTACCGGTGTATGAGAACTGAGCGAAACATCCAGGGATGTGAGCAGTTGATCGACCTCGCGATGCATGCGCTTCCAATCAACGCGCCCGAAGCGATCACGAGGGTGACGGCCCATGAAGACATTCTCGGCAACATCCAGGTCGGGGAAAAGCATCGGTTCCTGGTAGACAACAGCGATGCCAAGGGCCTGGGCCTGTGTAGGCGAGCGCAGTTCTACCACCTTACCACCAACTTTCACCACCCCCGCGTCCGACCTGTAGATACCTGCCAGGATTTTCACCAGTGTGCTTTTGCCCGCGCCATTCTCGCCTACCAATGCATGCACTTCGCCAGGGAATAGACGAAAGTCCACTCCCTGCAGGGCCTGCACACCGCCAAAATGTTTGGCGATTCCACGAAGTTCAACGATGGGCTCAGGAGGATTCGTCACTTGCTTTCCCCTCTTCACGGACAAACTTGACGGGCCAGATCCTGTATAGTACAATTACTAGTGAATTGAAACGTTTCAATTATACTCAGAAAAAATATGCCGCGTTGCCAGGAGGGGGACAATCAAAAATAGACTGTCGCATTTGAGCAGTACACCCGACTCCCTCTGAACATACGCAAAGATAGTCGTGAATTGAAACGTTTCAATAAATGCAAGTATAAATGCAAATTATCGCATTGTCAAGAGGTAACCTTACATCAGTTGAGGAGATGAGAAAGCTTGCGCGAATGAGTTCAATGTCAGGCATCCGAGAAGTGGCGAGGCGTGCGGGCGTCTCGCTTGGAACCGTGTCGAACGTGCTCAACCGGCCTGAAATCGTTGCGCTGGAGACGCGGCAAAGAGTGCAGCAGGCTATCGACGAAATCGGCTTCGTACGTAACGGGTCCGCACGCCAGTTACGTGTCGGCACCAGTCAGCACATCGGCCTGATTGTGCTCGATGTGGCCAATCCTTTTTTCACTGAGGTTGCGCGTGGGGTTGAGGACCTGGCCAACCAGGCCGGCTATATCGTCATTCTGTGTAACTCCGACGACTCTGTAGAAAAGGAAAATCACTACCTGCACGTCCTCGAGGAGCAGCGCACGCAGGGGGTGCTGATTACTCCGGTGCAGAATGATGCCAGTTACCTGCAGCGGTTTCGACAGCGCGGTATTGCCGTCGTGTTACTAGATCGTCCGAGCCGCATCAAGGACCTTTGCTCGGTCGCTGTCGACGATGTGCGAGGGGGCGAACTTGCTGCGGCTCATCTTCTTGAAGAGGGTCACGAGCGCATTGGGTTTGTGCATGGCCCACTCAGTATTCGCCAGATCGCGGACCGGCGACGCGGAATGATACGGGCGGTGAAAACGGCTGGCCTTGATCCTGAGCGTGCCATTGTTGATATCACCACCCATGCGCAAAGTGCCAAAGCAGGTGAAGAGTGCGTGGAGAAACTACTATGTGCCAGGACAAGGCCGACCGCTGTTTTTTGTGCGAATGATCTCCTGGCACTTGGGCTGATGCGCGCTCTGATCAAGCAGGGCATCTCTATTCCTGGGGATATGGCTCTGGTGGGCTACGACGATGTCGAGTTCGCGAGCGTCCTTTCGACGCCCCTCACCTCAATCCGGCAACCCAAATACGAACTCGGACGCGCAGCCGCTGAGCTTCTGCTTGACGAGGCACATAATCCCACCTCTCACCAGCACAAGCACATTGTGTACCAGCCTGAGCTGATCGTGAGAGAATCAAGCCGCCCTTAGCTGGGAGACACTCCCAATCCTGTCAAATGGGAATAGGCTTCTTAACAATAGAGGAGGGATGACCATGTTCCCACAAGAACCCTGCGAGAACGCGGGTGGCAGTAAGCACAACGTGCAACGCAGTATCCCCCCCAAAGGGTTTTCTTGAAAATGCGCTGGAGAGGAGAGAACCAATGCAGCTTGATCCGCAAGTTCAGGCATATCTAGACATGTTGGCCTCGCCAGGAGCCTTCTGCTACCCGGCGAGTGGCGTGCTTGCTTCTCATACTAAGATTTACGGGTATTGCCCCGCTTTGCACTGGGCCTGGGTGCCACAAACCTTCTATAGACCCTGTTTCCCCCCGTCCACAGCAGAACAAGCCCGGCGCCTGCTACCAGGAGCAGTTGCCATAGCGGCATCCCGGCGAACTCATTATCCAGTCCCAGCGGAGCCTGGGTTTTGCCGGAAGGGAAGATCTGCCTGAGCTGCTGGCGCGTAATGCTGAACGTACTGGTCGAGTGCAGCACCTTCCCGTGCCCATACGTCAGGTTCAATGTTGTCTGGTAATCACCCACCCCAAGGGCCGGACCTGTAATAGCCACCGGGTAGTTGATCGCCGTCTGCGGCAAGAAGGTGTCGAGCTTCAGCGCGAAATGCTCCACCGCATGCCCCTGGACATCGGTGACTTGCAGCGTGCCTGACGGTTTAAGCATGACCGTGCCGGTATTGCTCAGCCCGACCAGCAGTTGCTGGTAGCCATTCTCCCCACCGATCTGAGCCCCTGTAGCTGCCAACTGCTCGACAGGCGTGCCAGGGAGGTTCACCTGGACCGCAATAATCGTCAGATTCTTGATATTGATCTTAAACGTACTCGTATTCTGCTTCGTGTTCCTGGTCGATGCATTACTTTGTTGCGTCAGATTCTCGGCAACGATGCCGCCAAGGTGCTGCCCTGGGCGGACGGTCCTGGGAATGGTGATCTGAAATGGGACGATCAGGAACCACAACTTGTATCGTTGCTGTGACAGTAAAGGCGCCGGTCCCTGTATTGTTTCCTGCCGAATTATAGAAGGTGACCGGCGATGGCGCGGGATTGCCCGCTGGCACAACGATGGGATATACCACCTGATTCTGGGGAGCATTGCAGCTTCCCGACTGGCACACAGCGGTCACGTCCGTCACAGATGAGGCCGTCGTGGGCAGGCTATAGTAGGGAGCGCTCCCCGTCGTCAACTGAGTCGAGGTAATGACCACGTGCCAGCCCTGGGTGGTCGTGTTATTGAGGGTAAAAGTAAACGTGTAGCTTACAATCTGATCCATTCCGTTTAGCGTCAATGCGCCTGTCGGCTGGCTGGTAAAAGAGAGACTATTCCCGTTGGTGAGAGAGGCACTGCTCCCGCTGCAACTCCAGGCGACCTTCACCAGCATCGTTCCCGCCACCCCGGCGAAAGTGAAGCTCCCGCTCTGACAGGGGATCGCGGCAATAGTCACCGTCTCGTACCTACCGGGGGATAACTGTTCCCTGGCCGGATTGAAGGTAATCCCGCTGAGGCTACTGCTGGCTGTCCAGCTCACATTCCCTTGCGAACTGGAGGTCTCTGCCAGGAGTACAGTACACTGGTAGGTACTTCCTGTTGAGCTACACCTCGCACTCATTGGATCCAGGCTTCCTGGCCTGACGGTCAGTACCGGCGGTTGAGCAGGTGGAAGCTGAGATGGTGTACAACTCCACCAGACCGTGACCGGACTGGCTCCCCCTGAGCCGACAAAGGTGAACGTGCCATTCTGGCATGGAATGCCAGTGATGATTACCCGCGTCGTACTCCCCGGAGAGAGTTGCCCGTTTACTTGGGAGAAGCTCACGCCCTTCAGGCTGCTGCTGGCCGTCCAGTTCACATCCTGCCGGGATGTCGCCGTTTCTCTTATAGCAATAGCGCACTGGTAGGTGTCCCCAGTGCGGGAACAACGTGCACTTGTTGGATCTAAGCTCCCTGGGCTGACCATCAGCTTCGACGGTAATGGCGCTGGAGGTGGTAATGGTGCTGTCTGGCAACTCCACACTCTACGCACCGTATTCGTCTGGCCCGTAAAAGTGAAGCTCCCATAACTACAGTCACTCCTCGGGACAAAAACGGTCACCGTGCTTGACTCGCCTGGCGACAGCGTCCCACCTGACGGAATGAAGCTCACCCCTCCCAGGCTGCTGCTGGCGGTCCAGTCCAGCTTGCCTTGCGAACTCCCCGTTTCCCTGACCGTCGCCATACAGGTCCAGCCACCGCCTCCGCTTGTGCAGTTTCCCCCGGCCCTGAAACCTGTTGGGCTGACTCTGAGGATGGCCGATGTTGAGGCAAAGACAACTTCACTCCCAGGCAGAAGCGATGCTCCTATAAAGATGAGGCAGGCAAGGCTCAGTAGCCACCTGAGAGGCCAACCGTATCGACGGGCAGGCGGCATCTTCTCGCAAAGTAGGTGAAGCCGTGCGTAAGGCGACAAACTTTCTCTATAAACAAATGCATGATCGCACGATTCCATACCCCACAAACTGCAGCGCTGCACATTGACCTCCCTTGTGTAAAAGTTGCTTCGAATTCTTTCAAAGAGCCAGCATCACCCGATGGGAAAGACCTTATCTCTCTATCTCTGACACATTTCTGCTACAACTCCATCAAGGGCGCTCTAATCATGTCTCATGTCCTCCATCTATCCACCGACGTAATTTTCTGCTACTATATGCTTGCAGAAAAGCATAAGGCTCTTTTGCATGAAGCATATCTACTGATGAGATGTTCACTGTCCCTCGTAGCATGTTTCTGCTCAGATCGGTGCCCCTGTGAGGTCACGCATGGGAGATCATGTTGGAGAGCAACTGGGCAACTACCACCTGCTCCGTCTGCTGGGACGAGGTGGCTTTGCCGAGGTGTATCTCGGGGAACACCTGTACCTCCAGAACCGGGCGGCGGTCAAAGTCCTGCACACCCGGCTCAGTGGGGAAGAGGCAGCGCGCTTCGTGACCGAGGCGCGGACCCTGGCCCGCCTTTCTCACCCCCATATAGTGCGTGTGCTGGACTTCGCGCTGCACGAGGGCATCCCTTTTCTCGTGATGGAGTATGCCCCCGGCGGCTCCTTGCGCACGCGCCATCCTGCAGGCACCCGTCTGCCGCTTGATACCATCGTGAGCTATGTCAGCCAGGTGGCCTCCGCCTTGCAATACGCCCATGACCAGCGCCTCATGCACCGCGACGTCAAGCCGGAGAATATGCTGCTGGACGCTCACGAGCAGGTCCTGCTGGCCGACTTTGGGCTGGCGCTGCTCACGTCGACCCACCCGGCCAGCACGCAGGCGATGGACCCGGCGCTGGCGGGGACCGCTCCGTATCTGGCCCCCGAACAGGTGCAAGGCACACCGCGAGCGGCCAGTGACCAGTACGCGTTGGGGGTGGTCGTCTACGAGTGGCTCTCTGGCCAACGCCCGTTCAGGGGAACGCCCATCGAGGTGGCGCTGCAGCATGTCTCGGCCCCACCGCCTTCCTTCCATGAGCGGGTGCCTGATCTCTCGCCGGCCGTCGAGGAGATCGTCATGCGTGCGCTGTCCAAAGAGCCTGAACTGCGTTTCCCCTCCGTGCAGGACTTTGCGACCGCTCTGCAGCATGCTGCTCATCCCGCCGGTCCCGCTGACCTGGTCCAGCAACAGGCGCAGGCGCAGACGGTGATGACTCCGGTGGCATTGGCAAGACGCGTCTGGTCATCCAGGTTGCCAGCCAGCTGCGCGATCGCTTCGCCGATGGCGTCTGCTTTGTGGGCCTGGCTTCCATACGCGATCCCAGCCTCGTCATATCCTCCATTGCACACGAATTAGGCCTGCAAGAGGCAGGAGCGCAGCCCCTCGTGGAGACCGTGACAACCTGGTTGCGAGACAAGCGGTTCCTCTTGCTGCTCGATAACTTCGAACAGATCGTCAGTGCCGCTCCACTGCTGGTGGACCTGCTGGCAGCCTGCCCTCGGCTGGTCATCCTGGTGACCAGCCGTGAGGTGCTGCGCCTGTCGCCAGAACAGCTCTTCCCTGTCCCACCGCTGGCTTTACCAGACCTGGCCCAACGTATCGAGCAGGAAGAGCTGGCGCAGTATGCAGCGGTGTCCCTCTTCCTGCAGCGTGCCCAGGCGATCAAACCAGACTTCATGCTCACGCAGGCCAATGGACGAGCGATTGCAGAGCTCTGTGTGCGGCTGGATGGACTCCCACTAGCGCTCGAACTGGCAGCGGCCCGCATCCGCTTGTTGCCGCCGCAGGCGCTGCTCGCCCGCCTCGCACAGCGCTTCCAGGTGCTCACGGGTGGGTCGCGAACCCTGCCGCAGCGGCAGCAAACGTTGCACAACACCCTCCAATGGAGCTATGACCTCTTGAACGAGGAGGAGCAACGGCTCTTCCGGCATCTCTCGGTCTTCGTCGGCGGCTGCACACTGGAAGCAGCCGAGGCAGTGTGTGGTACTAGCAGCGATGCTGCTGTTAGCATGGAAGGCTCAATGCTGGACGCTGTTGCTTCACTCATCGACAAGAGCCTGCTGCACCAAACTGAGCAAGAAGGAGGGGAGCCTCGACTGGCCATGCTGGAGACGATCCGCGAGTTTGGGCGCGAGGCGCTCGTCGCCAGTGGAGAAGCAGAGGTCACCCAACGCGCTCACGCCGCTTACTATCTAGCGCTGGCAGAGGAAGCGGAGCCGAGGCTGACCGGTGCAGGGAGGGGGAGGTGGCTCGAGCGATTGCAGTGCGAACACGAGAACCTGCGCGCGGCACTGGCGCGGTTGATGGAACACAAGGAGTGGGAGGCGGCCTTGCGGCTTGGCGGCGCCCTGGTGCACTTCTGGTGGATGCGTGGGTATCTGAGCGAGGGGCGCACCAAGCTGGCGCGGGCACTGGCTGGGAGTCGGGGGGTTGTGGCAACCCCTCTGCGAGCGAAGGCGCTCTGCGCTGCGGGTACACTTGCTGCCAGGCAGGGAGACTATGTGCAGGCCGAAATTTTGTGCGGGGAAAGCCTGGCGCTCTTCCGAGCATTGGACGACCCCCGAGGCTGCGGGACTTCCCTGAGCTGGCTGGGGTATGCTGCCTGGCAGCAGAGCGCTTATACAATGGCACGTTCTCAATTAGAGGAGGCAGTGACTCTCTGCAGGGAGGTAAACGACCAGTACGGCATCGCCTTGGCGCTCGTCCACCTAGCAGCTGTGTTTTGTCGCAAGGGGAGTATGACCAAGCACGTACCCTGGCAGAGGAGGCTATGGTGCTTTCCAGGGAGAGGGGTGATACCTGGTGCATTATACGCGCTCTCTGGATTTTAGCACTGGTGATATCCTTCGAGGGTGATTTCACAAAGGCACAGGCTCTGCTCGAGGAGGGTATCGCTTTATCCAGGCAGGAGGACTACAAGGAAAGCATCGCCTACTCTTTATTTGTCTCGGGGCAGGTTGCCGTTCAGCAAGGTGACATTTCGAAGGCACGGTCGCTGCTTGAGGAAAGTCTGGCCTTCTTCAAAGAAGTGGGCGATCGGAAGAATTTCGCTCAATCGCTCGTCGGTCTGGCCGGGATTTCACTTGTGCAAGGCGACTACGCCGTGGCACGTGCTCTCTTCGAAGAGAGTCTCGCAATCTTCAAGGCAGTAGGCAACACATGGTTCATAGCCGTATGCTTGGTGGGATTCGCGGCCCTGGCTGCCGCCCAGGGAGCATGGCCATGGGCAGCGCGACTATCAGGTGCGGCGAAGGCCCTGTGTGAAGTAATTGGTGGGGTTTTACCACCTGCTATGCGTGCCGCGCAAGAATTCACCAGCGCTGCGGCCCGTGCACAGCTCGGAGAGGAAGTCTTCACAGCAGCATTGGCTGAAGGGCGCACGATGACCCCTGAGCAGGCCCTGGCTGCACAAGGACCCGTGACCATGCCGACCACGGCTCCAGCGGGACCATCCTCCGGTCCACACGCTGCGAAAGCCCCGACCTATCCAGCTGGCCTGACCGCCCGCGAAGTGGAGATACTACGCCTGGTGGTGCAAGGGCTCACCGATGCCCAGGTGGCCGAACACTTGGTCATCAGCCCTCGTACCGTCAACTGGCACCTGACCTCGATCTACACTAAGCTTGGGGGTCTCTTCTCGAGCCGCCGCCACCCGTTACGCCATTGAGCATCACCTGGTCTAATGCTCCCTATCCCTGTGTACTCCTCTGACCTGCTCGCACCTCATGTCCTATTGAGCTTCGTCACGCCCTCTGGGAACCCTTTCACATAGAGGTCTTTTCAGTGCGCTCCCTTCGGGAGCGAGAGGAGAGAGAATTTCAGGGGTGTCCCCTGAAACCCCGCCAGGTGCTGTGCCCCTGGACCCCGCTGCAAAACATCTCTACTTGAAAGCCCTGGGAACCCCACCTGGTAATTCTACGGGGATGCTCTCGGTGTCCTGGCTTCCTGACCATGCACAAACAGGTAATGAAACAGGTAATTCTACAGATGTGCCATTGCCTCCAGAATAGTAAACTAGAAGCAAGGGTGCTCGCTTATGAGCATGAGAAAAGGGAAAGGTGTCTATGAAGACAATCAAGCTAATTGTAAGTGATCTGCATGTTGCCAGCGGATCACCGCTGCTGGATGGCTTTGGGCAGCGCCAGCAGGCTGCGCTGGAAGGCCTCCTGTCGGCGGCTGGCAGCAGCAGCGGGAGTCCATTGGGCGAGGCGGACGAGGTGGAGTTGATATTCAACGGGGATTGCTTTGACTTTCTGATAGTGGAGCCCCACGACACGGGCGGAGTGATGCATGCTGGCCTGGCGGTGGAGAAGCTGGGGAGGGTGATTGCGGCGCACGGCCCTTTCTTCGAGACGTTACACAGGTTTCTCAGCCAGCCGGGGCGGCGCGTGACCTTCATGACGGGCAATCACGATATGGAGCTGTGTTTCGCGGAGGTGCGCGCAGGGATCGTGGAGGCAATGGGCATGAAGCAAGACGATGGGCGGGTGTATTTCTGCCCCACGCCCAGTTATCGGCCGCTGCCGGATGTGTACGTCGAGCATGGCAATGCGTACCATTTCTGGTGTTGTGATAGGAGCGGCTTCTGGGATGCGTCGGGCCATGGAAGGACAGCCCATCCGCAGGTGATGACGTTACCGCTTGAGGCGCAGTATATGCAACATGTGGGCTATCCCGTCCTGGCGCGCTACCCCTACCTGACTCGCTTTGAGTCGTCGCTGAGCATTACGCGGCAGACAGCGTTATTGTGCCTGCTGAACCCGGCGGTGATGGTAGAGGCGGTACAGCACGTGATGGAATTATTGGACGCAGGTACACACGGGCCGCGCAAGGGATTGCTCCACCTGGCAAGAGGCGAGGCATGTTCCCCTGCCACCTTGTTTGAACAAGCGATGATGGCGCTGCTGGCGTTTCAACAGCAGGTCGTGGCACGCTCGCCGGGATGGAAAGAGCCGTTGGGAGAAGAGGCTGCACTCCAGGCCCAGGCGCAGGCGATGATGGAGCTTGCGATGCTGCGGGAGACATTGAGCAGGGTGGGCAAAGATGAGGGTGTGACAGAGGCGATCGCGACGATCTGTACGCCGGCGGCATCTGCGATAGGGGACAGTGTGGCCGCAGGGATGCATACGGTGCTGCACAGCGACCCCTCGCTGCGGTATGTGCTTGCGGGGCATACGCACACGGTACGTATTGATCCGATCAAGGGTGAGACGGCAGGGCAACAGGTGTACCTGAATACGGGGAGTTGGGCGTCGCG
>WNGL01006871.1_pt2 | contig 13375 bp, 9 predicted proteins | sample 5400591 | NCBI WGS metagenome assembly WNGL01 (sample SAMN13153377, study PRJNA577476) | soil metagenome | isolation source: 80 cm soil or saprolite under Garry oak tree replicate 1 | place: USA:California | collected 2016-06-15
TCTGGCTTACGTCTGGGCGCTCTCGGCGCTGCCGAAGCCCTTCTCGCTGGCGCCGTTCCTCTACCTGGCGACGAGCGCGGCGCGGCTGGCGCGCTTCAACATCCAGGCGCCGATGCAGGACAAGCGCTATTTCGTGGGGCTGCCGACGCCCGCGGCCGCGTGCGCCATCGCCGCCTGTGTCTACTACGATCCCGGACGGGTGGCCGATCCGATCACGGCCTTTCTGGTGATGTTCCTGGTCGTCACGTTGTCGGTGCTGATGATCAGCAAGGTGCGCTATCGATCGTTCAAGGAGATCGACCTGCGGCGCCGCGTTCCGTGGATCGTGGTGATCCTGGTCGCCCTCGTCTATTTTGCGATCGCCGGGTATCCTAGTGCGGTCGCGCTGTTTCTGAGCTTCGCCTATCTGCTTTCGGGGCTGTTCCCGCGGCTGCGCCCGGCGGGGCAGAAAGAGCCGCGGATCGCCCCGGCCGGAGGTCGCGATGGCCGCCCCTGAAGTCGCCCGGTTCCGCCGCAGGGCCCACATCGCTCTGTTCGACGCGACGACGCTGCGCGGCAAGGCCGTCAAGGGCCATCTCGTCGCCCGATCGTTCCCGACAGCCTCCGTCCGCCTGTTCACTTCGAGCGGCGATCCCGAGGCCAACCTGTCCGATTACGCCGGCGAAGCGATGCTGGTCGCCGCGCCCGACATCGAGGCGCTGGGGAAACTCGATATCGCGTTCCTGTGCGGAACTCGCGAGGAGGGCACCCGCTACCTCGACTGGGCCGGGCGGGCGGGGTTCGTCGCCATCGACCTGACCGGGGCCGCGAGGTCCGCTCCGGGAGTGACGGTCGTGAACGCCTCGGTCAACCCGGAGGCGGTTTCCGGAAGCGCGGGGGTCATCGCGACGCCGCACCCTGTCTCCCAGTTGCTCTCGACGCTTCTGGCGCCCATCCGGCGGCACGGTGGCCTGCGCGAGGCGGAAGCCGTGGTGCTGCAGCCCGCCTCTCAATGCGACTCCGCGGGCCTCGACGAGCTGCACCAGCAGACCATGGGCCTGATGAATTTCCAGGAGATCCCCCGGCAGATTTTCGGGCGCCAGCTGGCGTTCAATGTGCTCCCCGCCTGGCTGCAGCAGGAGGGGCAGGTCCCAGGCGCGGACCGTGCCGAACTCGAGGGGGAGATCCTGGCGATCACAGGAGGCGGCTATTCGCTGGCCGTGCAGGTGGTCCAGGCTCCGGTCTTCCACGGCCACGCCGCCATGGTGCACCTGGTCCTGGAGAACGGCAGGGTCCGCGAGGACCTGCTTGGTTGTTTCAAGGGGAATGACGAGGTGCGACTGGCGCGGCGCGGTGACACCATGACGCCGGTCGAGCGGGCGGGAGAGACCGGGGTCCTGCTGGCGGGGTTCCGGCGGGGCCGGGACGATTCGTCCTTCTGGGTCTGGGCCGTGAGCGACGATCTGGCCGGCGGCACCACGCTCAACGCCGTCCGCATCGCCGAGGCCCTCCTGGAGCCGGCGCGCGCCAGGGTGCGCGCATGAAGGCTCGCGTCCTGGCCTGCGGTGCGGCGGCGCTCGCCGCCCTTTTGACGTGGGAGCCGGGGGCTTCCGCACAGGACCTGAAGAGACCCGAGGAGCAGCTGGCGGCGATCTACAGCCTGAAGGTGCAGCTCGAGATCGAGCAGCGCCGCCTGGACGAGGCGCTGCAGCGCTACGGCAACCAGGCGCGGGCCCGCGAGGAGGCCCGCGGCCGGCTGCAGCGCATGTATGACGACCTCGACGGCATGGTGGAAGGGCGGGCCGGCATGGACCCGGCGCTGATGCAGCAGCGGGAGGAGGAGATCCAGAAGACCGAGCAGGAGGTCATCGCGCTCAGCCAGGAGACCCGCCGGATTCGCGACGACATCCGCGACGCGCACGCCCGCATCGAGCTGCTGAGCGAACGCATCAGCCGGCTCCGCAAGACGCTGCCCTCGGACACCGAGGCTCTGACCGGGGCCTGGGACGTGACCTACCTCCCGAGCGGGGACAAGGGTCTCTTCCAGCTCCGGCAATCGGGCACGCTTCTGGTGGGCGAGTACACCCTGGAGGGCGGTTGGAAGGGCAGCCTGCAGGGCACCTTCGTCGACGGCAAGGTGCTCCTGCACCGCATCGACTCGAAGCTCGGCCGCTCCTCCGACCTCGAGGGCGCCCTCGCCCCCGACGGACGCACCCTGCGCGGGACCTGGCAGAACTTCATCCTGTCGGGCGGCGAGCCGACGAGCGGGCAGTGGGTCGCGAAGAAGAAGCAGGAAAAAGGCGAGCCCTGAACTCTGGGGGAACGATCAGCTCCCGGACGGTCGCCCCGGATCCGCCAGGGCAGGGCGCAGGCGGAACGGGACCGCGGCCAGGTCGGGGCCTCCGGGATTTTCCCCGGTGACCCGCACCGCCAGGACGTAATCTCCGGCCGGCAGGCCCTCGACGGCCAGCCCCATCTTGGTCGCTCCCGCGCCCGCCCCGGGGCCGCCGACCTCTCCCGCGTCTGCCGCCGCGACCGGGAGGCTGCGCACGATCCGCTCGCCGTTCCTGATCACCACGCGGACCGCAGGGCCCGCCGTCGGCCCCTCGACCCGGAAACCGCACGCCAGCGGCTCGCCGACCGAGAAGGTGGTCTTGAGCGCCGGTCCCAGGTTGAACTCCGCCGGCCGGTCGGAGGAAGGGGCCGTCCCCGGGTTCGCGGGAATCTCGACCCAGAGGCTCTTCTCGGCCATGGAGTAGATCGAGAGACCGACCACCGGTGAGGCCGTGCCGGCCTCAGGGACCGCGAGCCGCGCCGCTCCCAGCCCGCCGCCGGACAGGTCGGAGACGACCGCGGTGATGGTCTGGCCCCCGCGCGGCAGTCGGATGCGGCTGTAGAAATCGACACCGGGCGGCTTCGGGTCCGTTCCGGCCCCGAGCGCGATGTGCGCCTCCCGGGCGGCGCGCAGGGTCTCGTGCTTGGTCGCATCGATCACCACGAAGCCGGCCTCCAGCCGGGCGGTCGGTCCTCCTTCCTGCGGCACGAACAGGGCGCGGCCGGGTGGCAGGTGGATGACCAGATCGGCCACGCGTCCGGCGCCGTCGGCCGGTCCCGGAATGAGCGTCAGCTCGATGCCCAGGTCGCCGTACAGCTCCGGAAGGAGGTAGGCCGCCTGCACGGCATGCTCGCGGGCCTCGTGCGGGAGAAGACGCGTGAAGCCCCGGCGCCAGCGGAGCCGCGCGCCGCTTTTCCTCACGCGCAACTGGACGGTGTGATATTGCCCGTCGGGCGGCCCCTCCGGGGCGTAGCCGATGATGTAGAAGGTCCGGCTGGAGACCTCGGCCTCGCTCAGCGCCTTGAAGAGATCGTTGGAGGTCGAGGCGGTGCCGCCGGTATTGAGGGCGATGGTCTCCATGGTGTTGGAGCGCCGGACCGAGGCGCGGAGCTCGGTGGGCGAGGCGGACGTCAACCCGCTCGTCTGCACGCTATGGAGCGTCACGCCGGCCGCCGCGGCGGCGTAGGCCAGCTGCTTGATGTCCTGAGAGAGATCGAATTTGGCCGCCTGGGTCGCGAACTTGGAGTCGGGATCGGCCCCCGCGAGCCGCAGGAAGAAGTCGAAGGCGGGGTTCTCGGCCACACCGTCTCCCATGAACACGATGGCCTTGGAGCCTGGATAGGGGGACAGGGAGTCGATCAGAGTCTGCAGGGCCTTCAGGACGCCGCGCACGCGCGGCGTCTCGTCGGCCGCGTAGCTGAGCGCCTGGGGGATCGCCGCCCTGGCCCGGACCTCGCCGCTGCCGCCTCCCGTTCCGCCGAAGACCCTGGAGGCGAACTCACGCTCGTGCTGCTCGTGCTCGGAGGCGAAGTCGGAAAAACGCCTCGGGTCGGCAAGGCTCGCCTCGACGGTTTGCCTCAGGGCCTCGCGGTCGTTTGTGAAGTCGTGCAGCACCCGCAAGCCCCTGTCGTAGACCGCCAGAGCGACCTGGTCGTCGGCCACGAGGCTTTCGGCCAGGAGGCGCTCCGTGGCGCGGCGCGCCGCGGTGAGCCCCTCGGGGGACGAGGTGCTGTCCTCGTAGAACAGGATGAAGCGGCGCGGGTGCTTTTTCTCGGCCATGGCAGGCGGCTCCGGTCCGGGAGGGGCCTGGGTCGCCGCGGCGCCGGAGGCCACCGACGGCGCCCCGGCGTTCCGGTACTCGAGCGAGCTGACCGGCCTGACGCGGCCATCCACCATGAGCACGAAATCATTCGGCCCCAGGCCTTCGATCGGCCGCCCCTGGCCGTCGCTGACGTACGCCTCGATGAGGACCATCTCGACGGTGGCGCGCTCGACGAGAGTCGAGGTCTCCGGTGATCCGGGACCCGCCCTCTTCGTCTCGCGAGGGGTGCCCGGCAGGGCCACGCTTCCGCCCAGCGCCAGGACGAGCACGACCGCTGAGATGCCCGGTCGGCGGTTCAAGTGGGTGCCTCCGTGCCCGGATTATCCAACGGTTCACGCCCTCGGCACAACACCGTCGCCGCCCCTCCCCATTTCTTGACCTGTCGTGCCCGGCGCAGTACCATCAGCGGCCTTCGCGCGTTTCCCCGGGCGCAGGCGATTGGGGCCGCCCTCTCATGCCCTACCCGCTGTTCATCGCGAGACGATACCTGCTGGCGCGACGCAAGCAGGCGATCATCTACGTCATCCCCCTCCTCTCGGTGCTCGGGGTGATCGTCGGCGTCGCGGCGCTGGTGGTTGTGCTCGCGCTGATGACCGGGTTTCAGGACCAGATCCAGTCGAAGATCTTCGGGGCGAACGCCCATCTGACGATTTTCGCGGGGCCCGGCGGCCGGCCGATCGACGACGTGTCCTCGGTCCTGGGGCGTCTTCTGGCCTGCGGGCCTGTCCTCGCCGCCGCCCCGGTGATCTACGAGAAGGGCATGGCGACGAGCGAGCTGAACGCTTCGGGCGCCGCGGTGCTGATCAAGGGAATCGACCCGGCGGCCGAGCGCTCGATTACCGACCTGGCGTCGCAGGTGCGCGGCGATCTGGGCGTCCTGGCGCTGCCGGGCAAGGGGGGGCGCGACCGGGCGATCCTCGGCAAGGACCTGGCCCTCAACCTCGGGGTCGCTCCGGGGGAGATCGTGCGGGTGATCATCGCGCAACCGGACGTATCGCCCTTTCTGACCGTGCCCAAGAGCCGCGAGTTCGAGGTTGCGGGGGTCGCGGACGCCGGATTCTACGATTACGACAGCAGCCGCATCTACGTCTCGCTGGCGGCGGCTCGAAGATTTCTCGGACTCCTGCCCGCGCAGGCGACGGCCATCGAGGCGCGGGTCAGGGACCCGCGGCGCCTGCAGGCGGCCGCTCGCGCGGTGCAGCAGGCGCTCGGAAACGCCTATGACGTGAACGATCTGATCCGCATGAACAAGACGTTCTTCTCGGCCCTGCGCTTCGAGAAGCTCGGCATGTCGATCGCCATCGGATTGATCGTGCTGGTGGCGGCGCTCAACATCATTTCGATCCTGGTCCTCATGGTGATGGAGAAGGTGCGCGACATCGGCGTTCTCCTGGCGATGGGGGCCACGCACCACGGCATCCGCCGCATCTTCCTGCTGCAGGGATTGATCATCGCCGCGCTCGGGACCACGGCCGGCATCGTCCTGGGGGTCGCCCTGGCGTGGGTGCTCGACCGGTACCGCCTGATCTCCCTGCCGGTGGATGTCTATTTCATCCCGTACGTCCCGTTCCACATCCGGCCGCTCGACGTGCTGACGGTCGCGGCGCTGACCGTCGGCGTGTCGTTCCTGGCCACCCTGTATCCCTCGTGGCGGGCGGCGCGGCTCGATCCCTCCGAGGCCCTGCGGTATGAGTAGCGCTCCGGGCGAGTCGATCCTGCGCTGCACGGGCCTGTGGAAGTCGTTCGGGCCGCAGGAACGTCGCGTCGAGGTCCTCCGGGGTCTCGATCTGTCTGTCGCGCGGGGCGAGATGGTCGCCGTCCTGGGGGAGTCGGGCGCCGGCAAGACGACGCTCCTGCACCTGGTGGGGGCGATCGAGAAGCCGGACTCGGGGGCGATCCTGTTCCGGGGCCGGGACATCGCCGCGGCGACGCCCCAGGAGCGCGCCGTCTACCGCAACCGCGACCTCGGGTTCGTCTTCCAGTTCCACCACCTCCTGCCCGAGTTCTCGGCGGCGGAGAACGCCATGATGCCCCTCCTGATCCGGGGAGAGGACCACCGCCGCGCCCGCGACCGCGCCCTGGCGCTGCTCGACGAGCTGGGCCTTCGCGACTGCGCCGACCGCAGACCGACGGAGCTGTCGGGGGGGGAGCAGCAGAGGGTGGCCATCGTGCGGGCGATCGTCGGCTCGCCCGCCCTGCTTCTGGCCGACGAGCCGACGGGCAACCTGGACGAGAGGAACGCCGAGGCGGTGTTCGCCCTCCTGGCGGACCTGCACCGGCGGCGCGGCATGACCACGCTGTTCGTCACCCACAGCGCGAGGCTGGCGGGGAAGTGCAGCCGCGTCCTGAGGATGGAGCACGGTTCCTTGACGGATCCGGCGGGCAGCCGTTACAATGTCGGTGCTGGAACCACGCGGGTTCCCCGTTAAAACTGGACGGGAGAGAGCGCTCGGGCGGGCTTCGAATGTTCGAAAAGTACACCGAGAAGGCCAAGAAGGTTTTGTTTCTCGCCCGCTACGAGGCCAGCCAGATGGGGAGCAAGGTGATCGGCTCCGAGCACCTGCTCCTCGGCCTGATCAAGGAAGGCGACGACCTCGTCCGTGATCTGTTCAGCCGCTCCGGGGTCAACCTCGAGCTGCTGCGCGCCGAGTTGGAGGCGCGCGGTCCGAGCGGCGAGAAGCAAGCCGCGCCCATCGAGATTCCCTTCAGCGAAGAGACCAAGAAGATCCTCGCCTGTGCCGAGGAGGAGGCGGAGCGCCTCCTGCACCCGTACGTCAGCGACGAGCATATCCTCCTGGGCCTGCTGCGCGTCGAGGATTCCGCGGCGGGCCGCATGCTGGCGGAGAAAGGGATGCGCCTGTACGCCCTGCGCGAGGACACCGTGGCGGTCTGGAAGCAGCGCGCCCTGCCGAAGAAGGTGAAGGAGACGCCGTTCCTCAACGAGTTTTCACGTGACCTTTCGGAGATGGCGACCCGCCAGGTGTTCGACCCGCTCATCGGCCGCGAGAGCGAGCTGCAGCGGATGATCCAGGTGCTGTCGCGCCGGCGCAAGAACAGCATCGTGCTCCTGGGCGAGCCGGGCGTCGGCAAGACGGCGCTGGTCGAAGGCCTGGCGCAGCGCATCGCCGAGGGGAGCGTCCCGGTCTCCCTGTCGCGGAAACGCATTCTGGCCCTCGACCTGTGCCTCATCGTCGCCGGGACCAAGTACCGCGGCCAGTTCGAGGAGCGCCTGAAAGGGATCATCTCCGAGATCATCGGCAACGAGGACATCATCATCTTCATCGACGAGATCCACTCGCTCATCGGCGCCGGCTCCGCCGAGGGGTCGCTCGACGCCGCCAGCATCATCAAGCCGGCCCTGTCACGCGGCGAGGTGCAGTGCATCGGCGCCACCACGCCGAAGGACTATCACCGCTACATCGAGAAGGACCGGGCCCTGGTGCGCCGCTTCCAGCCGATCCGCCTGCATCCGCCGACGGAGGACGAGACGCTCGACATTCTGCGCGGGGTGCGGGAGCGCTACGAGAAGTTCCACCAGGTGCGCTACTCCCAGGAGAGCCTGCGCGCCACGGTGGCCCTGTCGAACCGGTACATCACCGACCGGTTCCTGCCCGACAAGGCGATCGACGTGATCGACGAGGCCGGGGCGCGCGTCAAGCTGCGCCGGCGCATGAATTATCGCGAGATCCGCGATCTGGAGCGCGAGATCGAGCGCGCCGTGAGCAGCATGAAGAACTTCCTGTTCCGCAAGGACTTCGAAAAGGCCGTGCGGCAGCACGACGAGGAGATCGCCCTCAGGAAGAAATACGACGAGTTCAAGGTGCGCGAGGAAGAGGAGCGCCGCGCCGTCCTCGAGGTGACGCAGGAGGACATCGAGGAAGTCATCTCGAAGTGGACCGGCATCCCGATCTCCTCCGTGAAGAAGGAAGAGGCAGAGCGGCTCCTCAAGATGGAGGAGTTCCTGCACAAGCGGATCGTCGGCCAGGACGTCGCCATCTCCGCCCTGGCGCGCGCCACGCGGCGGCAGCGCGCCGGACTGAAGAACCCCCTGCGGCCTGTCGGGTCGTTCATCTTCCTCGGCCCCACCGGGGTCGGCAAGACGGAGGTCGCCAAGGGGCTGGCGGAGTTCCTGTTCGGCAACGAGAAATCGCTGGTCCGGTTCGACATGTCGGAGTACATGGAGAAACACGCCATCGCCAAGATGATCGGCTCGCCTCCGGGATACGTCGGCTATGAAGAGGGCGGCCAGCTCACCGAGCGGATCAAGAGAAGGCCTTACAGCGTCATCCTCCTGGACGAGATCGAGAAGGCCCATCCCGACGTGCTCAACGTGCTCCTCCAGGTGCTGGAGGACGGCCAGATCACCGATGCGTTCGGCGACACCATCGATTTCAAGAACGGCCTGGTCGTCATGACCTCGAACATCGGCTCGCACCTGATCCAGAAATCGCGTACCATGGGATTCCGCAGCCCCAACGATCGCGAGCGCGATTACCGCGAGCGCCGGGAGCTGGTCCTCAAGGAAGTCAAGACCGTCCTGAACCCGGAGTTCATCAACCGCGTCGACGAGATCATCGTGTTCGACGCGCTGTCGGACGAGGACCTGCTGGCGATCGCGCGCCTGATGATCAGCCAGCTCAATGGCAGCCTGGCCGAACGGGGGGTTCGGCTGATGCTGACCGACGAGGCGTACCGCTGGCTCATCGATACAACATGCAGCGATCGCTCCTACGGCGCGCGCCCGCTCCGCCGTGCCATCCAGAAGAACATTGAGGATGCTCTGTCGGAGAGTCTCATTCTCGGTAAATTCCCCGAGAACGGGGAGATCGAGATCTTCGTCGATCAGGAGAGGCTGGCGTTCCGGGAACCGATTCCGACCGCCCGCTGAACCCCATTCCCCCACCAGACGCAACGTCCCGGTTCCTCGACGAGGGGGATTCTGCGTGAGCCGGCGGACCCGCATCTCCCTCTGCTCCCTGTGCCTGGCCCTCGTGGCGTCCGCGGGCGTTTCGCTGGCGGCGCCCGCCCTGCAGGCCGTGGAGCCGACTCCCACTCCGACTCCGCGCCCCGCGCCCGAGGAGCCCGGCCCGGCCCCTCAGACCGCACCGGCTCCCCAGCCATCACCCACGCCGGCGCCGCCCTCCGACGAGCAGAAGACGCAGCCGCCGCAGGAGCCGGGGCCGGCCGCGCCCGCCACCGGCGCCGAGGCCGAGCCGCCGGCCGGAAGGCCGGAGGGTGAGGAGGCTCCGCCGGCTGCTCCGCCGGCGGCCGGCAAGGGTGTGATCGGCCGTATCGTGGTGGACGGCAACGTGCGCGTCTCCGACAGCGCCTTCTTCAGCAACCTGAAGCTCAAGTCCGGAGACCCGTACGACGAGCGGACGATCCAGGAGGAGTTCCGCCGTCTGTGGGACCAGAACCTGTTCGACGACATCATCGTCGAGTCGCGCCACCGGGAGGGCGACGTCTACGACCTCGTGTTCCACGTGCGCGACCGTCCCCTGGTCAGCAACGTGGCCTTCGTCGGAATGAAGGCGGTGACCGAGGCGAACATCCAGGAGCGGCTCAACCAGGCCAAGGCCGAGGTGCGCCGGGGACAGCCCGTCGACTTCTCGCTCCTGCGCAAGGCCGAGGCGGCGGTCACCCAGCTCCTGGGCGAGAAGGGGTACCTGCAGGCACGCGTCAAGGCCCGGCTGACGCCGGCCGGCCAGGGGCAGCAGGAGGTGAGGTTCGACATCCGCGAGGGGGCCAAGACGAAGATCAAGGACATCGATTTCGTCGGCAATACCGTCTTCAAGGACGCCAGGCTGCGCAAGATGCTCAAGCTCACCAGGCGGGCCTTCTGGCTGACGTCGTGGGCCTCGTCCAAGACGCTGTACCACCCGGCCAAATTCGACCAGGACGCCGAGAACATCCGCACCGCTTACAAGAGCCTGGGTTACCTCGACATCGCCATCCAGCCCGAGATCGTCGAGCTGGTGCAGGGAAAACAGAAGAAGGGGGGGCACGGAAAGGCAGGCGGCCCCGCCACGGCGGTCCTCAAGGGCCCCGGGGCGGTGGAGGTGGCGGAGGAGGAGGCGGAGGACGAAGTCGCGGAGCCGCCCGCGCCGCCGCCCCCGCCCCCCAACGAGACCGAGAAGGAGCGCAAGAAGCGGGTCAAGGCCGAGCTGAAGGCGAAGAAGGCGGCGGAGAAACTGCCCAAGAAGTGGGTGAAGCTCACGGTGCCGATCGAGGAGGGCCCCCAGTACAAGGTGGGCCGGATCGACATCGAGGGGAACAGCGTGTTCAGCGCGGCCGAGGTCATGGCGCGCGTGCCGCTGCGACCCGACATGGTGTTCAACGACTCCGCGTTGAAGTACGGCACCAAGCGGCTCGAGGAGGACTACGGCGAGCGCGGCTACTTCTACGTGTCGATCGACCCGCGGGTCGAGAAGCGCGACCACACGGCCGATCTGACCGTGTCGATCACCGAGGACAAGAAGTACTACGTGCACCGCATCGAGTTCTCCGGCAACAGCACGACACGGGACACCGTGCTGCGGCGCGAGCTGCCGCTGGACGAGAACGATCTCTTCAACGTGCGCCGCCTGCGCCTGGGGCTCCGGAAGATCGGGCAGCTCGGCTACTGGCAGACCGGCGACGACCCGGTCGTCAAGCCACGGGGCGAGACGGAACATGTCGACGTCGAGGTGCAGGGACAGGAATCCAGCCGCAATGAGATCCAGGTGGGCGGGGGAGTCTCGGGTCTCGAGGGCGGCTTTTTCCAGGCGTCCTACTCCACGCGCAATTTCCTCGGTCGAGGTGAGATCCTCTCGACCTTCATCCAGACGGGGGCCCGCGCCAACCGCTACTCGATCAACTTCACCGAGCCCTGGTTCCTCGGCAAGCCGTGGACCCTGGGCTTCTCCCTGTTCAGGCGCCAGACCCTTTACACGGGGTTCACGCAGAACGACAGCGGCGGGAGCGTTTCGGTGGGCCGCCTGATCGGCCCCTTCAGCCGCTTCGATGTCGCCTACGGGTACGACAAGATCGATCTGCTGACCACCCGGGCCGGGTTCCCCGTCAATCGGCGGATCAGCACGACCAGCAGCATGACGACGGCCTATTCGGTCGACACCCGCAACAATTTCTTCCGGCCGACGCGCGGCTTCCGCCTGGTCGGCAGCTACGAGTTCGCGGGCGGCCCCTTCGGCGGCGACAACTATTTCACCAAGCCGCGCATCGACGCGACCCTGTACCTGCCGGGCCTGGCGCGCAAGCATTACATCGGCCTGAACGCGGCCTACGGATACGTGACGCCGTTCGGGGGACGGGTGGTGCCGGTCTTCGAGCGCTTCTTCCTCGGCGGCGAGAGGAGCCTGCGGGTGTTCCGGAACCGGACGGTGAGCCCGGCGCGGCGCGACATCGACCTGAACCACAACGGGGTCATCGACCTGCCGGAGGACCGCAACCCGGACGGGAAGTTCGAGCCGTGCGAGGACCTCAACCACAACGGCGTCCAGGACAAGAACGAGCCCGACCGGGGCAACTGCCTGCTCGACCCGTCCGAAGATCTCAACGGCAACGGCATCCTCGACACCGAGGACCTGAACCACAACGGCATCCTCGATCCGGGCGAGGACCTGAACGGCAACGGCATCCTCGACAGCGAGGACAAGAACCGCAACGGGTTCCTCGACCCGGGGGAGGACCGTCCCGACGGTGTGTGGACGCCGTTCTGCCCGGCCGACGACCCGAACATGAACGGCATCCAGGATCCCGGGGAGTTTGACCGCGGCAACTGCCGCCTCGATCCGGGCGAGGACACCAACGGCGACGGCGTCTTCGGGACGGTCTTCCCGGGCGGCAACCAGTTCGTGATGTTCAACGCCGAGTACACGATCCCGCTGGCCGACGCCGTGGAGTTCGCCTTCTTCTACGATGCCGGCAACGCCTTCGACGACGGACAGCGGGTGACGCTGAGCGGTCTGAGGGCCGATTTCGGGCTCGAGCTGCGCTTCTACCTGCCGATGTTCCAGGCACCGCTGCGCCTGATCTATGGGTTCGTCCAGAATCCGCAGCCGGGTGAAAGTCCATCGAATTTCATCTTCAGCATCGGCACCACGTTCTGAGAATGGCGTGCGCGGATACCCCAGGATCTCTGTGATATAGTCTGCGGCCGCTCGTGCGAGGCAAGGAGAGACGCGATGCCACGATGGACCTGCGCCCCACTGGCCTTTCTGGTGCTGCTGTTCGGTGCGCTGCCCCTGCGCGCGCAACAGACCGAGGCCCCCAAGATCGGCGTCTTCGATCCGGAGACGGTCTGGAAGCTCACGGAGGTGGGCAAGAAATACAACCAGGACCTGAACGACGCGCGCGACAAGCTGCAGGCCGACATCGACAAGAAGCAGGCCGAGATCGACGGCATGCGGGACAAGCTGCGGCAGCAGCAGGCCAGTCTCAGCGAGGACAAGGCGGCGCAGATGCAGCGGGACATCCAGAACAAGACGATCGAGCTGAACCGGATGACGGACGACGCGACCCGCGAGATGAAATCCCAGCTGAGCGACGTGCAGAACAGGTTCCAGCAGATGCTGATGGACACCCTGGAGGTCTATGGCAAGGAGAAGAACTTCACGCTGATCTTCAACAAGGGCGTCGTCGACTACGGGTCGCCCCAGGTCGACATCACGCAGGACCTGATCCAGAGATTCAACGAGATGCACAAGGCGCCCACCGCGCCCGCCGCCAAGCCGCAGCCCAAGAAGACCCCCGAGAAGCCGAAGGAGGCGCCGAAGGAGACGCCCAAGGTCCCGGGGAGCCCCTGAAGGACGCTCCATTGGAAGCCTACACGCTGGGCGAGATTGCCTCCCGTGTCCACGGCACGGTGCGGGGCGACGCCAGCCGCCCGGTGACCGGCATCAAGCCGCTGGATCAGGCCGGCCCGGAGGACCTCAGTTTCGTGGCGCACCCGCGCTACCGCCGGGCCGCCGCGACGACGCGTGCGGCCGGCCTGATCGCCCGCGAGCAGGACATCGCTCCCGGGCGCAACCTGATCCTGGTCGAGAACCCGTATGCGGCCCTGGCCGTCGCCATGGGGCTGTTCCACGCGCCGGAGCGCCCCTCATCCGGGATCAGCCCCCAGGCGGTCCTCGGGGAGGAGACGGCGCTCGGCCGCGACGTTTTCATCGGACCGTTCGTGGTCACCGGCCGCCGCTGCCGCATCGGCGACCGCGCCGCCCTGATGCCCGGTGTCGTTCTCG
>WNGL01006872.1_pt1 | contig 13375 bp, 15 predicted proteins | sample 5400591 | NCBI WGS metagenome assembly WNGL01 (sample SAMN13153377, study PRJNA577476) | soil metagenome | isolation source: 80 cm soil or saprolite under Garry oak tree replicate 1 | place: USA:California | collected 2016-06-15
CCAGTCGAAACGGATACAGGAGGTACGGCGCAGGCCCGGAAATCAGCGCCCTCTTGAGGTAGTCCTGGAGCGCATCAAGGTTGTCGAATTGGGTGAGGTCGAAGGCGGGCATTGTTCGCCTCGCCCAAAAAATCACTGCCCCTATTAGGCCCAGCGCCAACGCCAAAATTCCAAGGCGCCGTTGCCAGTTGCTTATGCCGCGCTCCAGCAGCATGGTGCGCGCGAAGGACGAGCCCAGGAAATGGAGGTTCAAGGTGGACAGAACCAGCCACCAACCCGCCGCGCGAATCCAGGCGTTGCCGCCCACGCGCCGAGTGACCAGCGTCAGCAGCAGGGTCGTAAACAGAATCGCGGTTTGCGATCGCAGCAGTTTGAAATGAATCAGGCCCCGACGGCTGATCGGCGCGGGAAATAGAAACGCGACTTCGGCTTCAGTGAAGGCCAGCGCGGCGCGCTCGTGCGGCACCAGCCAGGCCAGCAAGACTATCGCCAACAACACCAGCGCGCCCAGCGACTCGTACAGAACCGGGTCCCCCGGCCCGGTCCACAGCGCCCAGCCTTGCGGCTGGCCCGGCCCGCGCCCCAGCCGCCGGAAAAAGAAGAAATAGAAATACGCTGCCCCCACAATGCCTCCCAGCAGATACTTGGGTTGCTTGAGCCGCTTGACCCGCATCACGATCCGGTTCTTGATCGAATGATACTGGAGGTAAAGCAGGGCCGCGATCATAAGGCGCAAAGCGGTAAGCGGCAAGCGGCAGGGTGTTGGGCTTTGGCCTCGGCAATCATTTGAGGGAACGAGGGAATTTGGTGGTTTGGCGCTTCGCGCCGCTCACCCGCTCGCCGCCTTCTCGTCGGCATTGGTGGCGCGGAAGAATACTTCTTCGAGGTTCGCATCGCCCGGCTGCCCGGAGAACTTCTGTGTAATCGCCTCCATGGTCCCGACGATGATTTTCTGGCCATTTTTCAAGATCAGAATGTGGGAGCAAATCTCTTCCACCAGGTGCAGCAGATGGGAACTGATAATGATGGCCGCCCCGTCGCGCGCGCGTTTCAAGATCGAATCTTTCATGCGGCGGATGCCCAGCGGATCCAGCCCCGTGAGCGGTTCGTCGAAGTAAATCACCTTCGGGGCGTGCAACAGGCCGCAGGCAATGGCCAGCTTTTGCTTCATTCCGCGCGAGAGTTCTACCGGCAAAGCGTTCCTTTTTTCCGCCAGTTCCAATTCTTCGAGCAATTGGTCGGCCACCGGTTCGTAGCCGCTGACCTGATAAATCCGCGCGGTGAACGCCAGATGTTGTTGGACGGTCAGGTAATCGAAGAGCCGCGGTTCATCGGTGAACAGGGCCAGTTGCCGCTTGGCGGCAATGGGGTCCTGAACCAAGTCGTGGCCACAGACGCTAATCCGCCCGCGCGTGGGCGGAATGATGCCCGCCATACAGCGCAGCGTCGTAGTCTTGCCCGCGCCATTGGGACCGACCAGGCCCAGCACTTCAGCGGGTTGGACAGCAAAGGAAAGGTCATTGACGGCCACGAACTCGCCGTAAAGTTTGGTGAGACCTTCGACTTGAATCATGTAGTTCTGAGCGCGGGCGCGCTTCAACCCGCGATGAAGGCAAGGCTACGCGGGCTGAGAGACTGAGTAAAGCCGGTTTCTGGTGGGACAATGCGTGGTGAGCAAGTGCTTGCCGTTCAGCTTTTCCAAAATCACGAAATGCATCCGTTTCCAAAGAGCGAACGTATTGGTTTGTAAATGTACCACCAATGAACCCTGGAACCGTATGCCGGTCTAGGTTGCCGGTTGCAAACGCGACCCCACAATTGCCCCGAGCGCCGCTGTCAAGGCGCAGAGCGGTAAGCGCCAAGCGGCAGGCGTCTTGCGCTTTGCGCTTGCCGCTTTGCGCCTTGCGCTTGCCTCTGGCCGTGGTCGCTTTGAGCGTTCTGGCCGCCGGCTGCGCGCGCAACGGCGAACCGCCCAAAGATTCAGCCTCCAGGCAGGTGCGTTTTGCCGACCCGCTGGTCGTAGCTTTGGCTCCCCATGAAGGCACAGGCAAATTGGACGCTGAAATCCGGCGGTTCCAGGAACAGGTGCGCTCTGGCAGAAATCCGGACGTCGCACTGGAACGGCTGGGCTGGTTGTTTGTGCAGAAGGCGCGCTCGAGTTTTGATGCAGGATTCTACAAACTGGCCGAACAGTGCGCGCTGGCGCTCCAATCGCGGCGCCCGGACAGTCCGGAGGCCCTGCTTTTGCGCGGTCACGTGCTGCATAATTTGCATCGCTTCAAGGAAGCGGAGCCGCTGGCGCGCGAACTGGTGGCACGGCGCGGGTTACCCTTTGATTTTGGCCTGCTCGGCGATGTTCTGATGGAGCAAGGGAATCTGGCTGAGGCAATCGCAGCCTGCCAGAAAATGGTTGATCTGCGGCCTGACCTGCACTCCTACGCGCGCGGCGCGCACCTGCGTTGGTTGAAGGGGAACCTCACCGGCGCTGAGAAGCTGATGCGCATGGCGGCCAGCGCCGCCAGCCCACAAGACCCCGAGTCGGCCGCTTGGGTGAATACGCGCCTCGCCGGGTACGAGTTTCAATCCGGGGCCATTGCCGAGGCGCAGCGGACCTGCGCCATAGCGCTGGAATTTCAAAACGATTACGCGCCCGCCTTGCTGCTGCGCGGGCGGCTGTTGCTGGCCAAGGGCAGTAATGCCGAAGCCGCCGAGGTCACGCGGCGGGCCGCGGAGCTCAATCCACTGCCCGAATATCAATGGACGTTGGCGGAGGCCTTGCGAGCCAGCGGTCGAGCGGATCAGGCCGTCGCGGTCGAAACCCAACTGCACCAAAGTGGCGCCGTCGCTGATCCACGAACCTACTCCCTCTATTTGGCCACGCGCGGCGAATCCGTTGAAACGGCCCTCAAACTGGCGGAAGCGGAATTAGAAGTTCGCGGCGACGTGTTCACGCACGATGCCCTGGCCTGGGCGCTGGCGGCTTCAAGCAAGCTGGCCGAAGCCGGGCTGGAAATTGACCGGGCGCTTTCCGAAGGGACCAGCGATGGCCGGCTCCTTTTCCATGCGGCGGTGATCGCGCATAAAACAGGAAAGCAAGAGGACGCGCAGCGTTGGGCAGAACAGGCAATCGACCTGAAACAAATGCTGCTGCCATCTGAGCGCGAGCAACTCCAGGTCGTAGCGCAGAGGTCGGAGGGCGGAGGGCAGAGGTCGGAGGCCCGAGCCTGGACGCCCTCCGACCTCCGACCTCCGACCTCTGCCCTCCGACATAACGCCAGCCAGCGGCTTGCTCTGCTGCCCGGCGGCACTCAAACCAGCTTTCCACCTGTGGATACTGTCCCCGTACCGAATGGAAACTCACAACCGAAAGGAAACACACCATGAATCAGACAATCAAACACCTGCGCCTGGCAGCCTGTGTGCTGCTGGCGGCGCAATTGGCCACTCCCGCGGTCGCATCCAGTCACATGGACGCGCCTTTGATCACGTTAGATCCCGCAGCTAACACCACAGACGTGTACGCGTTCGTGCAAGACGAAAACGGCGTCAAAACGCTGGTGACGGCCCTGGGCGTCTATCCGTTTGAGGAACCGGGCATCGGGCCGAACAAATACAACTTCGACCCCAACGTGCTCTATGAAATCCACGTGGCCTTGGGAACCAACGTGGCAGCGGGCCGGCCTACCCTGAGCTATCAATTCCGATTCAAGACCAACTTCAAGAACCAACGCACCATCCTGCAATCCTACCTGGGCGTGATTCAGGACGTGGGTGACGGGGCGCAAAATCTGACGCAGACTTACACGGTCACGAAGGTCGATCACCGCAGCGGCAACCACGCCGTTCTAGGCACTGGCATCGTGCCGCCCAACAATCAGGGCATCGCCACGCCTTACTACAACCAGGGCGACAACGGCGAAAACCGGGCCAAGGACGGTGTGGCTGCTGAAGCGGACCTGGATCGTTACACTCGGGAATCGATCACGAATTTGAGCAACGGTTACCTCGCTTTCGCCGGCCAGCGTGACGACGGTTTTTACTCGGACATTCAGGCCGTTTTCGATCTGCTCCAACTGCGTTCGCCGGGCAAGGACTCTCAGGGCGGCTTCAACATCCATCTCATGACGCTGGCCATCCCGGTCAGCGAGTTGGGCGGTGACCAGCAGGTGGCGGGCGTTTATGCCACGACCAGCCGGCGGCAAGTTCGTTTGTTTGGCGAGGATCGAGATGACGAAGGCGAGTCCCGCTGGGCCCAAGTTGCGCGCCAGGGCAATCCTCTCTTCAATGAGGGCTTGGTGGCGATTGCCGACAAAGACCGTTACAGCCGCACCGGTCCATGGGTGGACCACTTTCTCTTTCAAAAATATGCGCTCAACCCCGAGTTGGCCAGGCTGCTCAACGCGATTGTCTTCCACGGCAGCGGGCCGGCCCCTGAAACCAATCGCACCGATATCGCGGGCATTTACATTCCCGACTTGATTAAAGTGGACCTTTCCACCGGCCCGTGCCGATTGGCAGGCAACGGGACCGCCAGTGGCGCCAACCCGAATGACCCAGGGTTTTCGCGGCTGGGCATTTTTGGCGGTGACACGCTGACCAGCGCTATCCAGACTGGATTTGGCGGCGGCACCATTCCCGGCGGCTGGCCCAATGGCCGGCGGTTCGGCGACGACGTATTGGACATCGCGGTGACGGCGCTGATCAGCGACCTGCGAGTCAGCCCGCCAATCATCCGCGGGCCGGCAGGCGACAACGTGGATTGGAACGACATGGCCTACAACAAGGTGTTCCCCTACGAATCAACGCCACAGAACGGACGGAACCACCAGCATCCCTAACGCTAATGCCTTTCGGGCATTCCGGAGCGGCCTGTCCCAAAGGGACTGACGAAAATAGCTCGGCGTTTCACAGCCGCCGTAGCCGCCGACGTCAGTCGGCGCTGATTTGCAAGGAAAAGAAGTTAGCGCCGACTGACGTCGGCGGCTACACCCTGCGGCCGAACATCGCGTCGCACTGGTATCGCCGAGATCGGTTAACGGCACATGGCCACCGTCAAAACACGTTATCTAAAGCGGAGTAAACGCAGTGCTGGCCATTCGCGGACTTGCCAGAGGATGAAAAGGGCGGCGCGCCAAGCTGTCGTCACGCTGTTCTTGAGCGCGCTGCCTTGCCTGGTGCAGGCCCATGATCCGGGCTTGAGCACGGCGACCATGCAGCTTGGCGCCGATAAACTCGAGGCAGTGCTGGTGTTCTCCGTCATTGACGTCGGAGGACTCGCCGGCCTCGAACCATCCCGCAATGGCCCCACTTCGAAAGCGGGGTTAGCGGGCGCCGCAGCGACTTTACAACAAAAAGCCAGGGAAGCCCTGGAGGTCAGGTTCGATGGCCAGCCGGCCAAAGCCTCCGAAGCGCGCTGCCGATTTGATGACAACGACAACGCCACGGTTTACCTTAGTTTCCCCGCGAAGTCATTCTCAAACCTCACGATCCGGTCGAAGTGGCTGGTGCTGCTGCCTCCCGGACATCGCCAGTTCTTTTCACTCCAGAATCCTGATGGCGATGTCCTGGCTGAGCGGCTGCTAAGCGCTAAATCCGATTCGGCGGCCCTTCAACGCGGCGCGGCGACGATGAATCTGGCCAGCAGCAGCAAGACAAGTTCTTTCGCAGACTTCCTGCTGTTGGGCGTCAAACACATTTGGACCGGCTACGATCACTTGCTGTTTCTTTTCGGGCTGCTCATTGTAACGCGCAATTTCGCCTCCTCGTTGAAAATCATCACCTGCTTTACCATTGCCCACTCCATCACCCTGGCCGTCGCTACCCTCAGCCTGGTCCAGATTTCGAGCAGGATCGTCGAGCCGCTAATCGCGGCGTCCATCGTTTATGTCGGCGTGGAGAATCTGTTTCGCGGTGACGATCCCAAAGGACGTTGGCTGCTGACGTTCGGTTTTGGGCTCGTCCACGGCTTCGGCTTCGCCTCGGTGCTGCGCGAGTTGGGCGTGGGCGCAAACGGGAGCGGCATTGCCGTGCCATTGGTGTCGTTCAACCTGGGCGTGGAGTTGGGTCAAATCGTGATCGCCGCAGTGGCGCTGCCGGTCATCTGGCGGCTGCGAACCAGACCTGTCTTCGTCAGCCGCTGGGTCCCGGCCTGTTCGCTTGGGGTCGCCATGCTGGGAGGATACTGGTTTGCGCAGCGCGTGTGGCTTTAGCCTGTTTTGACCAGGTTGACCCCTTCGTAAACCTCTTTGAGAGGCAGGCCGAAGTTCAGGGACGCGAGCCGCAACGCCTGCTCCGGCAGTCGCAGCACCTCCGGCTGCCAGTGATTCGCACGCCGAAAGATGGTCACTTCCATTTTGTCCTGCGCGACCAGAACGTATTCTTCGAGGGTTTCGATCTGGCGATAGCTGAGAAATTTCTCCCGGCGATCGATCCCTTCGGTCGTTTCTGAAAGCACCTCGATCAAAACCCTGGGGTAACGCTTGAAGTAGCGGTCCGTGTCGCGAGGATCACAGGCCACCATCACGTCTGGATAGTAGAAGATTTCCTCCTCCCCCACGCGCAGCCGGGCTTTGCCCTCGGACATTTGAACTCGGCAGGGCTTGCCTCGAAGATGACTGCGCAGAGCGAAAGCCAGGTTCATGCACAGAGCGATGTGTTCATCGCTGGCGCCGGCCATGGCGTAAACCGCGCCGCCAACGTATTCGTGACGCACCTGGCTGCGCTGCTCGGTGGCCAAGTAGTCCTCGACGCTGGTCCATTCAACTTGTGGCATCGTTTCCACGAGCGACATCATCGCCGATCAGCGCGCTCGTGACAAGGGGCCGACTTGATGCCCAAATCCTTGCTTAAGAAAAGGATTCAAACCGCGGAACACGCGGAATACGCGGAAAAATGGAACACTTTGGCGTATTTCGTGTATTCCGCGGTCCTCTCGCCTTTCTATTTTGGCGACGTGTTTGAATCCCCAGCATTCTTGCCGGACAGCATGGTCACAACTGAAAAACCTCTCGGGTCGCGGCCAACAGTTTGCTCTCCTCCGAAGTGACACGACCGTCGATTGTCAGTAAATCATCCAAAATGTCATAGGCTCTCTTCCGAATCTCCCGTGTCGGGAAATGCCCGGCCACCTGGCCGACGTAAGCACGGATGGCCTCTGCGGAACCGCTCTGTCGACGGGCTCGGGTGAACGCAGCGTCGGAAAACCTGTCTCGCTCGTAATCCGAAGGAAACTTGAATGCGTCCAGCAACTGCTCAACGCGCTTATCCTCTGCCGATGCCAAATTGTGGTCGGCATACATGCCAACAATCAGCAAGTCCAATAGTGCCTGTTTTTGTTCCTCCGTGAATCCTGCGAGGTTCATAATAAAGTGCTATCATCTCAAGGCGGTCCACCTGGATCGCCGGTGCTGATACAATCGCGCGCGCATCTTCGGTTCCAGCTTATCGTTTGCCGGTCAGCGCCATGATAGCATCAGCGAAGCTGCCGCGCCAATAGACTTCGTTGTGGCCGCCAACAAACTCCGAGTAGGTCACGCGATATCCCTTCGCCTCCAGCACGTCGCGAAAACGGCGAGTCTCCAACAGTTGGCTGAAAGGCAGCGTGGTTTCGTAACGGCCAACCTCCAGGTAGAACTCTAACGGAAGACGCGGACTCTGAAGAAACCGGGTTACCAGCATTCCTGGAGCTTCCCCCTCCCAGAGCGGAGTCGGGGATTCCTGTCGCACGGCGGTGAGGAATGAGCCGGATTGCGACAAGACCTTGCCGAAAACAGCGGAGTGTTTCAGGCCACAGTAGGCGGCCATCTTGCCGCCGAGGCTAATCCCTCCCACGATGGTGTGGGCGGGATCGTCATAGACCCGGTAAGTTTTCCGCGCCCATGGCACCAACTCCTTTGCCAGGAAGTTTGCAAACTCATCTGAGCAGTTCAGGTCCCGCATCCGCGTTTGGGAGTTGATATTCTGAACTCCTACGACGACCAACGGCGGAATTTTCCCGGCGGCCAAAAGATTATCCAGCGTCACATCCATACTTCGGAAGCCGCCGTCGAACGCAATCACCAACCAGCAGCGACGCTGGTCCTTGTAGTAGCCGGCGGGCGTATAAACGCTCAGCCGATATTCTGCGCGCAAAATCAGACTCTTGAACTTCTCATCGGTCTTGGGCCGGCTGGGAACGCCGGTTTGCTTGCTGATCCAAGGTTGTGGAGGGGCATCGGGCAGTTCCACGTACGACCAGCCGGCATATTCGCGAGGGTTGAGCGGGTCAGGGTGCGGTGGGTTCCGCTCCATTTCTTTCATAATCGCGGCCTGTTCCATCGGAAGCGTTTCGGGGCCATTGATCTGAAAAACATATTGGAACCTCGCTTCGGTGGAGTGGTCCTCTGTAAGGTACCAAAGATCAGCATCCGCCAGCCGCGTCAGCGGCTTCAGGATATTGGCGCTGGGCAAGCCGCCCATCATCGTGACGCGTGTGGTCTCATTGCTGCCTCGCCAGACAAAGGTGACGCGGCGATATCGTTCGTGCCCGGCAACCGATTCGACCAAAGGCGCTTTGCTCTTCGTCTCCTCCCAAAAGGAGGCAAGCGCCTGGCGGTTTCCCTTCTGGAGTTCCCGAGTAAGGCTGGTTAACCGCGGGCTGCCGTTGCCGTCCGGCTCACTCGCGCCTGCAGCGATCAAGCTGTGCGCGGCAAGTGCCAACGAGACAAAGAGGGGGATTCTGATATGGAGAACGGGGCACATTGGAGACCAGTCAGTCGGCTGGAGCGACTTCATTGACGGCATGGGCCTCACAACTCGACCGCATCAAACTCGGCGAACATCTGGTGCGTCTCCGCTAACTTGCTCAGCGGTGTGTAGTCACATGCCGCACCGAACTCTCCCCACAGCGCCTGGACAGCGGGACTGCTGTGCGCTTGATGAATGGCCTCGGCGGAGCGCCACTCGAAAACTTCTACGATGGTTCCATCTCCGCCGCGCATGACGTAAGCGGGCTTGTCCGTTACGAGCCGCTCGCTCTGCAGCACCTGTAAATGTTTTCTAACCGCAGCCAAAAGCTGCTGTTCCTTGCCCGCCTTCGGCGTGTAGGCAACGATTACGAATCGACCCATAATTAACCTTTATCTTGCGGCCCAACGTTTGGCCTCACTGGCGGCGGGCGTCTCAGCTCCGATTGTAGCAGAGGACGCCAAGCCGGCCGTGCCTCCAGCCTGCTCGTGAGCGGTTTTGTGGCGTTTTCTTGTTTTAGATGCCTCACCAGGAGACAATAAGGCCTGCCAGGTTGTTCGTTACTTCTCGTCGTCATCTGGACCTCTAATTCCTTTATACCACGGTGTCTGCCAGTGGGGGACAGTAAACACGGCGATGATGCCACCGGCCAACCCGCACAGAACCAGCCAGATGAGAGGCCCGCGAATATTATTGTGGGAAAACGCCCACAATATGCCCCGGTAGCTGACGAGCAAACACGCCAAGGAACCCAGGACGATACCACAAATAAACCGAACCACGACGGTGAAAATAAAGTCTGGCCACTTGTTCGATTTCATGTTGTTCGATTTGGCCTAACGACCAGCCTCCCAAGTTCCTGACGGTTCTTTCTGCGCGCTCTCTCCGCACTGACCCTGGAGATTTAAGCACCGTCATGGTGTACTCGGGCTGTCCATTCCATCTGGCGATTTGTCTCCGAACAGCTCCGATAGCTTCTGCGCCTGCTCGGAGTCCGACGTCGAATCGGCAGGGAAACAAACCTCACATAGATGGCGTTTGGTTGGCTCTTTGCCGGGAGCCTTCTTCACAAGATGCACAGTCGCATCGAGCTTGTGGCATAATTCGCAAAGCATATCACGGCAAATGCGCCAACTGCTTAACCATGCACATCGCCGTGGGCGGGCCAGCGGCGTCCGATATGAAAACACGATGGAATCCCGCAGTCCAGCGCATGCGCCAGGTAGCCGCTGGTTCAGGGCCAGGGATCAGGCACATCGCCATGCTTCGCCTTTTCCATTTGCTTTCTGAACTTCGCGTCGTTCCACTCTTTCAAGGCTTCGGCAGCGATACGATCCGCATCTGCCTTCCGGTCATTGAGCACCAAAAGGGCGACGAGCGTAGCAGTGCCATTCGCAAAGCTCTTCTCGCCGAACTCTTGCAATTGCTTGCCGAACTTGGGGTCTTGTGCAATCCGCTTGTTCTCATGGTAGAGATTCAGAATCCGGTGGAAAGATGTCTCTGCTTCAATATAGCCGCCGCATAGGTGATATTCCTTTGCCTTGATGAGAGCCGGCTGCGCGAGATCAAACACTTCCTTGGCCACGCCCGGTTTGTGGGAGTCCAGCCAAACGAAAAGGTCTTTTGTTTTGCTGGAGTCCTGCAAGGTCTCACTGATGGACGCAAAATCGTGGAATGCTTCACGACCGCTGTCGGCTTCGCGAACGTGCCGGGCGGCCTCGTCGCGGATGCTCTTGAGTTTCGCCAAAGCTGGCGGATAAGCTGCTCCAAGGTTGGTCCAAGCGCTTAATGCGAATGAGAGGCGAACACCGTAAAGACTCGGTCGGTGCTTGAGCGCATTCTGGTGAAACCAAACATGCTTCGCCAGAGCATCTTCATATCGCCCGGCGGCGGCATCTGATTCAGCCTCATCGAGAATGCGCTGTCGGTCCGGATTCGGCGGTGCTGTCCATTCGGCGTGAACACATAAATTCATCAGAAAGAAGAAGGCGTAGATCGTTCGTCTCATAATCGTTGTGGCATAGGCAGTTAACAATGCGAGTCAGTGGCGGCGGGCCAACGACCTCTGGAATGAAACCGAGACGGCACCCCGCCGTCGCCTCCGGAACGTTGCTTCGACTCGTTGTTCATACGGCTTCCATGATAGCAGCTATTTTGGCCTGCGAAAGCCCCGAAGCGTTTCTGAGCCAATCCTCCAAAGCGTGTCCGTGCGGGCGAACATCGCCTGAAGCTCCATGCGACCTCAGCAACTTCACAAACGGCAGATGACCTTTGTGCGCTGCAAGAGACAGCGCACTCTCGCCGAAGTCGTTCAGAGGAGCTACGCCGGCGCCACGCTCGATCAACATGGCGCCGATCTTCGTGTTCCCTTCGAGGGCGGCCAGCATCAAGAGAGTCCAGCCGAATCGGTTCGCTGCGTTCGGGTTGAGCTCCGCCGGGATCGCCTCTTTAAGGGTGGCAATTTGGCCTCGCTTTATCGCGCGATGTGCTTGGTCGAAGGTCACGCTGTCGAACGATCAGCTCACCGATGGCGGCCCCTCCGTGATTCCTGAATTGCCAATCCGCGCTGCAGGGCCGCCATTCGGCGGAGCGGTTGGTTCGGCTCTTTGCCCGTTTCGTTCCGCAACTGCTTTTATTTCCTGAATCGTGGCATCAGGGACTTGGGCTCTAGGGATGGGATAACCTTGAGGGCCTGCAAGAAAAATAAAAAGATGGTCAGGCGTCAAGGAGACGCGACTAACGGAAGACCAAGGGTACCGCCCTTCTCCAACGGGAGAGGAGGAAGTAATCCCGTCATCGCTGAGCGTAATGGTGTAGGCGCCGAAAGCCCTTTGATATGAAGACTCATTTAGCAGTTTCTCCGCCGTCTGCAACAGTTGCCATCTGTGTAAACGCGGTTAAAACAAAGCCCAAATAGCGGCAGCAATCAGCAACGGTATTGCAAGCGCGCTATAGCCAGGATCGCGGTAGAAGACAACGGCAGCTATCAGGCCCATCGCCAGTGGAACGCTGACCCAATTCAGCGTCCTTGACTTTTGCGCCGTCGGAGAGAAGGAATAGAAATCCAAAGTCATTGCCAGCGCATCGTCTTTGCCAACATTGAAAGCGGCGGTAATCATGACGACCTGGCCGAACGCTGCTGCTCAGGCACGGCGCGCCGCTGGCCTTCAATATGGAAGCGGTACGTGACGCCGCCGATCCCTCCAGCACGGTCAGCCTGCTTTGGTCTCATCTCGGTTTCTGTTCTGGCCGCTGCTGTGCTGAACTCGACTCCGTCCGGAGGATAACGGAAGTGATACCGGCGTTATTCATCGCGGTAACCGTCTCGAACACATTACTGAACGCCGTTGAGCCAGTGTTTCGATATCCTATCTTGCATTGCGTATGAGTTCCGCTCCGGTTAGGACGAGGAACAGCGCAGCCGATGTTACGGCCGATCGCATGTTGACGGTACCTTTGGCTTCGCCAAGGCCAAAGTGCGGCCCTTGCCGATGCCACAGGTACAGCCCAAGAGGGGCCGTGAGAAGGCCAAAAATTACGAGAAGCCAGCGCGGCGAGCCGTTTTCTGTCATAACCCATGGATCAGCCCCGTCTGCAAGCAGCCAACCTATGCCGATATAGACCCCGTTGGCGATGAGACAGAACCCAGCGAAGAAACGGAACAAGTACAGGCCGGGGAATCTGCAGATGAGGGCCAAACCGAATAGCGATAAAGGGAAGATTGAGCCGAAAAGGGGGCCGCCCCAGACGACCGCCAGTGGGTGTGGATTCTCGCCGAGGTCGGTCCGAGAAACGATAAGGGGATGCAGGGCAACTTTGATCACCTCGCCGCCGGTCAAGCGAGCAACGAGAACGTGGCCGGCTTCATGCACTACTTGCATCGCGAGCCATGAGAATCCGACGAACGTCACGATCAACAGAATCTGTCCAGGCCGCTTCATTGCTCACGACATCGAACGCGAAAGCTCAGGCAAGGCCGTCGGAGCCTGACTTCGGATGCAATGATGACAAACGAACTTCATAAGATCGTCCAACTGCACGGCGCCGTGGCTGTTGCCTGCACCGCCTTGTTCGTCAGCCGATTGACGGCGGCTCTCATTGTTCTCCCCTGATCTTCTTTTCGATGCGTCGATAGAGAATCAGGTAAACAAGAAACAGTGCTCCGAAAACCGTGGGGGTGCCAATATAGAAAACGTAAAGTCCCGTACCCCGCAATTGGGAAAAATCCTCCGCGAAAATCTTGGGACCGAGTAATGGCCCTAGAACCATGAACACCAGCATCATCGCCATAAGAAGCTTCAGTTGCTTTTTCTTCGCCTGAAGCCGAATTTTCTCAGGAGTATCGGTCATGACGCAACTAAAGTTCGGCATCACTGGCGCCGCACTTATGACGTCGTGATTGCAACTGAAGCGGCATCCTGCCCTTGCGTGCAGCACGCTGGCAGCAAGAGCATCCGGTTAGCCTGTCGAAAGGACGGCTGAATGCCCCTATGTCCTACGTCAGCTCCATCTGATTTCACGGACAAGTCCGGATTTTTCGCCGGTTCCATTGAGTTACTCAGCCTTGCGTCCAATCCTCGACGCTCAACCCCGGCACCCTGCTGAATTCCTGGTCGGCGCTCACGAGGGTCAGCCCGTGGGTCCGGGCGAT
>WNGL01006874.1_pt1 | contig 13374 bp, 10 predicted proteins | sample 5400591 | NCBI WGS metagenome assembly WNGL01 (sample SAMN13153377, study PRJNA577476) | soil metagenome | isolation source: 80 cm soil or saprolite under Garry oak tree replicate 1 | place: USA:California | collected 2016-06-15
CACATCCTGGGCGGCTGGCAGGTCAACTCGTTCTTTACATTCCAGAGCGGACAGCCTTTCACCGTACTCAATGGTTCGGATCCGACCGGCGCGCTAAACGGAATCGCTGGGTTGGTCGGCCTTGCTATTCGTCCGAACCTGAACACGACGCTCGATACGTCCAGAATGTCCGTCACGGAACTGTTGAACGCTGGAGGACGTTCGCTGTTCAGCACACTCCCGCCTGGGGTACGTGCCGGTAATGTCGGCCGCAACACCTTGCGTGCCGATCGCCTGGGCCAGATCGATATGGGCTTCATAAAAAATACCCGCATCGCTGAGGGCCATAATCTTCAGTTCCGTGCGGAAATGTACAATGCGACCAACTCGCGCAATTTCGGCATCCCTGAAGGGCGTGTCAATTCCTCCAACTTCCTCAATCAATGGGGAACCGACGGCGGCAACCGGCGTGTCTTTTTCGCGTTGCGGTATCAGTTTTAGATTGGAAAGTTGTAGCGGCGCTCTATGAGCGCCGGTTTCTCGCAGAATCAACGGAATACCGGCGGTCATAGACCGCCGCTACAGTTCCCTCACATCTTCAAGCTCAGTCCACCGTCCACGGTCAGCACTTGCCCCGTCACGTAATTGTTCGGCTCGAGGAAGAACAAGACCGCGCGAGCGACATCTTCGGGGCGCCCAAATCGGGGGATGACTTTCTTCTCGATGAAGGAATCATATTTTCCGCTTTGAACGCTTTGTTCGGCCATTCCGGCATTATTGACTCCGGGCGCCACGACATTGACCCGGATTTTCCACTGCTTTGCCAAAATGCGCGCCGTATGGACGAGCGCCGCCTTGGGCGCCGCATATGTGGTACTGCCTGCAAACACGGCTGTGCCCTGCATAGTTGAGATGAACACGATTGATGCGTCGCGATCACCGGCAGCAGCGGCAAAATCGCGCGCCAACAGGACCGGTCCGATGAAGTTGGTTCGCATCGAATCGATCAAATCTTGCTCCGTGGCTGTCTCAATCGGAACCCGCGCCGGGTTGCCAACGAGCGGTACGAGGCCATATAGCTCACCAGCGCGTTGTGCTTCGTCGATAAGCCGCTGGCGGACAGAGGCATCGAGGATGTCGCCTACAACGAGGGGAACAGCAACCCCGTATTTCTCTGAAAGTCTCCCCCCGATGCTTTCTGCACGCTCGAGGTTGCCGAGACATCCGATGACCGGTATGGCGCCCGCCTTGGCAACAGCCTCCGCAACCGCGGCGCCAAGGCCTCCCGAACCTCCAGGCAGGATCACAACCTTACCTTTTATGGTGTACCCCCTACGTGAATGCTGGCAATGAATCTCGGATCAATCGATTTACCGGCGAGTGGTTCCAACTCCGCCCGCAATTCCTCCCACCAACGACCCGCGAACGGACGCATCGCCGCGGGCACATCAATCGCCGGCAGTGTCATCCCTTGACTTAGAAATTGTTCGAGTTCACGAATTTTTATGGGGATTGCCTCGAACTTTCCGCTGACGGCGAACTGCACGGTTGCGGTATTGAACGTTTTGGCCAGCGATTCCCGAATGATGGGAAACGTTTGCACAAACACCCCGACCATGCGGGCGAGTTCGTCCAAACGAGCGCGCGCTCGCTCGACGTCGGCCGTGGACTGGAAATTCCGGTACCGGAGGTTTTCGGCCAGCAGGGGCTTGAACCGGCGGAGTCCTTCAATGAATTGCTGATCGGATTCATCGAGCACCGAGACCCGAAAACCACGGATGCCGGCCAACCGGTCGGCTTCGTCACGCAAACGCGCCACTTGATCGAAACCGAATTTGAACACCGTCTGTATATAGTTCTTGCGCAGCGCATCAGGCGCGATTTCTGCGTTGCCGCCGGTCAGGCGCTCGAGCCCGATCGTGAGGAAATCGCGCATCTCCTCGAGCGCCGGGCGAATACCCTCGAGTTCGCCAAGATTGACGAGATTCGCCGAAAGAATTCGATTCCCCAGAGCCGTTAATTCCTGCCCAAATCGGCCGGCCTCCGCGGGATCGGTGATCTGTTCGAAAGCCTTCGTTAGAAAAGCGCCGCCGCGCAACGAATCTGCGAAAACGGCCGGCAGGTTGCCCGGATTTTCCTCGCCCGGAATTTCCTCGACCGGCCGTTCACGATCGGCGGGCGGATGGCTCTCACCCACCGCCTCTGGCGCATAGATGGAAAGCGCATCGTAGTAATCGACAAAACCGTGTGCTTCAAGCCGGCGGTTCTTGTTGTCGTATGCCGTCTCTTCCAGTTCGACGCGCGTCGTGTAGCGGACCTTCGCCAAAATCTGTGTCCCGAGGTGGGGGTTGTACTTGAAAAGCGCGTCCAGGATGAGCATCCCAATCGTGGTGGCTTCACCTTGTTCGAGAGGCTCGACAGCGAAACGATTATCAGGTGTGAAGATTAATTGCGTACCGGTGGGCGGGTCGTCACGATCGATTTCGTAGACGTGAATGAGGTTTTTCAAGAACAGCGAGACCACCGTGTCGTCGACACCCGAAATGGCCTTCATCGTTTCTTCGGGACCCGCCTGAATGAATGCGCCCATCCATTCCATGAACGGCTTGCGCACAAACGTGTCTTTGCGCCAGCAGTCCAGATCGATAAAGCCACGAACCTGCTTTCCAGAAACCATCGGCAGGAGGTCGAGACTATCGGCTAATCCAACACCCTTAACAGTAAAAAAAATTTCCTCGAACGACGCAGCCTTCACCGTCTGTGCCGCATCCGGCCGCGCCAGAAAGTCGTCCAGTTGTTCCTTGGTCTCGACCCGCAGCGCGGAGCCGGACAATGGGCTGAGCATCTCATTCCGCATCATGACAGAATTATAGGCATGTTGCTGGAAGGACGGATTATTGAATTCCTCGATGCGGAAGAACTGCGTCTCGCTTACGTGCGAAAACAGGAACGCGACCGCCTGCATGTGATTGACCCGCGCGGGCGCAACTCGACGGTACATGGGGATCGTGTGGTCATCGTGCACCGTCCGTCAACTGAAGGAGAATTTCCGGCTCTCGCGCGCCAAATCTCGGAAAAGGTGTCCGCACGCCAATCCGAGGTCGACGTCGAACTGCTTTGGCAATCGGTTGGAACGAGACAGCGCGAACTGAACCCGTCCGAGCTTGCCGAATTATTTTTCGCCGAAACGACGCCGGAGGCCGAGTCTGCAGTCTTTCGCGCACTCTCGGAAGACAATCTGTTCTTCAAGCGCAAAGGCGCGCAATTTCTTCCCAAAACCGAGGAACAGGTTTCGAGCGAGCGGACACGCCGTCAGCGCCAGCGAGCGCGGGAGGAATTCCGGGAGCATGTCGTAAAGGTCCTGGAACAACTCCTGAAAAAGAACACCGATATTCCCGAAGAATCGGGTGTCATCCTTGACCGGATTCAGAATTGGTTGCGGTTCAAAACCGGCGATGAAATCGGCCTCATCCTGGAAGAGATCGCCGGTGCCGCGAAAGCGCGCGACGCAGCCTATGACATCTTGCTGCGAGCCGGCCGTGTAGACCCCACACTTGACCGGTTTCTCGTCACAGCCGGTATTGACCCTCATTTTTCCCCTACGCTAATCGAGGCGGCCGCGCAACTCACGCCGTATACACACATTCCTGCCCGTCTTGACTATCAAGACGCTCCGGCTTTCACCATCGACGATGAGGATACCCGTGAGGTCGATGATGCGCTCACCGTTCGATGGGAAGGAGATGAAATTGTCGTCGGTATTCACATTGCGGACGTTTCCGCTTTCGTCACGAAAGGCGATATCCTCGATGCAGAAGCCTCGCGTCGATCTTCGACCATTTACTTGCCATCCATCACGGTTCCAATGTTTCCAGAGCACCTGTCGACGGAACTGGCAAGCTTGCGGACCGCAGTGCCCCGGCCAGCCTTCACGGTCGAAGTGCGATTTGACAAGCAAGCAAACCGCGCCGGCTATCGAATCGCGCTCTCCACGATTCATGTCCAAAAGCGGCTTTCCTATGACGAGGCGGACCAAATTATAGAAAGCGACCCCGCTCTCTACACACTTCACCGCATCGCGAAACAGTTGCGCGACGCACGCTCGAACCGCGGCGCAATCACATTCCGCCGCGCTGAGCTCAAGATCCGCGTAAAAGGTGACGAGATTCAAATCACGAAGATCAATCCCAACTCGCCTTCACGATTCGTTGTCAGCGAAATGATGATTCTGGCAAACGGACTGGCGGCGGATTTCGCATCCGTAAACAGCATTCCCGTAATCTATCGGACGCAAGAGCCCCGCGAAGCGCTGGCAGTCGAAGACACTCTAAGCGCCGCACTGGATGCCGGCGACTCCACGAAAACGGCTCCGTCGATTCGACGTGATCCTCAACGGGACTTAATAAGCCCCGCACTGGATGCCGGCGACTCCACGAAAACGGCTCCGTCGATTCGACGTGATCCTCAACGGGACTTAATAAGTCCCGCACTGGATGCTGTCGACTCCACGGCGGGACGGCTCGGCGGATCTGACATTACGCTCAGCGGGACTTCTAAGGCTGTGGAGGCATTGGCTTTCGAACGATTGAGAAAAACGTTCAAGCGCTCCCGCCTATCCCTCACACCAGGGTTGCATTCAGGCCTTGGGCTTGGCGCGTATACGCAGGCGTCGTCGCCGATCCGCCGCTATGCCGATCTGGTGACCCAGCGCCAATTCACGGCCATGCTCAGCGGTGTTCCCGTACCATACGGCCGCGAGGAACTGCTGCAAATTCTCGCTGCCGCAGAAACTGCAGAACAGGAGATCCGGGCCATCGAAGACCGCTCAACGAACTACTGGTTGCTGGAATACCTGGCACGATATAAGAGAGGGGAATCGCTTGCTGCGGTGGTTCTGGATCCAAAGGGAAATATCGAACTGCAGGACTACTACTTACGAGGAAGAGTTTCAGGCCCGGTAAAACTCCGGCCGGGCGAGATGGTCGACGTCCGGATTGAAACAATCGATCCCGCGAAGGGAGAGGTACGGTTCCGGGCTGTATAAATTCCCTCAATGAAGAATCCGCTGGAGAACTTCGATTACCGCATCCCATGCGACGACTTTTTCCTCTACGAGTTGGGCCGGCTGGTCGAAGAGGACCGGGCCTCGCTTGACGATGAAGAATTTCGCCGGCTTATCGATGCCGGCATCCACGAACATGTCGAAAGGCGGCTCGAGATCCGGACCGAGATAGCAGCACACCTCCGGAAATTGCGATCCGCACCCGTACGCGTGTTGCGGTTCGTCGAAGATATCGAAGCGCCTTTACACGATGTTCCAACAATCATTCAGAGCTACGTGGCTTACCTCATCCGCAGACTCGAACAATGCGTGGATGAGAAACCCGATGAGAAAGTCGAAGCTGCCGCGGATCTCTTGCTGGAATCTCCCGAAGACCGTTCAGCTGCGGAAGCAGCTATGGAGACTCTAGGTTCAATTCGATCCGCCGCAAGCGCTCGCGTCCTGGCGTACGTGATTTCCGAGCCCGTCCTTGAGGAAGACCTCGAGATGAAAGCCTATACCTTGGTACGCGCGATGTGGCCGCTGGCTCGCCCATACATCTTCTACTCCTTGAAGCCGCACGCGCACGAGGACATTCCCTTTCGATGGTTTCAACTCCTGATCGAGTGCGGCGAAGCCTCGGCGGTTGATCGGATCCTGGAAGAGGTTCTGGCGCACGCAAACCATCCGGGTTATCGCGAAGATCTGTTGGTTCTCATGGAGCTTCTCGGGCAAGCGCGCGATCCGGAGACGGAACGAAAAATTTTGCAGATGTTGAATAGCGACGAGACGCCGCACACGGTACGAGAGATCCTCGACGGGTTCTTAAAGCGCTCGAAGACACCAAAGCACAAAGAGACCGGGTCGCCAGAGCCATGGGCAAGTCTGGAACGCCTCTATGCCGCAAACAGGAAATATCTCGAAGCCGCGAAGTTGTTCGATACGGGTCAAGAAGCCGCAGCCAACCGCAAACTCGATGAATTACTGCGCGAGCAGCCTGACTATCCGTTTGCGCTCATGCTGAAACAGTACTGTAGGGGCGGTCTACGACCGCCCACGACGTCGAAACCGAGAGATCGCGGGCGTTCATAGACCGCCCCTACAGTTGGATCCCTCATGCCTAGAAATCGCTGCACGATTTGAAGTAGGAGCAGCGGGGGCACACGAGCTTACATTTCTGTTCGTCCAGTTGTGCCCCGCAGTTTGGGCAAGTACGTTCGATTTTCTCCACCATTGATTCGTTACATGTGCCGGTCATCATGGGGCTTGTCGTCTTGTTGTTCTTTTCCGAAATACTCCGCGAGGTGGCCGAGGATCGTTGCGGCATCCGAAGGCCGGCCTTCAAAGGTCGTGATGCAACGAGACCGGCGCCAGCCATTGCCACGTTTTACACCGACGATGATGTACTCGTCGAAAAATCCGCTTTCTTTCAAAAACCGGACTGCGGATTCTGGAGTGAATTCATTGGACCGGAATTCGCACACGCTGATCAAGTCGCGAAGCCGGTCTGCCTGATCCGGTTCTGCCAGCTCCAAGAAGGGATCCAGCCCAAGGACTTCGCATTTCGCGGGCGGCTCACCGTTTTGAGATAGCGCCTCGATCTGCGCTTTGACGAATTCGCCGAGAGCACAATCTTCAAAGCCTTCGATTACCGGTCCTGTTCGCAGGTTCGTCAGAAAGAACACCCCACGCCTTGGGATGACGCGTCCGCCTTCATCCACTTCACCGAGCAGGGCCGCTTCTTCTACCGACGGCAAACACAGCGACAGCGGACGAATCGTCGATTTTCGGGGCGAATCCTGGGGATTGAAAACGTTGTTCCGGATGCGAAATCGTAGCTCGATCATCTATATTGCCTCCTCCACGTTTTCCAACAACTATTTGTGTTATCACGCGGCAACCGGACAGATGTGGTCCAATTTCAATTAACATAAACGGGATGACCACCTTCACCGATGCCGAGCTCAAGCTGGTTCGCAAACTCGCCACCGCGCCGGCTTTCACGGTGTTGCAGATCAAGCAAACATGTCCGACCCACTCCGTGTGCAATCCCCTACCTTTGTTCAGGATTTACAAGATCGATGATGAGTCGTTCGAAGCGCAGTGGAACGGATACCACGAGGCTGGTCCAAAACAGGTGTTCCGGTGCGAAGATACGGCCTGAGTGGAAGATCCTCAGCCGCCGCTATAGCCGGTCTTCGCCCTAATCTTCACGTCACGGCCCGGAACCTCTATGCGAATGTGATGAAACCCGGCGCGGCGCGGCACATAATAGCCGATGTAGTATTGGCGTCCCAGTTCCGTCCGGACCTCTTCAAGAACGGGTGCAATCGCGTCTTGCTTCGGAACGTAAAGAGTGCGGCCACCGCTGATGTCGGATAATGATTCCAGCGTGTGGGAATCCACGAGAACGGCGGACCCGATCGCGACGAAGTACACCAAGACAGCCGATTCCTGGATCTCCTGGACGACCCGGTCATGCCGAATGGTACTGCCGTTGTCATTGCCATCGGTAAAAGCAATGAGGGCCTTTCGGGGATGATCCGATTTTTCGATCTTCTCCATCGAGTATAAAAGCCCGTCATAGAGCGACGATGTCCCCCAAGCCTTTAGCCCTGCCAAGCTCTCTTCCAGATGCTTCAGCGGCTGCTTTGAGGTATGGAGCAGCTTTACTGTCGTTCCGAATGAAACGAGGAAGAAATCATCATTCTTCGGCAGCGCCCGAGTGAAATCGCGGACGCCTCGCCTCACATACGGAATGATGTCAATCATACTTCCGCTCGTGTCCACGAGCAGACCGATCGAGGATTCGACCTTGTCCTGTTTTTCGAAGACCCGCACGTCCTGAAGTTGATCGTCGTCATAAACGCGAAAGTCCTCTTTCGAGAGATCCGTGATGAAATTGCCGCGATCGTCTTTGACTGTTGCAAAGACATTGACGAGGTTGACGTCGACTTTCAGGGTTTGCCCGTAGATGAGAGGGGGCAAGAGGAGACATACAAGCACTGAAAATTCCAAGATTGGAAGTTGCTTCATTGCAGATCTTCGGATGGAGCACAAATTCCAATTTGCGATTTCCAATAGTTTGGATTTCAACGTCCCTCCTGAACCTCCCGGTATAGACGATAGATCCCGGCATTTGTCGAGAGAATTCTTGTCCCTTTTGCGAGAACCCGCAGCGCGTCACGCCGGCGGCCGGCATCTTTGTAAATGTTACCAAGCTTCAAGTAGACATCGGCGTCACGATCGAAGGCGTATTTCACGAGGTACTCATATTCTTTTGCGGCGCTTTCCATGTCCTTTTTCTGCTCGAAAACGCGCGCCATGCGATAGTGTCCCCAGTAGACATAAGGATCCACGGTGAGCGCGGTCTCCAGCGCGCGGATGCCGTCATCCAATTGCTCAGCAGCCAGCCGGTAGTCTCCAAGCATTGCCCAAAAATGGCCAAGTGAAGTGGGCCGCGTGGCTACGAATTGCTGCATCCAGTTGGCTGCTTCGGTCCACGATTGGTCCTTTGCAGCCATCTCCGCTAACTTGCGCAACGGCAAAGGACGCATCGGATCAGTCTTGGCGGCCGACTCGTAATGTTGCTTTGCACTCTCGGATTCGCCAACGCTGTCATTGAGAATCCCCCACAATTCCTCTTTCTCTGCCAAAAGCAGACTTCGCGGTTTCATCAGCGAGTCGGCTTCCCGCAGGGCATCCGCGGCGCGATCGAGATTTCCCGAATCCATATTGAGTTTTGCGATCGCCAGCTGAAGTGATGCTTCGTCCTTGCGGGAGACCTGCGCGAGCAAAGCCATAGACTGATTCGCGAGATTCGACCGCTTGAAGTGAAGGAAAGGCTCGATCATGCCGTAGTAGGCGCTTTCCGGATCGGAAACCTCTGCTCCGTACGGCATCAGGCCATCCTTGGCCTGATAAAGGAGATCGATATTCAAGTCGCGTGTGTCGGAAAAGAGTTGTCGTGGAGCATGGAATTCCAGAAGAGGATGATCGTCCGTATTCCGCCGCGCTTTCGAGGCGAACTTGCGGACCGCTTCAGTCGACATCACGTAATACGCCAGCAGCCCCTCCGGCTGTTCGCTGTGCAGAAAGTTACGGAAATCGCGGATCATCCCGGAATCGGACTTCACGGCCGTGACGAGTCTTGCCGCGTCGAGTTTCGGCGGTTGACGCGATCCGATGACGATCAGATCGGAATCGGTGACCCAAACGGACACTTCGGGAAACTTTCGCTGGACTTCATAAAGAATCATTCGCAAGTCTTCCGGATCGAGTTCGTAAAGCTGGATCCACTGCGCAAAGATGCCGTCAGGCTTCAGGACGTCGGCTACGCGATCGTAAAACTCTGCAGTGAAAAGGCTGGCAACGCCTGCGATCCATGGATTGGAGGGCTCGGAGATGATCACGTCGTATTGTTTGCGCGTTACGTTCATGTAATTTCGCGCGTCGTTGAAAATCATGTGCAGCTTCGGGCTTTCATAGCTTTTTCGATTGATTTCAGAAAACCACGGCGCAGCACCAAACACTGCCGGCTCGATCTCAATGCAATCGATGTCGGCTACCTCTTTGACGGCCGCAACTGCCCCCACCGTAACTCCAGAACCGTAGCCGATAACGAGTGCCGATTGGGGATTGGGATGGTAGAAGACCGGAAGCCATCCGACCGCCAATTGCGTAATCATGTCGTCGCGGTTCGAGGCATCGACTTTTCCATTTGTCCGCAATGCCATGTAGTTTTCGCCCTTGCGGACCGAAATCGTCGCGTTATTGCCTTCTTTGAAATAGACCACGTCTGTGTCTTCGTAATGCTCGCTGATCGTCAGTTCCGGCCGGGATTCGAATGCGTGCGAATAAATGAGCACTCCGCGATCCATGATTTCCGGCTTCCAGAACACGCCGCCGCGCATCCCAAGGGTCGCGCCGATCAGCAATATAACCCCGACAGATTGAGCAATGCGCGAGGTCTTTGCCTCCGCCAGCAACAACAGCGCCATCGCCGCGTTGAAGAAAAGGCCGGCAAGTATCGTTCGTTCGGTACCAATAATCGGAATCAGGAGGAAACCGGCGAAAAGCGAGCCGGCAATCGCGCCCATCGTATTGAAGGAATAAATATTGCCGATACTCCGGCCCAGAATCGTGACTTTGCTGGAATACAACTGGCTGGCGACCGGGAAAGTCGCGCCCATGCACACTGTTGCAAACACCATCAAGGCGGCAGACAGGACGAACTGGATCGTCAGTATCGCGGGAAAGGAATAGTAGAAGGCGCGAATCAACGCAATCAACAGATACGGCGCGGCAAGATAGCCGATCAGGAAAACAATCCCGCCCATGGCGACGCCAAGCTGCAACAAACCTAACAGCCGTAGCGTTGCTGCGGGTTTCCGGCGCCCGACTATCGAGCTTCCCAGTGCGATGCCGCCGAGAAAGGTCACCAGCATGATGGAAAATGCATACGTGGAACTGCCGATCATGGCCGAGAGAGCTCGCGTCCAGGACACTTCATACATCATCGCGACGAATCCCGATACCACGAGAGTGAGAAGAACGAGCCTATCGGACACAGGATTGGAAAGCCTCTCTCCCCCATCAAGAGAAGGCAGGTCGGCCCGGCGCCGGGTGAGGGTCTCGCTTTCGCTTAACGTCCGGTCCCCCTCCGCCATCCACACGGCAAACAATCCAATCGCGACATTGACCGCCGCGATCGACAATGTTGTTCTCGTGTTTCCGATCCCTGGAATAAACACCAGCGCCGCCGCCATCGTACCGGCGGCCGCGCCGAACGTGTTGAGCGCGTAGAGAACTCCAACCTTGTTTTCGACTTCATCCACGTCGCCGGTAAAAAACCGCGCCAGGACCGGCAGCGTCCCTCCCATTAAAAATGTGGGAGTCAGCAGCACGGCAAAACTCGTAGCGAAACGGACGAAAAGAGCGCCTCCCGGAACCGAAGACACCGACGGTACCACTGCCCAATAAACAGTATCCAATGCCCGAAAAATTAATGGAACCAGGGCAGCGGAAAGTCCGATGCCGATCTCCAGCAGACCGTACATGCGTAGTGGGTTGTTGGTGCGGTCCGCTTTTTTCCCGAGCTTCCAGCTGCCCAGAGCGAGCCCCGCCATGAAAGCGCCAAGGACCGTTGAAATGGCTTGGGAGGTATTGCCAAAGATCAAACCCGTCAGCCGAACCCATATCACCTCATAAACAAGCCCGGTTGCCCCGGAGAGAAAGAAGATGACGTACAAAATCGATTTCACATTCAATCGATTGCCAAACATAGGCGGCGATTGTATCGCAGGTCGGAGGCTTAAAATTGAGGATGTTCAGTTCGGCAGTTGGAGGACAAAAAAAGGGGCGGAATGCTTTCCTCCTGAAAGCGTTGTTCCCGCCCCCTACAGCCTAAAGAGGGAGGCTGATGAAAACACAATCGGTCCGCGGTTGCTGGCCTCGACAGTAATTGAGCTGGGACTGCGACTCATTCCTGAATTCTTTTTCTCATTCGAGCGAGTATCGATTCGACGCCTGACTTGGTCAGTTCAAACCCGGGGAAACGAGCGATCTCGGCGGCTTGAAAACCATCGATGTAATGAAGTTTGAATATCAGCGCATTCCTCCGGGCGTTCTTCCGATCCGGGTCGCCCTCCACAACTCGTTCGACATCGATCCACGAAAGGATCGAACCGATCGCGTTCGAGTCGAATTCCGCCGCTCCCGCCGATCGGGAGCCGGTCAGTTCTCCAGCTTTTATGGATTCGATTGGGACGACCGTCGCCCGCCTTTTTTCGGTTGCAAGTTGCCGTTGGTAATCCGTAACCACAGATGATGAGATTCGCCCTAAAAAAGCCAACACTGAAAACTCCGTTGTTCCTCGAAACGAACGCAGAACGCGTCCATCGTGTTGAACCAGCCTCAAATAGACTTCCTGCGCCAGATCCGGCACGACATCACAGGCGTCGTCCTGAATGCGCTGAAGGCGTAGCGCCCGCATCAGATACAAGAAGATGCGGCGCTGGAACCGCCCCTGGAACTCGGTCCACAGGGCGCGGTCCGTCAGTTTCTCGCCACATTCGCGCAGTAAATCTGCGGCTGAGGTTTCCACAGTCTTATGCCAGCGGAACCTCTTATGGTTCTCCTGCATATCAGCGAGTCAATGCTTGAAGCCGGTTAAGCGCCTCTTTGCCCCAGCCGGAGTTTGGATCCAACTGTATGTACCGCTTCCACTCGGCCGCTGCTCTTTCCGGCGAGTTGGTACGCTCATAAAGCAGGGCGAGATTGAACACCGCAGGCGTGAACATGGGATCCTTATCCAGCGCATGACGGAATTCTTCGCCGGCCTCTTCCAGGCGGGGTCCGTCACCTTCCATATAGGCGACTCCCAAATCGTTATGAACCGCGGGACCGGCCCCGATTTCGCGCTCCGCGATTTCGAGGTACGAAATAGCGCGGCCGAATTCCTTCTGAAGGAGGTAGAAACGGCCCATCTGGTGACTGTCGGCCGAAAGTCTTGTCATTTCTCCCGCGATTAAGCCATAGGCGACTCCGGGATCCTCGAGGCCGCGCGTCCGAAGAATCGGCAGGTGCGGCTCGTTGGCCATGCGAGACTCGAACGGCCGGTTCTGCGTCAGCAGCAGTTGTACAATTTCGCTCGCCGACCTGGGCGGTCCCTGCCGGTCCAGGAGAACCCGGGCGCCGACAACGGCAATCACCAGCGCAGCGGCGATCGCGACGCACCCGAACAGCCAATTGGGGAGCGTCCCGGTCCGCCGCGGCATCCTGTATTTCGAGTTATGCCATTGTTGGGTTATGGCCTCGACGGCAGCAGCTTCCTCAGTGTCGACGTCTTCCTTTAACACTTTCATTAAGAAACCCAACCGGCCCCGACACCCATCGCAGGCAATCAGGTGAACCTCGCTGGCTAACTTAATTGCCGGATCGAGGCCGCCTTCGAGGTATTCGGTTAAAGTTTCTTCGGTCAAACATTCGCCGTGACTGTTATCCGTCACTGAATTCCCTCCTATATAGAAAAAGACGTAATCCGCCTCTCGCAACACGCAAGAATTTTCGAAAAATTGAAAAAAGTTTTTTGAATGTTAGTAACGCTCTTTCACGTCTTCTTTATTGAACAGGTTCTTTAGCAGCGCGATTGAACGGATTCTTTAGCAGCGCGCTAAGGAACAAAGTCTCTTCTCAAAACCAACAAAACCTAAAGAAGGAGTCCATATGAACCAAATGAATCGACGTGATTTCCTCAGTGTACTGGGCGGCGGCGCCGTCTCGGTGACAGGTGTTTCCGCATTTGCTTCGACATCCGAAGATAAAAGTCCGGCGGATGTAACCTCCCTTTATGT
>WNGL01008233.1_pt1 | contig 13374 bp, 11 predicted proteins | sample 5400591 | NCBI WGS metagenome assembly WNGL01 (sample SAMN13153377, study PRJNA577476) | soil metagenome | isolation source: 80 cm soil or saprolite under Garry oak tree replicate 1 | place: USA:California | collected 2016-06-15
CGGGTGCGTAAGCTGCTGAAGCAGCGCCCCGTGCCGTCTGACCGGCTCGTGGTGCAGACCGCGCGGCCGCTCGCGCCGGGCGGCAAGTACCTCGTGCGGGTGCGCGGCGCCACGAACCTGAGCGGCGCGGCCGCGGACGCCCAGGGCGTGCTGGTGGCGCCCGTGCCCAAGCCCGCGCGCGACACCACCAAGGCTCCCGCCAAGTCCCCGTGACCGATCCCCGCCGCCGGCTCCCCGCGGTCGACGCGCTGCTCGCCGAGCCGGACGTCGCGGCGCTACTCGCGGCGCACCCCCGGAGCCTGGTGGTGCGCGCCGTCCGTGACACGATCGACGGCGCGCGCGCGCACAGCGGTGCGGAGCCGCCCGAAGGCTGGGGCGCCGCCGTGCTCGACCGCGTGCACCGGCTCGCCGCGCCGTCGCTCGAGCCCGTGATCAACGCCAGCGGCGTCGTGCTGCACACCAACCTCGGCCGGGCGCCGCTCGCGCGCGCCGCCATCGACGCGATGGCCCGCATCGCCGGCGGCTATTCGAACCTCGAATACGACCTGACCCGTGGGACCCGTGGCTCACGCCACGCGCTGTGCCGCGACCTCCTGATCGAGCTGACCGGCGCGGAAGACGCGCTCGTCGTGAACAACGCGGCGGGCGCGCTGCTCGTCGCGCTCTCGGCGCTGGCTCGCGACGGCGAGGCGATCGTGTCGCGCGGCGAGCTGGTCGAGATCGGCGGCAGCTTCCGGATCCCGGACATCATGGCGCGCTCGGGAGCGAAGTTGGTCGAGGTCGGGACCACGAACCGCACCCACCGCGCGGACTACGAGGCCGCCCTGACCCCGCACACCCGCCTCCTGCTCAAAGTCCACCGCTCGAACTTCCAGGTGACGGGCTTCACAACCGAGGTCCCGGCGCAGGAGCTCGCGGCGCTCGCGCGGGCGCGCGGCATCGCTGCGCTCTACGACCTAGGGAGTGGGTTGCTGCTCGATCTCGCCCCTTGGGGACTCGCGGGCGAGCCGGGCGTGGGCGCCGGACTCGCGAGCGGCGTCGACGCAGTCGTGTTCTCGGGCGACAAGCTGCTCGGCGGGCCGCAGGCGGGCATCCTGCTCGGCAGGCGCACAGCGATCGAGGCCTGCCGCAAGGATCCGCTGGCCCGCGCCGTGCGGTCGGACAAGTTCACGCTGGCGGCGCTGGAGGCGACGCTCGTCCTCTATCGGGATCCGGAGCACGCTCGGGTGGAGATACCCGTGCTCCGGATGCTGACCGAAGACGTCACGCAAATACGTCGGCGAGCAGAGGCGTTGCAGGACGTAGGCAAAATGGCGGACTTGATCGAAGGCGAATCCGAGGTCGGCGGCGGCTCATTCCCGGGTGCCACGTTGAAGACCTGGCTCGTCCAGCTTCACCCCCAACACCTGACACCTAACGCCTTGGCAGAGCGACTGCGGGGCGGCGAGCCCCCCGTCATCGCCCGCATCGCCCACGACTCGGTCGTGCTCGATCCCCGGACGATCCTTCCCGAGCAGCTCGAGGCGGTGGCCCAGGCCGTGCGCGCCGCGCTCGATGGCTGAGGCGAGGGGCAAGCACCGCGCCGTCTTCCTCGACCGCGACGGCACCATCGTGGAAGACCCAGGCTTCCTGCACGAGCCGGGGCGGGTGCGGCTCCTCCCCGGCGCCGCCGCGGCCGTGCGCCGGCTCAACGAGGCGGGCTGGCTCGTGGTTACGGTGTCGAACCAGTCGGGAATCGCCCGCGGGCTGTACGACGCGGCCGCCTACGTCGCCGTCCAGCGGCGGCTCGACGAGCTGCTCGCGGCGCACGGCGCGCACGTCGACGCGGCTTACCACTGTCCTCATCACCCCGAGATCACAGGGCCGTGTGCATGCCGCAAGCCCGGCGTGCAGCTGTTCCGCGAGGCGCAGGCCGCGCTGGGGATCGACTTCGCGCAGTCTTACTGGGTGGGGGACCGCCTCAGCGACGTCCAGCCCGCGCGCGTCCTCGGCGGGCGGGCGATCCTCGTCGCCACCGGACACGGAGCCGCGCACCGCGCCCAGGCCGGCGCGCTCGGCGTGCCCGCCACCGCCGATCTCGCGGCCGCGGTGGACCTGATTGTGCAGGGACCCTGACGCTCCCAGATTGGAGGCTCCGTGCCGACGCGCTTTCCGCTCCTCGCCCTGCTCCTCGCCGCCGCCCTGGTGCCCGGCGGGCCCGCCGTCGCCCAGACCGCGCTGCGGCTCGGCCAGACCGTGGTAGCGCGGTTCACGCCGGCGGACTCGCAGTTCCAGGACCGGTCCCACTACAAGACCTACACGTTCACGGGAAGCAAGGGGGATACCATCACGGCGCAGCTCAGCTCGGACGACTTCGACGCGAATCTCATCCTCGCGGATGCGACGGGGAACCCGCTCGCCAAGAACGACGACGGCGGCGGCAACTGCAACGCCCGGCTCAGCTACGCCTTGCCGGCGAGCGGCACATACCGCCTGTACGCCAACACCAGCGCGCGCGACGAGATCGGCGAGTTTCGCTTGTCGCTCACCCGGGGCCGCATCGCGACGGCCAGCGACACGACGTGCCGCGGCTTCGGCATCGTCACCGGACTGATCCGGCCCGGCCAGACCGTCACCGGCGAGCTCAAGGCGGACGACCCGACCTTCGCGGGCGACTCGACCCACTACCAACGCTGGATTCTACCGCTCGAGACCGGCCGGACCGTCACGATCGACCTCCGCTCGAGCGATTTCGACGCGTTCGTCATGCTCGTCACGGGACGGGGCGAGAAGCTGGCGACGAACGACGACGGCGCGGGCGGGTGCGACGCGCGCGTCGTGTACAAGGCGGAGAGCGACCATCCGACGCGCGTCGTGGTGAACAGCATCGGCAAGTTCCAGACGGGCAAGTTCACCCTCAAGGTGACCGAGGGCGCGCTGCCGATCGAGCCGAAGGGAACCTGCCGGCGGGCGGCCGCGGCGGCGAAGCCGGAGCGTACCATCACCGTGGGGCAGTCGGTCGAGGGCCGCCTCGCGACGAGCGACCGCTACCAGGAGCGGGACAGCACGTACATGCAGGGCTGGAGCATCGCGGGAACCGCCGGGCAGACGGTCACCATCGACCTCGAGTCCGACGACTTCGATCCTTACCTGTTCGTCGCCGGGCCGGGCATCGCGGAGCCGATGCAGGACGACGACTCGGGCGGCAACTGCAACGCCCGCATCACCCTGACCTTTCCCCGCACAGACGAGTACCTGATCGTGGTGAACTCCTCCAACCACGGAGCGACCGGCCGGTTCTCGCTGAGCGTCACGAGCGGCGCGAAGCAGAAATCGCTGGCGCGCTGCAAGCGCGATCGCTGACGTCGGCCCCCGTCCCTCTCCCTCTCCCCGTCGCCGTCCTCGTCTCGGGCGGCGGCACGAATCTCCAGGCGCTGCTCGACGCGCTGCGCGATTCAGGGCTGGCACGGGTGGCGCGCGTGGTCTCGAGCCGCCCCGAGGCGGGGGCGCTCGAGCGGGCGCACCGCTGGGGCGTGCCTGCGACGGTGCTCGCCGATCCGGCGAACGCCGACGAGATGATCGCCGCCGTGGGAGACGCGCGGCTCGTGGTCCTCGCGGGATACCTGAAACGGATCCCCCCGGCGGTGGTCGCCCGCTTCCGCTGGCGCGTGATTAATATCCATCCGGCGTTGCTCCCCGGCTTCGGCGGCGCCGGGATGTACGGGCCCCGCGTGCACGCGGCGGTGCTCGCGAGCGGGGCCGCCGTCTCGGGCGCGACGGTCCATTACGTGGACGACGAGTACGACCGCGGGCCGATCATCGCGCAGTGGCCCGTCCCCGTCCGGCCGGGCGACACACCCGAGTCGCTCGCCGCGCGCGTGCTCGAGGTGGAGCACCGGCTGCTGCCGCTGGTGGTGATCGAACTGGCACGACTGGGACTGCCCGAGAAGCCCGTGCGGTTGGACGCGGACGGGTCCGGCTTTCGGATCGCCGACGAACCCGCGGTGGCCCTGCGAAAGGCGACGGAAGGACGGAACGACGGAAAGGGGATGCATGACTAAGCTGCGGCTCGCTTTGCTTTTGCTTTCCGTCCTTCCGTCATTCCGTCGCCTTTCTACCCAGAGGGACGTCGAGTCCCTCGCGGTTCGCCTGGCGGGCATGACCGCCGTCACCGGCTTCGAGCGCGCCGTGACCGACTCCCTGCTGGCCCTGTTGCCCGGCAGCACGCGTGACCGCTCGGGCAACGTCACGCTCACGCTGGGCCGCGGGACGCCGAAGCGGCTCGTGAGCTGCGGCATCGACGAGCCGGGCTACGTCGTCGGCAACGTCACGGACGACGGCTACGTGCGCCTGCGGCGCGTGCCCGGGGCGGTGCCGGCCCCGCTGTACGACCAGGCGCTCGAGGGCCACCGCGTCACGCTGTTCGGCGACGCCGGTGTCGTCCCCGGAGTGGTCGCCGTGCGCTCCACCCATCTCGCGCGCTTCCGGGCCGCGGCGGCGGAGCCACCGTTCACGGCGGACGACGCCTTCGTCGACCTCGGCGCCACGTCGCGCGGCGAGGTGGACCGGCTCGGCATCCACGTCCTCACGCCCGTCGCGCTCACGAAGCGTCCGGTGCGCTACGGAGAGCACGACGCGCTGCTCGCCGCGCCGCGCGCGGGAGAGCGGGTCGGCTGCGCCGCGCTCGTCGCGGCGGTGTTGGCACATCCTCAGGTGCGGGGCACCGTGGTGGTGGCGTTTGCGGTCCAGAGCATCTACGCGAACACCGGGCTGCGCGCCGTCGAGGCGCAGCAGGGGCCGTTCGAGAGCGAGCAGGCGGCGCTCCTCGGCTCGCGCTACCCCGTCACGCCGATCGAGACCGTGTCGCTCGCCGCGGCGGACTCGTTGAAGCACGCGCTGCTGGCCTGGATGGAGAGCGACCGATGACAGCCCCAAAGGCGACGGAAAGACGGAAGGACGGAATGGGGTTGGCGTGGCGAGCGACGTTGGGTCTGCTTCTGCTTTCCGTCATTCCGTCCTTCCGTCGCCTTTCGGCGCAAGACGACGCCCGCATAAAGGAGACCCAGTCCGTCCTCTCCCAGCTCGTCGAATCCTACGGCGTTTCCGGTGCCGAGGGCCCGGTGCGGGAGACGGTGAAACGGCTGCTCCCGGCCTGGGCCAAGACGGAAACGGACACGGCGGGCAACCTGTGGCTGCGCGTGGGCCAGGGCGATCCCGTGGTCGTGTTCGTCGCCCATCTGGACGAGATCGGCTTCACGGTCGACTCGATCCTGGACGACGGCTCGCTCCACCTGCGCACGCGTGGCGGCTTCTACTCCTCGCTGTTCGAGGCGCAGCCGGCGCTCGTGCACACGCCGACCGGCGACGTCCCTGGCGTCTTTCTGCCGCGCGACACGGGGTTCGTGCGCCGCGCGCCGCCGCCGCTCCGCGTCTCGATCGGCACGACCTCCCGGGCGGCCACCATGGCCCGGGGCGTAAGCCCCGGGCATACCGTCACGATGCCCAAACAGTTCGTTCGGCTCGCGGGCACCCGCGCCACCGGCCGCTCGTTCGACGACCGCGTCGGTGACGCGGCCCAGATCCTGGCGCTGCGCCACCTCGACCGCGCGGCGCTCAAGCATCAGGTGATCTTCATCTGGAGCGTGCGCGAGGAGATCGGGCTCGAGGGTGCCAGGGCGGCCGCGGCGGCGCTCGGCACGGCGCCGCAGCGCGTGCACGCGATCGACACCTTCGTCTCCGCCGACTCGCCGCTCGAGCTACCGAGCTTCGCGGTCGCGCCGCTCGGCCAGGGCGCGGTGGCACGCGCGCTCGACAACTCGTCCGTCACGCCGCCCGCGTACGTGGACTCGCTCGTCGCGCTCGCCCGCGCCCGCCGCGTGCACCTCCAGGTCGGCACCACCAACGGCGGCAACGACGGCTCCATGTTCACGCCCTACGGCGTCGTGGACGTGGCGATCGGCTGGCCGCTCCGCTATTCCCACTCCCCGGTCGAGGTCGTGGACCTGAGGGACGTGGCGAGCCTCGCCGACATCATTCGGGCCGCGGCCGAAGCCTGGTGAGAGCGCTGCTGTCGGTCTCCGACAAGCGCGGGCTCGTGGAGTTCGCCCGCGAGCTCGCCGCGCTCGGGTGGGAGATCGTCTCCACCGGCGGGACGGCCGAGGCGCTCCGCCAGGCCGGCGTGCCGGTGATCCCCGTCGAGCAGGTCACGGGCTTCCCGGAGATGATGGATGGCCGCGTGAAGACGCTGCACCCCAAGGTGCACGGCGGCGTGCTCGCCCGCCGCGGCCATCCGGGCGACCGTGCCGCGCTCGAGCAGCACGGCATCACGCCGATCGACCTGGTCGCCGTGAACCTCTACCCGTTCCGCGAGACCGTCGCGCGGCCCAACGTCGCGTTCGAGCAGGCGATCGAGCAGATCGACATCGGCGGCCCCTCGATGCTCCGCTCCGCCGCGAAGAATCATCAGGACGTGATCGTGGTCGTCGATCCGGATGATTATCCCGTGATCATCGCGGCGCTGAAGGATGGATCACTGACCCCGGGCGCAAGCCCGGGGTTGCGCCGGCAGCTGGCCGCCAAGGTCTTTGCCCACAGCGCCGCTTACGACGCCGCGATCCACCGCTATCTGACACGAGATGCCCCCGGCTGGCCCGAGCGGATCACGCTGGCGCTCGAGCGCCGCCAGGAGCTGCGCTATGGCGAGAATCCGCACCAGGCCGCGGCGCTGTACGCCGCCGACGAGCCGGGGGTCCGCGACCTGGAGCAGCTGCACGGCAAGGAGCTGTCGTTCAATAACCTGCTCGACGTGGACGCCGCCCGGCTCGCCGTCGCACCGTGGAGCGGGTCGGACCGCGCGGCGTGCGCGATCATCAAGCACACCACCCCGTGCGGCATCGCCCTGGGCCGCTCCCCCGCCGAGGCGTACGAGCGCGCGCTCGCGACCGACCGCACGTCCGCGTTCGGCTCGGTGATCGCGTTCAACGTCGCCGTGGACCGAGGCGCGGCCACGGCGATGCGCGACCTGTTCGTGGAGGTCGTCGTGGCTCCCGCGTTCCAGGACGACGCGCTGGCCGTGTTCCGCGAGAAGCAGAATCTCCGAGTGGTGCGGCCCCCCCCGGACAGCAACGCCGACGACTGGGACTTCAAGCGCATCCGGGGCGGCTTCCTGGTGCAGCAACGCGCGCGCCCGGAGCAGGCGGCGGACGAGGCGGCGTGGAAGGTCGTGACGCGGCGCCCCCCGAGCGACGCGGAGTGGCGCGACCTGCGGTTCGCCTGGGCGGCGGTGGGGGCGGTCAAATCGAACGCGATCCTGCTCGCCCGAGATGAAGCCGCGATCGGCATCGGCGCGGGGCAGACGTCGCGCGTGGACGCCGCGTTTCTCGCGGTGCACAAGGCGCGCCAACAGGGACACGATCCGACCGGCGCCGTGTTAGCTTCCGATGCGTTCTTTCCGTTCGCGGACGGGGTAGAAGAGGCGGCCCGCGCCGGGGTGCGCGCGATCATCCAGCCCGGCGGCTCCGTCAAGGACGCCGAGGTCGTCGCGGCGGCCGATCAGGCCGGCCTCGCGATGGTGTTCACCGGGATTCGACAGTTCCGGCACTAACCGACATGACGAGCATGCACGACCCAGTCACGCCGTACGCCGACGCCGAGCGCCCGCCATATCTCGTCGCGCTGGGCGTCACTTTGGGCGCGTTGGCGCTCTATGTGCTGACCCTCGCGCCGACGACGCAGTTCTGGGACACCTCCGAGTACATGACCGCCGCGCACGCCCTCGGCATCGCCCATCCTCCCGGCAACCCCCTCTTCATTATCCTCGGGCACGTGTGGGGGCTGCTGCCCCTGGGCGCCGACTATGCGAGGCGGATCAATCTCTTTGCGGCCGTCACCAGTGCCGCGGCGGCCGGATTCTGGTTCCTGATCGGCGAGCGCTGGCTCCGGCCCATCGTGGCGCCCACATGGCCGCGGCGGCTCGCGGCGCTCGCCGGCGCGGTCGTCGGGGCGACGAGCTTCACGGTCTGGAACCAATCGGTGGCGAACGAAAAGGTCTACACGGTGAGCGTGCTGTCGATCGCGCTCATCCTCTGGCTCGTGATGCGGTGGAGCGACCAGCCTGCGGGCGCGCGCCGCGATCACTACCTCCTGGCCGTCGTCTACCTGCTGGCGCTCACGGCGACGAACCATTTGATGGGGCTCCTCGTCGCCCCCGCGGTGCTGGTCTACGTGCTGGCCACCGACCCCAGAGCGCTGCTCCGCCCGCGGTTCCTCGTGTGCGCGGCGCTCGTCGCGGCGGTGGGGACGAGCGTGAATCTGTTCCTGCCGATCCGGGCGCATTTCGACCCGTACCTGAACCAGGGAGAGCCGACGACGTGGCCGGCGCTCAAGGCCGTCCTCACGCGCGAGCAGTTCGGCAAGCCGTCGATCTTCGACAACCCGATGTTCCCGCCCGGCCCCGACAACCCCGGGCACACGCTCGTCCTCTACGGGCAGCAGCTCCTGAATTACGTGCAGTACTTCACGTGGCAGTTCGGCCGGGACTGGCTCGCCGGGGTGCAGCGCGCCCTGGCCGTGGTGTTCGCCGCACTCGGCTTGCTCGGCGCGCGGCGGCAGTGGCGGGCGGAGCGCCGGGCCGCGCTCGTGATGACCACGCTCGTCGTCACGCTCACCGCCGCCCTCGTGTTCTACCTCAACTTCAAATGGGGCTTCTCGCAGCCCTACAGCGGGCCGGGACTCGAGCACGAGGTGCGCGAGCGGGACTACTTCTTCATCGCGTCGTTCGCGGTGTGGGGCATCTGGGTCGGCGTGGGACTCGCGGTCGTGATGGAGTGGATCCAGGAGGGCCTCGCCCACCGCGCGCCCAGCGCGAGGCGACGCTGGGCGTGGTCCGCGCCCGTGCTGCTCGTCGCGCTCATCCCGCTCGCCGGCAACCGGCTCACCGCCTCCCGCGCGGGCGAGACCATGGCCCGCGACTACGCACGTGACGTGCTCCAATCGGTGGACCCGTACGCGCTCGTCGTCACGGCCGGGGACAACGACACGTTTCCGCTGTGGTACGCCCAGGAGGTGGAGGGAGTCCGCAAGGACGTGAGCGTGCTGGTGCTGTCGCTCGCGAACACCGACTGGTACCTGCGCCAGCTGCAGCGCCGGCCGGCCCCGACGTTCGATCCCGAGGCGGCCCCCGTTCTGTATCGTGGCTCGAGCTGGCCGCGCCCCCCGGCGCCGTGGATGAGCCGCTACTATCTGGCGGATCCGTCCGACTCGCTCCCGGCGTACGTCACCCTGCCGCAGCGGGTCACCGTGCGCCTCGGACCGATCGATGTCCCGCTCGATCCCGGCACGCTGGGGCGGCCCTACCTCATGCGCTCGGATCTCGCGGTGCTCCAGATCATCAAGGATCAGGTGGGCAAGCGGCCGATCTATTTCTCGACGTCGACGGGCAGCTACGCGGATCAGCTCGGGCTGTCGCCCTATCTGGTGGGTGAAGGCCTGGTGCGGCGCGTCACGCCGCGGCCGGTCGCGCCGAGCGACAGCGTGCGGCTCGTCGCAGGCCGCGGCTTCGTGAATGTGCCGCGCACGCGCGCGCTCGCGTTCGCGGTGTATCGCGGTGGCGAGACGGCGGCCCGACCGCGGCCCCGCGGCTGGATCGACGTCCCGTCGCAGAACAGCCTGTTCGCGTACGTCTTCGTCTACGACACCATCGCCGGCGTGCTGCGGGACCGGGAGCCGGCCCTCGCGGCCCGGGCGCTGGAGCTGCGCGACGCGATCCTCGCCAACACCACGTACGCACTGCCCCGCACGGACCAACGGCGCGGCACCGGCAACTGACCCCCCGGATCGAGCGAGCATGAACGACCAGCAGACGGCGTTTTCCGGCGACGAGCGCCCACCCTATCTCATCGCGGCCGGCGTCGCCCTCGGCGCGCTGGTCATCTACGTGGCCACGCTCGCGCCGACCACGCAGTTTTGGGACACGTCCGAATACATTGGGGCGGCGTACGTCCTCGGCATCCCGCACCCGCCAGGGAACCCGCTGTTCACGCTCATTGCCCACACCTGGGGCCTGCTGCCGCTCGCGGCGGGGTACGCGGAGCGGATCAACCTACTCGCCGCCACGACGAGCGCGATCGCCGCCGCGTGCTGGTTCCTGATCGGCGAGCGCTGGATGCGCGCCTGGGTGCCCGCGCGGCTGCCGCGCCGGCTTGCCGCGGTCGCGGGGGCGCTCGTCGCGGCCACGGCGTTCACCGTGTGGAACCAGTCCGTCGTGAACGAGAAGGTGTACACCCTCTCGCTCCTCTCCATCGCGCTCGTGCTGTGGCTCATCGTGCGCTGGGACGACCAGCCGCCGGGGGAGGCGCACGACCATCACCTGCTGCTGATCGTGTACCTGCTCGCGCTCACCGCGACGAACCACATGATGGGCACGTTAGTGGGCCCGGTGGTGGCGATCCTGCTGTTTCCGCCGCTCAAGGCGCAGCGTCCCCCGGACCTCGCGTCGCGGCGGGTCGAGTGGTCGCAATGGCTCGTGTTCGTCGGCGTGTACGCGATGATCGTGGCGTCGGGACTCGAGAGCGCGGCCCCGCTCGAGGTGGCCGCCGTGCTGTTCGCGGCGGCGCTGGTCTACGCCGTGGCCTACGCCCGCAACTGGGACTTCGCGCTGGCGGTGCTCGCCGTGGCGATCGTGGGCATCTCGGTGTATCTGTTCCTGCCGATCCGCGCCGCGCATTTCCCGCCGATCAACGAGGGTGAGCCGACCACGCGCCAGGCGCTGTGGGAGGTGCTCACCCGCCAGCAGTACGGCAAGCCGCCGGTGACGCAGCGGCAGGCGACGCTCGGGGCACAGCTGCTGTTGTGGGTCCAGTACTTCAGCTGGCAGTGGGGCCGGGATCTCTCCGCCGGGGTGCAGCGCGCGCTCGCGGTCGTGTTCGGCTCGCTCGGCGTGCTCGGCGCGTGGCGCCACTGGAAGGCGGACCGCCGGGCCGCGATCGCCATGACCACGCTCATGGCGTTCCTCACGCTGCTCTTGATCTTCTACCTGAACTTCAAGTACGGCTACTCGCAGATGCTCGACCACCAGCAGCTGCCGCGCGAGGTGCGCGAGCGCGATTACTTCTTCATCGCCTCGTTCGCGCTGTGGGGCGTGTGGGTCGGGATGGGGCTCGCGACGCTGATGGAGTGGGTCGCGGACGCGCTCGAGCAGCGCGAGCCCGACGCCGCGCGCCGCTGGCTGGTCGCCACGCCGGTCCTGCTACTCGCGCTCCTCCCGCTCGCCGGCAATCACCTCACCGCCTCGCGCAAAGGCGAGACCCTGGCGCGCGACTTCGCCTCCGACATCCTGCAGTCGGTCGAGCCGTACGGCATTCTCGTCACGGCGGGCGATAACGACACCTTCCCCCTGTGGTACGCGCAGGAGGTCGAGCACATCCGCCAGGACGTCACGGTCGTCAACCTGTCGCTCGCGAACACCGACTGGTACGTGCGGCAGCTGCAGCGGCGGCCGCTCGCGCCGTTCGATTCGGCCAGTGCGCCCGCGATCTACCGCAGCCGCGCCTGGCCTAAGCCCGGCGGCAAGCTGCTCAGCTACACGGACGAGCAGATCGCGGCCATGCAACCGGTGTACTGGCTGGAGCAGAAGACCACGGTGAACTTGGGCGGCGTCACCGTGACCCTCGATCCGCAGCAGCTGGGCCGCCAGTATCTCGAGCGCGCGGACGTGGTGGTGCTGCAGGCGATCAGGGACCAGACGGGCAAGCGGTCGGTGTACTTCTCGCGCACGGTGGGGCTGTACGCCGACCAGTTCGGCCTCACGGGCTTGCTCGAGGGCCAGGGCTTCGTGCGCAAGCTGCACCAGCAGCCGCTCGCCGAGTCGGACAGCGTCAAAGCGCTGCCGGCGCTCGGGTGGGTGAACGTTCCGCGCACCAGCGCCCTGGCGTTCACCGTGTATCACGCCGACGCCGCGGCGCGTCACCGACCGCGCGGCTGGGTGGACCGCCCCTCGGAGGGCATCCTCGCCACGTACGGCATCGTGTACCAGGCCCTGGCGCAGGCGCTCCGGCCCACCAACCCCCAGCTCGCCGCCAAGGCGTTGCTCTACGCCGACTCGATCTTCAAGAACACCAGCTACGCCTTCGTGCCGCCGGGCGAGCGGTAGATCGGACCGCTTCTTCCTGATACAACAGGCGTTTCTGCAGGCGATCGGTGCGCTTGCTCGAATAGGAGATTACCTCGACGGCGAGCGTGGGCGCGCCGTAGAACCGCTCCGCAGCGACGCCGACCAGTTGCTGCTGCGCGCGGTGCCGTGAAGGCGGCCGCGGGCCGGCACGACGCTATGGCAGTTGCCATTTCACTGCGCGAAGGTGGTTCAGGTTGAGGACATCCCGTCCTAAGCTTTGGAGCAGATTTGAGAGCGGGAAGTCGTCGGTGAACACGAGGTACGGGCGGGTGGCGGCTTCTAGGATGGCCGTGTCGGTTAACCCGTAATCTGCAAACTGAGCGGCGTTCGCAAGGTCGGCACTTCCCACGAACGCCTCCTCCAAGACTTGGATGGCCGGAACAATGCTCAAGAAGTAGCTCTTCTTAGTACTGCCAGTTAGCGAACTCGAAAGGTTGCTGACCTCGGTCAGAATGTGAGGTGTGGTTACGACCGATGCGAACCAAGCCACAAGGTTCGAGACGATCTTAAAATCGTCCACCGTATAGCCTCTGGACCGTGTTCGCTTGAATCGCTGGATCTCATCGCGGTCGAAGCGGCCCACGAAATACAGTAGGAGCAGATTCGCGTCGATGACGATGCCCTTGTTACGATACTTGGCGAGTAAGTCATCAATCCAGGTCGTCATGAGGCCGGTCGGATCTTCATGGACAGAACCCTTCCACTTGTCGCGTCGATCCGAAAGATCTTATACCGCCTACCGGCGCCACCAACGATGACCTGCGTCGGACTGTCGGTGTATCCCAGAGTAACCAACCAGGACGTCTCGTCTTCCGACAGTTCGACTTCTTCGACCGTAATGTTCCAAGGACCAGGGGTGCCGAGTGAGACACTCCGAAAGTACTGGATGGCTAACTCAACAGCCTTCTTGGCATCGATCATTGCTGTTTTCTCCGCTCCGGTTCCCGAGCGTCACAAACCTAGCGGTTGCACACAGGGCCCGCGAGCGCCCCGGGCGCTTGACAGGTTGGGCCCAGCGGTGCACGCTAATGGCCTTAACTCCTATAGTTTTTCTTCATGACTCTCATCGTGGCCTTACGCGGTAAGGACGGTATCGTCGCCGCTGCTGATAGTCGCGGGACGTTCGGCGACCCGCGTGGCGTCACGGCCCAGAACGACAGTCAACAAAAGGTGCACATAGTATCAGGTCACGTCGCGCTACTCATGTCCGGGCCTGGCGAACTTGG
>WNGL01006876.1_pt1 | contig 13373 bp, 18 predicted proteins | sample 5400591 | NCBI WGS metagenome assembly WNGL01 (sample SAMN13153377, study PRJNA577476) | soil metagenome | isolation source: 80 cm soil or saprolite under Garry oak tree replicate 1 | place: USA:California | collected 2016-06-15
GAAGCGGCGAGCGAATGAGCGTGTAGGGGGGTCCGGCGGGGCGAAGCCCCCCGGAAAAAGTCGATGAACGAACGAGCGTCAGTGAGTGAGCCACGCGATCGCGTCGCGCTGCGGCCCGAGCAGGCCACGATCCCGGCGGGCCACCCGTGGAACCGACTTCCGGTCGTTGGCGCCGTCTGCGCTCTGCTGGGAGCGGTGGCCTGCGCGATTCTGGGGGCGGCGAATCCGAAGCAGTTCTTCTTCTCGTGGCTCGTGTCGTTCCTGTTCTTTGTGAGCCTGGCCCTCGGCGCCCTCTTCTTCGTGCTGATCCAGTACGCGTCCCAGGGAGGATGGGGAATCGTGGTGCGACGGATCGGAGAGACGATCTTTGCAACGCTCCCCGTGTTGGCGGCTCTTTTCCTTCCGTTGCTCCTCGGTCTGCACGATCTCTACTCGTGGTCCGTTCCCGGCGCAGCCGGGCACGATGCGCTGCTTCGCTGGAAGGCGCCATACCTCAACGTGCCGTTCTTCCTGATCCGGGTGGCGCTCTATTTCGGAATCTGGTCCTTCATCGCCCTCCTGTACTACCGCGGCTCGCGCGGTCAGGACGTGACGGGGGATCCGCGGGTGTCGGCCCGCCTGCGCCGCCTCGCCGGGCCCGCCATCATTGTCCTCGCGCTGACCCAGACGCTCGCCTCGATCGACTGGATCGTGTCGCTGACGCCGCACTGGTACTCGACCATGTTCGGCGTCTATTTCTTCTCAGGTTCCTTCGTGGGGTACATCGCGCTGCTGTCGGTTGTCATGGTGGCGATGCGACGGGCGGGACTGCTGGATACGGTCATCAGCGTCGAGCACCTGCACGATGTCGGAAAGTTCCTCTTCGCGTTCACGGCTTTCTGGGCCTATATCGCCTTCTCCCAGTTTTTCCTCATTTGGTACGCGAACCTCCCGGAGGAGACGATCTGGTACAAGGCGCGGATGGAAGGGTCATGGCTGACGGTCTCGCTCTTCCTCATGGCGGGACATTTCGTGGCTCCGTTCTTCTACCTGATGGGGCGGACCGTCAAGCGGAAGGGAGCGACGCTGGCCGCCGGAGGGGCGTGGCTCCTCGCCATGCACTTCGTGGATCTCTACTGGCAGGTGATGCCGACGCTCCATCCCGAGGGACTCCGTCCGTCGGCTCTGGACGTCGCCGCGCTCGTTGCCGTCGGCGGGTGCTTCGTGGCGGCGGCGAGCTGGCTGCTGCGACGGCAGGCGCTCGTTCCGCTGCGCGACCCGAGGTTTGCCGAATCGCTGGCCTTCGAGAACGCCTGAGGTCGGATCGCGCTTCATGCGACGGTTGCACAGACCGCGGGCCCGGTGTTAGAGTCTGCCCACTCTAGGATGGACGGAAGGCTGCGTCGACCGAGACGGAGACGAAGGTTGCGATGATCAAGGAGCCGAGCATGCGTGTGACAGGAAACAGGTTGTGGCTGGCGGTTGGAGTGGTCGCCATGTCGGTCTGGCCGGGCGTCGCCTTCGCCGCGTCCATCACCGGAACCGTGACCTTCGACGGGAAAGCCCCCACACTCAGGCCGCTCGCCATGGACGCCGCCCCCGAGTGCGCCAAGAAGCACTCGGCACCCGTGCCGAACGAGATGCTGGTCCTCGGCAGCGGCAACACCATGGGGAACGTCATGGTCTGGGTCTCGAAGGGACTCCCCGCCGGGAAGACATACCCTGCTCCCACGACTCCGGTAGTACTCGATCAAAATGGCTGTCAGTACAAGCCGCACGTGATGGGAATCATGGTTGGTCAGCCCTACAAGATCCTCAACTCCGACGGTATCCTCCACAATATTCACACGCTGCCCAAGGTCAACCCGTCGTTCAACCAGGCGTTTCCGGCGACGCGTAAGGAAGCGACGACGAAGTTTGACAAGCCGGAGGCGATCTTCAACATCAAGTGCGACGTCCACCCATGGATGGCGGCCTATCTCGGCGTCTTCACCAATCCCTTCTTCACAGTGACGGGCCCGGACGGGAAATTCACGATCTCGGGCCTCGACCCGGGGACCTACGAGATCACCGCCTGGCAGGAGAGGCTGGGGACGAAGACGGCCTCGGTCACGGTTGGCGCCAGCGGTACGAAGACCCAGGACTTCAAGTTCGCCAGCCCCGCCGCGAAGTAGCGATCCGGAGACAAGCGCATGAGTGAGCCGGCAGCGGTCGCCGCACCCCAGCCGCACGACGCGCACGAAGCCCATCACGAGGCGCTCGGCTTCTGGCGCAAGTACGTCTTCTCCACCGACCACAAGGTCATCGGCATCCAGTACGCCATTACCGGCCTCCTGTTCCTCCTCTTCGGCTTTTCGCTGATGATGCTCATGCGCTGGCAGCTCGCCTACCCGGGCGCCGCGCTGCCGCTGCTTGGCAAGATCTTCGGCGAGACGCGGATGCCGGGCGGGACGATGCTCCCCGAGTTCTACAACCAGCTCGGGGCGATGCACGGCACCATCATGGTCTTCCTCGGAGTGGTTCCCCTCGCCGTCGGAGGATTCGGGAACTTCGTGGTCCCGCTCCAGATTGGAGCCCCGGACATGGCGTTCCCGAGGCTGAACATGGCGAGCTACCAGGCCTTCTTCCTCGGCGGCGTGACCATGCTGGTCAGCTTTCTCGTCCCCGGGGGAGCCGCGCAGTCCGGGTGGACCTCCTATGTGCCCCTCTCCGTCCTGGCGGGCACAGGCCAGACGATGTGGCTGATCGGGATGGTCTTCTTGATCACCTCGTCGCTGCTCGGAGCGATCAACTTCATCACGACCATTATCCAGCTGCGCGCCAAGGGGCTCACCTTCCTGCGATTCCCCTTCTTCGTGTGGACCCAGTTCGTCACGGCCTTCCTCCTGCTCCTGGCCTTCCCGCCGCTCGAGGCCGCGGCGGTCATGCAGCTGATGGATCGTGTCGCCGGCACGAGCTTCTTCCTCCCGAGCGGCCTCGTCGTCAGCGGCCAGGTCCTCACCAATGCCGGCGGAGGCAACCCGCTCCTCTGGCAGCATTTGTTCTGGTTCCTGGCGCACCCGGAAGTCTACGTTTTGATCCTTCCCGCGATGGGAATCGTGGCCGAGATCATTGCGAACAACACGCGGAAACCCCTGTGGGGCTACCGGTCGATGGTCTACTCGCTCGTCTTCCTCGGGTTCATGTCGTTCATCGTCTGGGCGCACCACATGTTCATGACCGGGATGGGGACGGCGATGGCGGCGTTCTTCCAGACGACCACGATGATCATCTCGATCCCGTCGGTCGTGATCCTCACGGCCCTGATCATCTCGCTCTGGGGCGGATCGATTCGCTACAACACGCCCATGCTCTTCGCGGTCGCCTTTCTCCCGATGTTCGGCATCGGCGGACTCACGGGGCTTCCGCTCGGCTTGAACGTCGCGGACATCCCGCTGCACGACACGTATTACGTCATCGCCCACTTCCACTACGTCGTCGCTCCGGGGACGATCTTCGGCCTCTTCGCGGGGATCTACTACTGGTATCCGAAGGCAACCGGAAGGAAGATGAACGAGACGCTCGGCAAGATCCATTTCCTCGGCTCGTTCGTCTGCATGAACGTGGTCTTCATGCCGATGTTCCTCATGGGGCTGGCCGGCGTCTCGCGGCGGCTGTACGACGGTGGCTCGACCTACTCCTTTGCGCAGCCGGTCCTCCACTGGAACGTCGTTTCCTCGTGGGGCGCGTGGGCCCTCGCGATCTTCCAGATTCCCTTCATCTTCAATTTCTTCTGGAGCATCTGGAAGGGGGAAAAGACCGACGGCAACCCGTGGCAGGCCACGACGATCGAGTGGGCGGCTCCGTCGCCTCCCCCGCACGGCAATTTTCTCGTGGCACCCGAAGCGTACCGCGGGCCCTACGAGTACAGCGTTCCCGGCGCGGCCAAGGACTTCGTGCCGCAGTACGAGGCCTGATCGACATGGACATTCCCTACACCGTAGAGGTGCGCCGGGACACCGGTCTCATCAACGGCAAGATCGGCATCTGGCTCTTCCTGGCCTCCGAGGTCATGTTGTTCGGCGCCTTGTTCGCCAGCTACATTCTGATCCGCACCGGCGCGCCGACCTGGCCGCGCGGAGACACGATTCTGAACGTCCCGCTCGCCACGTTCAACACGATCGTCCTGATTTCGTCCTCCGTCACGATGGTCATGGCCTGGGCATCGCTGAAGCGCAATCGCTTCGGGACCTTCCGGATCTACATGGGCGCGACGATCCTGCTCGGGGGCGTCTTCCTCCTGGTCAAGTACTTCGAATACAGCCACAAGTTCGAGAACGGGCTCTTTCCCAGCACCAGCAACTTCCTCGCTCTTTATTTCACCCTGACCGGCCTGCACATGCTCCACGTGATCGGTGGGATGGCCGTGAACGCCTATTTCTGGGGTCCCGGCGCGAAGCTCTGGAAGACGAACCCGGAGTGGTTCACCAACCGGGTCGAGCACTCGGGCCTCTTCTGGCATTTCGTGGATCTGGTCTGGATTTTCCTCTTCCCGACCCTGTACCTTCTGTAGGCAGCATCCATGACGAGCGACCACGCGGCATCCGTGACGAGCGACCACGCAGCCGACATCGACAGACATGTCAGAATCTACGTCACCGTTTTCGTCGCGCTCATGGCCCTGACCATCATCACCGTGGCGATCTCCCGCCTCCACCTTCCCATACCGATTGCCGTGAGCGTGGCGCTGCTCGTCGCGATCATCAAGGGATCGCTCGTGGCGTGCTACTTCATGCACCTGATCTCCGAGAAGAAGCTGATCTACGCGGTCCTCACGCTGACCGCTATCTTCTTCGCCGCGCTGCTGGCCCTTCCCGCTCTCACCGTCAGGAACGGCTTCTGGATTCACGGATGAACCTCAGGTGGGTCCACGCGGTTTTGATCCTCTTCTCCGCGGCTCTCGCGGTGCTGTTCGGTGCCTGGTGCGTGGGACTGTACTGGCGGCAGGGTGGAGCCGGAAGCCTGCTCGCGGCCGTCGCCGCGTTCGCCGCGTCGTTCGGCCTGGTCGTCTACGACTCGTGGTTCCTCCGCAAGACGAGGACGCTGCGATGAAGACGATCTGGGTAACGGCGGCGGCCGTGATGATCGCCGGAGGCTCGAGCGTCCTCGCCTGCCCGGTGTGCTTCGGGGCGGATGAGAGCTCGATGATCCAAGGGACGAACCTCGGCGTCCTGGTGATGCTGGCCATCCTGTTTGCGGTGCAGGGCGGGTTCGTGGGCTTCTTTCTCTATCTCCGCAAGCGCGCGAAGCGCAACGCGGACGTCGAGCTCGACTCCGAATGGTCGGAGCTCCAGAGGTCGCCGAGAACATCATGAACTGGACAAAGTGGCTCGGACTCCAGCCGCTCGCCACGGCTCACGGCGCGCAGATCGATGGCCTGATCGGCTGGACGCACGTGTTCATGTTCATCCTGTTCGTCGGGTGGGGAGGGTTCCTCCTCTATGTCCTGGTGCGTTTCCGTCGATCGCGGCATCCGGTGGCGGACTACACCGGGGTCAAGTCGCACGCGTCAAACTATTCCGAGGTCGCCGTGGCCGTGGTCGAAGCGGTTCTCCTGTTCGCGTTCTCGATTCCGATCTGGGCGATGAGGGTCGACCACATTCCCCCGGAGAATGAAGCGCTGGTTGTTCAGGTCACCGGTGAGCAGTTCGCCTGGAACGTCCACTATGCCGGCCCCGACAGAAAATTCGGCCGCACGGACATCAAGCTGATCGACCTCCAGTCGAACCCCCTGGGACTCGATCGGTCCGATCCTGCCGCGAAAGACGACGTCACGACGCTCAATCAACTCTATCTGCCCGTGAACACGCCGATCATCGTGAGGCTCAGGAGCAAGGACGTCATCCACAGCTTCGGCGTACCCGAGTTTCGCGTGAAGCAGGACGCCGTGCCCGGCTTGACGATCCCCATCTGGTTCGTCCCCAATGTCACGACTGCGGAGATGCGGGCTCGGACGGGGAATGCCGAGTTCCAGTACGAGATCGCCTGCGCGCAACTCTGCGGTTTGGGTCATTCCAAGATGCGCGGATTTGTCACCGTTCAGACCGCCGAGGAGTTCCAGAAGTGGCTGGAGGAAAAGATCAAGGAGCAGAGCGCCCCGGATCCCTTCCGGTAGACCCGCCTTGCGCACGTCGTGCTACGGCGAGGCAGGCCGTCAGCGCCGCGCCCCCCGCGCCTCGTCTATACCCGGCTTCGTGTAGCGAACGCCCACATCAGGTCCGATATCGCTGTGCCCGCGTGGCTTGAACCGCGTGAACCAGGTGTGACCGTGGGCCTTGCCCCGGCGTATTTCAAGCACGAGATACGGCACGAGGATCAACAGAAACAACCCGGCTGCTATCCAGAGTCCGGTGGCGAGGTCCATCGTTAGTCCTCCTCCCCCGGATCGTGCAAGCGTAAAGCCAGCTTCACTCGGCTTCACCGAGCTTGGTCCAGGTACCCTCGGTATAATCGCCACGTTGATGAGCCCTGAGCGGTCCGAGAAGCCGCCAACCCGTCCGTTTGGGCTATGGGTCTTGACCCTCGGCCTGCTCGGCAGTCCGATGATTCACGCGGGCGCGCTGCTGCTCCGCACACGCTGGCTCAATTTCGGGAGTCTGAGACTGTGGGACGCACTCGTGTATTTCCTGATTGCGCCCATTGTCGGGGTGCTGATGCTGAGGCGGCACGAGCGCGCGCGCTTCTCGGTTTATGTGTTCCTGTCGTGCGAGATCCTGCGAGCGGTTCGGATCCACTCGCTCGCTCTCGGCCTGATCGCCGTGGGCTTCCTGGTGTACCTGCAGATGCCGGCATCGCGGAAGTTCCACCCGTCGGTCGACCCGCGACGAGTGCTCGCCCGACTGGGTTTGAAGCGCTGAAGCTCACTTATCCGGGGGGAATATCGCCTCGAAGACTCGGCTGCAAGCCAACAGCTCAACTGAACAGCGCGAGCACCTTCAGAATGATCACTCCCAGGATCGGCGCGATGATCGCGAGCGCGAACAGCGCCATGACTACGACAAGAAGGCGCACTCCAAGTGCTCGCCAGGCAGGGTTGGGTCGGAAGTCGCTCATGCTCAGTCCCCGATTGGGTTGAAGTACGGGATGCTTCTGAGCAGGAGAACGAGCCCGATCAAGAGCGACAGCACGACCAGGAAGGTCATCAAGAATCGCAAGGGGGAGGGCGGCGCCCCGCGACTGCGCTGAAATCCCGGCTGGATTCCCTCGTAGAAGAGCTTCCACGTAATGCCGGCCGCGATCAACCCGAAGAGAAGCAGGTACTTAGCCATCGCTAGAGGATAGTCGGCAGTAAGGCTGTGCCCGTTAACCGAACATCTTAGGGGTCGGCATCCGCGACCGGATCTTCTCCAACTCCTCTGCGGTGACGCGACCGATGCCGTTCCTGCGGCAGGATTCCTCTACGGCCCTGACGACCATCCCCCGGACGAACGCGGGGATCCTCTTCATGCGCGCGGTAGCCGCAGCGTCCCACGCGATCATCGCTGGCGATTCGTACCCGTATTCGATCGCGCGCGTCGCGGCGGCAGGGCCGCGGAGCGTGAGAAGAGGAGAGCCGGCGAACTTCCCGGGCGTGTGCGTGCAGAGCGGATCTTCGGCCATCAGATCGCCGCTCATCCCGTACGCGCGCGCGCGGCAGCCCCCACAGTGGCCGTTCATCTCGCACTCGCCGCAGCGTCCGCCGAGCGAAGTGCGGCGGCGAATGCCGGTGAACAGTTCCGAGGAGGTCCACAGGTCCGCGAGACTCGCACTGCGAAGCGACCCAGCGAAGACGGGAAGATAGGGACACGGGGTGACATCGCCGTTCGGCCGTATCCCCATGTAATGCGTCCCCGCCGGGCACCCGCCGGCCCCTCCTGAGTAGGTCCTCGTCGGGATCGGATCGGTCTCGGCCGCGGCATTCTCCAGAACGGTCTTGATGAAGTGCGGAGCGCACTTCGCGTTCACGAGCATCCGGCGGTCGTACTTCCTCTGGATCTGGTAGAGCGAGGCGAGCACCTCGTCGTACTGCGCGGCGGTGATGTCAGACACGAACTGCCCGCGCCCCGTCGGCACCAGGAAGTAGAGGTTCCACACCTTCGCGGCGAGGCGATCGTGCGCGAAGTCGGCGATCGCGTCGAGCTCGCCGAGATTGTGCGAGCCCACGGTCGTCTGTACGATGAAGGGGAGCCCGGTCCTGTTCAGGATTTCCGCTCCCTCCACCGTGTTCCGCCAGGCGCCCCGCACCCTCCTGAAGCGGTCGTGACGATCGGGATCGAGAGCATCGAGAGAAAGCGAGAGCCCCCGCGCCCCGGCCTCAGCGAGGCGCTTCGCCAGGTTCTCCGTGATGCTCACGCCGTTGGTGCCGACGACGACCCAAAGTCCACGCTCCGCCGCGCGCCGGACGATCTCGAGGATGTCGCGCCGTAAAAGCGGCTCGCCGCCCGTCAGGATCGTCACGCACTCAGGCGCGAACGCGGAGATGTCGTCGATGACCCTGAAGCATTCCTCGGTGCCGAGCTCGCTCCGATCGGCGAAGTTCTCCGTATCGACCAGCGGCGTGCCGCCGGCGTCGAGATAGCAGTGCTCGCAGGCGAGGTTGCAGCGGTAGGTGAGGTTCCACGAGACGACGTAGGGCCGGGCGAATGGACTCGTGTTGGGATCCGGCATGTTCACATGCCGAAGAAGTCCCGGGCGGCGTCGAGGATCTTCTCGTCGACTTCGGCGACGCCTTGCTCCCGCGCAAACCGTTCGATACCGGTGCGCGCCATCGGACGGACGAATTCGGGAATGTTCGCGAGGCGCGCTTCGGCGGCGGGCGTCCATCGCACGTTGACGTTGTCGCCTGTCGACGGTGCCTCGATCGTTTCCGTGCCCGGAATCATCGCGCCGAACGGACACTTGCCACCCGACGTCGACGCCGGCTCAGCGCCGCGGTCCGGACCGATCTTCACGCCGAGCGACTGGACCATCTGCGTCTCGTACGCGTTGGTCAGCATCGCGATCTCGTAGCCGCACTCGGGACAGGCGTAGACGACCGACAGCGACCCGCGCTCGGGCGGACCGACCGTCTGCAGCTTCATCGGGCTGTCGCAAGGGACGCAGAGGAATTTCATGGAGTCTCCGAATCGAGGTCGTGGAGAAGTCGCAGCGCGATCCCGTCCAGCGCCCGACCGACCGGCGTCTCGCGCAACGCGGTGAACGGGACCCCGAGATCGCAGTGCCGCGCAAGCTCCGGATCGAACGGCACGCTCCCGAGGCAGGGAATGGCGAAGTCCGGAGGCCCGTCGGTCGCAAACAACGGCTTGACGCCGTTGCAGTCGCGGCAGTAGTAGCCGCTCATGTTCTCGATGTACCCCAGGAGACGATTCGGGCACTTCGACAGCGCCGCGACGGAGCGTGCGACGACGCCGCGCGCGACCTGCGACGGGATGGTCACGAGCAGAAACGACGCCCGCGGGCCGAGAAAATCAGCGTACTGGACGGTTCGTTCGGCTCCCGGCGGCAGGTCGAACATCAGCAGATCGAGCGCGCCCCACTCGAAGGACCCGAGGATCTCGCCGAGGAGAGCGAACTCCCTCGTGGCGCGCCACGTATGGGACTCCCCTTGCGCTGCGCTCTCGAAGTCGAGTGCCTCCGACTCCGGGATCAGCGAGCCCATCGAGAAGACCGCGATCCCGTTCCTGGTTCGCGGGAGCGCGACCTTGTGGCTGCCGGGAACGAACAGCGCCCCCTGGACACCTGCCATGCGCGCCTGCGAGGGGCCGTTGAAGTCCGCGTCCAGGATCGCAATCCGCAGTCCCCGGGCGCGCAGAGCGGCCGCGAGATGCAGCGTCAACGTACTCTTGCCGACTCCCCCCTTGCCGGAGCCCACGGCCACGAGATGGCGCACACCGGCGAGCCCGTCGGCGATACGGGCGCGCTGCTCGGCCACCTGCTCGAGGATTCTGGATCCTCCATCACCGACGATGTCGTGGTAGCCCTTCATCGTTGCTGACGTAGCTTACCGCGAGCCGTGATGTCCGGGCTAGGTGTGGGGACCGGCGAGGGAAAGGCCCCCTACTCCGCGCGAAGACTCGTCAGGGGATCGACGCGGCTGGCGCGCCGCGCCGGAATGGAGGCGGCCACGACCGACACGCCCAGCAGAATTGCCGCGTCCAGCGCGAACATCGCCGGGTTGTTCCGGCTGACGCGATAGAGCAGTGGCTCCAGGAACCGCGTGGAGGTCAGGGCCAGCACGCCGCCGGCCGCGATTCCACCGATCGTGGACGACAGCGCTCGCCGTATGACCAGCGCAAAAATGCTCGCGCGATCGGCGCCGAGCGCGAGCCGCACGCCGATCTCGCGGGCGCGCTGCTCGACGGCCTGCGCCATCACTCCGTAGAGTCCGATTGCGGCCAGTGCGAGCGCCACGGCTGCAAAGAGGGCCAGCAGGTCCGCGCTGAGCCGGGTACGCCACGTCGCGTCCCCAAACCGATCCCGCATCGTCTTGATGTGCTCGACCGGCAAGTCCGAGTCGAGCGCCGCGACCTCTCGTCGAATCATCGGAGCGAGGGCACCGGGTCCAGCGGAGTCCGGATTAGCAAGACGCCCTCGTCGACGGGTGACTGGAGCAGCGACACGTAGGCGTCGGAATTCGCCGCCCGCTCGACCGATTCGTACCGGACGTCGTTCACGATGCCGATGACTTCCGCGCCGTCGTTCCCACCGAAGCCGCTGCGGCTGAAGCCCATCGCGATTCGCCGGCCGATCGGATCCTCGCCCTTGAAGAGCGACCGTGCCGCCGTCTCGTTGATCGCGACAACTTGCGGCGTGCCGGTGCGATCGCGATCGGTAAAGATGCGTCCTTTCAGGACGTGGATACCCATCGTGCTGAAGTAGGCGGGCGATGTCCAGTGCACACCAATCAGCGACTCGCTGCCAGCGGGCACGCTCGGCTTGTCCGGGAACCAGACGCTCGTGGAATTGCGGTCGCCGGAAACCGGCGAGGTGTTGCTGAACGCGACCGATTCCACGCCGGGGAGCGAGCGCACGCGATCGTGCAGATCGACGAAGAACCGCGTCATCCGTCCAGTATCGTAGCGACGGGTCGGCAGCGACAGGTCGGCCGTCACGAGCCAATCCGGCACAAAGCCCAGCTCGGTGCGCTGCAGGTTCCTGACGCTCTGGATCATGACGCCAGACGCAACCAGGAGCACCAGCGCCAGTGCCGTTTCGCAGATGATCAGCAGGTTTCGCAGGCCCGCGACACGCGGTCCGTGTGCGATCGATCCGGATCCACCCGTCTTCATCGTGCCGAGGATATCGATCCGTGTTGCACGCCAGGCCGGCGCGAGGCCGAACAGCACGGCCGTGGCCACCGTGACCGCGAGCGTGAATGCGAGCGTCGTCGGATCGATGTGAATCTGGTTGACGCCGAGATGCGTCAGATCGAGCGACGCGCTCCGGACGACGACGCCGGCCTCCGGCACCAGTGCCGCCGCGAGGAGCAGCGTCGGTGCGTTGGCCAATGTCCGCAGGCCGTAGCGGACATCCTGGCGGAGGGCGCCGACGATCGATTCCCAGCCGACGTCGCGCGTGTGATCTTTGACGGCCTCGACGCTTCCGAGGGATAGGCGCGCGGTGCGCCGTGCCGCGTCGGCACTCATTCCGCTCGCCACGTGGTGCTCGGCAGCAGCGTCAAGATATGCTTGCAGCTCGTCGTCCAGTTCCTGGTCCGCCTTCTTGCGCTGCAACAGTGCACGCAGCCCGCCACCGAAGCGTGACAACAGAGACATCACAGCTCCCCAAGCGATGCGCGGAGGATCCGGGCGATGGCGGCGGTCTGCACTTCCCAGTCTTGCGTATTGCGTTTCAGCTTGGCACGACCCTGGGCGGTGAGCGCGTACCACTTCGCCTGGCGGTTGTTCTCCGTGGTGCGCCACTCGCCCTTGACGAGGCCGTCACGCTCGAGACGGCGGAAGGCGGGAAAGAGCGACCCGGCATTGACCTGGAAGACGCCCTTGCTGATCTGTTCGATACGTACGCCGATCCCGTAGCCGTGCATGGGCTCGAGCGCCAGCGTCTTCAGGATCAGCATGTCGAGCGTCCCCTGGACGAGGACGCTCGGCTTGTCCGTCGTGCCCATCGCCGACCTCACTTCTCTAGACGAACTAGATGAACGACAGACTAGCCGCCGCTCATCTAGATTGTCAAGAGGAAAAACGAATCAGTCGGACCGCGCCGAGGTGTCCCCGGACACTTCCGCCGAGATGTGGCTGGTTCCGGATCCGCGGATCGAGAAGCACCTGCGCGAGCTCCGCTGCCCTGGCGCCTGCCCTGCGATGGGCACAGACTTCCCAGCTCCGCCTCCGGCGTCGTCGGAGCCGGACTCACCAAATTGCGTTACGGAATGAGCAGGTCACACGACGGTCCTGTCGGTGCGCGCGCGACCGCGCAGCGCGTGCCATCTGAGACAACCCGCCGAAAGCTCTTCGTGATTCAACGACTTTCGCCGTGTGCGTCCGAGCGGCGGGCCTGACGGCACGATTCGCGCACGTCCTTTCCATCGACAGATTGGTTAGTACGGATTCCGTTGGTGCGGAGTCCCAGAGTGGATGCGTCGAACCATGAGGCGTATGAGGTCGCGATCGTGAGCGCATCGATCCGTCGCGGCGTCATGGACACCGTTGCGATCGCGGCGGCGGCCATCCTGCTCACGGCGGCGGTGAGTGCGGCGCAAGATCTGCTGCTCGCGGCGCGCGATCTCTATCGGGCTGCCCAGTACGAGGACGCGTTGGTCCGACTCGACACGCTGAAGGGATCCACTCATGTCGCTGAGGAGGCTATGGCCATCGAGCAGTACCGCGCGTTCTGTTTGCTCGCGCTCGGCCGCACGGCCGAAGCCGAACGGGCCATCGAGGCCGTCGTGACGGCAGCGCCGTCCTTCCGCCCGTCCGACTCGGACCAGTCGCCGCGGGTTCGCGCGGCCTTCCGCGACGTCCGGCGACGGGTGCTGCCGGCCATCATCCAGCAGCAGTACGCGCAGGCGAAGGCCGCGTTCGATCGACACGATCCGGCGGCCGCCCAGGCAGGTTTCCAGCAGGTCCTCGACCTGCTCGCGGATCCCGACGTCGCATCGGTCGTGGATCAGCCGCCGCTCGCGGCGCTTCGGCCCCTCTCGGTCGGATTCCGGGATCTCAGTGCGAGCGTGAAGCCGGCGCCGCCGGCCGCGCCAGCGCCCGCGGCGGCGCCATCGACCCGGCGTGAGCCGCCGGCCCAGCCCCCGCCGAAGCGGGTCTATGGCACCGAGGACAGGAATGTCGTGCCGCCAGTCGTCGTGCGCGAATCGTGGGGAGCGCTGGCCGGCGTGTTTGCGGTCCGCACGGGCGTCATCGAGA
>WNGL01006877.1_pt1 | contig 13373 bp, 8 predicted proteins | sample 5400591 | NCBI WGS metagenome assembly WNGL01 (sample SAMN13153377, study PRJNA577476) | soil metagenome | isolation source: 80 cm soil or saprolite under Garry oak tree replicate 1 | place: USA:California | collected 2016-06-15
AGTTTGAGAATGGCAATTGCGTCGATGTGAATGGCAAACAACTTTCGCCGCTCGGTGTGATCGAAATGCTAAATCGACTCGGCGGCAAACACGGCATCGGCCGCGTGGACATTGTCGAAAATCGTTTCGTCGGAATGAAAAGCCGCGGCGTTTACGAAACTCCCGGCGGTGCGATTCTCCATTTTGCACATCGACAAATGGAAGCGCTGACCATGGATCGCGAAGTCATGCATCTGCGCGACAGTCTCATTCCCAAATATTCTTCTCTGGTTTACAACGGTTTCTGGTTTTCGCCCGAGCGCGAAGCGCTCCAGGCGCTCGTCACCGAAACACAGCGCGACGTGACCGGCGTCGTGCGACTGAAACTCTACAAAGGCAACATCATCATAGCCGGCCGCAAAAGTCCGAAGAGCCTTTACGATGCAAAAATCGCGACCATGGAAGGCGACGCTTCCGGGTACAACCAGAGCGATGCCACCGGATTTATTCGTGTAAGCGCGCTTAGATTGAAGCTACGCGCGCAAAGGTCGCACAACGAATAGCCGTTGGTCCGAGGACTGACTCCTTTTCCTCAATTGCCGGAAAACGATAGCATCCGATTACAATGATTATCGCGCGCGACGGCTGGGTTCAGTTGGCGGCCCGGCGCGAATCGGTTTGACACACATTGGCTCGTGATCTTTCTCCATAGCGCTGCGGGCGCGGCAGCCAGTACTGTGCAGAGACAGCCGGGTGTATAGTCGCATACGTAAAGATTTTAAAAGAAATTCGCCAGGAGAATCGAGTTATGAAAAATGTGTTTCATTTCGTGAAAGTCCGCGCCCTTCCGGTTTTCGCCATCGCCGCGCTGTTTTCCGCGCCCGCGGGAGCTCAAACGTCGGGGCCTTTGCCGCCGCACGTGCTGATGAGCAAGCTCAAATGGCGTTGCGTTGGCCCCTACATCGGCGGGCGCGTGGTCACCGTGACCGGCGTTCCGGGAAATAACAATCTCTTTTACGCAGGAACGGTGGGCGGCGGCGTCTTGAGAAGCGCGGACGGCAGCCAATGGGAAAATATCACTGATGGCAAACTGCCGGGGCCGAGTTCCAGCATCGGCGCGATAGCCGCGGCGCCGTCCGATCCAAACATTCTTTATATCGGCACGGGCGAAACCGACATTCGCAGCGACGTCATCCCTGGCGACGGCGTCTTCAAATCGATCGACGCCGGCAAAACGTGGCAGTACGCCGGTCTGCGCGACACGCATTCGACCAGCGCGATCCTCATCGATCCCAAGGATCCGAACATTGTCTATGTTGCTTCCATGGGACATGTGTTCGCTCCCGATCCCAACCGCGGCGTGTTCAAGTCCACGGATGGCGGAAAATCGTGGAACAAAATTTTGTTCGTGGACAACAACACCGGGGCCATCTGTCTGGTGAGCGACCCGAATCATCCGGGCGTGATGTACGCCGCGATGTGGGAAGCGATCCGCAAGCCGTGGGGGCTTTCCAGCGGCGGCCCGGGCAGCGGCATTTACAAGACCACCGACAGCGGCGTGCACTGGACCAACATTTCTCGCAATCCTGGTTTGCCGCAGGGAGTTCTGGGACGCGCGGGCTTGTCCGTCGCCGCCGGCAAACCGGACGTTGTGTATGCGATCATTCAGGCAAAAGAGGGCGGCGTGTTCCGCTCGGATGACGCCGGCGCCACGTGGAAACGCGTCAATGAGGAAATGAAGCTGCGGCAACGCGGCTTTTATTACATGACGATTTACGTGGATCCGAAAGATCCCAATACCGTTTATGCGCCCGAGGTGGACGCGCTGTGGGTTTCACATGACGGCGGCAAAACGTTCACGAAACTGAAGACGCCGCACGGCGATAATCATGTGGTGTGGATCAACCCGGACGACACCAAGATTTTGCTCGAGGGCAACGACGGCGGCGCGACCGTCTCGCGCGATGGCGGCAAGACCTGGAGTACCGAGCACAACCAGCCGACCGCCCAGTTCTACCATGTCAACATTGACGACCAGTTCCCGTATCATATCTACGGCGCGCAGCAGGACGAAGGTTCCTTCGAAGGGCCGAGCGCCCATAGCGGAGGAATGATTCCGCTCGGCGCCTGGCACCACGTCGCCTATGGCGAAAGCACTTTCACCGTGCCGCAACCGGGAGATCCCAAAATCACCTATGGCAGCGGGTATTTCAGTATCTTCCTGAAGCACGATCAGCGCACGAACGAATACCGCAGTGTCAGCCCGTGGCCGCATTATCAGGAAGGCGCATCGTCCGGTGAACTCAAGCACCGCTTTGGGTGGACGCATCCCATTCTGTTTTCGCCTGCTAACCCGAAGCAACTGTTCATCGCCGCTCAGTATGTATTCAGAAGTGACGACTACGGCACGACGTGGAAGCAAATTTCTCCCGATCTCACGCGCAACGAGCCGAGCACGCAAGCGCCCAGCGGTGGCCCCGTCGATCTCGACCAGTCGGGAGCGGAAATTTATCCGTTAGTTTCCGCGCTCGCGATTTCGCCTTTGGACGGCAATCTCATCTGGGCCGGGTCTGATGATGGTCTCGCTCATGTGACTACGGACGGCGGGAAGAACTGGCAGAAGGTGACGCCGCCCGGATTGCCTGATCCATCCTGGATCAGTTGTATTGAGCCTTCACACACCGACAAACAAACCGCGTATCTGACAGCCCGACGCTACATGCTGGACGATTTCAAGCCATACGTCTTCAAGACCACCGATTTGGGTAAGCATTGGATCGCGATCACGACCGGTTTGCCAGCAGAGGAATTTGTCTTCGACATGCGGGAGGACCCCAATGAACCCAAACTGTTGTTTCTCGGTACTTGCAGCACGGTGTATTGTAGTCTCGACGCGGGCGCGCACTGGCAACCGCTCACGTTGAATCTGCCAGTCGCGCAGGTGCGCGACCTCGCGATCAACACGCGCCAGGGCCAGGTGGTTGCGGCCACTCATGGTCGATCGTTTTGGGTGCTTGATAATCTCACGCTTCTCGAGCAGTCGACCAGGAACCCCGCCGTGCAATCCAATGCCAGGTTCCTGTTCGGTCCTGAGCAAGCCTGGCTAACACATGATTACGGCCTTCCCGACCCTGACTGGAGACGTCCACCCGATGTCGGCTATAACCCGCCATTTGGGGCGACAGTTTTCTTTCACATCCCGCAGGACTACGATGGCAAGACGCCGGCAACCCTCCAATTCACCGATGCGCAGGGAAAAGTGATTCGCAGCATCCCGCTGCACCTCGCCACAGAAAAAGAGAAAAAAGAAAAGGAGAAAGCAGAGAGTGCGGCATATGCCGACACAGCCGGAAGAGCCGAGCATCTTGAAAATGCTGCCGAAGAAGCAGCGGAGAGTGAAAAAAGCACAGACCAGAAAATTCGAGACAAGGAAGCGAAGCTTGCTGCAATCGAGCCAGGGATGAATCGGCTGCAGTGGGACCTGCGTTATCCGTATGCGGCAGAGGTAAGCGGTTATCATGCTCCCATCGCGGCAGGCGGGCTGGAGGATTCGGTCGAGGGCCCGGTTGTTGTGCCCGGCACATATTCGGTCGTGCTCGATTACGGCGGGCAGAAGACGCAACAGAACTTCACGGTCGCTCTCGATCCGCGGCTCCACGCAACGCAACAGGACCTGCAGGCGCGCCTGGATTTAGATCTAAAGATTCACGCGGATCTCGACGCGCTGGATAAAGACATTAACAAAGCGCTGGCGGCGCGCGACAAACTCCAGAAGGCTGTCGCCGATCAAAGCGTAACCGACACGCAGCCCGTAGACGTGTTAGCCGCGCTTAACCGCCACATCGACAGCGTTGCCCAGATGGCCATGAAAGCGAGCGAAGGCAGCCTGCTTCATGAAACGAAGCTGCGCGATCATCTCGCGTACCTGGCGGCGGATATTGACTTGTCCTATGACCGGCCAACTGCATCTCAGGAAGCGGTCTTCCGCGAACTCGATAAGCAGGCCAAGGAGAGCGAGCAAAAGCTTGAGGCCGATCTCACCCAAGCTGACAAACTAGGCGCCGGAGAGCAGCACAGCGAGTAACGCATCATTGGGTCCTGCCGGGAATGCTGAACGCAGGACCAGACCAGCAATCGGCGGTGATTCGAGCGAGCTGATCGCCTCGAGGTGGCTAAGGCGCCGGTAGCATCGCAATTGCACGTCTGATATTCGGTCTTGTTTGCGTTGCTTTGGTGGCTCCCATCGCCGTCTTTGTCGACACCACTAAGACCGTGGCTGGGCACAACGCGACGTGACCGGACTCGTTAGGCTAAAACTCTACAAGGGCAACATCATCGCCGCCGGTCGCAAAAGTCCGAAGAGTCTGTACGACCCAAAGATTGCCACCATGGAAAGCGATACATCAGCATACGATCAAAGCGACGCCACCGTTTTCATTCGGCTCAACGCGTTGAGATTGAAAGTACGCGCTGCACTCAAAACAAAAGATAAGAGCGATTGACCCATTCGACTTCGCTTAGGGCAGACTCGCAATCGCGTCGGCGGTTCAGTGAAACCGCTCTTACCTGCCACAACCTTGCGAGACGTGATTGTCGATCTTATATTTAGAGGGCGACGGGGGTTTCGGATCGCTGTTCGAAAGGAATGCAATGAGCACAACCGTGTTTGAAAAAAAGAAAACACCCGCCGAGGTCTCTAATCCTCTAGGCATCAAGGGCATCGATCACATTGAATTTATTGTCGATGACGCCAACAATTGGCGCGATTATTTCATGAAGAATTTCGGCATGGCGTGCCGCGCTTATGCCGATGAGAAAAGTCGTCCGGGTCGGCGTGCGCATGTGGTCGGGCAAGGGCGCATTAATTTTTTGATTGCGGAGCCGGCCGGCAAGGGAGACGACGCAGATGAACTGCGCGAACACATTGAGAAACATGGCAACGGAGTGAAGGACATGGCATTTCGAGTCGCCGACGCGAGGAAAGCGTTGGAAGAAGCGGATGCGCGTGGCGCAACCGTCGTTCACGGCCTATTCGAGCAGAACGGTTTTCGGGCGGGATCAATCGCAGCTTACGGGGATACCATTCATACCTTTATCGAGCGCAAAGGCCGCGAGTTTGCGCCAGGATACAAAAACGTCGCGGGCGGAATGGAAGACGGCGACATCAATTTCGCCATGGTCGATCACGTGGTTGCAAACGTGGAGCGAATGGATGAATGGGTCGAGTACTATTCCAAGATCTTCGGATTCGAAACGAAGATGCACTTCGACATTAACACTGGCCGCAGCGCGCTCATGAGCAAGGTCGTGGGCAGTGAAGACGGTTACATCAAATTGCCGATCAACGAGCCGTCATCGAAGAATTCGCAAATTCAGGAATACCTCGACGAATATCGTGGGCCGGGCGTGCAACACATCGCATTGCTAACGCCGAACATTCTTGCGACGGTCGGCGAGATGCGCAAGCAAGGCGTCGATTTTCTCGATGTGCCCGACTCCTACTACGACGAGGAACTGAAAAAACGCATCGGAGAAATCGAAGAGGATGTGACCGAACTGAACAAGCTGAAAATCCTCGTCGATCGCGACCGTCCAGACGGATATCTGCTACAGTTGTTTACCCAGTGTGTCTTTAATCGGCCGACGCTTTTTTTTGAGGTAATTCAACGCCGCGGGAATTCTGAGGGTTTCGGCGAAGGCAATTTCACCGCGCTCTTTGAAGCGATTGAGCGCGAACAAAAGAAGCGCGGTTCATTGTAAAGGAGGATCCATATGCCGTACTATCAAAAACTTGGGGAAATCCCTCGGAAACATCACATCTGGTTCCATCGCAACGGCGCGGCGCCGACGTACAAGAATGAAGGTATCGCCTACGAACACGTCTTTACGACCGAAGGCTTCAACGAAGCGTACTCGATCATGTATCATCTGCGGCCGCCGACGCGCGTGCGCAAGGTCGAGCTGATTAAACATTGGGAGCCGAAAAAAGTCGCGGACAGCCCGCTGCGCCATCACCACATTAAAACAGCCGATATTCCGCGACGCGGCGACCTCTATACCAGCCGCATACCGATGTTGTTCAATCAGGATATGACTGCGTATCGGGCGCGACCGGCAAAAACGTACGACAAGTTCGAGTATTACAAGAACGGCGGCGCGGACGAAATTATCTTCGTGTTTAAGGGCGGTGGCACGCTCGAAACCGTTTTCGGCAAATTGCGGTACCGGGCAGAAGATTACATTGTCATTCCGCGTGGCATCACTTACCGGCTAGTTCCCGACAAGGTCGAAGAGGAAGATTATCTCATTCTCGAATCGGCCGGTCCAGTTCGCATCCCACAACGTTATTTGAATCACGAGGGGCAAATCAAAATGGGCGCGCCCTATTCGGAGCGCGATTTGCACGCGCCGGCTGAGTTGATGACAATCGACAAGGAAGAAGATGTCGATGTTCTGGTGAAAGACGGTCCACGCTTCACGCGCGTGACGCTGGCGCATCATCCCTTCGATGCAATTGGCTGGGATGGTTATTTGTATCCTTTCACTTTCAATGCGCAGGATTTCGAGCCGATCACCGGTACGGTGCACCAACCGCCGCCGATTCATCAGACTTTCGAGATTCGCGGTTACGTCGTCTGCACGTTTGCTCCGCGTTTTCTCGATACGCATCCGGAAGCGGTCAAAATTCCCTGGGTGCACGATAACGTCGAAGCCGATGAAGTTTTATTTTATGTGCGCGGAAACTTCGGATCGCGCCGCGGGATCGAAAGCGGGTCGATCACATTACATCCGCGCGGCATTCCGCACGGCCCTCATCCTGGGACAATCATGGCCAGCAAGAATGCAACGCGCACGGAAGAACTTGCCGTCATGTTCGACACACAGCACACACTTGACCTTACGGAAGAATCGCTCGCTCTTGATGATCCGAAGTATCCGCAGAGCTGGCTCGACTAGTGCCGCGGGTCCATGCGCCTCTACCTAACCTATGATTCAATCCCGTAATTCGGATCTCGATATCGAGGAGCGATTTACGCGCGATATTAATCGTTTGCCGGAAAAAGATCTTGATCGGATCTCGATGGCTTATCGGCAACTGCTCGAAAGTATCGGCGAAGACGTGGATCGAGAAGGTCTGCGACGCACACCCGACCGTGCCGCGCGCGCGTTGGAATTTCTGACGCAAGGCTACCGGCAGGATCTCGAGGAGATTATCAACGATGCCGTCTTTGCTTCGGTCGCAAGTGAAATCATTCTGGTCAAAGACATCGAACTGTATTCACTGTGCGAACATCATTTGCTCCCGTTCATCGGACGCGCGCATGTGGCTTACATTCCAAATGGGAAAGTCATTGGGCTCTCCAAGGTAGCACGGATTGTCGATGTTTTTGCGCGCCGACTACAAATCCAGGAAAATCTCACCACTCAAATCGCCGAGTCGCTCATGAATTGTCTTGAACCGTCCGGTGTGGCGGTCGTCGTCGAAGCAAAACATCTTTGCATGATGATGCGCGGCGTCGAAAAGCAAAATTCCGTCATGAAAACCTCCTGCCTGCTCGGCTCCTTCAAAGACGACGCTCGAACGCGGTCGGAATTTCTGTCGCTGCTCAAGGATTAACTGGCGTCATGCTGCTGACGGTCAGCAAACGTCTCGAGTTTTCGGCATCGCGGCGTCTGCGCGTAAAGCATTGGAGCGACAGTGAAAATCTCGCCGCTTTCGGTCCTGAAACCGGGGCGCATCACGGTTCTGGCCGCAATTATGTCGCGTATTTTGTTTTTACCGGACCGGTCGATCCGAGCAACGGAATGCTCATCAATATCAGTGAGATCAAGGAACAAGCGGTCAAAGTCGTCCGCGAACATTTCGATCACAGATTTCTGAATGAAGATAATCGTGCGTTCCGGGGAGTTCCACCGACGGCTGAAAATATTGCGAGGCAACTTTATATCGGAGTCGCGCCGCTGTTTTCCGATGTCGATGCAAAACTCGTGGCTTGTCATCTCTCCGAATCGCGCGACCGCAGCACGACTTTCTATTTCGATGGGACCTGTGACACGAATTACTGGTTCGAGTTTTCGGCTGCCCGTCGGACCATGTCGCCCGATCTGAGCGAACAAGAAAATGCGCGGTTCTTTGGCAAGGCAACTTCAATTCATGGTCACAATTATCGTGTGCGTCTCACCTTTCGAACCGAAAAGCTAACCGGCGAAATGCCCGTGGTCCGATTCGAAGAGGTCGATGCCTGTCTGCGTTCGTTGCATTCCGAGCTCGATCATCGCTACCTCAATCAGGAGGTCGCCGGGTTAAAGGATCGCCCGATGACGACTGAAAGCCTCGCCGGTTACATCTACCAGCGCGTGAACTCTAGTTTGGCGCTGCATCGCGTCCGTTTGCACGAGCGAGACGATTTTTTTGCGGAAGTATGGAATGAGAAAACTGTTCTTCTTGGGATGCAGATGCCATTCAATGCTGCGCACCGCTTACATACCACTCCCCTTTCCGATGCCGAGAACGCGAAGCTTTTCGGCAAGTGCAATAATCTCCATGGTCATGGCCATCGATATCTGACGGAGACAACGATTGGCGGCGAATATGACAAACGGAGCGGAACGCTTCGGGATTTTGTCACTTTCAAAAAGGCGATCGAAGAGTCGCTTAAGCCCTGGCAAGATCGACACCTCGATCTTGAAACGGAAGACTTTCGAGATGCTCCTTCGACGGGCGAAAACATTGTCCGCGCGCTTTGGCCGAAGATCGATAATCGACTCGACCAACAGCTTGTGCGACTGCGTCTGTGGGAAACCGCGAATAATCGGTTTACGTTACGCCGCACGTAGCATCGCCAATTTTTGGAGGGACGCGCGCCATCGTGTCCTCTAAGTTCGGGACATGACGGAGCATGTCCCTCCAGACAAATGAAACAATATTTGATCACTGGCGCCAGTCGCGGAATTGGCCGCGCCATTGCGGAAAAGCTGGCCGCGCCGGACACCACGCTGCTTCTCCACGGTCGCGACAGGGTTGCCTTGGCGGAAGTGTGCAAGACCGTTGAGCCGCGCTGCGCCGGCGTTGTTCGGCTAATCCATGATCTTGCCGTCTCATCCGGCGTTTCGGATCTGATCGCCAGCGTTGGAAGCGATCCGCTGGATCTTTTAGTTAACAATGCCGGTATCGCGATCGTAAAGCCATTTGGAGAAATCACGCCCATCGAATGGATGCAAACGCTCGGCGTCAACATCACTGCGCCATTCTTATTGACCCAGCGTTTCGCTCCGGAAATGCCTCCGGGCGCGAGTATCGTTAACATCCTTTCGGTCGCCGCGAAGACCGGGTTCGCCAACTGGAGTGCCTATTGCATGAGCAAGTTTGCGCTCGAGGGACTCTTTCAATCAGTGCGAGAAGAATTGCGCGAACGCAAAGTTCGCGTCATTAACATTTATCCGGCCGCGACGAACACGGAAATTTGGAACAACGTCGAAGGCGATTGGCCACGTAACAAAATGATTTCGGCCGAACAGGTTGCATCCGCGGTTGTCTACGCTCTCTCGCGACCGGCTGATGTTGCCGTGGAAAGTATCACTCTCTCCAGCGCGACCGGAAATTTATGATCAAAGCTTTGCAAAGCGAGCTCGGCATCAACGTCATCGCCTCGATCATTGCGTCGCTGTTTTTTCTCGCGGCAGGTTTCGCCTGGGGAAAATACAAGGAACGCCGTCGCAAGTTTGGCCGGAACCTCGATGAGTACGACTTCTATCCGTTCACCGTTACACGTGAAAACTTTGGCGAGTTCAGCCTGAACAATTTTCGACTGGGAATGCATTATTTCCTGAAGAACCACGATTACACGGCAGCGCGGCAACTCATCTTCATCGGGGAGCAGAATAACGTGCGCAATCAACTCGAACCGGCGGAACAGAAAGTTTACTCGCAGTTTTTCGAAAAATACGACGGCAGGAAAGTTGTCGATGATACGAACGAGTATCTCGAGAACTACGTGCGTTTGGTCCGCCTCATCGGAAAATCATTTCCAAATACCGGCATTGAAATTTTGCTCCACAACCTGGCCGATCCGGCGCATTCGCTCATCGTCCTGGAGAATAATGTGACCGGCAGACATCTGCGCGATGGCACGACGAATTTGCTCATCGACCTGAAGAAACGCCAGCTTCAGAACGAAGATAAACTCAACTACGAGCTAAATATCGGGTCCCGGAGATTTAAGTGCACGACGATCCCGATCATCCGTAAGGAGTTTGGTGTGGTCGGCGCGATCTGCATCAACATTGATGCAAATTACCTGACTGAGGAGGTGATGAAGGATCATGAACGAATCGAGACGTGGTTCAAAAACTTTTTGCGTATCGATATGCAGGTCGACGAAAATATTCTAAGCAAGGACGATTACGCGAAGGCGTTGAAGGGCAAACGCTATTTCAAAGACGAGTCCTTTTAGTCACGGCACAGGCCTTTTTGCTAGCGTCTTTGTAACTATGCAACGTTTCGTTCACGTCCTCACCGGCGCATTGGCACTAGTCGCGATGATCACACCCCTTGCACACGCAGAGCCGCCGCCGAACCCTCACACCATCCTTGCGGAAGTGGGCAAGGTCGTTTCCGCCAACGGAATCGACCAGGCGAGGGCAGTGGAGATCGGCGGCATTCGCCAGTGGATCACCGTGCGCGGACGCGATCGACACAATCCAATCCTGTTGGTGCTCCACGGTGGTCCCGCCGCGCCGGATCTGCCTAATCGTTATCTGTTCGAGGGACCTTGGATCGACTATTTCACCGTTGTCGAATGGGACCAGCGTGGTGCTGGCAAAACTTACGAACTGAATGCCCCAGAGACGGTCGCACCTACCATGCATGCCGATCGGATGGTGCAGGATGCGGAGGAGCTAGTCGGCTATCTACGCAGGACGTATGGCATCAAGAAGATTTTTGCGCTAGGCCATTCATGGGGCACGATTCTCGGTCTCAAGCTGGCGGAGCGGCGGCCCGACTGGCTTTACGCCTACATCGGCGTCGGGCAAATCATTAACGTGCGTGAGGGCGAGCGGATCGACTACGATTGGGTGCTGAACACGGCGCGCAAAGCGGGCGATGACCAGGCGATGAAAGAGCTCGAGGGCATCGCACCATATCCCGAACCGAATGGTGCGCTGCCGCTGGAAAGATGAACGTGGAGCGGAAGTGGTCTGTGCATTACGGCGGGCTGACACACGGGCGCCACAGCTACGACTACTGGGAAAACGCGGAGAAGCTCTCCCCGGATTATTCCGACACGGACTTCAAGACAATCGATGCAGGGAGTGCCTTCTCGCTCCATAAACTTCTGCCCGACATGGCCGTGACCGATTTCAGCAGCCTCACACGACTGGGCTGCCCGCTCTTGATCTTCGCCGGCCGCTACGATTACACCACGCCGTCGGAGCCGGTGCGGCGCTGGTTCGAGCGGATCGAGGCGCCAAGCAAGCGCTGGGTCTGGTTCGAGAACTCAGCGCACATGATGTACGCCGAGGAGCCCGGTCGCGTGCTGATGCACCTGGTGCAAGACGCGCTGCCGTTCGCCGCCACGGCACGTGATCAATCTCCGTCCACTGCTCAACCGTGAAATCGTAGGCGCACGCAGCTAATCCGCTGCGCGACAGTATAACAAGTACGAAACTGACGGTCTATTCTGGCGAGGCGTGCACCTTGGCCTGGTATTCCGGTTTCTTGTGATATTCCACTAGCCGGAACCCCCAACCAATCAGGGTCGAAAGATCTTTTGTGCTCGCCTTCTTCTCATTGAGAAATTTGCCGATCTTCACTTTCAATTCATGTTGCTGATCGGTCGTGTCTAGGGTTTCGAAAATTTCCATCGATAACAGCCAGTCCTTCGGATGTTCGGCCTGCTGTGTTTCCCAAATCTCGCCAAGCCGCTCGTAACCGGTTCTGCTCTCACGGATCTTGCGAACCTGCGCGTAAAGATTTTCGAGGCGCTTGCGCTTCGCATCTGATGGAACTTTAATCGTGCGCTCCTTCGGCACGAGCGCGACCTGATTATAAGCATCTTTATCGGCTGCACCGTTGAACACCGAAGTGATCCGCTCACCGACGGCTATGTCGTATGTTCCCCAATCGGGATTGAACAAAACGCGGTCGCCGTATTTCGCACGGCAATTCGAGAAAGTGACAAGCAACAGTTTGCCGTCGCGGCGAAGTATCTTGTCGATCTTTCCTTCCGCGGTAACGCCGCTTTCGAATTCGAGCTTCGCCTTCTTGCCTTCGGCGATCCCAGTTTCTTTCCATTTGCCGATCGGCGACCCGAATCCTTCCTTATGATAATCGATTCCGTGTCCGGGCAGCTCTTTCTCCTTGAACGCGAGCGCAGTCTTTCCGGTCGTCCGCAAATAAATGGGCTGTCCCTTTTCGTCTGTGACCACTTCGGTGAATATACCGCTGACTTGCAGCCCAGATGAGTATTCGCAGGTCGCGACGTTGTTGCACTCAATCGCCTTGTGGATGCCTTCGAGTCCGCCGACCTGATAGGCCATCTTGCTGGCAAATTCTTCGAGCACATCCGCGAGATGTTTGAAATCGTGACAGACAAAAAGCTGTGGCTGTTTCGTCGTGATATCGAACGGCGTATTCGCCGCGTCGATGGAGTAGGGGATCTTCTTAACCTCTGGCTCGAGACAGGAAACCGATTCGCCAATCGATGACAGCAATCCCGCGCCGTAAATTTTCGGGTTCTCCAGCGCGCCGATGAGTCCGTACTCGACCGTCCACCAATGCAAGCGCGAGAGCAGCGCCATCTCGGAAGGTTCACCCAAAGTTTTCTGCCGATGTTCAACCAGCTTCGTGGCCTCTTCGACTTCCTTCGGATCGCTGTTCGACTGCTCCTTCAAGATCGATAGGTGTCGGATCGCTTGGTAGAGCTCGAAATCTTTCTTCGACGACATCGCCTTCGCGCCCACTTCACCGAAGCGCTGGAGATAGCTTGAGTATTCACGATCGACAATGATCGGCGCATGTCCGGCTGCTTCGTGCACGATATCCGGTGCCGGCGTGTATTCGATATGATGGATTTGCCGCATGTCGCACGCGATCACGAGAACTTTGTAGGCCTGAAATTCCATGAAGGCCGCCGGCGGAATAAATCCATCCACCGCCACCGCGCCCCATTCGATCTTCGCGAGAATGTCGTTCATCTCCTGGATGCGCGGGATGCGTTCGAACGAAATGCCGGTATCGAGCAACCCCTGGAAATAAACTTTGTGCGCGTACTCCTTCAGGAAAAAAATGTTCTGTCGCATGATAAACCGCCACACAGCGTGATCGACCGGCGTGTAATCGTCGTAGCGCTGATCCACGGCGAATTGCAACAGATGCTTTGGCGTAGCGGCGA
>WNGL01006878.1_pt1 | contig 13373 bp, 10 predicted proteins | sample 5400591 | NCBI WGS metagenome assembly WNGL01 (sample SAMN13153377, study PRJNA577476) | soil metagenome | isolation source: 80 cm soil or saprolite under Garry oak tree replicate 1 | place: USA:California | collected 2016-06-15
CGGGGGAGGACGCAGAGAACCTCAATAGAGATCTCTAATGAAGAGAGTCTTTGCGCGCTCCGCGGCCTCCCGTGAGTGCCTGCGTGACCCGCAACTAGCCTTACACGCCGCCGCCGCCGGATCCGCCCGGTCCGCCCGACGTCGTCGTCGTGGTGCCAGTCGTGGTCGTCGTCGTGCCCGTCGCTCCCGTGGGAATCGTCACCGAGCCGCTCACGGGCGTGTTGGCTCCGGTCGCGCCGGCGGTTGAACTGCTGACGCGCTGGACCGTCTCGAAGGTGATCAACGCCACCTGATAATCGAGCTGCGCCTGCAGTTCGCTGTTGCGCGCGACGGCGAGATCGCGCTGCGCCTGGATCACGTTGAAGTTGGTCGACATCCCGACTTCGAACCGCTTCTGCTCCGCGTCGAGGCGCTGCTCCGACAACTCGCGCGCGAGGCGCGTCGTTTCGATCCGCTGGCGGTTCTGATCGAGCTGCATTGCGGCCTGCCGGACTTCGCGGACGGCTTTCAGCTCGGCGCTGCGCAGCCGCTCGGCGCTCTGTTCGCGCTCCAGCGTCGAGCGCGCGAGCGTCGCTTGATCCGCGCTCCGGCCGAGCGGATAGCTGAGCGTGAATCCGAGCGTCCACGTCGGGTAGTTCGCGACGAACAGCTGACGCAGCACGTCCCCGAACGCGACCGCCTGCTGACCGGTGACGGGGCCGAGGAAACTGTCGCGAAGCAACTCGGTGCCGCCGAGCCCATTGGTGAGATACGTCGCCTGCAGCCGCAGATCCGGCATGACAGCGTTCTTCGCCAGCGCAACCGATGTGTCGTTGATGTCGATCTGCTTCCGCGCGCGCTGCAGGTCGGTACGCTGCGCGAGCGCGTTGCGGACGGCCGCGTCGACGTCTGGTGACGGCCCGATCGGCGGCACGAGATCGGCCGGCTCGAGCCGCACGTACCAGAAGTCCGAACGCTTCGGATCGAGGATGAGCACGCGCAGCGTATCCTCGGCCTCTCGCACCTGGGTCTGCGCGACGATCTGGTTTTCCTGGCGCTGTGCGACTTCGGCGCGGGCGGACACCAGATCGAGCGGCGGGGACTGCCCGACATCCACGCGGGATTTGTTGTTCCGCTCCAGCTCGAGCGCGAGATCGAGCGATCTCTGCTGCACGGCCACGGCGGCGCGCGCGAGCACGAGGTTCCAATAGGCCCGCTCCGCATTCGACGTCAGCGTCGTCCCCAGCTCCTGCAGGCCGATGTCGGCGATCTCCTGATTGCGTTGGGAGGTGACGACCTGTCCCCTGAACGGATCGATCTTGAAATCGCGCAACAGCGGCTGTGAGACGGCTGCCTGAAGCTGCGCGGTCACTGACGGATTGAAGTTGGACAGCGAATTGCTCGCGTTCGTCCGCAGCGAATTCCAGCCGAAGTTATAGGTCCCGCCGCCCAGCGGAAGCCGCTGGGCCAGGCCGATGCTCCCCGACCAGAGATCCGTGCGGACGCCGGCGTTTCCGAAGAACACGCTGCTCGGGGGCGCCTGCTGTACGTTGCGCTGGATTCCGCTGGTCAGCGTGGGCAGGAACGCCGCCTGCGCCTGGGCGGTCCGCTCGGCGCTGATCCGGGGCTCGTACTGGGCCGCGACCAGATCAGGATTGTTCGCCGTCGCCATTCTGGTGACATCCTCCGCGGTGATCTTCATCACCTCACCGGAGGGCGGCTGCACCGGTTGCGCCGTCTGTGCGTCGGCACGGACCGGAAGCAGCACGGCGAGAACGAGGGCGCCCGCCGCGCCGGCCGTGACCAAGCGCCGTCCGCGGAGCCGCGCGAACAGCCGCGACAGCAGGCGCGCGCGGGAGAGGTCGTCGAGCAGTGAATACGCGACGGGTGTGACGATCAACGACAGCACCAGGACGAGCGACTGCCCGCCGATGATGACGAAGCCAATCGCGCGGTTGGTGCCGGCGCCGATCCCGCTCGACAGCACGAGCGGGATCATGCCCGCGACGAACGCGAACGTGGTCATCAGAATCGGCCGCAGTCGATCGCGGCTGGCCTGGAGAATGGCGGTATCTCGTGTCATGCCTTGTTCCCTGAGTTGATTTGCATGGTCGATCTGGAGAATCGAGTTCTTCTTCACGACCCCGAACAGCACCAGCAGTCCGAGCGCCGAGAAGATGTTGAGCGACTGCCCCGCGATGATGATGGACAGCAGCGCGAAGGGCAGCGTCAGCGGCAGCGACAGCAGGATCGTGACCGGGTGCAGCCACGACTCGAACTGCGCCGCCAGGATCAGATACATGAACACGAGCGACAGCGCGAACGCAATCAGGAAATTCTGCGCCGCGCGGCTCAGCTCACGGGAGCGTCCCGCGAACCGCGTGCTGTATCCGGGACCCATGTTGAGGGATTCGGCGGCGCGCGTCATGGCGGCCATCGCCGGCGTCTGTGACGCGCCCTGCTCCAAGTCCGCGAACACGGTCACCTGGCGCTGGCGGTTCAAGCGATCGACGTTGCTCGGCGCCGTCCCGGAATGCAGGTCTGCGATGTTTTCCAGCGGCACGCTGCCGACTGCCGAAGATGGAACCGTGAGCTGGCTGATCGCTGCCGCCGTCGAACGGTCGCCGGGTGCGGCCCGCACGTGCACCTCGTACTGCTCGCCGCCCTCATTGTACGTGGTGACCTGGTCCCCGCCGACCAGGAGCCTCAGCGCCTCGGCTGCATCCGCCACCTGCACGCCGAGGTCGGCGGCCTTCAGGCGATCGAGGTGGACCGACAGCTCGGGCTTCCCGACGTTCAACGACGTGTCGATGTCCACGACGCCGGGCTGTTTCCGGGCCTCGGCGGCGATCGCATCCGCGAAACGCTCCAGCTTCCCGAGGTCAGGCCCGTTGACGGTGAACTGGATTTCCGCGTTCTGGTTGCCGCCACCGCCGATCATCGCCACGGGCCTGACTCCGGTCCGCAGGTTCGCCGACCTGAACTGCGGCAACACCATGGCGCGGACATCGTCCATCACGCGGAACTGATCGCGCGCACGGTTGTCGAGCGGCTTCAGCCGGACGTAGATCGTGCCGGCGTTCTGCGTCTGCGCCGGATCGTCCGCGATCGTGACCAGCGTGTAATCCACTTCCGGCAGCGTCCGGATCTGACTGGCAATCCGGTCCGCAATCAATTCCGTCGAATCGATGCTCGTCGCCTCCGGGGCGCGCAGCCCGACCTCGAACTCCGACTGGTCGTCGTTCGGAAGGAAGTTCTTCTTTGCGACCATGAACAGCGGCGCGCTGCTCAGAAGAATCAGGACCGCCACCCCCGCCACGATCCCGCGGTGCGCGAGCGACCATGCCAGCAGTCGGCGATAGCCGCCGTCGATCGGCCGGAAGAACCGGCTCTCCTTCGACCCCTTCGCATCCTTCGACGCCTTCCCCTTGATCCAGCGCGCCGAAAGCATCGGCGTCAGCGTGAAGCTGACCAGCAGCGACACCATAATCGCGAACGACATCGTGAGACCGAAGCTCTTCATAAAGCGGCCGACAATGCCGCCCATGAAACCGACCGGAACGAAGATGGCGATGAGCGACAGCGTCGTGGCGAGCACCGCGAGACCGATCTCTCGTGTGGCCTGCACCGCGGCCTCGAACGGCGACATGCCTTTCTCTTCCACGAACCGGTAAATATTCTCGAGGACCACGATCGCGTCGTCGATGACGATCCCCACGGCGAGCGTCAGCGCCAGCAAGGTCATCGAGTTCAGCGTGAAGTCTTCGTACCAGATCAGCCCGAACGTCGCGATGATCGACGTCGGAATCGCGATCGCGGCGATGAGCGTGGAACGCCAGTTCCAGAGAAACACGAGCACGACGAGCGCGGCCAGGATCGATCCCACCACGAGGTGGTCCTCGACCGTCGAGACCGACGCGCGGATGAACTCGGACTGGTCGCGGACGACGACGATACTGTAGCCCGGAGGCGTGATCTGCTTCAGCTCGGCGAGCCGTTCCTGCACCGCGTCCACCATCGCCACGGTATTCACACCGGACTGGCGGCGGATGGCGAGCAGGACGGTCGGCTTCCCGTTGACGTCCGCGCGTGTCGTCGCATCCGCCATCCCGTCCTCGATCGTCGCGACGTCGCGAAGCAGGATCGGGTGGCCGGCCTGCTCGCGGATGACGATGTCGCCGAACTCCGCGACCGATTGCACGCGCCCGCGCGTGCGCAGCGTCATCGATTCGGGTCCTGCCTCGACGCGGCCGCCGGGCACCTCAGCGTTCTGCGACTGGAGCGCGCGCGACACGTCGGTGACCGTGAGGTTGTGCCCTTGGAGGCGCGCCGGATCGAGGGCGATGTTGATCTGGCGCTGGCGCCCGCCGACGACCAGGACCTGTCCGACGCCATTCACGCTTTCGAGCTGCCGCCGGAGCGTCTTGTCCGCGTACTCGGTGATGTCGCGGATCGGTTTGTCGGCGGACACCGCGAGGGTCAGCACCGGTGACGCGTCCGGATCGAATTTCTCGACAGTCGGCTGCTGGATCGTCCGGGGGAGCTGCGGGATCACGCGGTTGACGCGATCGCGGACTTCCTGGGCCGCCACGTCGGCGTCCTTCTCGAGCAGGAACGAGATGACGACGGTCGATACGCCTTCCGAGGACGTGGAGCGGAGCTCGTCGATGCCGTTGATGGTGTTGACGGCTTCTTCAATCTTGTCCGAGATCTCGGTCTCGACTTCCTCGGGGGCCGCGCCCGGCAGCCGCGTCATGACGACGACAGTGGGGAAGTCCACCTTCGGAAAACGGTCCAGGCCGAGGCGGCCGAACGCGAACGCGCCGATGACCGTCAGTGTGAGGATCAGGACGCTGGCGAACACAGGGCGCTTGACAGATATCGCGGCGAGCCATTGCATGACGACTTACCTTTCGATCTGCACGCGAACGCCGTCGGCCAGCTTCCCGCGCGGATTGGCCGCGACGCGCTCGCCCGCCTTCACTCCCGACGCGAGCTCGACGCGGTCCCCGACCTTCTCTCCAATCGTGACGATGCGCTCCTCGATCCTGTCGCGGGCGGCGATCACGTACACGCGGCTGGTACCCGCGATCGTCTCGACCGCCGACTCCGGCGCCAGCAATGCCGGGGCGGGCGCCGCACGCTGCAGGAGCGCGGTCGCGAAAAGCCCGGGCTTCAGGCGTCCGTCCGCGTTCGGCGCGACCGCTTCCACGGTCAGCGCGCGCTGATCGGGCTTGAGCGCCGGCGAGACGAATCGCACCGTGGCGCCGAATACCTCACCTGGATATGCGTCGACGGTGAGGCGAACGGTCTGACCCGCCTTCACGAGCGACAGATACTGTTCCGGAACCGTCAGCTCGACGCGCACCGGATCGATGCGCACGACCGTCGCGACCTTCATGCCTTTGGTCACGTAGTCGCCCGTGCCCACGAAGCGCTCGCTGACAGTGCCGGAGAACGGCGCGCGGACCGTGGTATCGGCGGCGGCCTTGCGCGCAAGATCGATGCGGGCCCGAGCTGCCTGCAGCGATCGATAGGACTGCTGGGCGCCATTCTGGGCCGTCTGGTACTGCTGGCGCGCGGCCTGCACCTGCGTGAGCTTCTGGTCGTATTCGGCCTGCGAGACGACCTTCTGCTCGAGCAGCGACTGGATGCGGTTGAAGTCCGCTTGCGCCCAGTCGAGCGACGCCTTCGCGTTCAGCACTTCCGGCACGCGCATCGAATCGAACGGCTGTCCGGCCGCGAGTCCGAGCCGCGCCTCGAGCTGCGCGGCGTTGGCGTCCGCCTCGCGCAGCGACGCGGACGCTTCCGTGTCGGACAGGCGCACGAGGATCGCGCCGGTCGTCACGCGCGATCCGCGCTCGACCGGCGTGCCGACCACGCGTCCGGCGGTCTCGGCCGCCACATCCGCATGTTCGTCCGCCGCGAGCGAGCCCGTGACGCGGAAGAATCGATCGATCGCCTGACTCTGAATCGTCGCCTGCCGGACGGCGACAGGCGCGGGCTCGGGCGGAGCGGCCGCGCTCGTCCGCTCGCCGCTGCACGCGGCGGAGAGGACCGCCGCGAGGGCCGCACCGGAGAGGATGGAATAACGAGGCGTGCGAATCATGACTGCGGTTCCTCGCTGAAAGGATGAGTGCACAGGGGAAGATCGACGTCGCGGCCCGCGCCTGCCTGCAGGCCGATGATGACGGCGTCGAGCGTCGCGCGCGCCAGCGCGTCGGCGTCCTCGCCGGGCGCGAGCCGATCGCACAGCCGCATGGTGGCGACGCCGTGAATCGCCGCGAGCATGATCCGGAACACCGACTGCGGCGGTGTGCCTTCGGGGAACGCGCCCGCCTCAATCGCGTGCTGGATGCGCGAGACCATGTCGTGCTTGATCTCGCTGATGAAGCCGAAGCGTTCCCAGTTCCTGCTGATCTGGGGTACGGTTCGATCGAGGAACATCAGCGCGAAGTACTCAGAGTGGTCTTTGCTGAACGCGTAGTACCGCAAGAACATCTGGCGCAGCCTGTCGACGGGATCCGTCACGGCCGGCGACGGCCGTTCGGCGTACGAGAAGAGCAGACGGAATCCCTCCTCGGCGAGCGCGAAGAAGATGTCGTCCTTGCTGGGGAAGTAGCCGTAGATGGCCGCCGGGCTGTACTCGATTTTTTCGGCGATCTTCCGGATCGAAACCGCCTGGTAGCCAAGCGTGACGAACAGTTCGCGCGCCGCATCGAGAATTGCGCGGGCGACGGTCTCGCGGTCCCGTTCCTGTCGTTCTTTGAGGCCCAAGTTATTTATTTACTTACGGTTACCAGAATAAACGTCCTGTAGGTCTGAACACCGTTCACTAGTCTAACAGCGTTAGACGCTCGCTCGGCCTGGCCGGTTCCACCAAAAAAGGGACCGTCCCTCTATGCGCCGAAAAAGGGGACTGTCCCCTTTTTCTATATGCTCGGCGTATGGCGAAACTCGACGCAGGGGATATTCACAAGAGAATGGAGAGCGTTCCGGAGTGGACACTCGAGGGAAACGCGATCCGCAGGCAGTTCACGCTCGGCTCGTTCCCGGATGCGGTGGCGTTCGTGACACGGCTGGCGTTTGACGCCGAAGCGGCCGACCATCATCCGGACATTCACATCGACTACAAGCGCGTGACGCTGACCTTCAGCACGCACAGCGAAGGCGGCCTCACGCAGAAGGACTTCGACGGGGCGCGTGCAGTCGACGCGATCGCGTCCTGACGCAAGCACGCTGAGCGTGGCCGAACTCAAGAACACCTACACGTCGCGCGAAGTCGCCGCTATGACGGGTCTCACGGCGCGGCAGCTGCAATGGTGGGACGCGCATCGTCTGTTTGCGTCACATATCGCGTCGAAGCGCACCGAGCGCGGCGGCTACACGGAGCGACGCTATACCCCGGTCGACCTGCTGGAGCTGCTCGTGCTGGCGGAGCTGCGGCGGCAGGGCGTGTCGGTCGCGCAGCTGCGTCGCCTGCTCGAGACACTGCGCAATCAGTTCGGCGTGCGTCTGTTCGAAACGATCGGGGGCGGCGGGCCGCTGACGCTGTTGACTGACGGCCGCGACGTGTACGGACGGACCGAGAACGGCGATCTCTTCAACGTGCTGAAAGATCCGCTACAGCCATTGCTGATGCTCGCGGAAATCGAGGGCCTGCGCGAGTTGAGCTCGCGAGCCGCGAAGAGACGGCGACGGAAGTCAGTGAAGAAGAGCCGCAGAAGTCCGAATCCCTGATCGCTGATCCCTGATCCTGAATCGCTCTCGAATCCGGAATCCTTCATCCGGCATCCTCAATCGTTGGCGTCGATCCGGGGTCGGATCCGTGATGAGGGATACAGGATTAGCGATCAGGAATGAGGGATTCTTTAGCCGATCGGGAAGATCTTGTCGAGGCCGTCGGCGGGCCGGGGAATGACGTGGACGCCGACGAGCTCGCCGACGCGCCGCGCGGCAGCCGCGCCGGCGTCGGTTGCGGCTTTCACTGACGCGACGTCGCCGCGGACGATGGCCGTCACGAGGCCGGCGTCGACCTTCTGCCACCCGACGAACACGACGTTGGCGGCCTTCACCATGGCATCGGCCGCTTCGATCATGCCGACCAGGCCGCGCGTTTCCACGAGGCCGAGCGCTTCGCCGGGAAGGTCCTTCGCCATTGGAGGGCTCATTCTATGTGATCCGTCCGCGCGCCGCCACCGGCAAACGGGATACGACGCGGTCGTCCTCGACGAGCCAGACGTGATCGACCAGGTTTGACACCACGCACGAATGGTTCGGGATGATGCGCGCGAGCGCGCCCGTGACAAGCGGCGTTTCACCATCCGCGACCCGGACGGTGGCGTGCTCTTCCGACAACCGCTCTATCAGGAGCGACGCGTCCGGCTCCGCACCCGCGATATCTCGCAGCACGACACCATACCCGGGTGTCGGCGCGAACCCGGGAGCGAGGTCGTTGCTCAGCGTCTTGCTCCCGCTGTCGAGGATCAGGCGATCGCGGGCCGGCCGGCTGACCACCCGTGCCAACACGGTGAGCGCGCAATCGCTCCATGCGGCTGCGCCGAGCGACACCTGGGTTCGATCAAAGTACGCGTAGTTGCCAGGACGAGCCTCCGTCACGCCGCGCTGCCGCAGCGAGTGGCGGACGGTCGGGGTCGCGCCGACGCTGATCTCCTCGCACCGCACGCCTGAAGCCGCGGCGAGGTCGCAAAGGAGGGCGGCCTCGTCCTTGGCGATCGCCTCCGCGTCCTTGTCTGATGCCGCCGCGTACCCGTGACCCGCATGACTCAGAAGTCCGCGAAAGCGCAGCCCTGGCAGCGACGCTACGTCACGGACGATCGACGCCGCCGATCCCGCGTGCGGATCGATGCCGCAGCGATGGAACCCCACGTCGACCTTGATCAGCACGTCGAGTGTGCGGCCGCGGCGCCCGGCCAGGTCCGACCATACCCGCGCGACGGCGGGGTCGTCGACGATGAACGAGAGCGCGACGCGCTCGGCGAGCGCGAACACGCGGTCCGCGTTGACGGGATTGAGGGGATAAGGAAGACGGATATCGCCGATGCCGGCGTCGGCGAAGACTTCTGCTTCGCCCAGCTTCGCGCAGCAGATGCCGGCGGCGCCGCCCTCGATCTGCATCCGCGCGATCTCCGGCGACTTGTGCGTCTTCGCGTGCGGCCGCAGGCGGATCCCTCGAGCGGACGCCGCGGCCTGCATCCGGGTGAGATTGCGCCTTAGCTTCGCCGCATCGACAAGGACGGCCGGCGTCGGGATTTCAGAGAGCTGCATCCGTCATTTGGCATTGGTCATTTACGCGGTTTTTCCAGGTCCGGCAGGTTCCCCTCGGCGTCCTCGGGATCGCGCGACTCCGCCTTCTCCTCCACGATCATCTCGATGGCGTTGCGCTTGTCTTCGTTCAGGAGACCGTAGACGGCGCCCATCGCGCCCGGGCCGGCGCCGAACGCGCGCGTCCCGCCGCGGCGTCGCTTCCGACGCGCAGATACGATGACGACGATCAGAAACGCGAGGACGACGAGGCCCCAGACGGCTTGCGCAGGAGGCATTTGGTAATTGAGTAATTTCGAAATCTGGTAATTGAGATTACCAAATTACCCGATTACCAAATTACCCGATTTCTAGATTACCCGATAAATCCAAGCTTCTGCGTGTCGTTGAAGCCCGGGAAGATCGTCCGCGTGTCGCTGACACCGAGGTGACCGCGGACCACTTCCGCGAAGACGGCGCGGAAATCCGTTGTGACCGCGAGATCGCGGCCGTCGTACCGGTGCTCGCGCGCGAGTCCGGGCCATCGGCCGTACACCTTGCCGCCGCGCACGTTCTGCCCGCCGATGATGAACATCGCGTTGCCGTGGCCATGGTCGGTCCCGCGGTTGCCGTTCTCGGCCACGGCGCGTCCGAACTCGCTCATCGTGAGAATGACGACGTCGCTCATGCGATCGCCGAGATCGCGGGCGAGCGCGGCGATACCGCGGCTGAAGTCGTCGAGCCGCGTGCCGAGCTGGCCGGCGGAGGATCCCTGGTTCACGTGTGTGTCCCAGCCGCCCACCTCCGCGAAAGCGATTTCAAGACCGACGTCCGCCTTCACGAGCTGCGCGATCTGGCGGAGCGCATCTCCGTAGCCGGACCGCGGATATTCGGCGCCGTTCTCCGGCTGGTACTTCGACGGATCCGCCGACTTCAGCATCTTCACTGCGTCGAACGCCTGCCCGCCGGTGCGGGTGAGTACGCTGTCGGCCGCGGCCGCGTACTCCGATTCGAACGATGCCTGCAGCATGTCGGTCGCCTGGCCGGCGCGGATGCCGAACTGGCCGATCTGGCCGATCGCCAGCGCCGGCTCGGGGCCCTGCAGCGATCGCGGCAGTTGCGCCGCCAGCGCGACAGCGCGGAACGGCGTCGCGTCGGCGTGTTCGCGCGCGTGCAGATACCGATTGAGCCAGCCATCCTGCGTGTTCTTCACGCCGGGCGTTGCCGTCTCCATGTAATCCTGCGCGTCGAAATGCGAGCGCGTGCCGTCGGGCGATCCTGACGCGTGGACGATCGCCATCTGATGCGCGTCCCACAACGGCTTCAGGGGCGCCAGCCGTGGATGCAGGCCGAAGAAGCCATCGAGATCCACAGCGCCTTCGGCATTGTTCGGCGTCGCGATCGCGATACTCGGGCGGGCGGCGTAGTACTCACGCTCGCCGAACGGCACGACCATGTTCAGGCCGTCGACCGCGCCGCGCTGGAAGATCGTGATGAGAATCTTCCGTTTCGCCGCGCCGGCCGCTTCGACGGTGCGCGCGAGAAACGCGGGCGCGAACCCGAGGCTGAGGAGCGCCAGGCCCCCGTTCTTCATGAAGACACGTCGCGAGAACATGGTTATCTCCTCTGGAACTCGGGGGACCCAAGCGTCAGCGCCGCGACCTGCTTCGGATCGCCGGCCTTCGCAATCGTGGACGCCGTCGCCGTCGAGATGTCGTTGGCAAGAACCGCCCCGACCTGTCCCGTGCCCGGTGTGATGCCGCGCATCCGTCCGCTCACGAGCTGCAGCGCGAAATTCATCCGGTTGAGCAGCGCGCCTGTGTTCACCCACGCGTCCGCGCGATCGGCGTACCCCGTCGGCGGCTGACACATATAGAGCGGCATCCCCAGCTGACGAACGGCCTGCACGAGCGGCAGCGCATCGCTGACCTCCGTGTTCGTTGCGCGGATTGCCGAGATGACGAATTCAAACGGCGTCTTCACCTTCGCGCGATACGCCTCCGCCGAAAAGAACTCCGGCGACGTCAGGATCGTTCGCACGACCTCGCGGATGTCGCCGTCGGTTTCCATGAACCGCTTCGCGGCGCGATCGACCAGCGCGGGAGACGGCGTATCGGACACGAATCGCCGCACCAGCTTCGTCGAGACGAAGCGGGCCGTGGACGGATGCTTCGCAAGGATGTCGAGCACCTGCTCGCCGTCCGACTCCCCGCCGCCGCCCTTGATCCGGTGCCCGAGCACGATCTTTTCGCGGTTGTCGTGCAGCCTCGGCTCGAAGCGGAACCCGCCGCCCTGCCGCGGCTGCTCGATCGTCCAGCCCGTGAACGCCCGCGCGACATTGATCACATCGTCTTGGGTGTACCCGCCGTCGACGCCGAGGGTGTGCAGCTCCATCAGCTCGCGGCCGTAGTTCTCGTTGAGGCCGCGCTTCTGCCGCTGCGCGTTGGGATTCTGGTTCGCATTCTGCGGCGGACGCGGCATCGGCGGCGGGAAGCGCGCCCCAAACCGGCCGTTTCGTCCCGGTCCGCCAAAGAAGCCGCCTCCAGCTCCGCCCATCCGCTGGGTGCGCGGATCGGGTGCGTTCGGATCCGCGCTCTGCCAGTTGTCCAGATAGAACAGCATCGCCGGGCTCTTCGCCGTCGCCTCGAGCACGTCGCGGAACTTGCCCAGCACGTGGGGTCGAATCGCGTCGCGCTCATACTCCGTCAGATACTCCCGCGTCGGTCCTTTGCCCGCGAACACATTGAAGTGGTTGAACCAGAAATCGGTCATCACTTCCTCGAGCTGGCGGTCGCTGTATGCCGCGCGCAGGATCTTCTGCTCGGTGAGCTCGGCGATGACCTCGCGCTGCTTGCGCGCCATCTCCATCTCTTCAGGCGTCCTCGACTGTTTCGCCGGATCCCCGGCGGTCGGATCGCTGCCGGCGTTCTTGTTGGCGAGCTGAGCCTGCCGGCGCGCCATCTGCGCGGGGACGTAGTAGTCCTGCGCGATCGTCCTGCTGTTGAGACTCAACGTCGGCAAACCCGCCAGACGGGCGGCCATCTGCGCATCGGCTATTCGATCGGGGTGCAGTTGCTGGTCGATATAGGCGGAGAGGCCGACCTGGCGGACGCGTTCGACATCACCCGGACGCGCGCCAAACCCGATGCGGTTGAGCACGTGAAGAATCGTCCTGTCGTCAGGATTCGACGGCACCGCCGAAGGCGGCCCTCCCGCCGAGAGGCCCGCGGCCGCCGCCGGGAGGGCTAGAGCGACAATGAAGGCGCGCGCAAAAGATCTCATAGCCGGTTAGACCACCCCCAGCGGATGGTAGTTAAAAACTGCGTACTTTGATGATTTCGCGGGCGGCATTTTGCCCAGATCCCCCTGTCAGTCCAAGGCCTGGGTGGGTGCCGGCGCCGCACAAGAAGAGCCCGCCAATCGGGGTCCGGTAGGCGGCCCATCCCAGCGTCGGGCGCATCGTGAACAACTGGTCCAGGGCAAGCTCGCCGTGGTGGATGTGGCCGCCGGTCAGGCCGTACACCTCTCCGAGATCCGCCGGCGTCAGGACCTGGCGATGCTCGACGAGATCGCCGATTCCCGGCGCGTGGGTTTCGAGCGTGCGAACAACGAGGTCCGCGACCGCATCGCGCTGGCCGTCCCAGCCGCCCGCGCGCCGCGTGAATGGCGTGTATTGCACGTGCACCGACATCACATGCCGTCCCGCCGGGGCCATCCCAGGATCGACGAGTGAGGGAAACGTGATGTCGAGATACGGCGCTGGCGACGTCTCGCCGTACTTCGAGGCATCGAACGCGCGCTCCAGATAATCGATGTCCGGTCCGATGTGGACGCGTCCGCGCAGCGCCGGTCCGGCGTCGCCGCCGGTCAGCCCGCGGAACGACGGCAACGCGCGCAGCGCGACGTTGACTTTCGCCACCGTGCCGGAACATCGGTAGTTTCTGAGACGCGTCATGAATCCGGGCTCGAGCTCGACGGGATCGATCAGGCCCAGGAAGGTGTGCTTCGGGTCCGCGCCGGAGACGACGGTGCGCGCGGGGATCTCCGTTCCATCGCGCAAGGCGACGCCCGTGACCGCGCCGTCCTCGATCAGGATCCGCGCGACGTCGGCTCCCGTGCGAATCTCGGCG
>WNGL01017540.1_pt1 | contig 13370 bp, 9 predicted proteins | sample 5400591 | NCBI WGS metagenome assembly WNGL01 (sample SAMN13153377, study PRJNA577476) | soil metagenome | isolation source: 80 cm soil or saprolite under Garry oak tree replicate 1 | place: USA:California | collected 2016-06-15
CAATGGCCTGTTTCGGCTCACCGGCGACCGAGTTGAGCGAGTAGATAATTCCGGTGGTCTGCCAGTCCTGGCGGTGCACGCCATTTATGAGGATAGCCAGGGACGTCTCTGGGTGGGCGGATCGAAACTGGTACGGCTGCAAGCTAATGAAGTGCAGGAATTCCAGCTCGAGGGCAAAGCTAGCGAGAACCGAGTCAAATCCTTAGTTGAAACACAAGATCACACCCTCTGGGTTGGAACTGTTTCGGGTTTGCACCGGTTGCGTCCGGGACGCTCGACGCGCTTCGAGCGGGTGAACGAGATTCGAGGCACGGTCCGCCTCTTGCGCCAGACTTCAGACGGAACGCTATGGATTGGCACCATCGGCCATGGACTCTTTGCCCACTACGCGGGTCGATTTTCGAATGTAGCTGCTCCTGCAAGACTGCCGAGCAATACGGTTCTGAATCTGTTTGAGGATTTTGAGAAAAACATCTGGGTGGGAACCCAGGCGGGGATGTTGCGATTGAGCAACACTCCGGTGCGAACCGTGACATTGCCGGACGCATCCGACTCCGACGCGGAAACCGTGTACGAAGATCGCGAAGGGGTATGGATTGCTGCGGCAAACTTCTTTCGTTTCCAGAATGGCAAGGCTGCAGCTTATAAGGTTTCCGGCATTGAGGGGGTCAGAATTCGTAACGTGTTCCGCGACCACGATGGCGCGCTCTGGATTGGGACCGAAGGACGAGGCGTCTATCGGCGGGTCAACGACCGGCTGCTTCATTACACCACCGAGTCGGGGCTGGTGAACAATTTCGTCCGCGCCTTTCTCCAAAGTAAAGACGGCAGCGTGTGGATCGGAACCGACGAGGGAGTGAGCCGCTGGGCCGACCAGGGTTTCAGGAACTATCAGATGCGCGACGGGTTGTGCTACTTCAGCACGCGCTCGTTGCTGGAAGATCGCGACGGGAGTGTCTGGATTGGAACGGATCGCGGCGTCTCGCGGTTACGCGATGGCAAATTTGAAAGCGACGCGGCTACAGAAGCGTTGCGAAATGAAAAAGTCTGGGCCATCCATCAGGATTCCGATGGAGGACTCTGGTTCGGGACTCGCACCGGAGGCCTTTACCGCTGGCGCTCCGGCAAACTGAGTCATTTCACCACCGCCAACGGTTTGGCCAGTAACAGCATTTATGAGCTGGTGGAAGATCAGAGAGGGACGCTCTGGATCAGCGGGCCCAATGGAATCTCGGAAGTGAACCGCCGCGACCTGGACGCGCTGGCCGACCGTCCCGGAACCCCGGTTATGCTCACCCTGTACGGCATTTCCGAGGGTCTGGAAGCGCTACAGATGTGCGGCGGCGAGAAACCTGCCGGCTTGCTCACGTCAAGGGGAGAGATCTGGTTTCCCAGCAGCAAGGGCCCGGTGCGAATCAGTATTGATCAGCCCAGACCTTCGGATCATGCTCCCGTGCTCGTGGACCAGGTCATCGCAGATGGAGCGCAGCTTGCTCCCGCCGCTGGGATTTCTCTGGGCCCCGATACTGCGAAACTTGAATTGCATTACGGGGTCGTGCTGCTGCGCTCCCAGGAGCGAGTGCGGTTCCGCTACAAGCTCGATGGCTTCGATAAAGATTGGAACGAGGCCACAGCAGAGCGGGTGGCGCACTATACGAATCTTCCCGCCGGGCGCTATAAGTTCCGCGTTGCCGCCTTCGAGATGAACAATCCCGAAGAAATTGCGGAGACCTCGCTGGGCATCACCCAGCGGCCACATTTTTACCGGACGCCGTGGTTCATCAGTTTCTGCGTGATTGCCCTGGCAGCAGTTGCGTGGAGTATCCACAAATTCCGGCTCGGTCAGTTACGAGCACGTTTTCAAGCTGTTCTTAAGGAACGCAACCGCCTGGCTCGCGAGATGCATGACACGCTGATTCAAGGGTGCGTCAGCGTTTCTGCTCTCCTGGAAGCGCACTTGAGCCTGGGACATGGAGAGGAAGATGCGAAACATGATCTGATGGGCTGCGCCCGAACCCAGTTGCGCACGACCATTGATGAGGCGCGGGAGGCCGTCTGGAATCTGCGGCAGGCGCCGCCTCCGGTAAGTGAGCCGGGAGTTTGGCGTGCCTGTGGAATGCAACATCTCGGGCAAGCCTTTTGAGTTTCAACGAGAGACCATCCATGAACTCCTCATGGTCGTGCGCGAGGCCATCTACAACGCCGTGCGGCACGGCCATCCCAGCCAGATCAAGCTCGACATCAACTTCGAGAAAAACTACTGTCGTTTGCGGGTCCTGGATGACGGCGCAGGATTTGATCCCGAAGGAGTCTCTTCTCTGCCAGTAGGACATTACGGACTGATTGGTATGAAGGAAAGAGTCCAGCGAATTGGCGGAAACCTGGAGTTAAGTAGTCGCTCCGGCGCCGGTACGGAAGTTAGGTTCCAGATTCCAAGACATGCGGCGGCAGCGCGGGACGATTCAGAATTACATGTGGAATTATGAACAACACGCCAAAAATTAAGGTGATGATCGTGGACGATCATCCGCTAATGCGGGTTGGCGTAGCTTCCATCGTCAATGCGCGCTCCGATATGACCGTGGTTGCACAGACCGGAACCGGGGAAGAAGCCGTGTCTTTGTTCGCGCACCACCAGCCCGATGTTACTCTCATGGATCTGCGGCTCCCACAAATGAGCGGTGTGGACGCAATCCTTGCGATCCGCGCGCGACACTCCGGTGCCCGCTTTGTTGTCCTGACCACCTACGAAGGTGATGAAGACATTCATCGCGCTCTCGAAGCTGGAGCCAAGGGCTACATCATCAAAGGCATGCCTTATCAGACTTTGATTGAAGCACTGCTGCGGGTGCATGGGGGTGGCCGTTTTTTGCCGCCGCCGGTGGCACGCGCTTTGGCTTCACGCATGCCGGACTCAGACCTGAGCTCGCGGGAACAGCAAGTGCTGCGTCATCTGGTGGAAGGAATGAGTAATAAGGAGATAGCGAACCTGCTAGGAATCACGGAAGCCACGGTAAAGTGCCACGTAAGCACGATCCTGATGCGGCTCAACGTGAGCGATCGCACCCAGGCTGTAGTAACCGCCCTGCAGCGAGGCTTGGTTCACTTATAGTTCCAGGTCGGCGCGGAGGTTCGGATCTTATTTCGCCATCGTCGCCAGCGCTGCCCGAAACATCGCGTCGAATGGTCCATTGTGTTCAACCGAGGTCAGCGCCTTTTCCGCGGCCGCCCTCTGATATCCGAGGTTCTCCAGCGCGGACAGCACATCTTCCTGTACTGCGCTCAGTGACGGCACCACGCGCACTTGGTCTGCTCCGAGCGGTGGCAGCTTGTCGCGCAGTTCCAAAACCATGCGCTCCGCCGTTTTCTTACCAATGCCCGGAATCTTGGTCAGCCGCGCAATGTCATTTCTGCGGATCGCGCCCACCATGTCGTCTGCCGGCATCCCACTGAGGATGGTGACGGCTAGCTTGGGACCGATTCCGCTAACCGTGATCAACTTTTCAAAGAGATGCTTCTCTTCCGAACGCAGAAAACCATACAACGCGATCTGATCTTCGCGTACGTGGGTATGGATGTGTAGCGCAATCTCGCTGCCCGCCGGGGGCAGCTCCGAGAATGTGGGCACCGAGATGGTCACGTCATATCCGACGCCCATGGTTTCGACGATCACCTGGTTTGGGTGCCGCGCAATCAGCTTTCCTCGAAGGTGGGCAATCATATTCCAGTCATTTTATCCGCACTTACGTCCTGTTGACGCTTCTATCGGCAAGAATTGGAGGCGAATTCCCGCAGCAGCAGGAACACTAAATTCGCGCAGGCTTACTATTTTGCGTTAATGATGAGGGCTTCCGGACGCCGGCGGGGGCTGCTCCTCCGCCTTTTCCCGATAAAATTTCTGGAGCACGTAAAATGCTTGTTTACGTTGTCCGCGATCAGAGATTAGTCCTTTGCGATTGAAGTAGTCCTGAATTCCCGGAAGGGGCCGGCGCGGAGAGTGGAAGTCCATAAGCAGCCACGGTGACACTCCGGCAAGCGATGGGATGCGCCGGAGCATAGCAATTTGGTGTTGGAACAAATTCGCCTGGTACTCTTCAGAGAATCGCGTGTCTGTGTCTGCGTGAAGGTTATAGAGCGCGTCGGCGCCAAACTCGCTCACGATCAAAGGTTTTGGATATTTGGTTTCCCACCGGGCGCGGTCTGCATCCTCAGTGCGGCCCACGTACCAGCCGATGTATTCATTCAATCCCAACACGTCGAGGACTTCGCCTAAGGGATCATTCAGGCTGCGGGTGTCGGGGCCGGCTGGATCGGTGCGGTCCATGGCGGATGTGATCAGCCGGGTTGCATCCAACTGGCGGGTGTACGCCGCGAGCGCTTTCAGGAATTCCAGCCGCCCAGGTTCCTGAGGCGGCGTTTCATTGGACAGCGACCAGAAGAAAACTGAAGCCCGATTGTGATCGCGCCCAACAACCTCGCGCATCTGCGACTTGGCATTTTCGAGCGTGTCTGGATTTTGCCACGCGATACTCCAGTAAACCGGGACCTCCTCCCAGAGCACCAAGCCCATCTGCTCAGCCAGACGGACCATTTCTTCGTTATGGGGATAGTGTGCCAGGCGGACGAAGTTGCAGCCCAACTCCTTCGCCCAACCGAGTAGCGTACGATCGTCCTCCTCTGAAAAAGCTCGCCCACTGCGGAATGGCGCCTCTTCGTGCATCGAAATGCCGCGCAGAAAAATTGGCGCGCCATTCAGCAGAATTTGCGCTCCCCGAGTTTCCAGCGTGCGAAATCCGATTTCATCCTCGACGCGATCCCCTTCACCTGAGATCGTGACGTGATAGAGCTTGGGGTGATCTGGCGACCAGTGTTCCACTTTTTGAGGCCAGGCGAACTCTGCCCGTCCCGTTGAAGTGAGGAGCGTAGTCTGATTGAAATGGAGCTCCGGTATTTCGATCGTGACTTGGTTTTGACGAGTCGCGCCGTTGAACTGTACCCAACCTTCGAATACGTTCTGTTCGCCCTTTGCAAGGTGTACCGAGTAATCCTCGATGAATGTCTCCGGCACTTCCAGCAACTTCACGCTGCGAGTGATTCCGCCATAGTTCCACCAGTCCGTGCGCAGAGCAGGCACGCCAGTAGCGAGTCGTGTGTTGGTCACCTCCACAACTAGGCTGTTTTCGCCGGTGGAAACTTTGTCTGTAACCTCAAACTGAAAAGGAGTAAACCCGCCCACATGCTCGCCCAGCTTGCTTCCGTTCAGCCACACCCGAGTTTGGTAGTTCGCCGCGCCGAAGTTTAGAAACGTGCGTGTGTGCGGCCGCTGCGAATAAGAAAAGTAGCGCTGATACCAGACCGTTCCCTCGTAGAACAACAGCTCGGCGCGCTGCGTGTTCCAGTCCCCGGGGACGTGGAGCTTGGGGGCGCGGTCAAAATCGTACTCCCGCAAAGCGCTCTTGTCCGTGGGCTTCGCGTTCTCGTAATAACGGCTCTGCAGGCCGGTTTCGTAGGGGTCAACAATCGTGCTCCAGGTCCCGTCGAGACCGATTGTGGAGCGCACATTTGTATTGGGCGTCGCACTCGCTGTTGGTACTTGGGAGACGGACGCAGTTGCAGTCAGAAGCATCAGGCCCAGGACCGCTTGCCTCATTGAACCTCCTCGCTTGGCCGAGAACAAGTGTACGTCAGGTACTCGAGCAAATTTACAACCTGAGAAAGGCTCGGGTAGTTCACTTCGTGGTCGCAACCTAAGTCGCCGTTGCCATCTAATGGTGGTGTACAATCCTGCTCCTATGGCAAACCTAGAAAGCATTGTTCAACAACTTAGAGCAGAACGCGACAAGATAGACGCGGCGATCCGTGCGCTCACGTCCCTTGGTCAGGGATCGCGTGCGGCGACAAAGCGTTCGGGAGGGGTTACCGGCCCGAAGCGCAAAACACTGTCAGCCGCCGCCCGAAGAAGAATTTCAATCGCACAGAAGGCGCGATGGGCGAGGGTCAAGGCCGGGAAGAAATAGCCGTCTGCGTGAATCCCGCGAGAACCTCTGGGTTCGCTTCCACACGCGCTCGCGGGCTCTTCGAACCCCGCCCCCAGTTTTCTCTATGCGCAGTTTCGTGTGCGCCTATCTACAAGGAGATGCGACTCGTCTGTGGTTTCGCGGAGAGCTGCGAGCGCAGCGTGTGCTGAGCCCAGCACTGGCGCATCCTCGTTAAGGACGACAAATATCGGGATCTTCGCCAGTTGGGTGCTCAGGTTTTGTTTATCGCTGAAGGCTCGGACAAAACTTCCGTCCTTTAGCTTTGGAAGAATTTTCAGAGCGATGCCGCCCGCCACGTAAACCCCGCCAAACGGCAAGATGCGCAGTGCCATATTTCCGGCCTCGGCTCCGTAGGCTTCCGTCCAGATTTGGAGAGTCTCCGAGCACGCGTGACACTCCCCTGCCAAGCCTTGGTGCGTGATTCTTGCCGCCGCATCCACCTGGGGATCGTCGAACCAGGAATGCTCAACCTCCGGAAAGATGATCTGGTGGATGTCGCGAAAGCCGCGTCCAGAGACAACTTCCTCGACGCAAACATGCGACATTCGTTGCCGCAAAGATTGGACCAGCAAGAATTCGCGATCAGTGCGCGGAGAAAAATCGCTCAGACCTGCTTCCGATGGGAAAACCCGGTAACGGTTCTTATCCCAATAGAGAATGGCCTCGCCGAGCCCGGTACCGGCAGCGATCAATGCTTTAGTGGCACCGGGCTGGGGAACTCCCTCATTCAGCGGCAAGACGTCGCTTGGTTTGAGGTGGGCCAAGCTAGAGGCGGTGGCAACCAGATCATTGAGAAGCAAGACATTTTCGGTGGCTAAACCGAGGCCGCCGGCAACGCTCGCAACATCCACGCTCCAAGGCATGTTATTGCTGACGACTTGGCCTTCGACGATGGTGCCAGCGACCCCAAGTGCTGCCGACGCAAGAGCGCCTCTGCCCACTTCAAAGCCTTCCCCTTTGGCATATGATCGGAAGCTGTCCAGCAAAGCACCAACACTGGCGAATTCCCGCGTGGGTGCGCTGAAACGGCACAGAGGCTCTAGCGCGGGGCCCTCCACAGAAAATAGAGTCAGGGTGCACTTTGTGCCCCCAAGGTCGCCCGCAACAATTCTTGCCGCTTGCTGATTGATCACGTGTTCCTCTTTACATGGAACTTCAAGGAACTCCAATATTAATTCGTTTTAATAGGGGTTTTCAATCCGAACCATCAATACTCGGCTTTGGGGCTTTTCTAGGACTCCTTGAAGTCAATCATGACCGGAGCTGTTCGGAAGCCGCGAGTCTTCACCGCGATATAAAGCAAACCAATGGCAAACCAGATTCCGCCAACCGTTTTCGCCAAAGAATTAAGATTCCACCAGATCAGGCCGCAAAAGGCGAAACCGAACAGAGGGAGCAGGGCATCACGCAACAGATTTCGCTTGGGATCGCTTCTGCGGACTATGCCGAATTGCCAAAACGCCGCGAGATTCACTCCCATGAAAGCGAGGAACGCGCCGAAATTGAGCAATTCGCCGGCGTGTTCGTATGCGTTACCCACATGGTTGAGCCCGATCGCGCCAAGGAAGGTGAGAACGCCAATAATCAGAATGTTGTAAACCGGCGTGCTGCTGCCAGGCGTGAGATAGCCAAATATTCTGCGCGGAAGGACGTTGTCGCGTCCCATGCCGAACAGCAAGCGGGCGGCTCCCAGGCCGCCAGTGAGGCCGCTGCCGAATGCGGCGAGAATCAAAATCGCTCCCATAGCGTTGAACAGAATTGGGCCACCAACGCGGCGGCAGATGTCCATGAACGCGGTCTCGAGGTTGGGAAAGGTATGCCAGTTGGGCCACACTCGTTGGCCCAGGTAAACTTCGAGGCCACCGAAGACCCCCGTAAATACGCAGACCAGGACCGTCGCCAGCAGGACGTTTCGTTTTGGATTCTCCACGTCTTCAGCCAAGGTCGTCACGCCATCAAAACCAATGTAGGTTAGGGCCGCAAAAGAAGTCGCTGCCCAGATTCGGTGTGAATTGAAGGTGGCAGGATCGTAAAACGGTTGAATGGAGAAGAGCCCCGGCATTCCTTGTCCGCTGTACAAAAACCGCACTGCCAGCACGATAAAAAACCCAACCACAACAAACATGAGAAAGAGTAATACTTTGTTCGCGCGTGCCGAGGAGCGGATGCCCCACAGGTTCAGCCCGGTAATAACCGCTGCAATAATCGCGGCCCAGGCAGCGAAAGGAACCTCCGGAACGTAACGCTGGTGGAGCGCGGTCGAAATCCACACCGTATTGATCAGGGGCTGCAGGAGATAATCGAGGAACATCGCCCAGCCAGCGAGAAATCCGAGATGAAGATTTAGTCCTCGGCCTACATAGGTGTAGGCAGATCCCGCAGCCGGGTACAGGGCAGCCATCCGGCCATAGCTCACCGCCGTGATCATCATGGCGAACATTGCGATCAAGATGATGGTGGCGAAGTGCCCATCCGATAGTTTTTGCGCCACTCCGAACAGCGGCACGGGGGCAATTGGCTGGACCAGAACGATGCCGAAGAAAATCAGGTCCCAGAGCGTTAGCACGCGCTTCAGCCTTGGCGCTGTTGAGGTACTATTTTGGACGCCTGCAGAAGTCTCCGCCATTTTAGGGGCTTCACCTGCTCAATCTGCAAAATACAACATGGCCGGAAAGAGTTTGGCCTGCACCAACGAATACACAGAAATCGCGCTTCTTGCTTGACACTAAATGCCTTTATACATCACTATTCATACGTTTTAATAAACATTTTGCATGCGGCACAAACATCCCAATATTCTTCGATTGAATCATCTGCAGGAGCGCGTCGTCCCTATTCTCCTGGTAAGTTTCCTATTTATTACACTCCAGTCTCTTGCTCAAGAGCAACCTGCGCACACGAAATTGCCACTGCATCGCGGTTGGGAGATTCAGTCTTCCTGCGAAGTCAAGGCTGAGGGCCGCGAAATCTCGAGCGCCGGCTTTTCGACCAAAGGCTGGCATCGCGCAGAGGCGCCGACCACGGTTGTTGCCGCGCTGGTCGCAGACAAGACCTATCCTGATCCGTATTTCGGTATGAGCCTGAAGTCGTTCCCCGGAATGGACTATTCGCCCATGGAGTTCTTCGCGAATCAGGAGATACCGCAGGACAGTCCGTTTCGCTGCTCGTGGTGGTATCGCACCGAATTCAATGTCCCCGCTGCGCAACAGGACAAGGCAACATATCTGCATTTCGACGCTTTGAACTACCGGGCGAACGTCTGGCTCAACGGACAGAAAATTGCCAATGCTCACGACGTCGCGGGCACCTTTCGGATATTCGAATTCGACATCAGCAAGCAACTGCTCACCGACAAGCCCAATGTCCTTGCGGTTGAGGTCTTCGCGCCCGACAAAGGCGATCTGGGGATAACTTGGGTTGACTGGAATCCTACGCCCCCCGATAAAGACATGGGCCTCTGGAAAGACGTCTATATCACCACGAGCGGCGACATCGCGCTGCGCGCTCCCTTCGTATCATCGAGGCTCGGCAGCGACTATACAACGGCGGCCCTCACAGTCAGCGCCGATCTGCGGAATGACTCTGACCATGTGGTGAGTGGAATTCTCAAGGCCGACATAGAAGGCATCCATGTGACTCAGCCTGTCGAACTGGGACCGGCAGAGTCGAAGACCGTGACGTTCACTCCCGAGCAATATCCGCAGTTGAAACTTGATCGTCCGCGGCTATGGTGGCCGTATCAGATGGGCGCGCCCGAGATGTACACCGCCAAGTTGAGTGTTGAAACTGGTGGACGCGCTTCCGATTCTGCGGAGATCCACTTCGGCGTGCGGGAAGTGACCTCTGAGCTCACGCCTCAGGGACATCCGCCTCCCTGCACTACGTGCATGCGATGAATCTGAACACGGTTCGTTTCGAGGGGCGCATGGAGCGTGACGAATACTTCGATATGGCGGACCGCCTCGGAATCCTCATCATGCCGGGCTGGACTTGTTGTGATGCCTGGGAGAAGTGGGCGCAGTGGACGCCTGAGCAGATGACCATAGCCGCGGCCTCGCTGGCCGATCAGATCACGCGTCTGCGTAACCATCCCAGTGTGTTCGTGTGGCTGTATGGCAGCGACAATCCGCCTCCACCAAATGTCGAGACGATGTACCTGCAGATATTGAAAGACAAAAATTGGCCGAACCCATCGCTCTCATCTGCATCGGCGACCTCGACGACCGTGACCGGAGCGTCCGGCGTAAAGATGACCGGGCCGTACGATTACGTTCCGCCGAACTACTGGCTCACCGACACGACGGCCGGTGGAGCATACGGCTACAACACTGAAACCAGCCCGGGTCCAGTCATCCCGACCCTTGAGAGCCTGAAGCGATTCATCCCCGCCGATCACTTGTGGCCGATCGATGAGTACTGGAACTATCACGCGGGCCGCGAGCGCTTTAGCGACATAAACAAGTTCATCAACGGCCTGGAGCAGCGCTACGGCAAGGCTGCCAATCTGCAGGATTTTCTACGCAAGTCACAAGCAATGAATTACGAAGCTGAGCGGGCGATGTTCGAGGCCCACGGACGCAACAAATACGTTTCAACGGGCGTGATTCAGTGGATGTTGAACAACGCCTGGCCGTCCCTGATATGGCATCTGTACGACTACTATCTCGTGCCTTCGGGCGCGTACTTCGGCACCAAGAAAGCCTGTGAGCCATTGCATGTGCAGTATTCCTACGATGACAATTCCGTTGTCATTGTGAACGGCGACGCACACAGCCATGCTGACCTGAAGGTGAAAGCAGCGATCTATGACATCGAGGCCAAGGAAAGAGCCTCTCAAGATCTGACGCTCGATGTCCCACCTGACAGCAGCGTCCGGGTGATACAGTTGCCAAAACTCGAAAAGATCACTCCAACTTATTTTTTGAAACTGGAGTTGTACGAATCCGGAAAGTTGGTGAGCGATAACTTTTACTGGCTCTCAACGAAGCCGGATGTACTCGACTGGGCAAAGAAGTTTGAGGAGGTTTACACCCCGCAGAGTGCTTATGCAGACCTAACTGGCTTGAACAGCTTGCCGCAGGCGAAGGTGACACTCCGTTCCACACAATCGCGCGAGGGCGCCAGTCAAGTCATTCACGCGTTTGTGCAGAATCAAGGCGCCAATCTGGCATTCATGATTCACCTACGACTCGCCAATAAAAACGGAGAGGATGTTGTCCCCATATTTTGGGACGATAATTACTTTTCTTTGCTTCCGGGCGAAAAACGTGAGGTTAGAGCCCGCTTCGATGCCGCTAAAAGTGGAACCGAACCCGTGCTGACGCTTGATGGTTGGAATGTGACCTCGACCCGCGCAACGCCTGTAAAGAAATAGACTGGAGGACAATATGCGTGGCACTTTGGCGATGTTTGTGGCGCTCGCCTGCACGTCTTTGACTTGCGCGCAGACGAAACTCTCTGCGCGCTGGGAAGAATTGACCGCGCAAGACTTTCACACTGCGATCCAGCAATCACAGGGAACATGTCTGCTACCGTTTGGAATCCTGGAAAAACACGGCCCCCACTTGCCGCTGGGGACCGATCTTCTGGATGTTCGCCACGCCGCGCTCGCGGCTGTACAGCAGGAGTTCGCGGTTGTGTTCCCTGAATATTACTTTGGCCAGATCTTTGAAGCAAAGCACGAGCCTGGAACGGTGGCATACAGCATGAACCTGCAATTGCAGATGTTGCAGGAAACATCCGACGAAATGGCACGGAACGGATGCAAGAAGGTCATCATTGTGAATGGCCACGGTGGAAACGAGCACCTGCTGCCATTTTTCGCGCAGGCGCAATTGGAGCGGCAGCGCGACTATGTTGTTTATGTATTCGGCTTGCCCGAACGGCCTACCGGCGGTCCTCCTAAGAAGACCTCGATGGACATGCATGCCGGCGAATCGGAAACTTCCCAAATGCTGGTGAGCCGGCCTGATTTGGTACACCTGGATCGTGCTGGCAAAGAATCCGGCGCGGACCAGAAGCGTCTGACATTACCCGATACCCTATACACCGGCATCTGGTGGTATGCAAGATTCCCAAACCATTATTCCGGTGACGGTTCAGCAGCCACGAAAGAGCTCGGCGAGTTCGACATGAACGCCTGGGTAGCAGCGATCGCGCAGGCCATCCGCGCGGTGAAGGCGGACAACAAGAGCTTACAGCTGCAAAACGAATTCTTCGAGAAGGCGAAGCATCCGATGGAAACACCTCAGTAGCGTTACGGATTGCAATGTTGAGCTAATGGTTTGAGTAAAATGGCCGAACCGGGCGAACGCAATCCGTAAAGCTTTCAGGTTACGGCGACATAGACATCAATGGTTACCATCCGCGATGTCGCGAAGAAAAGCGGCTTCTCATCGAGCACCGTCTCCATTGTTCTCAACAATGCTCCGCTCGCCCGGTACATTCCAGTAGCCACAAAGACCAAAATCGAAAGCGCCGCGAAGAAGCTCGGGTATCGGCCCAACCTCTTTGCGCGTTCGCTGCGCAACCGTCGTAGCCATGCGGTGGGAGTCATGGTTTTCGACATGACCGATCCATTCTGCACCTTAGTACTGCGCGGCATCGAAAATACTTTGTACCAGGCATCCTACCTGCCCATCCTCACCGACGTTCACAACGAGCGAACCCGTTTCGAGCGTTACCTGGAAATGCTCCTCGACCGGCGGATCGAGGGACTCATCGTGGTGGCAAACTGGTTGTTTGTGAACATTGATGTTCTGAGCGATCTGGAGCAGAGCCGCATTCCCACCGCCGTCATTGGCCGCGAACTGAAAACGGATTCGATCAGCTCGATCCTCGTGGACAACGAACTCGGCGCATACTCCGCCATCGAACATCTCTACTCACTGGGCCATCGAAAAATTGCTTTCATTCGTGGACCCAAGACTCTCGGCGATAGCGCACCGCGTTGGCGAGGAATTCAGTCGTTTGCGAAAGCAAATCACCTGGAACTCAATCCCGCATTGATTGTGGATTTGCCTGAATCGAGCGATCCGAGCTCTGGTTTTGATGCCGGGTTCGAGCTTACCGAAAGGCTAATCGAGAAACGCCAGCCTTTTACCGCGCTGATGGCTTTTGATGATTTGACTGCCTTCGGATCCATCCGTGCACTGGCGAAGGCAGGTCTGAGCGTTCCGGATAACTGCTCGGTCATCGGATTCGATGATGTCGCCGCCTCCAGCCTGTACACGCCTCCGCTCACCACAGTGCGTCAACCTATGGAGCTTATGGGAAGCATGGCGGCCAGCGTTGTATTGGATGGCATCAGCGCAGTCATAGAAAAACGGAAGG
>WNGL01023180.1_pt1 | contig 13370 bp, 17 predicted proteins | sample 5400591 | NCBI WGS metagenome assembly WNGL01 (sample SAMN13153377, study PRJNA577476) | soil metagenome | isolation source: 80 cm soil or saprolite under Garry oak tree replicate 1 | place: USA:California | collected 2016-06-15
CGACGGCGAAGTTGTCCTTCCCGCCCAGGAGGTAGTCATAGACCCTGGCTGGATGCGGGATATCCGTGCGGATCCCCATTGCCTTCCATCTGTCGTGCCGTTCCTGGTCGTCCCGCCGGGTCATCGCGCCTCTCCGCAAACGTTCGCTGCCCAGATGATGCCACACCAAGCCTTGAGCGGGAGAACCGGCGGAAATGCCGCCGCATGGGCGGGAGCAGGAAACCAAGGGTCGTTCCGGTCGCATGAGGACGAATACCGGGGTACGGCGGTCACCACCTGCGCAAGATCACCCTTGAGGCGGCGCGGGCTTCTGCCAGACAGAGACGTGCAAGCGGCTGTCGGTAGTGAAAGGCTCTCGGTTCCACCCGGCCCAGCGGTCACGAACTGAGAAACTAATGCCACCGCCCTGCCTGCTGCCAGCCATTTTCCCGGCGCATCGACCCTTGATAACCCCGGCGGCTACGACCCTCCTGTGGTCAGTTGATATCGAACTCGTTGCCTTCCGGGTCCCTCATCCCGACCGCGTAGTGGTCAAGCCCTTCCTCGGACAATGCGCCAGTGATGGTGGCACCCAGGCCGGCCAGCCGGCTGGCCTCCGCGTCGACTCGCTTCCTGCGAGTCTCGATCGGGTCCGTCCGCTCGCCACTGGCGTGGATGTCGAGGTGCAGCCGGTTCTTGACCGCCTTGGCGTCCGGGACGACATGGAACCAGATGCTCGGCCCGTGGCCCTCCGGGTCGCTGATCCTGTCCGCCCCGTCGACCAACTCCTCCTCGGGCACCCCCAGCTCGCGGTAGAAGTCGTTCCAGGTAGCGAATCCAGCCGGGGCCGGCGCGAGCTCATAGCCCAGCGCGGCGGCCCAGAACTGAGCCAGCCGGTCCGGGTCGGCACAGTCGATGACCAACTGAAAGCGGACAGGCACCGGTTTCCTCCCCAGGCCGCTCGGGTAGTTACCGGCATCCTGCCAGATGCCTCGCGGCTAATGACACGCTCACGGCACGGTGATTGCCGGCCGTCACGGCAAGCACCCGACGGGACGCCATCACCGCGGTGACCGCGAGCCCGGCCTTGGCGGCCGGGGAGGATGGCTCCGCTCAGTGTCGGCGGCGGGCTGGTGACCGCGATCGGCCGGAGGAGGCTCTCGGCCCGGGTCGGCTGAGGGCGGGCGTCGGGACTCCTGACCGCCCGCGCCGGGTCGCTCCCGGGATTCCTGGGCCTGGGCCGGAGGAACGTGAACGCCCATACGCCTGCATCAAGCGCGGTTGCCGCCATGATCACCTGCGCGGGCCGCAGAACTGGCTGCTCGCTCCGGGCCCGGGCGGGCTTGGACGGCTGGGCTGCGGTCGGCTCGGTAGGAAGGTCAGCGGTCACTGCGGCCAGCTCCGCATAGGTCCGCGACGCGAACGCCTGGCTTACCCGAAGGTCGAATTCGTCCTTGGCCAGCTACCCTGCGCGAACGCGGTGTTGAGAGTGCCGATCACCTGCTCGCGGTCGGCGTGCGAGGCCCGCAGGCGTCCGCGGCCCGGCGCGGACGCTGCCAGCTCGTCTCCCGGTCCTGTCACCATCGCCACCCCAACCAGCACGACCCGAGGGAAGCGTAACGCGGTGCCCATCCTGGCGTCATCTCGCAGGTTCATTTATACAAAGACGCCTTAATGTCTCCGGTCGCGAAGATCATTCCGAGCATCTTCCGGATCATGGGCTGTTGGGCCGCCAGATCGGGCAGGTGGCCACCTGCCCGATCACCTGTGCTGTCCCGCCGAGTTCTGGCGTGGCGCCTTGCCCGGCAAACAGATATCTTTACGATCTATAAGTGATATCAAGTCAAGTACAGGAGGCGCCAGATGGCTACCCACACTGCAGCCGCCGCAGGCCCGCAGCTGCCTGACCGGCAGGTGACCGAGCACGAGGCCCGGTCGTTGCCCGGCCTGCGCATGCTGGTGCTGGGCATCGTCTTGATACTGGCCGGGGTGGCGCTGGCCGTGGTGGCAAGTCACCTGAGTCACGGCGCCGCCGTGGGGCTGGTCGTGCTCTGCGTGCTGATCTTGCTTGCCGGCTCCCTTGTGCTGGCGGGCCTGACCCCTGTCGTCCCCGGGCAGGCCCGCGTCGTGCAGTTGTTCGGCCGCTACCGCGGCACCATCCGCGACTCGGGCTTGCAGTGGGTGAACCCGTTCACCCGCCGGATCGCGGTGTCCACCCGGATCCGCAACCAGGAATCGGCGCAGGCCAAGGTCAACGACGCCGAGGGCAACCCGATCGAGATCGCGGCCGTGGTCGTCTGGCAGGTCGCCGACACGGCTAGCGCGATCTACTCCGTCGATGACTACACGCAGTTCGTCACCATCCAGACCGAGACCGCCGTCCGGCACATCGCCTCCAGCTACCCCTACACCAGCCGTCGCGAGGGCGAGCTGTCGCTGCGCGAGAACGCCGAAGAGATCAATCAGCGCCTGTCGGCCGAGATCGCCGCGCGGGTCGCATCGGCCGGGGTGCACATCATTGAGTCGCGGCTGACCCGGCTGTCGTATGCCCCCGAGATCGCCCAGGCCATGCTGCGCCAGCAGCAGGCCAGCGCGGTGGTCGGCGCGCGGCAGCGGATCGTGGAAGGCGCGGTGGGCATGGTCCAGCTGGCCCTGCAGCGGCTCCAGGCCGAGGGCGTCGTCGAGCTGGATGAGGAGCGCAAGGCCACGATGGTCTCCAACCTGCTGGTGGTCTTGTGCAGCGAGCAGGCCACCCAGCCCGTGGTCAACACCGGCACCCTCTACCAGTGACGGCCCTGCCCGTGACCACCGGCAGGGAGCCGCGGTGACCGAACGCAAGAGCGTCCTGCTGCGCCTGGACCCCGCCGTCCACGACGCCCTGGCCCGATGGGCCAGCGACGAGCTGCGCAGCACCAACGCCCAGATCGAGTTCCTGCTCCGCCGCGCGCTCGCCGAAGCCGGGCGGCTGCCCGGCCGCGCAGGGCCGATGCGGCCCCGCGGGCGGCCGCCCGCCACCAGCCGCACCGGAACCAGCCCGCCACCGCCCGGCGACGACCAGCCCGGGTGACGTCACCGTCTGGAGGCGGGGAGGCGGGGCAGGAGCATCGGCGCTCCGGCAACGGCCGCCTGGCCTTGTCCGCCTGGCCTTGGCCGCCTGGCCTTGGCCGCCGCCAACGGGCACGATCACGCCGGTGTCTTCATTGATATTGACCCGGTTTGATCGTGAGCCGGACGGGTTCTTGCGCTGAGTCTGCCTATCTGCCCGGGCGGACCGGTGCGTCGCCGCCCTTGACCGCCACTTATCAAAATGATATCACTTTGATAAGTGGCCGGAGTGGCCGGACACCGAAGGTCGCAGGAGACATCCCATGTACGCACAGAATGACAACACCGCTCCGAATGGGCTGCCCCCGCGCTCCGGCATGCGGCGCCTGATCAACCCAGTGGTGTACCGCCACCTCCGCGGCTTCGGGGTCACGCATATTGCCGGTGCCAGTATCCAGGCCGCCGCGGGCTTCGTGTGCCTCTCGTACAGCGTCTACGGATGGGCAGCCTTGTTCCTGGTCATTGCGGCGTTGAATCTCACGGGCGGCTACTGGTACCTCACTATCGATCGCTCCAGCACCTGCCCGAACCTGAGCGTTGGACCTTTCAACGGCCAGGAAACCGCGCTCGGCCTGGCCCTGACCTCTCCCCCGAACCCGACTGCTGCCGAACCTGACGGCAGATCATGATCTCGGCGCCTTACATGCCTGGCCCCGGCCCGGAAGGAACAGCCAGCCGAAGACACGGGTGATGAACAGGTAGAGCCGTCGAAAAGACTCAGGCCGCCATTGGCTGCCGTCCTGGGCGCGCGGCACCGTGTCCGGACCCGCCAAGCGACTGCCAAGCGGCGCGGCCTCGACACGCGACGCGTCGCCTCCGGTCGTGCCAGACGCCAGGCCGCGCCCGGTCGCCATCACCGCTGCCGGGTCTGCACCGGGGCACCGACCGCACCGCCGTCTGTCCAGCCCCTCCCCCGAACCCGGCTGCTGCCGGACCTGACGGCAGACGGGGCTCTGTCCAGGGTCGGCGCAGCCGATCACGCAGTGACCCGCAGGCGCCCCAGACAGGTTCCGGCTGGCGTGGATACTCCTACGGCGGGTTCGGGGGAGGCCACCCGCTCTTCCGCCCGCATACCGGACGGCGGCAGCCTGGCTGCCTTACGGAGGTAACGGTTTTCATGAGCGTAGGTAATTCACTGTCCGCTGCTGTTCTTCCCCGGAGTTGATCAGCGCCGCGATGGCGGGATAGCGGCGCATCTTGGCCAGGCAGCGGCTGCGATTCGGGCCGATGCTGCCGACCGGTATGCCGAGCCGGGCGCTGATCTCGGCGTAGGACAGCGGCGGATCCGCGATGAGCAAGGCGATCAGGCGCTGGCCGTCTGGAGGCAGGTGAGTGAAAGCCTCGCGCAGTGCCGTGTGGCGCTCCGCTCTGAGAAGCTCCTGCTCGGCCGTCCCCGCATGCCCGGCCGGGAGGTTCTCGGCGTCAAGCGTGCAGACGGCCGCGTGCGGTCCCCAGGCCGCGCGCAGAACCCGCCCGCACTCCCGCCGGGTTGTGGTAACGAGCCATCCGGGCAGCGCGGCCGGATCGCGGATCTTGTCCAGCTGGTCCACCAAGCGCAGCCAGACGCTCTGGCCGACATCCTCCGCGTCGGCGCGGCCGAGCCGGTACCGGCAGCAGATCGACCAGATGAGCGGCGCGTACCGCTCGACGAGCGCGTCCCACGACCGCTTGTCGCCAGTTCTCGCACGCGTCACCAGGTCAATGACCAACGGGCCATCGCGCATCGTGTTGGTTTGCGCCTGGCCTATGAACCCCGCGCCGCCATCCTCGGTCATTTCAATGCTTCCGTGTCACGGTGCCTGTTCTGAACGGCGCCGTTTGCGAGCATGCATGGTTTAGGCGGCCACTGTGGGCGTCTTCCTGCGCGCGGCCCAGGCCCGGTCCAGGAGCACCGCGACGGTGGCCGCGAGCAGCGCGGCCCCGATGGCAATCAGGGTGATCTGCCAGCCGGGCATGCCGCGGTGTTGATCACGTGGACAGTGGTCGCCGGGACCGGCGCGACGGGGCTGGTCCCGATATAGGGATCCCCGACATATCCTGCCGGGTCCGGTATCGGATTCGTCCCCGCAAAGGCGGCGGGGACGGCGGCGGCCGATGCCAGCAGGACCCCTGCCAGAACGCTCGCGAGACGCCGGATGTGCCGGATTCTGTTCATGATGATCCCCTTCGGCTCATGGTGCGATCGGTCAAGTCCCAGTGTTGACAGGCGCGCGGCACGCCGGCTATCCGACGTTCTGCGGATGCCTAGACCAGCGTTGCCCGGCGTAGCGTGGGATCATCAGGCGAGAAAGGGGGGCCTGCGATGAGCATTTCGGTGATGCCCAGCGAACGGGACCTGCGCACGCTAGCGGGGATCGTCAGCGACCACCGGGCCGACCTCCCGCCGGACGGGCTGCCGCTGTCCCTACTGGCTGAGCTGATGGGCCAGATCCGCTGCGACATCGTCGCATTCCACGGCTACGACAGCGAGCGGCAGCAAACATTGTTCTTGCAGCACCTCCCGGGCGGTGAGGACCTGGTTGTGGAGGAGGACTACAACGCGCTGCACTGGGAGCACTACTGGAACTGCCAGCCGTGCAGCTATCCCGACCGCACCGGCGACCTGCGCAGCATCGTTAAGCCCACGGACTTCTACTCCAGCAGGCAATGGCATTCCACCGGCATGTACTGCGACATGTACCGACCGTGGGGAAACGAGCACGATCTGATGCTGACACTGCCCGCAACACCCAGCCCGGTCTCTGGGCCCGGCCGGACCGTACGGCTGTTCTTTTTCCGAGGGCCCGGAGCGGACTTCTCCGAGCATGACCGGGCGCTGCTAGTGCTGCTGCGCCCGCACCTGCACCAGGCGTATCTCGACGCCGAACGCCGCCGCCGCCCGGTCCTCCAGCTCACCGGCCGGCACTGGGACCTGCTGCGCCTGCTCGCCGCCGGGCACACCAACGCCCAGGTCGCCCGCCGCCTTGGCATATCTGAGGGAACCGTGCGCACCCACCTGGAAACCATCTACGCCCGGTTGAACGTCTCCAGCCGAACCGCCGCCGTGACCCGCGCCTTCTCGGACCGGGTTGCGTAATTCTGCATGACGTGGCTGCCCGGAGGGGGCAGTACCAGCTTGGACTGCCCGGGGTCCGTTTGCCGTCCGATCGGGCGCAACGAGTACGGGCCACTACCGCGCCGCGCCTGGCTGTGTCCCACGCCAGACCTCCCCATTCCCTGATTGGCGCCAACGACGGGAGCCGGAGACGGGAGTCAAGCCCGTCTTTGCGTGTACGTTGACCAGGCACTTTTACCGTTACTCGTTGCCCTGGGGTCACAGACGTGCTCGACGCCCAGTGGAGGCGACCAATAAATTGCCAGGCGCCGGGGATGGTGGGAGTCCCCCTGCAGCTTCCCCGGTTACGTCGTCGTGGACCAGCTGGTCATCGTCAAGGTAGAGGTGCGGGGTCTTCTCGTGCAGGTTCATCGAAGCGATGGCGGCGTAGTGGCCGTAGGTGTCGAAGATGGCTGGGTCAGGTACTCGAACGTGAGTTGGTTGGCCCTGACCGTTCCCCTGTTGAAATCCTGCATGATGTTCCTCCCTGTCATCGGCCCGGTTGGCCTGCGGTAGCGCCGCCCGGCCCGGCCTGCGGGCGGTGCGGAACTGCGTGCCTGCCGGGATGGTTCAGGCGGCCGCGGTAATGGTCTTGCGGTGCGCGGCCCGTGCGCGGTGCGGACGGGGCGGGAACGGCTGGGCGAGCGCGGCGGGCGCGGCGGCGGCGAATGCCAGCAGAGCACCGGCCAGCCCGGCCAGGGCGGCGGTCAGACGGCGGATGGGGTTCATAGCAAGTTCCTCCGGCTCATGCTCGATCGGTCAAGTGCGAGTGTGGGCTGGCCATCGCCACGTCCGCTATCCGACGTTCTACGGATGCCCGAACCCGTGCGGCCTGGCGTAACGTAAGACCCACGGGGGAGAAAAGGGGCCCGCGATGAGCACTCCGGTGAGGGCCAGCGACCGGGACCTGCGGGCCCTGGCCGCCATCGTCAGCGAGGACCGCCCCGACCTGTCCCGCCGCGTCTGGTTTACAAATCGGTTTACAAGACTGGCTCCCAACCGGCTGCCCTACCATCCCCGGCACAGCTGAGGACGTCACCGCAGCGCCGACAGCGCCGTCCCAGCGCATCCCGGCGGCGAATGCCACACAAGCGCGCGCCGCGTCGGGCCCAACGGTGTGATCGAATACCTAACAGTGCGATCGGATCTCCGAGGGAGCAGATCATGGCAGACGCCTCAGCACAGCATCCGGCGCCGCCCCCGGCTACCGTCGCGGACGTCATGCGGCCGCCGGTGACGACGGTGGAACAGAACGACCACGCGGCTGCGGCCGCCTACCTGATGAAGCGCGCGGGCGCGACCGCCCTCATCGTCACGCAGATGCAGGCCGGCCAGCCGATCGGCATCATCACCGAGGCCGACATCTCTCGCGTGGTCGCGGACGGGAGGAACCCGAACGACGTCCGGATTTATCAGCTGATGACCGCTCGCCCGACCGTCGTCAACACCACGGCAAGCATCCGTGACGCGGCCATAGTCATGACGAGCGAGCGTTTCCGGCACTTGCCGGTCATGGGAGACGCCGGCCTGGTCGGCATTGTGGACATCATCGACGTATGCCGCGCGCTGCTCGAAGCCGACGTCGCCGGGTCACCCGCCGACACCGCCCAGCCGGAGTAATCCTCGCCGCACTAGACTTGGATGGACCCTGTGGGCCGCTCCCATGGATGAGAATAGCGGTGCGCATGTGGCCCGCTGATGTCGGTTCGTCTTGGCTCTGTGAACCCGTGCACTGACGTTAGATTGACGCTGGAGCCATAGCCGTACGACGTCTGTCTCCGTCGTCTCGGACAGTCTCCGGTCATCGCGTTGACCTTGGCAGACCTGCGGCTCGAAGCCTTCCCTGCCTTCCACGTCTCTCCCGTCTCAGGGTGTCCCGTTGCATCTCGTGCACAGATCCGTGGACAAATCTGGTTCCGGGAGCAGAATGGGAGTGGGCGTAGGGTAAGCGTCCGGACATGATCGCGGTGCAGGAAGGCGGCGGCACACGCGCATCGTGATCTGCGCGACCGGCCAGTCGCCGACCGGCCGCATGAAACTCTCCTGCCACCGCGAGGGGAGAGATCGGTGGTTGGCACAAAAAATCATTTCACGGCCGAACAGGCGCCGTGCGGCAAGATCGTGCCTGGCGATCACTATGAGACTGCGGCTGCCGCCGGATCCGCCACGAGTACCACGACGGCAGCACCGAGGTACGGGCGATCCGGCACGACGGCAAGCCTGTCAAGGATGAGCTTGGCCCAGACCATGGCTGGTGAGGCTGGAGCCGCTTATGACGTCCTGGTGATAGGCGGCGGTGGGGCCGGACTGCGCGCCGCCATCGCCGTCGCGGAGGCTGACGCGCGGCTGAGCGTGGCGGTCGTCTCGAAGGTCTACCCGATGCGCAGCCACACGGTGTCGGCCGAGGGCGGGGCGGCCGGAGTCATCCGGCCAGACGACAGCCTCGAGGAGCATGCCCACGACACCGTCTCCGGGGGGGACTGGCTGTGCGACCAGGAGGCCGTCGAGGCGTTCGTCGCCGAAGCCCCCCGGGAGCTGCTCAGGCTCGAGCACTGGGGCTGCCCGTGGAGCCGCGAACCCGACGGGCACGTTGCGGTGCGGCCGTTCGGCGGCATGAAGCAGATGCGCACCTGGTTCGCCGCGGACAAGACCGGCTTCCACATGCTCCACACCCTCTTCCAGACCTCGCTCAAGTACGAGTGCATCAGCCGCTACGACGAGTGGTACGTCACCAGGCTGCTGGTCGATGACGGCCGGGTCCGCGGCGTGGTGGCGATCGAGCTGATGTCGGGCCGGATCGAGATGATCACTGCTAAGGCGGTCATCCTGTGCACAGGAGGTTGCGGCCGGGTCTACCCGTTCACCACCAACGCCAATATCAAGACCGGCGACGGGATGGCCCTGGCTTACCGGGCAGGGGCGCCGCTCAAGGACATGGAGTTCGTCCAGTACCACCCGACCGGCCTGCCGTTCACCGGCATCCTCATTACCGAGGCGGCAAGGGCGGAGGGCGGCTGGCTCCTAAATAAGGACGGCTACCGCTATCTGCAGGACTACGACCTCGGCAGGCCCGAGCCTAAGCCCGTGCTGAAGAGCATGGAGCTGGGACCTCGCGATCGGCTGTCCCAGGCGTTCGTCAAGGAGGTCGAGAAGGGCAAGACGATCGACGGCCCGCATGGTCCCGTCGTCTACCTGGACCTGCGCCACCTCGGCGAGGAGGTCATAACGACCAAGCTCCCCTTCGTCCGGGAGCTCTGCCTGGAGTACGAGGGCATCGATCCGGCGCGGCAGCTGATCCCGGTACGGCCTGTCGTGCACTACATGATGGGCGGGGTGCACACCGACATCAACGGCGCGACCCCGGTTCCCGGCCTGTACGCCGCCGGCGAGACCGCCTGCGTCAGCATCAACGGCGCCAACCGGCTCGGCTCCAACTCGCTCCCGGAATGCCTGGTCTTCGGGGCCCGGGCCGGGCGGGCGGCCGCCAAGTACGCGGCTTCGGCCACCTCTGCCGAACCCCCCACTCCGGTCTGGGCCCAGGCGGCGGACGAGCGGAGGCGGCTGGACGGCCTGCTGCACCGTGATGGCGGGCGGGAGCCCATCTCAGCGATCCGGACCGAGATGCAGCGAGCCGTGGAGGAGGGTGCCGGGATCTACCGCTCGGCGGACTCGCTGGCCAAGGCCGCCGACATGCTGGGCGAGCTGCGGAAGCGATATGCGGTCGCCCGGATCGAGGACCACAGCCGTACGTTCAACACCGAGTTCATCGCGGCGCTCGAGCTGTCCTGCATGCTCGACGTGGCGGAGACCATCGTGCGCTGCGCGCAGCTGCGCGAGGAGTCTCGCGGCGCCCACCAGCGCATCGACTTCCCGGCCCGGAACGACGAGCGCTTCCTGGCCAATTCGCTGATCTACCGCAGTGCCGACGGAGCGTCGCGGGTCGAGTACCTGCCCGTGACGATCACCCGCTGGCCACCCGCGGAACGGGTGTATGGGAGGTAGCAGTCGTGACGGACCACATCACCTTGCAGGTGACCCGTTACCGGCCGGAGCGTGAGCTGGAGCCGACGACGCAGGAGTATAAGATCCCGCTGCACGAGGAGTGGGCGGTCCTGGACGGCCTGAATCACATCAAGGACCAGCTCGACGGCACGTTGTCGTACCGCTGGTCCTGCCGGATGGGCATCTGCGGGAGCTGCGGAATGACCGTCAACGGCGAGCCGCGGCTGACCTGCGCTACCTTCCTCGCCGATTACCGTCCCGGCCCCATCCGTATCGAGCCGCTGCGCAACTTCCCCGTGATCCGCGATCTCGTTGTCGAGATCGGTGATTTCATGCGGAAGCTGCCGGAGGTCAAGCCGTGGCTGATCCGTGACGAGGACGCCGCGATCCAGGGCGGCGAACTGCTGCAGACACCGGCCGAAATGGACGACTACAAGCAGTACAGCATGTGCATCAACTGCATGCTGTGCTACTCCGCCTGCCCCATCGTCGGCCTCGAGGAGGGCTTCCTCGGCCCGGCGGCCATCGCCCTGGCGCAGCGCTACAACCTGGACTCACGCGACGAGGGAGCGCGCGAGCGGATGGAGGTGCTGTCCACCGCCGAGGGGGTCTGGGGCTGCACCTTCGTCGGAGAGTGCACGACGGCATGCCCGAAGGGCGTGGACCCCGCCGGCGCCATCCAGCGCTACAAGCTCACCGCGGCGGCCGAATCGCTCAAGTCATTCCTGATGCCGTGGAGGTCGGCATGAGCGCCAGGTACACCGAGTTCCATCCCCGCTGGTACCGCCCTCGCATGCCGGTGTTCTGGTGGGTGGGCCGCCGCTCCTATCTCATCTTCGTCCTCCGCGAACTGACCAGCGTCTTCGTGGCATGGTCCGTCGTGTTCCTGCTGCTGCTGATCCACGCGGTCAGCCAGGGCGGCAAGCAGTATCAGCAGTTCCTCAACCTGAGCAGCAACCCGTGGATGCTGGCGCTGAACGTCGTCACGCTGGCCTTCGTCGTGTTCCACGCCATCACCTGGTTCAACCTGGCGCCGCAGGCGATGGTCGTCCGGCTGCGCGGCAAACGGGTGCCGCGATCCTGGGTCGCTGGCGCACACTTCGCCGGCTGGGCGCTGCTGTCGGCGCTTGCGGCCTGGCTGATCCTGGGGTGAGATCATGGCGAAACGGCGAGCCGAACCCCTCATGTGGTTGCTGTTTACCTCCGGCGGCCTGGCGGCGGCGCTGCTGCTCCCGGTCCTGCTGGCGCTCTTCGGCCTCGTGTTCCCCGCGGACTGGGTGTCGGCACCCGCCCAGGCGCACCTGCTGTCGGTGGCGCGCAACCCGTTCACTCGCATCGTCCTGCTCGGCCTGTGCGTCCTAGCGCTCTTCCACTGGGCGCACAGATTCCGCTACGCACTCTACGAGGGGCTCCAGCTCAAGCACCTCAGCAAGCTGATCATTGTCGGCTGCTACGGCGGCGCGCTGGTGGGATCGGCCCTGGCGGGCTATCTCTTGCTGATCGCTCTATAAGCCATGGCAGGCTCCTGGCCATCAGCTGACGCGCGACGACTGGTATACGCAAATCCGTGCACAACTACAAGCTAAAGGCCGGTTCTCTGTTCGAGAACCGGCCTCTTGCCTTGGTAGCGGGGGAGGGATTTGAACCCTCGACCTCTGGGTTATGAGCCATACGATGTGCGTCTTGAGCGTCTCCGGCGTCTCGGCTCATCTCGCTGACCTGGTTGCGGGCCCGGCGCCCGTTCTCGGCGTCTCGGGGCGTCTCCCCTGTCCCAACGAGTCTCGTTAGCAAATCCGTTAGCAAATACAGGCGCTGACCTGCCACTTCCCGGCAAGTCGAGATCGCGGGGCAGCCACCGCGGAGGCTCGAACGCCTACTCGGGACCGCTTCCTTATCAGATCATCTCGGCGGGCCGCCGCGCCAGTTTGATGGCAGACAGGCGGCCATCCTGGCTCTCCGTCAGTGGCCGCTACGATCCCCGACTGACCAGTGCATCGGGCACGTGGCGGGCACGGCCTTCTGATCCGTAGGACTGGGCGGACCGTCTGGGACTGTCCACTACTAGCCACCTGCTGGGTCGGCCTTCCAGTTCTGTCGGCCCGCATCGGCCGCTGGCTACCGGCTTGGCCGCAGTGTCAGCAACAGTGGAGCACCGGCGACTGCTCGGCCCAGGAGGGCGGCCAGCGGTGGGCGCATGACGACCGCGGTGACCCCAGCGGCGGCCAGTTGGTCACGGACACGGCGCTGCGTCGCCGACGGTGTAGCGTTATGCAGCCGTGCGGGTCCCGCGTGGAGGAGGGCACACGGAGGTGCAAGCATCGGTAGCGCAGCGTGCGGTGGCTGCAGCGAGGTCGACCGCCTCGACGTTCGACTTGCCGGTCGACGCCGCGGTCGTTCTCAACGACTCCAACCGCCTTGTCGTCCGCCTGATGCCATGCGATGTCGTTGCGCGGGTCACGCCTCCAGAGGCTCTGGCACCCGTGACTGCCAGGGCGAGTTGGCTCAGCGGGGAGGCGTATCAAGCGAGGTTGGCGACGGAAGTTGAAGTTGTGAAACGGCTCGCAGAGAACGACAGCCCGGTTGCTGGACTCGACCCTCGAGTCGAGCCACGCGTCTTTGTGCATGATGGCTTTGCAATCACCATGTGGACCTACTTTGCGCCTGTTCGCCGAATGCTTCCGTCGGCCGGCTACGCGCAGGTGCTCGAGTGTCTTCATGCCGGCCTGCGGCAGATCGACGTCCCGACGCCGCACTTCATGGATCGCGTGGCGGCGACTCAACAAGACGTTGCGAGCCGTGACGTCACTCCCGATCTCGCCGAGACCGATCGGGCGCTTCTCGCCAACACGCTGCGAGATCTGAGCGAAACGATTGTCAACCAGCGCGCGGCCGAGCAGATCCTGCACGGCGAGCCGCACCCGGGGAACGTGCTCAAGACGAAGAACGGGCCGCTTTTCATGGACTTCGAGGATTCTGTCCATGGCCCCGTCGAATTCGACCTTGCTTGGGTCCCCAAAGAGGTCAGCGAGCGCTATCCGGACGCGGACCAAGCACTGGTCGGCGAGTTCCGGGGGGTCGTACTGGCGATGATCGCAGCGCACCGCTGGAGTCGCGACGACCAGCACCCGAGCGGGAGACAATCCGGAGTGGCATTCCTCAACGCTCTGCGAGAGGGTCCGCCCTGGCCTCC
>WNGL01017519.1_pt1 | contig 13369 bp, 12 predicted proteins | sample 5400591 | NCBI WGS metagenome assembly WNGL01 (sample SAMN13153377, study PRJNA577476) | soil metagenome | isolation source: 80 cm soil or saprolite under Garry oak tree replicate 1 | place: USA:California | collected 2016-06-15
ACCGACGATAGCACCTTTGCGAGCAACAGGAAGCGTTCGCAGGCCTACCGAGATAGGCCAGTCGCACGCTCTCGTTGGTCACGAGTCTCCGCGGGGTGCCCGGCGCTCGTCAACCGTCCCGGCGCTTTGCGATGCTGTCGAGGGGCGCGGGCCAAAGATCACGCGCTTGATCATGACAAGGAGGGGGCCGATCAAGGGGATTCGTCGCATCCGCTCCCGAAGAGGGATCGGACCTTCCGCCGCCCGCATCGCAACACCGGCCGATTTGATTTCCCTCTTCCGGCTCGTTCGGGGCGCATGCGCCCACTCTTCGAGCACCTCCCCGTAGAGGGCGACGAATTGATCCACTTCTGCCCCGAGGGCAGCGGAGGCCCGGATGCGCCGGGATACCTGGGCCGCATCGACGGGATCGTACCGGGTGATCTGCGTCAGCAGGAACTGCGGATCGAGCGGCCAGCGCAGGGTCCGCGCCCCGAAATTCCATCGTCGGAGCTCGCTCAGATCCGCACTCGTGACCATCGGACCGGCCCCTCGAAAGTCACACAGGATGACAGCGGCGCCGACGGCCATTGCCTCGAGGGCGCATCTCGCCTTGGCGAACACGAGGTCGTACTGACCGATGATGGTCTCGGGCGCCGCAGAAAGGTTGCCGACCTCGCTCCCGATCACATCGAGGGCTAAGCCCGCGCGGGCGCAGGCCGCTCGCACCGGGCCAAGATGCGTGCCCTCCTTGGCGTAGTTGCTGAAGAGAAGGGCACGGGTTGGCTGGGCGGGGAGCGGATCCCGAGGCCTGAAGCGGCTGAGGTCCACCGAGTTGTAGATAACAGGAACCTGGCCGGGCGGCACGCCGGCCCTGACGATTCGCTCCTTGCAGTTTTCATCGACGGCCACGTGACGGAGTATGCGCGGGAAGCGTGGCGGTGTGTCGACGGGATTGGTCGCGTCATGACACACATACACTCCAGGGATCTCTGGAAAATGGAGCAACGCCTGCAAGGCCGGAATCGTGTGATGCCCATGCACGATGTCCGGGGCGGCGGCGAAGTCCGCGAGAGAATCCCGCACCTCGATGCCGCCATCAGCCAGCTCGGCGGCGATCTCGCCCGGCTCTGGGGTGTAGACGAGAGGCGTGTGCCCGCGGGAGGCGAGACCCAACGCGAGGTCGCGCACGTACGTCTCGGTACCCGTGCGAGTGGCGAGGGTGTAGTTGGTGATCAGGACGCGGAGTCCGCTCATGCGATCTGGACTCTGCGCGAGTGAGCCGGGGCCGGCCGGCGACCGACCGCGCGGCTCGGGCTAGGATGGTCGGATCTGTCGCTCGCCCATCTGGAGGGATGACGCGTCGACCATCCTCGGGGCCGCGGGCGCATCGAGGCTCTCGCTGATGTTCTCCCAGAACGCCGCGTACAGGGGTGCGATGTGCTCCGCATAGCGAACGGATCGTTGGTACTTCCCGGATGCGACTCTTGACTCACCATGCTCCTCATAGTGGGGCTTGCCACCCTCGACCGGAGTCCAGCTCATCCGATTGTCGACGGGATGCAGACACTCGTATCGGGACGCTTCGATTCCGTCCCGGCGAATGGCCGCGTCGACCTCGCCCGCGAGCTCAGGATACGCAAGGGCATCCGCGACCTTCCGCTCCAGCGCGGCATCGTCAAGCCTGAGCCTGATCGTGCCGGCACATCGTCCCGCGATGCAATGGTCCCGCCGACCGGCGACCACATACTCATAGTTGCCGATCGGCCGACCCCGCAGCCGGGTGGCCAGCTCGACGGCGCCGCCGATGATGATACGACAGATGTCGTGCATCGGATTGTAGCCTTCGGCCGAATCCCCCACCACATACTCGACGTCGTCCAGGACGATCCAGTCCGCAAGCTCGAAAGTCACGCGCAGGAAGAGATCAACGTCGTGCTTCAACATCGCCTCGTACACTTGCCGATCCGAGAAGTGTCCGTAGATCGACCCCGGACGCGCTCCCGCGTTCAGGAGGCCTTTCGTCGTCGAATGGAGGCGAGAGCGCCCGAGCTGGCCAGAGCCGTCCGTCATGACAAAAACAGACGGCCGTACGGTCCTGAGCCAGCCCGCGAGCGTGAGCTCGTGGCCGGGATGAGCCACGACCAGCACGGCTCGGCCGTACGGGAGCTTGCCAGACGCGTGATACGAACTCGTGATCAATGGGCCTCCGAGCCGTCGAGATTCGTTTCAATCTCTACGGCCCTGGCCTGATAGGCGCATCCTCGATGCCAAACTCAGAGAACCTTTAGTTTCAATTGAGTATGGGCCATAGCGCTGCTCCCCGATGCATATCTGTAAATGGGATCGACAGTCCCCGCCAAGAGATTTGGCGGCTCGATACAGGGGCACGATGCGCGAGCCTGGGACTATCCAGTCGTTACCGATTTCGGCAGTGACGAAGCGGTCTCTTCGGACTCATGCGCCGTCTGAAGCTGAGTTCTTGACGTACGGGATGACGAGGGTGAACTCTCCTCTGACCGGCCCCTGGGCCCACCGTTCGCGGAGGGCGGTGGGTGTTCCGCGAATGATCTCCTCGAACTGCTTGGTCAGCTCGCGCGCCGCGATGATCTCGATCTCGCCGAAGACCTGCGCGATCGCCTCGAGCGAGGCCAGGATGCGGTGAGGCGACTCGTAGCAGACGACCGTGGTCTCGAGCCCTCGAAGTGCCTCCAGCCGGTGCACGCGCCGCCCGGGCTTGACGGGAAGAAACCCGTCGAACACGAAGGCATCGGCGGGGACGCCGGCCGCCGACAGGGCGGCGACCACGGCGGAGGGGCCGGGCACGGGCACCACGGGAATGCCCGCTTCGCGCGCCTCCTTGACGAGAAGAAATCCGGGGTCCGAGATGCCGGGCGTGCCGGCATCCGTGACGAGCGCCACCGAGACACCCTCCGCGAGCTTCTTGACGATGGCCGCGCCCTTGGTCGCCTTGTTGTGCTCGAAGTAGCTCGTCACCGGCACGTGGATGCCGAAATGGGTCAGCAGCGTGCGCGTGCGTCGAGTGTCCTCGCAAGCGACGAGGCCCACCTCCTTCAGGATCCGGAGGGCGCGCAGGGTGATGTCCTCGAGGTTGCCGATGGGCGTGGCGACGACGTAAAGGGTGCCGAGACCAGTCGAGTCGTCTGGACGGGAAGCGGTCATCCGGAGGTCATTCTGGCACGGATTTCAAAGTGGGTCCGTTCGGCCGGCACGCGCCGGGAAAGTCTCCCGCCGCTGACAATTCCTGCGCCATGGCGGAATCCAAGAGAGCTAAGTAGCTGTTTCTCGGCACGTTACATCGTGGCATCGTCATTGCTGGTGTTGAAGGTGCGCACCCAGGCGCTGAACCTCGCCCGGGGAGCGGTCAACTTTCGCCAGGCGACACAAGGAGGAGCCCAATGGACGGTTCGGTCGAGGCCACCCGCACGGAGAGCCAGAAACCCCTGACGAAGTGGGTCGACGAGATGAGGGACGTGATCAAGGTGATCACGGATCTCAGCGAGGAAAGCGCCCGACACCGCGCCGTCACCGAGTCCGCACAGCGCGAGTACACGAAGGTGTGCGAGGAAGTGGCAAGGCTGCGCACGGAGACGGAACAGGCCAACGGGCTCGCCGCGGCGGCGCAGCAGGAGCGGGATGCCTTGCGAGAGGAAGTTGGCAAACTGCATGCGGAAAACGACCAGCTACAACTGGAGCGGGCGGAAGCCGAGGAAGCCGCGGCGAAGCTGCTGGACGAGATGAAAGAGCTGGTCACTGACGCGGTACAAAAATTACAGGGTCCGCCCCGAACGAGTCCCTTCGCCCGCGAGGCGAGGCTAGCGCACAGTTGATCGCGTAGGAAAGCGCATGACTCCTGAGCCCAGCTTGGTGGCCGCACGGCAGAGTGACACGCCGGGACGATCGGACATCGGCGAGCTCCGAGCTCACCTCGAAGCGCTGGTGGCTACCTATCGGCAGAAGATGCAGCAGGAGCGCTTGAGCGCCTTCCGCGAGATGGCGGGCGAGGTGGCTCACGACTTCACCGACACCCTCTCCAGCATCCTGGCGCGAGCCCAGATCCTTGCCGCAGACGCGCAGGATCAGGAGGTCGTCCAGTCCGTCCGGATGATCGAGCGTGTGGCGCTCGAGGGCACCCGGATTGTCCGGCGCCTCCAGGATTTCAGCCGCACGCGCCCCGCCCGTCCCTTCCAGCCCGTGGATCTCAACCCGCTGGTGTCCGAGATCGTCTCTTCGATCCGCGCGCGCTGGAACGCTCAGCTCGCGCCGCGGAGCATGGTCGGCGAGGTCCACGCCGAGCTGGGCAACGTGCCCATGGTGTCAGGCGATGCGGCGGAGCTCCGCAACGTGCTCAGCATCATCGCCCTCAACGCCCTCGACGCCATGCCTGACGGTGGACAGCTCACGTTCCGCACCGACACGGACGGGCAGCGCGTGCGCTGCCACGTGAGGGACACGGGCGTGGGAATGCCGGACGGGGTGCGCTTCCGCATCTTCGATCCCTTCTTCACCACGAAGCGGGAGAAGGGCCGGGACTTCGGCCTGAGCGGAGCGTGCGCCATCGTGGACCGACACGGCGGCGAGATCGTGGTTGAGAGCGCGTTCGGCAAGGGCAGCACGTTCACGATTTGCCTGCCCGGCGCCGCCAGCCCGGCGAAGATCGCTCCGGAGGGAGCCGCCGCTGCCCCTCCAGCAGCGGCGTCGCAGATCGCGCCGGGAGCGCAAATCCTGGTGGTGGACGACTCGAAGGAAGTGCGCGAGGTGCTCCGCGAGCTCCTGGACCGATACGGCCACACGGTCGTGTGCTGCGAGGATGGCGAGTCCGGTTTGCTCGAGCTCGAGACCCGGACGTTCGACCTGGTCATCGCGGACGTCGGTCTGCCCGGAATCTCGGGGCTCGAGCTGGCAAGCCGTCTCAAGCAGCGCTCGCCCGGCACCACGGTCGCGCTCATGACGGGCTACCTGGACCGCCTGGGTCCCGAAGATGCGCAGGCAAATGGCGTGGACTTTGTCCTGGGCAAGCCTTTCTCCATCGATCAGGTCCGATCGGTGATCCACCACGCCTGGTCCCGCGCGGGCTCGCCCGTTCCCGCCCCCGCCAGGTCGTGAGCCTTCACGCTTCGACGCCTGATCACATCGCCCCGCGCGCGGAAATCCACCACTCGTAAATCCTGATCCCTCGCCCACCCAAAGGGCTGACGACGGATGGACTCGCGGGCGCCCTTCGGCGATCATCCGGGCATGGAATTGAAGGTGCGTTCCCTCAGCGACGAGCCGGCGCTCCGGGCGCGCTTCAGCGACTTCCACCGCCAGGCCTGGCCCCGGTTTCTCTCGGAGGGAGACGGCACGGGCGGCCTCTTTCACCGCATCTACTCCGACTTCGCCGATTTCCAGTTCGGGGTCTGGGACGAGACGGACGCCCTCGTGGCCGTCGGGAACACCATCCCCTTGATCTGCGACGGCTCGGCGGCCGATCTCCCGCCTGACATCACGGAGATCCTCGAGCGCGGTCTGGCCGTGAAGCAAGAAGGCCGGAAGGCGACGGCGCTCTCGGCGACGAAGGTCATCGAAGCCATGGCCGCGCTCGCCCGGCAGCACGGGCTCAAGACGCTGATCGCCCCCGTGCGGCCGTCGCTCAAGCAGCTCTATCCCCTCACGCCCATGGAGCGCTACATCAGGTGGGCCCGCGCCGACGGCACACATTTCGACCCCTGGCTCCGCGTCCACCAGCGGATGGGTGCCGAGATCCTGCGCGTGGCGCCCAAGGCCATGGTCATCACCGACACCGTTGCGCGCTGGGAGGAATGGACGGGGCTGCGCTTCCTGGAAACCGGCAACTACGTGGTGCCGGGCGCATTTCAGCCGATCAAGATCGACGTGAGGCGCAATGCGGGCCGCTACGAGGAAGCCAACGTGTGGATGAGACACCCCGTCAAAGGGTGACGGTCAGGGGGTGACGCTCAGGCGGACTGCTCTTTCGGCTCCGAGATGAGGATGGGGCGCTCGCGGTTGAGGATGACCTCGCGGGTGACGATGCACTCCTTGAGCCCCGGGATGGACGGCAGCTCGTACATCACTTCCAGCATGACCTCTTCGAGGACCGCGCGCAGCCCCCGCGCGCCTGTCCCCCGCTTCATGGCCTCGCGGGCCACCGCGGCCACCGCGTCGTCGGTGAACTTCAGCCGCACCTTCTCGAGGTCGAAGTACTTCTGGTACTGCTTGATGATGGCGTTCTTCGGCTCACGCAGGATGCGCACGAGCGCGGGCTCGTCCAGGTCATGAAGCGTCGCCACCACGGGAAGCCGCCCGACGAACTCGGGGATGAGCCCGTACTTGAGCATGTCCTCCGGCTGCACCATGGCGAGGAGATCGCCCACCCGCCGGTCCTCGCGACTCTTGACCTCGGCGCCGAAGCCCATGCCTGTCTTGCCGATCCGGCCCTCCACGATCTTGTCGAGCCCCACGAAGGCGCCGCCGCAGATGAAGAGCACGTTGGCGGTGTCGACCTGGATGAACTCCTGGTGGGGATGCTTGCGTCCGCCCTGGGGCGGCACGTTGGCCACCGTGCCTTCGAGGATCTTGAGGAGGGCCTGCTGGACGCCTTCGCCCGAGACATCGCGGGTGATGGACGGGTTCTCGCTCTTGCGCGCGATCTTGTCGATCTCGTCGATGTAGACGATGCCTCGCTGGGCCCGGTCCACGTCGTAGTCGGCGGACTGGAGCAGCCGGAGGATGATGTTCTCCACGTCCTCGCCGACATAGCCCGCCTCCGTCAGGGTGGTGGCGTCGGCGATGGTGAAGGGCACGTGAAGCATCTTGGCCAGCGTCTGCGCGAGGAGGGTCTTGCCGGAACCCGTGGGGCCGACGAGAAGGATGTTGGCTTTCTGCAGCTCCACCTCGCCCCCGCCCGTCTCGGAGCCGGCCTCGATGCGCTTGTAGTGGTTGTGCACGGCCACGGCGAGGATCTTCTTGGCCCGCTCCTGCCCGACCACGTACTGGTCGAGCACGTTCTTGATCTCCGCGGGCTTGGGGAGGCTCCGGATGTCCCGGCTCTTTTCCTCTTCCCACTCCTCCGCGATGATGTCATTGCACAGCTCGATGCACTCGTCGCAGATGTAGACGGTGGGGCCGGCGATCAGCTTGCGGACGTCGTTCTGGCTCTTGCCGCAGAACGAGCACTTGAGCGTCCCGCTACCTTCGCGCGTGCGCGCGGCCATCCGGTCTCTCCTACGGCCTGCCTGCCATTGCCGCCTCTGGGACGGCCCGGGGCGTAGGCTTCGAGGAGATGACCTCGTCGACGATGTGGTATTCCTTGGCCTGCTCGGAGGTCATGAAGAAATCGCGGTCGGTGTCGCGCTGGATCTTCTCCATGGTCTGCCCTGTGTGGTGCAGGAGGATGCGGTTGAGCTCCTCGCGCATCCGGAGAATCTCTCTGGCCTGGATGTCGATGTCCGTGGCCTGCCCCTGCACGCCGCCCAGGGGCTGGTGGATCATGATCCGCGCGTGCGGCAGGGCGAAGCGCTTGCCCCGGGCTCCCGCGGCCAGCAAGAGCGCCCCCATCGACGCCGCCTGCCCCATGCAGATCGTGCTCACGTCCGCCTTGACGTACTGCATGGTGTCGTAGATGGCCATGCCCGCCGTCACCGAGCCCCCCGGCGAGTTGATGTAGAGGCTGATGTCCTTGTCGGGGTCCTCGGCCTCGAGGAAGAGCATCTGGGCGATCACCAGGTTCGCGATCTCGTCCTCGATGTAGGTGGGAAGGAAGATGATCCGCTCCTTGAGGAGCCGGGAAAAGATGTCGAACGCCCGCTCACCGCGAGGCGTCTGCTCGACCACCATCGGAACCAGACCCATCGGACGTCTCCTCTTTGCCATGTGGCCAGTTTACCCTAGGCGGCCACGGAAGCCTTCGAGATCAGAAAATCCATCGTGCGGGCCTCGCCCAGGGAGTGGCGCAGGCCCGCCAGGTCTCCGCTCTGGTCCATCATGCGCTTCACGGCCGGGGCGGGCCGGTTATTCGCGACGGCGATCTTCTCGATCTCCGCCTCGATGTCGGCTTCGGACGGGTTGAGCCCTTCCTTCTCGGCGATAGCCTCCAGGATCAGGGCCCGCCGGACGGCCTTTTCGGCCCCCGGCCGCAGCTCCTGGAGCAGCTTGCCGTAGTCCCAGGGCAGCTTCTCGGGATCCATTCCCTGCCGCCGCATGCGCTCCTTGGTGTGCTCGATCAGGTGGCCCACCTGCCGGAGGACAAGGGCCTCGGGCACCTCGATGGGGTGGCTGGCGAGCACGGCGTCCGTGACGGCCTCCTCGAGGGCGCGGCGGTTCTCGCTCTCGCGCCGGGTCTGCAGCCCCTTGCGCACTTCGGCCCTGAGGGCGTCCAGGGTGTCGACCTGGCCCACCGTCTTGGCGAGCTCGTCGTCCAGCGCCGGGAGGATCTTCTCCTTGACCTCGTTGACCTTGACCTGCGCCACCCCCGACTTGCCGCGCAGCGACTCCGTCTGATGCGCGTCGGGGAAGCGGACGTTGACCGTGCGCTCCCCGCCCGCGTTCAGGCCGATGACGGCTTCCTCGATCTCGGGCATGACACCGCCCGAGCCGATGACGAAGCCATAGCCCTTCTCGCTGCGCGGCTCCATGCCCTCAGGGGTGAGCGTGTAGTCCATGAGCACGAGATCGCCCGGATCCGCTGCGCGCTCCACCGTGCGGAACTCCGCGTGCTGCTCCCGCAGGTGCTCGAGGGTCTCGTCCACCTCGCGGTCCTCGAAGGGCTTGGGGGCGTGCGTCACGCTGAGCCCCGTGTACTGCCCGAGCGTGATGGCGGGCTTGATCTCGACCAGGGCCTCGAACTTGAGGGGCGCATCCTCCTCCAGGCTCACCTGCTGGAGATCCGGCTCCTCCACCGGCTTGATCTGGGTCTCGGCGAGGGCCTGGCGGTAGATCTCGGGGATGAGGCGGCGGGCGACTTCCTGCCGGACCTCGTCGGCGAAGTGGAGCTTGATCATGCTCGAGGGCACCTTGCCCTTGCGGAAGCCGGGCAGGCGCGCCTCTTTCTGGACGCGCGAGAAAGCCTTCTGCCACGCGGCGCGGACGACCTCGGGGCCTTCTTCCACCTGCAGCTTGCGCTTGCAGGCACTGACCTCTTCGACGGCGACTTTCATTCGGGCTCCTGACACGAGGGTCGATGAGAGGCACATCCTACACCATCGGGAAGCATCATGCCTACAGCTCGCGGAGGGCCACCGCCACGCGCGCCCGCGCCGCGCGGAGCGCGGGAGGCACACCGCCCACCAGGCCCATGAGCAAGGCGAAGGCCACGCCCCAGGCCATGAGGATCGGGGTGATCCGGAACGCGAAGGCGAGATGGGAGAAGGTTTGCCAGTTCATCGTCCCCGTGGTCAAGCCATTGAGGGGCAGCACGACGAGGCAGCCGAGGACGCCGCCCACGAGGGCGATGCACAGCGCCTCGATCACGAACGAGACGACCACGCTGCCCGCACCGAACCCGATGGCCCGCATGGTGGCGATCTCCCGCGCCCGCTCCGTCACCGCCGAGTACATGGTGTTGAGCGCGCCGAAGATCGCCCCGATCCCCATCACCACGGCCACGATGCTGCCAAGCACGGTGATGAGCATGGTCAGCTGCTGCGACTGCTTGGCGTAGTAGTCCACCTCGCGATCGACCTGCACGGTCAGGCGGGGGTCAGAGGTGAGGGCGGCTTTGAAGGCGTCGAACGCCGCCGGTGAGTCGAGCCGCACCGTCACCGACTGAAACGAGCCCGCCGGCCGCTGGAAGACCTGCTTGAGGACGGTGGCGTCGCACCAGAGCTCGGAATCGAACGCGGTTCCCCCGGCGTCCACCACGCCCACCACCGTCCACGTGCCGCCTCCGAACCGCACGGTGTCGCCGAGGTCGAGACCCTCGTACGCGACGGCGACGTTCTTGCCCACCACCAGCTCCGTCAGCCCCGGCCGGAACATCCGGCCCGCGACCAGCTTCACGCTCGGCCGCACGTCGAGTGCCCGGGGGGAGACCCCGCGCACCTGCGCGTTCGCATCGGTATCTCGACCCTTGAGGGGGAAGGCCGCCACGACCACCACCTCGGGGCTCACGAGCAGGCCGAGGCCGGGCACCCGCGCGATGCCCGGCGCATCCTCGACCACGCGGATCTGGTCGATGGGGACGCCGCTGTCCATCTCGCTGGTGGCGCCGGCGCGACGGACCATCGCGTTGCGCGGCGAGCCGGAGGCCACGAGGGTGGCCTCGAAGCCCTTGGCGAGCGAGAGCATGGCCACGAACACGCCGACCGTCCCCGCGATGCCGAGCACGGCCACCACCGTCGATGTCCACCGCGCGCGCAGGGACCGCAGGTTGTAGGCGAGCGGGATGGCCATCTCAGACCCGGCGGAGGGCGTCGGCCACGCGCAGGCGGCCGGCGGAGAGCGCGGGGAGAAAGCCCGCGACCAGGCCGACGGCCAGGGCCAGCGCGAACCCGAGGACGATCGCCTCTCCCGAGAGATGGAAAAAGGGCAGGAGCCCGCCCGTGGGATCTCCGCGCATGGTCAGGAGCTTGGTCAGCCCGAGGCCGGCCCCACCGCCCACGGCCGCCACCACCATCGTCTCCGCGATCACCATGACGAGCACGAAGGCGTCGGAGAAGCCGATGGCCTTCAGCACGGCCAGCTCGCGCGTGCGCTCGCGGACGGCGATGGCCATGGTGTTGCCGGTGACGAGGAGCAGGGTGAAGAACACCACGCTGCCGACGCTCATCATCAGGAGCTGGATGTTGCCCATCTGCTTGACGAAGCCCGCCGCGAAGGCCTTCTCGGTGTCCGTCCGCGTCTCGAACGGCGAGTTGGCGAAGCGCTCGTCGATGGCCTTGGCGATGCCCGTGGCCTCCTCGGGGTTGCCGATGCGCACGGTGTACCAGCCCACGATCCCCTTGCGGCCGAGCGTGCGCTCGTCGAGATAGTCCCAGCGGAACCAGAACTGCGTGACGTCGTCCTGGACTCGCTGGCCGTGATAGATGCCGCGGATGTTGAACTCCCACGTGCCGGGATAGATCGTCCCGCGCACGGGAATGCGGTCGCCCATCTTCCACTTGAAGCGCTCGGCAAGGCCTCCACCGACGATGGCGCCCTCCTTGTCGCCCAGGAAGGCGGCCCACTCCCCGTCGTCGACGACGAACTCGGGGAACATCTGCCGGTAACCCTGGGTGTCGACGGCGAACTGCGGGAAGAAGTTGCGTTCGTCCTGGTAGACACCGCCGAACCAGTTCGCGAACGTCACCTGGGACACCCCGGGAATGCGCAGGAGCCGATCACGATACGCGAGGGGGAGGGGCTGGATGAGCGACACGCGGTTCACCACCACGAGCCGGTCCGCTCCGGCCACCGACACGCCCTGCGAGAAGGCGCCGTGCACGACCATGAGGAGCCCGAAGAGGAAGAGGGCGACCGCGAAGGAGCCTACGGTCAGCGTGGTACGGGTCTTCTTCCTGAACAAATTGGCGACGACGAGCCGGGCGTACTTCATGCGTCCACGAGCGCGCCCTTCTCGAGGAGACGGGTCACATGGGCGCGCTTCGCGGCGAGCGGATCGTGGGTGACCATGAGCACCGTCTTGCCGTACTCGCGGACGAGCCGGTCCAGGAGCTCGACCACCTCATCGGCGCTCTTCCGATCGAGATCGCCCGTGGGCTCGTCGCACAGCAGGAACGTGGGGTCGGCCACGATGGCGCGCGCGATGCCCACCCGCTGCTCCTGGCCCCCGGAGAGCTGGCGCGGGTAGTGCTGCATGCGGTCCTCGAGGCCGACCACGGCGAGCGCCGTCTCCACGTGCCGGCGGCGCTCCGCCTTGGTGAGGCGCGTGAGGAGGAGGGGCAGCTCCACGTTCTGGAACGCCGTGAGCACGGGAATGAGGTTGTACATCTGGAAGACGAACCCCACGTGCCGCGCGCGCCACTCCGTGAGCTTGCCCCCGGACATCCGCGTGATCTCGTCGCCCGCCACCCTGATGCTGCCCTCCGAGGGCAGGTCGAGGCCGCCGAGGAGGTTGAGGAGGGTGGTCTTGCCGGAGCCGCTCGGGCCCATGAAGGCCACGAACTCGCCCGCCTCGACGTCGAGGCTCAGCCCGCGAAGCACGTGCAGCTCCTCGCTGCCCCGCTCGTAGATCTTGCCGAGCCCGCGCACCTCGATGAGGCTCATCGCTTCACGCTGACGCGCTGCCCGTCGCGGAGATCCTTGGCGCCCGCCGTCACGATCTGGTCGCCGTCGGCCAGTCCCGCGATCACTTCCTGATCGTTGCCGCGCGCCTGTCCGAGCCCGAGCACGCGGCGCTCCACCCGCCCGTCGCGATAGAGAAACACCGTGGGCTTCCCGCCGTCGTCGCGGATGGCCGTCCGGGGCACGAGCACGCGGCCACTGGAAGGCGCCGCGGTCGGCTCGTCGCCGAGGAAGGTCACCTTGACGCCCATGTCGGGCAGGATGCGCGGGTCGAGCTTGTCGAAGGACGCGCGCACTTTCACGGTGGCCTTCTGCCGGTCCGCGGTGGGAATCAGCGTGCGGACCTTGCCGGGGATCTGCCAGTCGGGATAGGCGTCGAGGATGGCCGTGACGGGCTGCCCGTCGCGGACCCGCGCGATGTACGACTCGTTCACATCCACCTCGATCTCGAGCGAGGTCATGTCCACGAGGGTGGCGATGCCCGTGCGCGTGAAGCCGCCGCCCGCGGAGATGGGGGACACCATCTCCCCGCGCTGGGCGTCCTTGGAGACCACGACGCCGGCAAAGGGCGCCCGCACGATGCAGTTGTCGATGTCCTGCTCGGCCATCTTGATCCGCGCGTCGGCCGCGCCGATCTGCTGCCGGGCCAGCACGATCCGCGCCTTGAAACTGTCGACGGCGAGGCGGGCCGCGTCGATCTGCTGCTCGGCGATGAGACGACGCTGGAAGAGCTCCTCGTTCCGCTTCAGCTCACGCTGGGCATTGACGAGATTGACCTGGAGGTCGCCGAGGCCGGCCGCGGTGGCGTCACGATCGGCGATGGCGGCGGTGAGGCGCACCTTGGCGTCTGAATCATCGAGGCGCGCGAGGATCTGGCCCGCTTCGACGCGCATTCCCTCCTCCGCGTAGATCTCGTTCACGCGCGCGGTGATCTTGGCGGCGACGGTGGCGCGGCGACGCGGCGTCACGTAGCCGCTCGCGTTGAGGAGGGCGGGCCGGCCGCCCTTGTCCGCGCGCACGATGGCCGTCTGCACCTCGGGAACCTGCTCGCGGAGCAAGGCATAGCCGGTGCCGCCGAGGGCGAGGAGGCCGACGGTCAGAATGACGAGCACACGCCGGTCGTGACGCTGCGGTCCGCGTCGCGCGCGCT
>WNGL01006883.1_pt1 | contig 13368 bp, 10 predicted proteins | sample 5400591 | NCBI WGS metagenome assembly WNGL01 (sample SAMN13153377, study PRJNA577476) | soil metagenome | isolation source: 80 cm soil or saprolite under Garry oak tree replicate 1 | place: USA:California | collected 2016-06-15
TTTCCTGCGCAACCGCGGAACCGGAGGATTCGACGACCTCGGTCCGAATGGAGCCATCGGCGACGACGTCACCAGGCACTTTCGGGTCGAGTTCACCGACCCGCAGGCGGCCGCCGCCCTTTGGACCTACCTCAACACGCCGTCGATCAAGACGCAGATCAAGAAAATTCACGACCAGGCATCCTTCCTCGACCCTACGCAAGACTTCAGCCGGCGCCTCCTGGTCGAGCTCAACCAGCCCGCGGTCACCGACGAGTTCAAGTCGCTGGCCGGCAACCGCCTGGTCCAGCGCGTCATGAGCGACGCCGTGGCGGCGTCGGTCGGCGCCTCGGCCGAGGACAAGCTGTTCAAGCTCGTCGGCGTCCTGCAGGTCGACACCCCCGCCGCTGGTGAGCTCAAAGCGCTCCTGGCGCAGCCCGAAATCGCGGGGCCATTGACCTCGATCGCCTTGAGCCTTCCCGACGGCGATCCGGTTCGCGGGTTGATCGCCACGCTGTATGTGGAGATCCAGAAGTCGGACGTGTCCCTCGACTTCAAGGCCCTGGTCGGCAACCCGGACCTGCAGCAGGCACTAGGCCGCGGCATCGCGGCGATCGCGCCTGCGCAGATGGCGCGGTACGAGGACATCGCCGGCCGCCTCGACCTCTACTCATACTCCGCTTACAAAGCTGACGCCGTAGTCTTCGCGCAGACCGGCGGCCTGTTCATCACCGCCGCGCTGCTCGGCGTGAGCTTCTTCTCGATCGCGGTGGGCGTGCTGCTCATCTTCCTGATCTTCGTGATGCTCGCCGCCGAGCGGCGCGCCGAGATGGGCATGAGCCGCGCCGTCGGCCTCAAGCGCAGGCACCTGACCCAGATGTTCCTGTTCGAAGGCACCGCCTATACGCTCGCGTCGAGCGTGGTCGGTGCGCTGCTGGGGGTCGGCGTCGCCGCCCTGATGATCCGCGTCCTGTCGAGCGTGTTCAGTGGCTTCTACAAGGGCATCTCGCTCACGTTCCACGTCGAGTGGACGAGCGTGGTCATCTCCATCTGCCTGGGCATCCTGCTGACCTTCATAGTCGTTGCGTTCTCGGCCTATCGCGTGAGCCGGCTCAACATCGTGGCCGCCATCCGCGATCTCGACGAGAGCGAGGCCCGCGACTTGGGCATGTTGACGCTGTTCGTCGCGCCCTTCAAAGTCGCCTGGGCCGCGCTCAAGCAGCTATGGCACCGCCACCCCCTGGTGTTCCTCGGGCGGATCACGCTTGGGACGCTCGGTGCGATCCGCACCTTCTGGTGGGCGCTGTTCCGCCGCGGGCCGCTGACCGTCCTTCTCGGCGCCGGCCTCGTCGCGGCCACGCTCATCGAAAACAGCCCGGTCCAGCACGTCGAGATCTTCTATTCGGCCGGCGTCTCGCTCGTTGTGATCGGCACCGGCCTGCTCCTGAAATGGATCCTCACCATCGCCCGCGTCCGCCGGCTGGTTGCTGCCCGCGCCGGCTTCACCCTCGCCGCGCTGGGCCTGCTCGTGTACTGGGCCCGCCCATTCGGGCGGGTGGAGAAGCTTCTTCACATCGACGGGACGCTGCAGATCAGCCAGCTGCTGGGCGGCCCGGAGGTGTTCATCCTCTCGGCGCTGATGACGCTTCTGGGCGCGATCTGGCTCGTCATGTACAACAGCGACCTGCTGATCGGCGGCGTGATGTTCTTCACGGGCCGCATCAGCGGGCTGGCCGCGGTCACGCGGACGAGCATGGCCTACCCGATGTCGACCAAGTTCCGTACCGGGATGGCGGTCGCGATGTTCGCGATCGTCACTTTCATCATCGTCTACATGTCGGTGTTCAAGGACGTGCTCGTCCAGAACTTTGCGCAGGTGGACAGCGTCTCCGGCGGCTGGCAGATCGTCGCGGGGTCGCCCGACAACAACTTCAACCAGAACCGGACGACGAGCTTTCCAAGCGACGTAACCGCGTTGGTGCAGTCAACGCCGGCCGCATCCGCGGACGTTCGCGGCGTGGGCTGGGAGAACAACTCGCTGGGCGTGCAGATCCAGCAGGTCAAGCCGGACGGCTCGCTGTCGACGCTGCAGCAGGACAGCGGATATAACCTGCACGTGGTCGATCCCGGCTACCTCTCGACGACCGGATATTCACTGCAGCCGCGGGCTGCCGGCTATTCGTCGGACCGCGCCGCTTGGGATGCGGTGAGGGACAACACGGGTTACGCGATCCTCAACGCGTCGAGCCTCGACGCGAGAACCAACGGCGCCGCGGACATCACCGGCATCAAGCCGGCGGATGCGACCTTCAAGCCGTTCCAGGTCCGCGTGACGCTCTTGAACCAGAGCACGGCCAAGACCACGTCGACACTGACCGTGGTCGGGTTCATGAAGACCAATGCCGCCTGGGGAGGGATGTACATCTCGACCAGCACGGCCATGGCGAATGGAATGTTCGTCGCGCCTGATGCGCCTTCGAGCGCGTCGGTCGGATTCCTCCACCGTCTCACCCCGACCGGCTACTACTTTGCGATCAAGCCTGGCGTCGACGTCAACCAGGCGCGCCTCGACCTTGGTCGCATGCTGGTGAAGGACCAGGTCGAGCCGGTGATCGTGGCCGACCAGCTCGCGCAGCAGCTGAGCGGGACGCTGACGCTACTAAACCTGGTCACCGGGTTCCTCGCGCTCGGGCTGATCGTCGGCATAGCCGGACTGGGCGTGATCAGCACTCGAGCCGTGGTGGAGCGATTCCAGCAGATCGGCATGCTCCGCGCCCTGGGCTACCGGCGGTCGCTCGTGCAGACATCTTTTCTGATGGAGTCGAGCCTCATCGCGATCGTCGGCCTGATCATCGGCGCGACCGTGGGTGTATGGCAGTCGTACCGGTTCTTCGTCGTCGAGAAGACCTTCGGCACCGTGATGTTCCACGTGCCCGTGACCGAGCTCGCGCTGATCCTTGGCGGCGCTTACCTGGCGACGCTGGTCACCACGTACATGCCGGCGAGGTCGGCGTCTCGGATCGCTCCAGCGGAGGCGCTGCGTTACGAGTAGCTCCGTGCCCCCACCCGGCCGGCGCGGTCCGCTCGGGTCTCCGCGCCGAAGGAGCGGGAGGCAGCCTCCTCACCGCGTGGGGAGGGAATCTTTCTCAGCACCTCGAGGACGGCCGCCTCGACCGGCGGGTGCGCGTCGAGCTCGTGCTCCACGTACGCTTCGATGACGGCCGGGTGAACGTAGCTGCGGCGCGCGACCGCTCGCGTGTTGCCCAACCGCCGCGCCACATTGTCGATCGCCGCGATGACGTTGCGCTTCGCCTCCGTCTCCGACTCGAATCCCTCCAGTCCTCTCAACGCCACCGCCGCCAGCACGGTCCCGCCCCACGTCCGGAAGTCCTTCGCGGTGTAGTCCCCACCGGTCGTCTCTCGGAGGTAGCGGTTCACGTCCTCCGACGAAACCGTGCGGCGCTCGCCGTTCTCGTCGACGTAACCGAACAGGACCTGGCCGGGCAGCTCCTGGCATCTCTTGACCACACGCGCCACGCGCGGGTCGGTCACCTCCGCCTCGACGTCCTTGCCGCTCTTCCCGCGAAACGATAGGCGGATGGTGGCGCCCCGCACCTTTGCGTGCCGGCGGCGCAGCGTGGTCAGACCGAAGGAGCCGTTCTGGCTGGCGTACTCCTCGTTGCCAACGCGGATGAACGTGCTCTCGAGGAGGCGGACGATCGCCGCGATCACCTTCTCATGCGACAACCCAGGCGCGCGGAGATCTCTCGCCACCCGCCTCCTGATTCGCGGCAGAACGCGACAGAAGCCGACGATGTGCGAGAACTTGTCGGCGTCGCGATGCGCCGTCCACAGCGGGTGGTACCGAAACTGCTTGCGGCCTCTGGCGTCGCGCCCGGTGGCCTGGATATGTCCGCGAGGGTTGCGGTTGATCCACACATGGGTCCATGCCGGCGGGACCGCGAGACTCGCGATGCGCCGCATAGTGCTCGCGTCGCGAACCGCCGACCCGCTCGGGCGCCGGTATTCGAAGCCGCGGCCCCGGCGCACGCGCGTGATCCCGGGGCCCGTATCTGCCGAGTACACGAGGCCGCTTCGCGGGCTGAGCCGCGGAGTGGGTTGCATCTCTGATGAATTAACGCCCTACGGTTGATTCTGTGGCAAAAGTCGAGCGATACGGGCCCGGCGAGGAGGCCGGCAACTATGAGCCGGGCGACTTCATCCTCACCCACCGCAACCGCCCGATCGCGGCGTTGATCACCTTCGGCCAGACCTGGCGCTTCCGCGGCCCCGACGCCCCCTTCGCGCACTGGAGCCATGCCGCGATCATCGTCGATCCCGAAGGCACTCTCGTCGAGGCCGAATCGCTAGGCGTCGAGAAGGCGCCGATCTCGAAGTACAGGGCGACCGAATATCACCTGGTGCGGCTCGGCCCCGAATTCGGAGCCGAGGGCCGCAAGCACGCCGTCGACTACGCGAGCTCGCAGGTGGGTGTCGCTTTCGGTTACCTCGCACTCGCGGGCGCGTCCATCTACCTGCTGACCGGCCTACCCGTGAGGCTCGCGCGGCGCAATCATCAGGTCTGCTCCGAACTCGTCGTACGCGCGCTGCAGGCGGGCGGCCTGCTGACCGACGCCGATCCCGCGCTGACGCTGCCGGCCGACCTGGCGAAGAGGTTCGGGGTAAGGCCCTAGAGCCCCCACCCGCCGGCGCCGCTTCGCAGCGGCAGAGCGACCTCCCCCACACGGTGGGGAGGCCAGGCCCGCGGCGCCTGGCTCGGTGGAGCCAGGCGCTTGGCGGTACCAAGGAGGAGAGGGTCAGATCTCTAGACGGTCCGCGCGAAGTAGATGTCAGAGTTGAGGCAATCGGTGGTGGCATCGCCCGGGACGAGCTCCGTGCAGCGCGTGTAAACGACGTCCAGGCGGCCGAGATTGTCAAACCCGACCTCGAAGAAATCCCCGAAGGCGAAGTCACCGGCGGGAGCCACCTCCACGGGATCGACCAGGCTGTAGCTCACCGCGGCTCCGAAAGCCGGCGAGGTGCCCGCGTAGACATGCCAGTTGCCGTTGACGGTCTGATGTGTGAAGTACCCAACGCCGATGGTGTGGCCATCGCCCGCGACGCTCATCCAGCTGTAGCGGATCAAGCCCGCGTTGGCCGGTGTGACGTTCTGCTTGCTCCAGTGAACGCCGTGGTCTGTCGAGCGGTAGAGGTTGAGCGTGGTCCCGGTCTTCACCTGGTTGACGCTGATCGGATTGGCGAAGAGCGCATACACGTAGCCGTTGTTTGCGACCGTGACTGCCGGCCACGTGATATCGCCGCTGGAAGAGGAGAAATCGGAGTTGTAGCTGTCGACTTTGTAGCGCTTCCAGGTCGCTCCGTTGTCGGCCGAGGCGTACGACCACAGCGTGCCCACGGTGAAGCCCGGCGTGCCCTCGCTGTTGACGTTGTCATCAGCACCCGAATCGTTGGTGCAGAACATGTAGAGGTAGGGCGAGCCGGCGGTGTGGTCGGCGGCCGGCCGGCACCAACCGCTGTCGGGCAAGGTACATCCGACCGGATCGAACGTCTGCCCGGCGTCGTGTGACAGAAACACCGTGTAGCGCCCACCGGTTGCCGGCTGACCCGGTGCGGGTGGGGTGACAGGTCCCGTGCATCCGTTGGCGGTGGATCCGACGTCGTAGCTGTCCTTGTCACCCTCGTTGCCGGCGTACATGACCGTCGTGGCGCCGTGGGCGGTGACCCATGGCCGGTCGTCGACTGGCATCAGGGAAGGGATCACCGGCCGGTGGATGTCCTGAGTCATGTTGGCGGTGCCGAGGCCGTTCACCGTCCAACGCGTAAAGCTGTCGTCAACGACCTTCGTGTCGACGAAAAAGAAGTGGCTGGCATCGTCGAGGGCGATGTCGCCCTCGTCGCCGACGTCGAGCGAGGCAGGATCCGTGAGCAGGTTGTCCAGCCCCGGCATGTCCATCCAGTTCACGCCGTCGGTTGAAGTCCACATCCAGGACTGTGCGCGGACCCCGATCGGCGCGCTCGGGTCGAGGGCGACCGCGTCGCAGTGGTTTTGCTTATGGGCGGTCACAAAGATGTTGCCGTACTTGTCCAGGGCGATTCCCGGCTCGTAGCCGCCGCACGACCTGAAGGTCGGTAGACGGACGGGCGTGCCAAACCTCGGCGCCGTCGACGCCAGCGCGCTGCTGGCAGAGCCGACCGAAAAGAGAACCAGCACCGCCACACCCAGGGCGGCGAGACGCCCTGACCTTGAAATCAGTGCCACCAACAAACCCCCTTCAGCTGCGAACGCGGCCGCTTCTTTACATGGCTTTGCCTGCTAGAGATTCTCGCCAGGGATTCGGGGCCGGGTCCATACCACCGACGTACGGAATTCGCTTGATACGTTTGTAGTAGCGGCGGCGGTGGACTTAAGCGGCGCCCATGCGCTCGATGAGCGGCATCTCGGCGAGGAAGAGCTCCACGAGACTGGGGTCCCACTGGGTGCCGGCGCCGGCTTGCAGGGTGGCGGCCGCCTCGTCGATCGATACAGCGGCCCGGTAGGGCCGGTCGTTGATCATGGCGTCGAAGGCGTCGCAGATGGAGATGATCCGCGCCAGCAGCGGGATCTCGCCGCCGCACAGGCCATCGGGATAGCCCTTGCCGTCGAACCTCTCGTGGTGGTGCCGGATGATCGGCTGCAGGCTCGACCCGGTTTGCAGCGGCGCGATGATGTTGGCTCCGATATCGGGGTGCGCCTGCATGCTGCGCTGCTCCACGTTGTCGAGCGGGCCGCCTTTGAGCAGGATCGCCTCGGACACGCCGATCTTGCCGATGTCGTGGATGATGCCGCCGCGATACAAGGCATCGAGTGCCTGTTCGGGAAGTCCGAGGCGCATGCCGAGATGGCGGGCGGATTCGGCCACGCGGCGGGTATGCCGCTCGGTCACCGAGTCCTTTGCTTCGACCGCGGCCGCCAACGCAAAGATCACCTGCTCGGCGCTGTCGAGCGTGTTGTAGAGCGACTTCAGGCGGAGCGATGACCGCACGCGCGCGACCAGCTCCGCGCGCTCGAACGGCTTGGTCATGAAGTCGTCGGCCCCATACTCGAGCGCCTTGACGCGATCATGCCTGTGACTGCGCGCGGTGATCATCACCACCGGCAGCAGCCGCAGTCGCGAGTCCGCCCTGATCCGCCGGCACACTTCATAGCCGTCCATCCCCGGCATGTTCACATCGAGCAGCACGAGGTCAGGCGGATCGGCCTCGATCATTGCGAGGGCGCTGACACCGTTGCTTGCAAATCGAATCTCGCACTCGATGCCGGTAAGGCACACCTCGATCACGGTCCGTATCGATTTGCTGTCATCGACCACGAGGATGACTGGGCTCTTGTGTACAGAGTCCATGAAAACAGCGTATCGCGGAGGCACGCCCGCGTGGAGCCCATGGCGGGGGTCGCGAGGCTGAAAGAGATCGCGATGACAGCGCCGGTGAGCAGTGCCGAACGCGAGCTGGTCTTCATCCATCCCCCCTTGGCGACCTGAAGTCGCCCGGCGCGAGCACGAATGCTCGCCGTCACCCGGGCAAGCTGTGTGGTTGCGATACATGGGCCAGGCGGCCGAGGATGGACGTATGGCTGCACCCATCCGAATCGTTCCGCTGCACACCGGCCCCGCCGCGGCGCCCGTCACCGCACCTCAGCTGACCTACCGCGGAGGTCCGCTGCTCACCGCGGCCGAGGTTGTGACCGCGTTCTGGGGCGACGATTGGCTGGCCGGGGAAGCCCCGCTGCTGACCCAGGTCAACGATTTCTTCGTCTACGTTCTGAACAGCGAGCTCATCGATCAGCTGTCCGAGTACTCCGTCGCGGGAAATGCGATCGGACACGGTTCCCTGGCCGGCACCGCGGTCATCACAGACCAGAAGCCGCGCACATCCGTGACCGACGCCGAGATCCAGGGCCTGATCAAGTCCGAGATCGCCGGTGGCGCACTGCCCGCGGCGAAGCCGAACTCCCTTTACTTCATCTACCTGCCACCGAACGTGGACGTTGACCTTGGCGGGCAGCTTTCGTGCTCCAGCTTCTGCGGTTACCACGACAGCATCGGAGGGACGATCTTCTACGCGGTCATGCCGTACCCCGGCTGCTCCGGCTGCGTGGGCGGCCTGCCTGTGCTGGACGCCATCACGTCGACGAGCTCGCACGAGCTGTGCGAAGCGATCACCGATCCGGTTCCCGGCACCGGCTGGTACGACGACGTCAACGGGGAGATCGGCGACATCTGCGCGTGGAGGACCCGGAAGGACGGCCCTTGGACCGTGCAGCTCGAATGGTCGAACAAGAATGCCGCGTGCATCTGATGCCTGCGACCACGCCCATCGAGCACGTCGTCATCGTCGTCAAGGAGAACCACGGTTTTGACAACTACTTCGGGCAGTTTCCCGGTGCTAACGGTATGACCATGCCGCACAGCCCGAATCCCCCGAAGAAGGATCCCGATCATCGGCACCCCGCGTGGCTGACGCGGGCGACGACTGCGCCCCGCGTTCAGTTCTTCGAGGCCGACATCCCGAAATACTGGGCATGGGCGCGCTCGTTCACTCTGTGCGACTCGTACTTCACCGACGTGGCGGGGCCTTCATCACCGAATCACCTGATGCTGGTCGCGGCGGCATCGCCCATCATCGAAAATCCCCACCCCGCGCCTCTGTTCGACCTGCCCACGCTCCCCGCGCAGCTGGATGCGGCACGCCTCAGCTGGGCCAATTACGGCGGTTACGTCTTCGACTACCTCAAGTACACGAACGGAAAGAACAAGAAGCAGCCGGCCGATTTTGCCGTCGACGCCGCGGCGGGCAAGCTTCCGACAGTCTCATGGGTCTACGCCGACAACGCGCTGTCGGAACATCCTCCGGACACGGCAGCGGAGCTCAAGTCGGGCTACGGGAATGTCACCAAGGGCATGGAGTGGACGGTCACGCAGGTGGCCGCAATCGTGAAAGGCGGGCTGTGGCCGAAGGTGGCGATCTTCGTCACGTTTGACGACTGGGGCGGGTGGCACGACCACGTCAACCCGCCGGAGCTGGAGAAGTGGACCGACGGAACTCAGTTTCGCTATGGCGGCCGCGTGCCTTGCCTGGTCCTTAGCCCATATGCAAAATCGGGCTTCATCTCTCACGCGAGGCACTCACACGTCAGCGTGGTCCGGTTCTGTGAGAACGGCTTCGGCCTGCCTTCGCTGAACGCGCGGACCACAGCAGACGACGGCATGGCGGATTGCTTCGACTTCAAGCAGAAGCCGCTGCCGCCACCGGCCGCCTAGTTCGCCGAGAGCTGGGTCGCGATGTCCTCCAGGCGCTCGATGTCGAGGACGCGAACGACGTTCGGCGCGGTCGCGATGATGCGATCCTCGCGCAGCTTGCGCAGCGAGCGCGCCACCACCTCGCGCACCGAACCGATGGAATCCGCAAGCTGCTGCTGCGAGGCGTGCACGACCAGCTTCCCGGAGACGAGCTGGTTGGCGCAGGCGCGATCGAGCAGGTCGAAAGCCAGCCGCACGGTGATGTCGCCGAGCGAGCGCACGGCGATGATCCGCGTGGAGTGGGCCAGCAGAGTGGAGAAGTTGATCAGCAGGGCCTGGCAGACGTCAAGATCGCGATCGATGATCGAACGCAGTAGGTTCACGTCGAGGCTCGTGACTTCGATGTCCGTGACCGCCTGGACGTAGAGGTTGATCGCCGGCCGTTTGACAAGGCCGATGGTCAGCAGCTCGCCGCGGTGGCGATAAAACGCGGTCGCCTGGCGGCCGCCTCCATCGCCGATATACACGCGGATGAGCCCGCGGTCGATCACCGCCGCGTAATTCGGGGCGTCAGGTAGGAATCCGGTGGTACCGGCCGGAGAGGTGACACGTTTCGAGCCGGCAAGCACCTGGCGACGCTTGGGCTCTTCCAGAAGGCTCAAGAATTCGACGCAATCGCTCTTCGCGGGAGCGGTGTCGGTCATCCCAACCCGGAGTGAATCGTAGCTGGCCTGAGATCGAATGCGAACCTGAGTCCACCTGGTCGAGGGCAAGATCACATGGCCGATCCGCACCATGCATCAATACCCGGTCGTACTACATGGCGGTCGTGGTGTCGAGCGCTGCCACGAAATCGAGCTCGACCGTGACGGGCGACATCACCAGCACCGTCATCGTGAAGACCGACGCCGGGTACGGGCCCGATCCGCAGAGCCACGGGACCGCGACGGTCGTCGCCGTGCTCTGCTGAGCCTGGTCACGCCCGGGTCCGTCAGATACAGCTGCAGCGTGGGCCCGAGCCACGCCACGACATCGTCGACGCGGGCTGACGCGAGCGGCTCGACCTTGACGACGTAGCGCAGCATCGCCAGGCCGATGAGCTGACTCGCGACGAGGCTGGCACGCAGCTCGGGATGGTCGACCTCGAGCGCCTTCGCGAGGCGCCCAAGCACCTCACGAGTCACGAACTCTCGCATGATCGCGGCGGCCTCCTCGTTTCCGACGATGGACCGGATGAGCCCAAGCAACGGGCTGCCGGCAGGCGAGTCCCAGGTCTCGAGAAAGAACTTCACCAGCCGGGCGCCAAGGCCGTCGAGGCCCGGCGCGAGGAGCCTCGGGATGAACTCCTTCGGGTCGACGGGAAACTCGACGGCCGCGCGGAACATGCCGTCCTTCGACTCGAAGTAATGCAGGACGAGCGCGGGGTCGACCTTGGCCTGGGCGGCGATGCCGCGGATGGTGACGCCGCCGTAGCCGACGTTGCTGAAGTCCTGGCGCGCGGCCGCCAGGATTCTTTCTTTGGTCCCTGCAGCGCCAGGCCGCCTGCCAGTTCTCGGCATTCGTTTCTTCAGTGCGCCGTCGCGACGGCCGGGACCGACTTGCGGCTCCGGCCGTTGACGGCCGCGCCGAGGAGCATGAGCGCCAGCCCGGCGACCAGCCATCCGGTGAGAACCGCGATGGGGCCGGTCAGCGGCGCGCTCTCGAAGAACAGAGCCCCTCGCATCCCGTCGTACAGCTGGCCCGCCGGCATCCAGGGCGCGAGCGCGCGGTAGAAGTCGGGCAGCAGCCGGCTTCCCACCGGACCGCCCGATGTGACGAGGCTGAGAAGGATCGCGACGAGACCCGCCAGGCCGAGGCCCGGGGCCCCTATGAGGCGGGCGCAGCCGGCAGCCACGGCGCCGACCGCGGCCGAGGCGAGCGCTGCCAGGGCGGCCGCGGTCCAGAAGCCGTCGCCGTAGCCACCGGCGATCCACGCCGCCGTGCCCATCCCAGCCAACCCGGCGAGGGCGGCGTAGCCGACGACGACGGCTGCCTGCACGGCGAGGCCGGCGTTCCTGTTGGTGGCGAGCATCACGGCTTGCACCGCCAGCGTCGAAACGAACGTCGCGACGACGACGAAGAAGAGGATCAGTCCGTGGGCGTCGCCCGATGCGAAGGGATGGACGGTCTCCACGGTCAGGGCCGCGCCCTGGGCCTGGAAGGCGTTCGTGAATGCGGCGGTCATGACACCCGTCGCCGCGTCGCCCGCCGCGCCCGCGACGACGAGGTGCGGGGTTTGGCCGAGGATGAGCACGCCGTCGACGGTCCGCGCGTCTAAGGCCGCACGTGCGTCTTGTTCACTCGCGTAGGTCGTGAATTGGAATGCGCCGGGGGCGGCGGTTCCAAATGATGTGGCGAGCTGCTGCGTGGCCTGTGCCGGGCCGACCAGGCCGACGGGGATGTCGTGAGGCTGGGGGTTCTTGATCGCGGTGCCGATGAGGAAGATCAGCGCCACCAGGATCACGAGCCCTCCGATCACGGGTCTCAGCGCTAATTCGAGCTGCTTCATGCGCGTCCCTCCACCTCATGAACTTAATTCAACGCGTGATGAATTCTACTGCTGATGAATTGTTGAAGTCAAGGGACGGACTGGGAAAAGACATCCCACGGTTCTAAATGTCAAGCGGCGACGGTGACCGGCGCCCTCCAGGCCACCTCCTCCGAGTAAAGCTGGCGACGGCGAAGACATCCATGCAGGATGCTGACCCAGCGATTGCCAAGCGCCCTTAGTGCTTGGGCGTGTGACTTCCCTCGGGCGCGTAAAGCTCGGTAGTACTGGTGGGCTCCAGCAGAGCGTTTCAACGAGGAGAAGGCCCAGAGGTAGCAAGCGTCGGCGAGCTGGCGGTTGCGGGCATAACGGGCGAGAACCACGTGTCGGGTGCCAGAGGCTCTGGTGATGGGGGCCATCCCCGAATAGGCTCGGCGGCCCTTAGCATCTGAGTAACGGTTCGGGTCATCCCCGAACTCGCCGATAACCCGGGCGCCGAGGACAAAACCGAGTCCTGGCAGGCTGAGGTAGAGCTCGGCGTCCGGGTGCAACTCAAAAGACTTCGTCAGCTCTTCTTCCAGCGCCGTCGTCTGAGCATTGAGCTCACGAATGATGCGGACGCAAGACTTGACGATGACTGCATACGCCGCGACCAGGGTCGCCGGCAGCTCCAGGTGAGGCTGCTGCAGGATTTTCTGCAACTCCCCTGCCCGCGCTTCCAGGTTGCGCTCACGTCCTGCTTTCCGAAGTGCCGAGATGAGCTTTGCCTGGGAGACAGATCTGCCTCTGCTCGGAGTCGGCGCGTACTCCAGGATGGCCATTGCATCGCGCCCACCGAGATCATCTTTGAAGGCCTCGAGGGCAGCTGGATAAAACTCGCGCAGCGCACTTCGTAGCTGATTGACCTGACGTTGGCGCGAGTGGACCAAGCCCTGATGAGCGCGTGCCAAGAGCTTCACAGCCTCGACTTGTTCAGAATCGCCCGCCACCGGTCGGTGGTTGTTGCGGTCGGTGCGGACCAGGTCGGCCAGCACCTTTGCGTCCCCCGCATCCGACTTCGCTCCCGAGACCGCATGCCGATCCCGGTAACGGTCGACGGCCAAAGGGTTGATGGCGTAGATCTGGTAGCCGGCCGCCAGCAGGGCCTGCACCAGAAGACCTCGGTCGGTCTCGATTCCAACCACGACTTCACCCGACTCTTCGGAATGTTCGGCGACAAGGGCATGGATGTGGCCAACGCCTTCCAAGCTGTTTGCCACCTGTGCTCTGCCGAGCACCTCGCCCTGCTCATCCAGCAGGCAGACGTCGTGATGCTCTTCTGCCCAGTCAACACCCAAGAAGACCACCGCCACCTCCTGACCTATTTACTCGAGCCGGAGGAGGTTCCCCACGACCTAATGGTTCAGTGCTCCCAGGCACGTCATCCCACTAGTGGTTGGCCCCCTCGCCAGGCAGCGGCGGCCCGCTCTTTTCCTAGAGATTCATATCTCTGGGAGTGACAGGGCTCGACCGCCACCGGCTCGGTGTCATCAGCCTATTGCGACCGATGCAATCCCATTAGGG
>WNGL01007618.1_pt1 | contig 13368 bp, 10 predicted proteins | sample 5400591 | NCBI WGS metagenome assembly WNGL01 (sample SAMN13153377, study PRJNA577476) | soil metagenome | isolation source: 80 cm soil or saprolite under Garry oak tree replicate 1 | place: USA:California | collected 2016-06-15
GATCCAGCCTTTTTTTGCTCCTGTCTGACCACGGGCCTGAAGGCCTGTTCGTACTGGTGAAACGCTCGCTGATGATCGCCCAGCGCCACCTTCAGTTCTCCGGCCAAAATATAGGCTCCCATCATGGCCAGGGTCGATCCTTGCCCAGTCAGCAGTGCCGGGCAATAGCCAGCATCTCCCAGCAGCACCGCTCGTCCGTGGGACCAGGTCTGCATGCGGATCTGGCTCACCGCATCAAAGTACAAGTCGGGGGCCGTGTGCATTTTCTCCAGGAGTCTGGGGACTTCCCAGGCTTCTTCGGCAAACACCTCAGCCAGCAGTTGCTTGTGCTGCGCCACATCATGGTAATCATAGCGTAGCTTCGCGGGTTGCTTGAACAGGAAAAACGCGGCCAGTACTTGGTTGCCTCGTGTACTGCGTACCGCGACCAGTTTCCCAGGCACACCATACATCTGTATGGAGGCCTCGCCCAGTCCCAGATAGTTGTCGGTGGTGAAGACCCCGACCTGGTAGCCGCAATAGCGCTCAAATTGCGCTTCGTCTCCAAACACCAGCGTGCGCACGATGGAATGCAGCCCGTCCGCCCCCACCACCAGGTCGAAGCGGCGGGAGCCGCCCCGCTCAAAGGTCACGTCGACTCCTGCCTCGTCCTGCCTAAGCTCCTGGATGGAGTCCCCGAAGCAGTATTCCACCTCGTCCTTGGTGAGCTCGTAGAGCGTCCTGGCGAGATCGCCCCGCATGATCTCCACCACATCCACGCCCAAGGCCTTGGGCACAGCTTGGATGTTGACTCGGCTGATGCGCTGACTGCGCTCGTTGACAAACGACATCTCCTCGATGGTCGTCTTCTCTTGTTGCAGACGCGGCCAGATCCCCATCAGCTTGGCCACCTGCACGGCCTCAAAGCGCACGTCAACCGGGTACCCGCCTTCTCGCAGTTGTGGCGCACGCTCGATCACGGTCGGGGTAAACCCAGAGCGCTTGAGCCAATACGCCAGGGTCGGCCCAGCAATACTCGCTCCTGAAATGAGAATGGTGGTATTTTTGGTGTTCATCATGGTGCTCTCCTTCTTGAAAGGGGAAAACATTCTCTTCCTTCGGATGGATAGGTGAAAATTCCAACGGGTGATTTCGGTAAGCATTCTGATGAGCTGCTTTTTCTTTGAGGTGGCAGCTCCCCGAATACTTGTACCAGCTTCGCCCATGTCATCGAAGCCTCGACAAGATACCTCTGCATAGGAGACTCCATCCAGTTACCTCTTGTGTTCAGAAAGCTCCCAGGCTCCTCCTCGTTTGATCCATCGTGAGATGGTTTGTACCACCCTGGTGCTACGCGGTGGATGAGGAGGAAAGCTCACCACGGTTCCTCGAATGCGAGCGGTCCACATGGCACCGCACTCTGGGCACTGGAGTTTCGCGATGCCTGCTTGGGTGAGACGAGCAGGGGAGAGATCCACGGCTCCGGAAAAGGAGCATCGCTTGGGTTTCTCTTCAGACGACGTCGCTCCGACAGTGTCACGTCGTGGTACACGCTCGCCAATGCGAGCACGCGGCCGCTTCGGAAGTGGCTCTGTATCGGAAGATGCGGTCGTTGGTTCGAGCCTGTGTTCAGAGCTTGCAGCCTGCTCTTTTGCTCCCTGCATGGCTCCCGCCTCGCCTTCTGTTCGCTGTGGAACGGGAACAAACGGCCCTTCTCCTTGCAGCAGTCGCCAGAGGTGTTCGCGTCGGCCCTCGGTGTAGTTGAGTTTTTGCTCTCCTTCGATGGCATCCAGCGCCATCTGTTCGCATTGCGAGATCGAGAGCGCCTGCTCTTGTATTCGTTCCAGGGAAAGTCGGTCATCTCCCTCGTCCAGTGCTGCTGACACGGCTCGCATCAACCAATCCTTGAGCACGCCCACACACCCAATACAGCGTTCGTAGAAGTAGAGCCAATGGTCGACGACGAGCTTCTCGGCATCGGTCAGCAGTGGCACTTTCTTGAGCAAGGCCAGCAGCACCGCCTGGAATTCGGTGCAATCTGCTTCGCGCTGCAGTTGATAGCGCGGAAAGTGGACCGGCAAGCCTCGCCGGGCGGCTTGTCCATTTAATCTGGTAAAGCTCAACAAGTCGTAGGTGCCGACCAAAATGTGGACGATCTCGGTCACATTGGTCATGCTTTTGATCCAGTCCAGCTGATCGAGGAGCGAACTGCCGTGTTCGCGGTTGCCGATGGTCATCAAGTGCTGTGCCTCATCCAGGATCACCGCCTGCACGCCATGCCGGTGCATCGCCTCCTCCATGGCATGGCGTAATTCTGGCGACTCGTTGAAGTGGGCAGCTTTGCCAGCTCTCCGCGATTGTTTCTCGATAGCCTGCTCGGTATGGATATCGATCAGCCTGCGATGCTCATAGAAAGGTTCTCCCAGCTTGACCAGGGCATGGCGGTAGTAGTCAGCACGATTGAAGGCAGCACCATCTGGGGGGCGGGTTTCCAGCACCAGCACCGGGACCACGGTTCTGCTCCCAGCCAGAGGAAATGAGACGTGAGCAGAGCGAGGCGAGGGAACCGTTCCATCAAAGCGCCTGCTCACCTGGTGGATCATGGTGGTCTTGCCCACCCCGCTGGGACCATACACGAAGACATAGGCAAACCCGCCGTGCTCGCGGATGGCGCGCATGACGGCCCGATCCGTCTGCTCCAGCAAGCGATGCGTGACGGTCGCTTCCTTGAACCGCACTTTTTTCTCCTCGGAGGAGAGAGCTTCCATTTCCTGGTGTTCCATCAGCGATAGTCCCCCAACACGGGCAGTTTGGTCAAATCGACTGGCGCAAGACGCGAAAGGCCCTCACCTGGAAGAGGCGACGGCTCGGACGCGAGGGTGGCAGGTGCCGCCGAGTACACTGAGGCCGGAGCAAGATGCACAATGATCTCCAGGACCTGTTTCCCCTCCAGATCGCGCAAACGCTGCAAGAGTACGTCCTCATGGGCATGGGCATCGGCAATGAAGGCGGCGAGTCTTGCAGCAGACACGCTGGCGCTCGTCTGGTCACGCCTGGCGCGTCGACGGAATTCCTGGGTGGCGATCAGCAGTTCTTTCTCGGTGTGCCCCTCCAGCGTGCTGTAGTACGGGGAACGACACACGATCCAGTGGCCTTGCACGTAGGCATAGACCACCCCCATATCAAATGGATCATAGCGCACCGGGACGCTCGTTTTGACCACTTCGGGATTGCGGAAGTCGTTGTTCCAGTAGTAAAAATGATTCACCTTGATCCCACTGCCCCCTTGCACCTTGGCACTCCCTTTCGCCGTACTGGGGCAGGTGTCTCGCACAAAGGCCTCGTCGTAGGGAATGCGGCGATGCTCGCGCTCCCCACCGTGTTTCATGCCCCAAAGGTATGCCTCGCGTGGAGATTGCCCAATGCCACGGCGCTCGCTCTGATCGTAGACCTGGTAGGCCCACTCCACCAGGTACGTGTAGAGGTCCCCAAGCGTCCAGACGGCCTGTTCCTTGGGGTCAACAGCTTTGGTGAGCAAGCGTCTCTGCTTGGCCGCCTGGGTGTTCCCCAAGAGATTGAAGATGAATTCCTGGTTGGTCGTCTCAAACAAGCGTTCAATCACCGAGCCGTAGCGTGGTTTGGCGGGGCGCGTTTTCCTCGTGCAGTGGTAGCGCGCCAGCAGCGTGTCAAAATAGACACTGTTGAATTCTCTTCCTCCATCGACCACCAAGATTTGCGGCAAGCGTCCGAAGCGTTGCACACAGATGCGCAGCACCATCATCACCGATCGGTAGGATGGGGGATCAAAGGTGAGGTACACGGCGAGGAGTCTGCGCGAGTACGCATCGGTCATGAAGGTCGCCCAGGCCTTGCCAAGCAGTTTGCCGGTGGACGAGCAGCGTAACTCGATGTCCAGCGGCGTGTGATCGATATGCACCACCTCGAACGGGCGCATCCCATGCCGAGGAGTCAGGTACTCCAGTTCCCAGACCCAGGGAGTCTCCTGGTAGGCAGCGCGTGCCCCGAACCGTTTTTCCGTTTGCGCTACGCCTGCTCGCTGCTTGATCCGATCGTAGAAGGCGCGAGCGGAGAGCGGCGTCAACGTGCGTGCTCTGCACTCTTGCGCGTAGGCTCGATACACCGATGCCGCCGGAGCGTGTCGCGGGGTCTCAAACTGCTCGGCAATGAACGTGTCCATTAACTCTCGGGCGGCTTGCGGTGCTTTGGGAGTGCGGTTCCCGCGCTGCGAAATGCGAGGCAGCAGCCCAACATACCCACACCCGAGGCTTGCCTGAGCTTGCTGGAACGCTTTCGTCCAGCGGCGTAGTGTGCGAGGTGAGGTGCCTGTGTACATCTCGGCTCGATGTTCAAGGTACGCCTGCACCAGCCGAAAGCGCTCATTAGCCCGACGCAGGTCCGCGGGACTCGCCCCGGCCATGAGGCGCTCCACCTCAGGATGTGTGAGCAGTTGCTCAGTGGGACGCAGCACGGTGATGGTCCCGGTCTCCAGCAACTGAAGAAAGAAGCTCGACGGGAATTGCATGGGTAGCCCCGTCTCTGGCAGGAGGGTGGTGGTCGTCTCTCCGAGATTGAGCAGGGTCCAGGCACGCCCATCCCACAGCAGGGCGGTATTGGTCGAAAGTCCCGATGCTGGATCAAGAAACGACGCCCCTGCGCGCTCGGTTAGCCGAACGGGCAGCAGGTGCGCATACGCCTGAGCCTGGGCAGCATCGAGGTAAAGGTGGATACGCCAGTGCTGCATGAGATGGGCGGCATACAGATCGGTGTAGAGCAGATCTTGGGCCAGCATGGCGTATACGTCGTTGGCGCGAATACCTGACTCATCGCCAATGACGGCGGCCAGCGGAATCCCCGGGGTCTCGCGCACCCGCTCCAAGAGACGGGCTTGCACAGCTTGAGGCACCGTGGGCATGAACCCAACGTAGTCTTCCAGGAAGACAAGATTGTCGACGTAGATACGAGGCAAGGAGGCGGAAGAACAGACCCGGAAGGAGAGACCCAACGGCTCCGCATAGGCTTCAGCCGGCGGGCAGCGCCAGGTGCCATCCTCTAGGTGTTGGTAGCGGAACGGCTGCTTCTCAGCCTGGCTTCGCAGCTCGTCTTCCGTTTTCCATTCCTCAAACCCGACCCCGTCGCGGCGCAGGACCAGGAAATCGGGGGTGTAGTAGTGGCCCTGCATCCGTCGGCCAGATTTGTCCTGGTACCGCAGTTTAAAGGTGTGCGGCTGGTCAAAGTACTCGAGCACATCGGGGTCGTGTTCCATGAGGTAGATCGCCCACAGTTCGACCGTGTGGCTCTCAAATTGGACGGTCATCCCCATTTTGCGAGACGGGTAGGCCCCGCTCACATTGTGAGCACGAGAGGAGACACGGCGTGCAGGAGGTGTCACACGCATGCTGGCAATCAGATCGCAGGTGGTAGGTGCAAGCTGAAGCGCTCGACACCACTGCTCAAATTCTGCAGGTGTCATCACGGGCGTAGCTCCAGGTGGTCAAACAAAGCCTGTTCTGAGAGATGAGACGTGCCTACAGAAAGCATACGCGATTTTGTGAAAAAAAACAATCCTGAGAAGGATATCCTGGCCGTTTTGCAGCATATAGTAGGCAGAAAGTTGGCGAAAACCTTCTTCTGCCAGGGCTGAAATGGAAAGAAAACTTGTGGACAGCTTATGCTTCACAGATCTTACTCGCGGCCAGGATATGCTGCGGAGCCTTTTACTCCCTGCTTGTTATGAAACGAGGAAAGAAGCCAAGAGATGAGCAGGATATGCTTCAGAAACGTGGCCAGGAATGAGCTAAAATCACACCGATCTTAAAAAAGATACTCTTTTTGACACTGATGTATATTCCACTGCTCCGGGTGGCCGTCGTCCCAACCTCTCACCAGCCTTCATCACCAACATCTCAAACAAGCTCAACATGCAGTTCATCCCTGATGGCAAAGGAGATCTGCAACAGACTTTTGGGCCGGAAGATATCTTTCACTACATGTATGTGGTCTTCCATTCGCCTACTTACCGCACGCGGTATGCGGAGTTTTTGAAAATTGATTTTCCGCGTTTGCCGCTTACGTCGAATAGGGAGTTGTTTAGGCAATTGTGCCAGTTGGGTGAGCGTTTGGTTGGCTTGCATTTGATGGAGAAGTTGGGCAAGGTGACGACGCGGTTTCCTGAGAAGGGAAATGATATGGTTGAGAAAGTGGAGTATTTGGAGTCGCGGGATCAGCCAGGGCAGGGGCGGGTGTATATCAATAAGATGCAGTATTTTGATGCTGTGCCGTCGGCGGTGTGGAATTTTCATGTAGGTGGCTATCAGGTATGTCATAAGTGGTTGAAGGATCGCAAGGGGCGGGTGTTGTCGTTTGAGGATATTGTGCATTATCAGCGCGTGGTGGCGTCTCTGCGGGAGACGATTGTGCTGATGGAGCGGGTGGATGAGGTGATTGAGGAAGGTGGCGGGTGGCCGATTAAGTAGGGAGATGAGATGCAAGGAGTGCAAGTAATGATAACAGAACCATTAGAAGCTGTTGAGCTAGGTAAATATGAACAAGCTGAAATGGTTTATAAGCGTGCATTAAAGATTTGTGAACAAGTGTTTGGTCTATTAATCGTTGGTGCTACTTCTTCGTTGAGCAGGCATGCCTCAACATGCTCATCTGTTCGGCCATGCCTGCTCCGTTGGTGGAAGTAGCACTCACGGTTACCAACGTTATTCGACCCTGATCGCGTCTCCTCGCCGAATAGTCCCGCCCTGGAGCACGGTGGCATAGACCCCAACATTAACCTTATTGTGCTTGGCCGCTGTCCGCAGAATACCGGGATCACTGGGCAAGTCTCCTTGAGACAGCGTCGTCATCACACACCGGGGGCAAGGGCCTGTGATACCGAGGCGAACCTCATTGCCGATGGCGAGCGTGTGGCCAATCCAGGCGTCCTCAACGAAGTCCTTCGCGCCGCTGGTGGTCTGCACGACGATGTTGGGACGGAACCGTCGGACCTCGAACCGCCCTGGTGGATAAAGTTCCCGCAGCCGGTCAAGGGTGGCCGTTGTCAGCAGATGGACGGTAGCACAGTCGAAGAAGGTGCCCTCCGGCAAAGCAAAGTCGGTGACAGTGTCGCGGAAGTCGAGTCCTTCCATATCCGGCCAGTACTCTTCAGCATTAGCCATCCAGGGATTGGGGGACGAAGACTCAACGACCTCTTCTTGGCCGCGTTCGGCTGCATCCAAGGTCACCTCGCGGTTAAGCGCCTTGGAGAGAATCTGGTTGATATCGCTCTGTTCATTGGTGAGTACCGTACCATCCGGCAGCGTGATCCTCACTACAGGCAGCGGCATACCCGGGTGGGGAGGGACGACAAAAGCAGCGCGGAAGTCGAACAGGTGCGGCCATTTACTCGGGTTCTTGGCACTTGCGACTTTGGTGGTCTCCTGGTCTACTAGGGCGTAGGCCCGATCCCCAAGCAGACCCCGTTTGGTGACATCCGTGGCGTTGAGCTCCTCGCCGAGCATCGACTTGATGGGATAACGCCACAGAGTAACGACCTTCCCAGCCATCTGCGTGCTGTCTGACATAGTATCTAACTCCTTCTAGGCCTGTGAGGCCCGAACGTGCGTTGTACGACGCTAGCATGAGAAAAGCGATTGTGTTTAAGATAAGCTCACTGGCTCTCCCCCACTGTGGGGAGAGCCACGCCTATCTACAGACCAGAAGAAACCAGCCGTGTTTCCTCAGTCAGCGTCATGCGCTTGCTCTGGGTTCTCTTTCAAGGGTGAGATGACAATGGCTTCCCGTGTGCTTTCTACGATAGCAAACAGCTCTTCTTGCTCCGGTTGGGGCACGTTGAACTTCCCGAGCGTCTGCTGAAAGTCATCCAGAAAGGCCTGCCACTCTTGGGCAGTGATCATGAGATGCCGATGGGAATCGCCCATTGAGCGCCCGCTGTAGTGTTGTGGACCGCCCGTTGCCCAGCAGACCATTTCGGTCACCAGGTACTTGAACCCTGCTGGTGTGACACGATGGTGGGCTTCATCCACGTGAGGATTGGCATTCAATCGTGGGTCAACCATGATGCGGTCAATGAAATCATCGACAACAGTCGCGATGTTATAGACCCCACCAAGCCGATCATAGAGCGCTACTTTTTCTGGGATTTGCATAGTCAGCCTCCTCGTCTCTTACGTGTGAATGCTTGCTGATGTATGAAAATGTTCGCGCTACACTGGAGATACTACAGGAGCAACTTGAAGACGACAATAGGCGCTCGGTGAGATGGAACTCTCCAAAGCAGAGTGTACCTGAAAAACACAAAAAAGGCAACAAACCCAAAAGAGCGGTCTCTATAGTAATCAGGCTCTGCTTTGCATAGAAAGTGCTTCTGATACTTCCGCAATTTGTAATTCCCTTGGAATACGCTCAATCTGTGGTAGTTCTTCGGTTTCATCACCGACAATTGTCGTTTCAAGGTCCCTGAATTTACGAGTACTGACAAGCACCCATGTTTCTGAATGAGCCTGTCGCTTTGTTATAGCTATCAATAGTACTTCAGAGTCATTATTTCTCTTCATGTCAGAGTCACACGTCTCCCCGTTTATATGATAAAATCTCCTGTAGTATAGGGCTTGAGAAATAAATCAAGGAGGCTTATGGAGTGGTCGCGATGGTCAATAATGTACTGACGTGGATTACGCAACAATTTACCAAATACCCCTGGTTAACAGTAGCAGTGCCTATTGCATGTGCCGTAATAGGTGCCATGTGGAAGAAGATATGGCACGGTATATATACATTTTTTTCCTGGCTATGGGCCCGACTGCTAGGGCAAGGCAAGGATCATGCATTCAAAAAACGCTATTTAGATTTTCTCATTGATCAGCATCGCCACCTTGGGCTGATTCCTTCGCAAAGCGTGCTACGACGTTGGGGTGAACAACCGCAATTAGTGAATTTAGAACAAGTCTATGTCAGGCTATCCATGTCAGTAAGAGGCGGAGATGAGGATTGGGCTACAACATATGGTGGCGGGGAAAGAAGTTGGCGGAAACGCCCCTTATGGGTATTGCGTAGGTTTCGCGCCATACTGCCCTCAGTCTTTGCAGAGAAAACGTATCAATCGGGAGATCTGGGCTTAGTAGTTGATCGGCATAAGCGGCTGGTGCTGCGGGGGCATCCAGGCTCTGGTAAAACGACCCTGTTGCGCTATCTGGCAGTAACGTGCGCTCGTAGCTTGCGCAACAAGCAAAAAGATGGAGATTCAACTCTCGGGCTAGGAGTCCCCTGGCTTCGAGCCAAGGGGAGGAATAGCCCGCCGCTGCAGCGGAGAAAAACTTCACGCGTACCAAATATTTGACAAATGTGTGAAAACATGGTAGACTTCTCTCATGAAACAGATCATCACGGCCAAACTCAAACTGCAGACGACGAAAGAGCAATTCCAGGCATTGCGTACCACGCAACTGGCGTATCGTGATGCTCTGAATTTCGTCTCGCGTTACAGTTTTGAGCATGGCAAGATGAGTAGTGGACGGGCTTTGCAGCGCGATTGCTACGAGGAGATCCGTCTGAAGTACGGTTTGCCTGCTCAAATGGCCTGTAACGTCCCCCGCCAGGTCGGCGCCACTTACAAAACCCTCTGGACGAAAGTGAAACAGAATGCCGCCGCACGTAAGGCAGGCATAACTAAGAAACGCTACAAGGGACTAGATAAGCCACCCAAGTATGTGTCTCCTACCCTCACCTACAACTACCAGCGCGACTACAGCTTCAAAACGGAGCAACGGGTGAGTCTGCTTGCCCTTGATGGACGGGTGGTTCTGTCCTACACGGGCTATGACAAGCATGTTTCCCTCTTGCAGCATGGGACATCCATCGGGGCCGCCAAGTTGTGGTACGACAAACCTCGCAAGCAGTTCTACCTGCTTGTCACACTTGAGATCGAGGGAGCAGAGCCTACCCCTGAGAGCCACAGCCAGGTGGTCGGTGTGGACGTTGGACAACGCTATTTGGCAGTCACCGCGACCCCTACTCATCATGCATCCTTCTATTCTGGCAAGGCTATCCGGGCCAAAGCCGATCACTATGCGCGACTGCGAAAACGGTTGCAGAAGAAAGGCACTCGTTCCGCGACAAGACGACTGGTCGTCATCAGTGGACGAGAGAGACGGTTGAAACACGATCGTAACCATCTGATCAGTCGGCGCATCGTAGACCAGCACCCACACAGCATCATCGGTCTGGAAGACCTGACACACATTCGCGAACGCACTAGACGGCGCACCCACAAGCGCAAACGCACGGGGAAAGGCGTTGAGCGTGTCTCTGTGAAACAGCGCAAGAGCAACCGGCATGCCTCTCAGTGGGCCTTTGCTGAACTGCACGGCTACATCGCCTACAAGGCCACCCTTCTGGGTAGCATGGCCGTGAAGGTGGATGCCCACTCGACCAGCAAAGCTTGCCCCATATGCGGCTACACCAGCGATGCGAATAGGCCCAAGAAGGGCTTGCTCTTCGTGTGTCAGAGTTGCCACTATACCCTCCATGCGGATTTGATCGCTGCGCGGAACATTGTGCTGAGAACGTTGCTTGTCCGGCAAGACTGGATGAGCACGGGGCACTTGTCGATTGCCCCTAATGTGTCCTGCGATGAAGCCAAAGCAGCACGCTTGCAAAGGTATGCTGAATTGCGGTGGAGTAGAGACACAAGCCCCCGCCTTCCAGGCGTGGGGTAATTGACGCCATCTTGTCAAGCAACGCTTGCTCTGGGACACAAAACCTTTCCCGATTTTTGTGTCCCTAAAACGGCACTCGAAAGCCGCCGCTTGGGATGATGCACGTGTGCTGACTGATATTTTTCTAGAGGAGCTTCCGCCCGAACTGTCCAGGCAATGCCCTCCAGGCTTCTTTGAACGGCAACTTAAGCGAGGCAACTGTCTACTCTTGTTTGATGCCTTTGATGAATTGGGAACGCCTGCTCTGCGAGCAGTGGTGGCCCGCCGTCTTGCCGGTTTCTTACAAATGTATGATCGTGTTGATAATCGTTTTGTAGTGACAACCAGAATTGTTGGCTATGAAGGTCAGTTAGATCGCCTTGATTTTGCAATACGCACCGTACAAGATTTACAAAAAGGTGAGGTACGCGCCCTGGTGAAGCTACGCTATACAGCGATCGCAAAGCTCGAAGCAGCACACCATAAACCATCGGAAGCCAGAGCGATTGAACAACAGTTAGGGCAACGTGCCCAGCGGCTTATAGAGCGAATCGAGGCAACACCGCGTTTACAAGAGCTTGCTACTACTCCCATGCTACTTTCTCTGATGGTCTTAATTCACCGTACCAAGCTGGAACTGCCAGAAGAGCGAAATTTTCTCTATCGTGATTGTGTTGAGCTTTTGACGGATGGATGGAAAAAAGCGAAAAACGCAGAGGCAGGCATGCTCACGGAAGAAAAGGATCTAACATTGGCACAAAAACTGAGCTTGCTGCGCGAGATCGCTTTTGCGATACAAAAACAGCGTGAAGACGAGCAGAGTCAGGTTCTCATTGAGAGAGATGCTGCGCGTGCTATTCTCCTGGCCAAATTGCCCGATTTCTTAGCAGAGGAACTGCCAGAGGATGAGAAGGCCCGCAAAGCAATGTGTGAGCGCAAAGCGGATGAATGGATTGATGGTATTCGCGCTGAAAGCGGGATTTTGGTGCAGCAAGGCTTGGACAGTGATGGAAAAACGCTCCTGGGCTTTTCACATCTTACCTTTCAAGAGTATCTGGCAGCCGAGGCTATGAAGGAGACAGATACCTATCGCCTGCTTCTACCCCACAATCTTTTGAAACCCGCATGGCGAGAGGTTGTACTACTCTATGTGGCACTGATTGATGATGCAACGCCTAGTGTGTCCCGTTTATTGCAATCTCCTACGCAACCCCAGGGTATCTTTCTGGCTGGCTCGTGTCTGGCTGAACGCGTCAAAAAGATCGAAGCAAACACGCGACAGACAGTCTTGACGAAGCTCAAAGAGGAATTTTTGCAGGCTAATGTTTCTTACACAGCAGCATTTGGAAACCTGCTCGGATTACTCAAAAATCCCGAGGTCACGCTCTTTCTGCTCTCGCAAATCAATAACCCTGACTCGGCGAAACAAGTTGCGGTTTTACAGGCTTTGGGACAGATACGCAAGGATGATCCTGCGTTAGCTGACGTACAACAAGCCATGGTACATATTCTGGAAACATCGGAGGATGCTACGATTACCGTACCCGCACGCGAAGCTTTAGCACAAATTGATGATCCACGTTTTAGTGGCACTGAACCGATTATGGTTCACATTCCCAGGCTCGTACCTGGAACACTCGGCCATATTGAGAGTGCGAAAAATTTGTTCGCTTTTTTTCAATGGAAGACTCGACGTCAATGGGCTCATGCACTGGAACGCAGCTTGAGCCTCTGGACGTATACGCGATGGCAAGCTCTATGGCACAGACGCCAGCCCTATAAAGATTTTGAAATTGGTATGTATCCCATAACGAACGTTGAATATAGCCGCTTTATCGATGCCACAAATCACAGACCTCCCAAGCAGTGGGTAGAAGGTGTCTATCCTCAGCAGGAGGCGACACATCCAGTTGCAGGGGTAACACGCAGGGTTGCAGGGGTAACACGCAGGGATGCAGATGCCTATTGTAAATGGCTGAGCCAGAAAACAGGGAAAAAATATCGTTTACCAGACAAATGCAATACCAGAGAGGTTCATCTCGAAAGGACTACTCCCGTAGGAAGCTATATAGCAGGGAGAAATATGTATGGACTCAGTGATATGAGCGGGAATATACTTGAAATAACCCATGTGCATGCAAGTACTTTCTTCCTGGCTTTACTTTTGGGTTTAGGTTTAGGTTCAGGTTTAGGTTTAGGTTTAGGTTTAGGTTTAGGTTTAGGTTTAGGTTTAGTTTTAGGTTTTGGTGTAATTTCAGGTTTAGGTTTTGGTGTAATTTCAGGTTTGGGTTCAGGTTTAGTTTCATTTTCAAGTTTAGATTCAAGTTTAGTTTTATTTTTAGTTTCAGAAGTAACTAGTAACTCATATCCCACAATATTACGAGGCGGAGGATGGAATACCCCTTTTAATCAGGCTACTTGCTTTTACAGAACACCTTATGCCAATACTAATGCAAAGTATTGTGGCTTCCGTTGTGTGAGAGAACTTTAGCGATGGAGTGTCTAGCATTAACACTGACATTTCGCACCAAAGCAAGTACTTTAAGGCATTCGGATCTCTGTCCTTTGAGGTATCGTCTTTCAGGCGCAAGGATGCGCACCCATTTCCTAGGGCGATTGAAAAGTTCCCCACATGGCGACCGCAAGGGATCGCCACTACTATATA
>WNGL01007905.1_pt1 | contig 13368 bp, 11 predicted proteins | sample 5400591 | NCBI WGS metagenome assembly WNGL01 (sample SAMN13153377, study PRJNA577476) | soil metagenome | isolation source: 80 cm soil or saprolite under Garry oak tree replicate 1 | place: USA:California | collected 2016-06-15
GTCGGACGTCCACTCCGTCGGCGGCTATACGTTCGCCGCAAGCCTGTTTTTTCTCGGCTTGACCGGATGGCAGGTTCTCATCTCGATGGCGGTCGGCATCACGGCGGTCTACTTCCTGATGAACCTCATCGGCCGCCCGTCCCAGCGCTACGGCATCCCCTTCCCGGTCATGGCGCGCGTGTCGTTCGGCGTTATGGGCGCCAATCTCGCCGCGATGGTGCGCGGCGTCGTCGGTATCGTCTGGTACGGTGTGCAGACCTACTTGGCCTCGAAGGCAGTTCAGGTCCTCATCGTCACCTTGGTTCCTTCGGCCGCCGATCTGACACATAACAGCATCATCGGCCTGTCCACCCTCGCCTGGTTCAGCTTTCTCTTCATGTGGCTGTTCCAGCTCATCATCTTCCTGAGCGGCATGGAGCGCATCCGCCGCTTCATCGATTTCTGCGGGCCGGTGGTTTACGTCGTCATGCTCGCCCTCGCGATCTGGATGCTGTGGCAGAGTGGCTTTTCGAGCCTGTCGCTTCAGCTCAGCCCGCCCGCGGCTTCGAACGCGGCAACGATTGGAGTGATGGCCAATGCCGCGATGTTGATCGTCGCCTACTTCTCGGCCCTCCTGCTCAATTTCGGCGACTTCGCCCGGTTCGCCAAGGACGAGGACGCCATGAGGATGGGCAATCTGCTCGGCCTGCCCGTCAACTTCTTGGTGTTTTCAATCATTACGGTGATCGTGACAGCCGGTACGTTGAAGGTTTTCGGGGAGGCGATCATGGATCCGGTCCTGATCGTCGAGAAAATCGGCAATCCGATCGTGGTCATCATCGGCTCGATTACGTTCATCGTCGCGACGATGGGCATCAACATCGTCGCCAACTTCGTCTCGCCGGCCTACGATATCTCCAACCTCAATCCGGAGCGCATCAATTTCAGGATGGGCGGCCTCATCACGCGTGGCCAGCCCGTCGGCTATCACGCTGTTTGTCAGCGTCTTCGGCTCAACGCTCGGACCGATGTTCGGCATCATGATCGCCGACTACTATCTCGTGAAAAAGCAGATCGTGATGGTCGAGGACCTCTACACGATGTCGTCGAGCGGCGCGTTCAACTACGACGGGGGCTGGAATCACAGGGCGCTGATCGCCCTCGGCCTATCCGGCACCCTGTCCATCGGATTGTCCCTGTTGGGTGCCTACGGACTGATCTTCAACGTCGGCGACTGGGGATGGCTCATCGGTGGCAGCGTTGGCGGTTTGATCTATCGCGCCCTCTCGAGGGAGCAAAGGCCGGTTTCCGTCATTGTCGGAGCGGGCGAATGACGTCCGGAGTTGCGGGTCGGCCGCCATGCGGGCGGCGCTCCCGTAACGCTCTGCGCGTGCGCGTTCGATCGAACGCGCACACAAGCCCGGTGCAACGTCGCAGTGGTCGCCGGAGATGCTGCTACCGGCGAGCCCCTCACCGGTCTTCTGGTTGCAGGTCTGCAACCGCTCCCTCCAATATGGTGGCTACCTCCAGCAGCGAGATCACCAAGCGCGGCATCCGCCTGAGCTTCTCGTCGACCACGGCGGCGAACAGATCGTCCCGCTTCCGGCTACCCAGCAATCGCCATCGTCCAAAGGTGATCTTGTGGACGTTACCGGAGACATATCCGACGGACGCCCACAATTCCTTCGATTCCAGCAGAAGCTCGCCGGCCATCCGATCCAACACCGAGACGATCGCGATCATATCCTCTGTCGCGCCGGCAAGCCCGTGTGCACGACCGCCGGGATTGCTGTCATGGAAACGCTCGCTCGGGGTCCGCGGCGACGGCCTGGCTTGCAATTCAGTAAGTCTGTCCAGCAGTGCCGCGAACCGAGAGCGGGCAGCGCGAGCGAGATCATCCAAAAAAGACAGATTGGTCTGCGCCGACGCCGACATGACGTGCGGTTTGATCGTTGTGAAGTACATCAATGCTCCGGAGGCAACCGACGTGACAATTGAAGTGTTGCCGAAATCTAAGGGCGCGCGACCGGTGGCGCTTGAACGTCCTGAGCCACGATTGATCAAAACGAGCCTGCTAGGAAACGTAGCGACGGCAATAAGACGAAACGCAAACAGGGCCAATCGTCTTTGGTCGTGCATTGGGCGCACATCATGACCGATGATGGCCTCTACGGCGATCGGCTTGCGAATCTCTTTCCAATGATCCGGGAGCCGAACTCGGGCCTCGTCAAGTCGCTACAGAAGGGAACGTTTGCCGCGGTGCGGATGGCATATTCCGGTCCGATCGGCGATCCGACGTTGCCATCACCTCCCGACGAGGCCTTCGCGCTTTGCCTTCGGCTGCGGCATCAGAGAGCTGAGACATGGGTGGATGGCCATCACGCCCCCAAGGGCGCCTTGAAGGACGAGACCAGCATCTACGATCTGCGATGCGAAACGATCGTTCGCTTCCACGATCCGTTCGACTTTCTCTATCTGTATCTGCCGCACAGCGCGCTAAGTGAGTTGGCAGAGGGGCTTGGTATTGGTCGTTTTCAATATGATGTCGTAGCGGGTGCAAATTTCCTCGATCCCGTCGTGGCCCATCTAGGCCATTGCCTGCTGCCTGCCCTGGAAAGACCTCAAGAGGCCAACGAGCCGTTCGTCGGCTATGTTGCGATGGCACTCAATACTCATTTCCTACAGAAATACTCGAGCAGCCGACCTGGCACTCGCTCTCCCCGCAGCGGACTGGCGCCATGGCAGCTTCGGACAGTCAAGGCATTGATGCGCGCGAATCTCGACGGCCACATTTCTCTACATCGGATCGCCAGCGAATGTGGCTTGTCCGCGGCCCATTTTGCCCGCGCTTTCAGAGTCAGCACTGGTACACCGCCGCATCGATGGTTGATGAGCCAACGTATCGATCAAAGCAAGGCTCTGCTGACAAACCCAACATTGTCACTCACGGAAATCGCGATCAAATGCGGCTACTCCGATCAGAGTCACTTCACGAGAGCATTCTCGGCGGCGGTCGGTACCACACCTGGTCGCTGGCGACTGATCCGGAAGGACTAGCACTACTTTGGCAGATTTTGGCGATGACGTCGTTGACCGGCAGCAGCACGTCGAATTCCGGCCAGACGGACTCGGTGGCGGAGAGCCTCCATTCGCGCCGGACATGAACTGGCGGGCCGAACGGACAGCCGAGTGCGACGAAATGTGCGCGGGCGCTGTCGACATCGCCGAGCGACAGAACCATCGATTTGATTCCTTCGTCGCCGGACAGCAGCGCGGCCATCGCCGGAGGCAACCGGGCCGCTTCGGATACGCTCATCAACTCGATGAAGTTGGCCGAGCCGTCGCTCGCATCGGCAAACAGGATCAGCCGGTTGACGATGCCCACTCAATCATTTATGGCGCCGTTTCCGCGTTGATTTGCAAGCACAAATCCTCAAAGCCGGCGGCAAAATCCCGACGGTATACCGCCCTAATTTTTCGATCTTGAATTCACAGGAAAATTTGTGCGGGTCGGAGGAATGGCTGCTTCGGGAAGTATCGGGGTCAATCGACTGAGTGGCCGCGCGTGCTTAGCCGAGATGGCTACTGCTCACACTCGCAAGAGAAGGCTTCAGGTACCGTCACGAGGAGAACGCTGATTCAATTGTGCGCTCATCAGGTCCGCTTCGCGCCAAAAGCGGCCGGCTCCGCGAGGCCCCATTTTGACCCCAAGCCGACTCTTACGCCGTTAGCAGTGCAGGGTTGCAGACGACCAAGACGGTGTGGGGGCAACGCTCGATCTCTTTGAGGCGGCCCGATCCTACTACAAACTTTCAAAGCATTGATTTGGAGCATACCCTGAGAGAAATCGCTCGTGGTTCAAGTGTTTTAGGGGCATTCCCATGGCTTGGCTCTTCCTGCTCGTTGCTGGCCTGTGTGAAATCGCCTGGGCGATCGGGCTCAAATTCACGGAAGGCTTCGCACGCCTTTTACCGACAATCGGCACAGTCGTCGCTATGGCGGCCAGTATTGGGTTCCTCGGAATCGCGCTTAAGTCGCTGCCGGTCGGTACGGCCTATGCGGTATGGACGGGCATTGGCACTGTTGGCACCACGGCGCTCGGCATCTATCTATTTAACGAGCCCCTGACGTTGCTTAGGCTTACCTGTATCGGCTTTATTCTATTGGGCATGATCGGACTGAAAATCACCACTTAGGCGGAACGGTGCGACGAGACGTATTGGAAGTCGGCTCAAAAATAGCTCTTCAACGTGCCGCGCCGTCGGACGTCGAGCGTGGCGCAATGGAAGCCGCCACCAAATGCCGCATAGTGTAAGAACTCACAGAGAATCGGCTCGAATCCCCAATTCTCCAACGCACGCGTCATTGCAGTATGATGTGGATCTACGATGACGCGCTTCTCGTCGACCATCAGTACGTTCATGTTGAGCCATTTCCCGCATAGCGAAGTGATCCTGAGCATAGGATCGGTTATCGGGTCGGGCTCGGGGGCCACGAGGATGTCCCATCCTTTCAGGATGGCCGGAAGGTGGTCGACGACGTCTATGTATTCGGGATTGATCAGAATCTTGCCGGGCCCAAGCGGCAATATGGTGGTGTCGATGTGCATTGGATTGGGACAGCGGCTCTCAATCTCATGGATGCGATAACCGTCGCCAAGGTGGCGACGCAGCCATTCAATACCAGACGCATTGGTGACGTTGCTGCGGGTCACGAACAGGTCGCGCCCGCAGCGAAAGAAGTCGGCGGCGTCAAAGACCGGCTCGAATTCGGTGAGGATGTATGAGATCGGCTCGCCTTTCTTGGGGACGCGAAATTCTGGGTCGAACAGTTCGTCCGTCAGTTGAGGTCTTGGCGCGCTCGTCCACCGCGCGCCACGTTGGAAATAGTCCTTCAGAATCGGACGATAGGAATGCGTCTCGAAGTACCGACAGGGCCAAACCATTGGGGTTTCAATGATCTCGTCGCCGATCACGAGCATGCTGTCGCGCGGGCAGGAATTGCAGAAGCCGCGCGAGGACCATTCCGGCGTGCTGAAGCGCTTCCTGTGGTCGACGGCGTCCGGCCGCCTTACGATGATACCCAGCGACTGTAGCAGCGCAACCAAGCCATCAAGCTCACGCTGAGCCGGTTCGATCATGATCTTTGGGTAACGGAAGCCTGCGAACAGCGATTGGGCACGCGCCGCCATGCCCGGAATATTGCAGGTGACAACCGGATGATCGGACGGGATAACCGCACCCTCAAGCCTTCCGACTATCACTTCCTCCAGCGTGCCCCACTCGTTGTGTGAGCTCACCGGAGAAACTTGGCCCGATGGGACGGCATCCGAACCGCGAACGCGTGTGACCATGTCCATGCATGAGGCGATGGTCACGGTGCGATCTGTGGCGATGGAAATTCAGTGTAGTCCCGCTATCTTCGTTCTGGCCCGCCGTACTGTGGCGGCGATCTCAAAGCGAGGTTCACCATGATCTCCGACGCCATGACTTCGAAGTTCTGGATCTGGCGGCTTGGCGCGCCGCTCATCGCTCTTGCCTTGGCCGTCGTGCTGTCAGTTTCGACAGTGCACACCGCCGAGGATGTCCACAAGGTCGGCGTGGTGTCCTTTGGCCTTTTCGGCGATCAAAGCGTGTTCCGAAGCGAGGCGACCGGTGCAGCCCAGGTCGTCGCGGATCGTTTCGAAACTGGCCCGATCGAGGTGCAGTACAATTCGAAAAAAGGTGGCAGCGCTACGACCGAAGCGCTGGCCAAGTCGTTGCAGGTTGCAGCCGGCCGCCTGGACGCCGAGAAAGACGTGTTGTTCTTGATTCTCACCTCGCATGGCTCGCCAGACGGCCTTGCAATCAAGGCGGGGCGGCTTACGCAAATACTCACACCGTCCCGTCTCGCAGAGATGCTTGGAGCGACCGGCGTGCGCCACAAGGTGGTGATTATCTCGGCCTGTTACTCTGGAGTCTTCATCCCTCGTCTCGCGAATCCCGACGTCTTGGTCATCACGGCTGCCGACGCCGATCATCCGTCGTTCGGTTGCGAGGACAAGGCGAAGTGGACTTATTTCGGTGACGCCTTCTTCAACGTCGCACTCCGGCGAGCCGAAAGCCTGACGGGTGCATTTGCCGGTGCGCGCGCGCTCGTCAGGAAGCGAGAGCTGCATAAGCATTTCGAGCCGTCGAATCCCCTGATGGCAGGTGGCGCAAACGTGCAGCCATTGCTGGTTGTGCGCCCTTGAACGATCGGCCACGCTCGTCGCCACCACCCCGGCTCGAAGGTGGTGACACCGAATACACGGTCCACCCGCGACGGCGGGATCTCGCCGGTGCGCACGGTCTCGAATACTGGCCTAAGCCCCAAGGTGGCATCTTTCAACCGTGAGCCAGGAGAAAGCCAAGTCGCGCCGCGGCTCTGCGGTTGCTGACTGAGCGGCATCGACCAAATCCACAGGTCGCTCTGTCTCAAGAACCGCCGCCCTGCGATGTCGACTTGCGGCCGCATCGCCGACAATAGCGTTCCAACGAACGTCGTTTTGCGCCAAGAACGGATGTACCGGGGCGACCTGACCCGACTTGTTGCCCGTCCGCTTTGCGCCAAGAGCTGCCGCTCCAAATTGCGTTGCCGCAAGGCTCCGGGCCCCCAGTCCCGAGCGCGCGTTCGAGAACTGAACGTTGATCGGCCTTCAATCCTCTGAACGCGTAAAGGGTACAAAGCGCACAAGGCCGACGGCGCGCGTGGTCGTCTGGCCAGGGCCAGTTTTTTCGACCACGGTGAGGGTCTGAGTGGTGTAGGCCGGGCCCACTGGCATCACCAGTCGGCCCCCCACCTTGAGCTGGTCAATCAGCGGCGGCGGCACTTGTCCGAGCGCGGCGGTCACGACGATTGCGTCAAACGGACCGCATTCCGGCCAGCCGGCATAGCCGTCGCCAAGCCGGATGCTCACATTGTCATGCGAGAGATCCTTGAGTGTCTTGGCGGCTGCCTCGGCCAATTGCGGGATGATCTCGATGGTGCAGACCTTCCGCGCCAGATGCGCAAGAATCGCGGCCTGATAGCCCGAACCCGTACCGACTTCGAGCACAACATCATCGGGCGCGACGTCAGCGAGCTCGGTCATCAAGGCCACGATGTACGGCTGCGATATCGTCTGGCCGAGGCCTATCGGAAGCGGCCCGTCTGCGTATGCGATCGAGCAGGATCGCTGAGGGACGAACAGAAGCCGCTGCGTTTGCCCCACGGCCTTAAGGACTCTCTCCGACAGCCCCTGCTGTCCCGAGACACTGACGTAGGACCGGGCGTAAGCGCGGATGGTCTCGACCATGGCGGCGCGTTCGCGGACGCATTGGGTGTCTTCCGGTGCATCTTGCGCGATCGCTCCCCGCGCCACAGCAAGCATATAAATCAGGAGCAGCAGCAAGGTCTTCATGAGCCGTGCGGTCTCCTCAAGAGGTCCGCGAGTCGCGTCGACCGCTTGGCGCGACGCGTGGATTCAATCGATCAAAGAACAGCCCGCCTGGTCCTTTTTTTCTGAACCACGATGGCGCGCTCGCGCATCCGTCCACGGATACAAACATCCTCCAAATTCGGACCAGGCGAACTCATGCCGGTCAGACCGGATCCCCCGGCTGACCTTTGATGCATAAGCCAACACGGCGTGCTAGCGCAGGGGCACTACCGTGACCCCAGGCGGCGGCGCGTCGTCGTCGGGCACAAAGAAGTCCCGCGCCAGCGGGACAGAAGGATCCACGCGATAGCGCTCGAAGTCACGTACTCCGCTGGAATAGAGCAGCTTGTCATCGATACAGAACTGCCCGGTGAACTCGCGCGACGGCTTCGTGAGGATGACATAAGCCGCATCTCCCATGATCTCGGGCGTTCGGCTCGCGCGCATCATGGCTTCGTCCCCCAGGAGATTGGCAACCGCGGCGGTAGCGATCGCAGTGCGCGGCCATAGCGCGTTGACCGCGACGCCCGCGCTCTTCAGCTCGGCCGATAATCCCAGCACGCACATGCTCATGCCGAACTTCGCCATGGTATAGGCGGTGGAGTGCTCGAACCATTTCGCCTTCATGTCGAGCGGCGGCGACAACATCAGGATGTGCGGATTTTCCGCCTTCTTCAGATGCGGGATACAGTATTTCGACACCATGAAAGTGCCGCGGGTATTGATGCCCATCATCAGGTCAAACCGCTTAATGTCGGTTGCTTGGGAGTCGGTCAGGCTGATGGCGCTGGCGTTGTTGACACAGATATCGATGCCACCGAATTCGGCGACAGTCTTGTCAACAGCGGCGATCACCTGGGCCTCGTCGCGAATATCGCAGATGACGGGCAGCGCCTTGCCGCCGGCCGCGCGCACCTCGTCAGCCGCGATGAAGATGGTACCCTTGAGCTTCGGATGCGGCTCCGCGGTCTTCGCGGCGATCGCGACATTGGCGCCGTCGCGCGCTGCACGCAGCGCGATCGCAAGCCCAATGCCGCGGCTCGCACCCGAGATAAACAGCGTCTTGCCATTGAGCGATGACATCAGAGGTCTCCACGCCGCTGCCGTCGCGGCAAGTATACTCCAGTATGGCGAGTGTCGACAGACATCCCTATCAGCGCACCTCACCCGAGGCTTCTGGCCCTTCTGAGACTTGTGGGTGGGACGAACGTCCGCTTTGCGCGCCAATAGCTGCCCTCCCCGCCTCGACGTCGGTAGTCGAGCCAATACGTTTCCGAACAGGACCGATCTGTCGCCTTGGCCCCAAAGACACTGGAATCGATTACGGCCGAACACAGCCGACGAGGAATCCCTTCTACCAGTTCGCACAAATCCACCGCGACGCGAACCCGCGAGCACCTGCGTCCCGCGAAAGTTCAGGCCTTGTGGTAGACGGTTTGCAGGCCATAGACCGGCGTCGGGATGCCCTCGTAGCGTGCCTTCAACTGCAGGGAAAGGAATTGCGAGTAATGGCGCGACTGATGCAGATTGCCGCCGTGGAACCACAGGCCTTCCTGCTGCGTCGGCTTCCACATGTTGCGCTGTTCGCCTTCCCATGGGCCGGGGTCCTTGGTCGTGTTCGAGCCGAGCCCCCAGACCTTGCCGACCTTGTCGGCCGCGTCCCGGCTGATGAGGTCGGCCACAAAGCCGTTCATCGAGCTGTAGCCGGTCGCATGGACGATTACATCGGCGGGCAGTTCCTTGCCATCGTCGACCCTGACGCCGTTAGGCGTGATTTCCTCGACCTGACCTGCGGCCAGCTTGACCTTGCCGTCGATGATGAGGTGCGAGGCGCCGACATCGATGTAATAGCCGGAGCCGCGCCGCAGATATTTCATGAACAGCCCGGAATCATCGTCGCCGAAATCGAGCCGGAAACCGGCTTTCGTTAGTTCCGCATAAAACTCGGCGTCGTCCTCGCGGATCTTGTCATAGACCGGCTTCTGGAACCCAGCCAGGATCTTGTAGGGCAGCGAGGCAAAAGTCAGATCAGCCTTCGCCGTGGTCATGCCGCCGCGGACGGCGCGCTCGGAATAGAGATCCGCTATCGATTCCATCAGCGAATCCGAGCGCACGACATGGGTGGTCGAGCGCTGCACCATGGTCACGTCGACGCCGGCCTCGTACAGGGCGGCGCAGATGTCATGCGCGGAATTGTTCGAGCCGATGACAACCACCTTTTTCCCTTTGTAGCGGTCGGCACCTGGATGACGCGAGGAATGGTGTTGCTCGCCCTTGAAAGTGTCAATGCCCCTGAATTGCGGCATGTTCGGCTTGGCCGACATACCGGTCGCAAACACCAGCTGCTTCGGCTTCAGCGTGATCTCCTTGCCATTGCGCTCGACGGTGACGATCCATTCTTTGCGGGCGTCGTCCCAGTCGGCGTGCTTGGCCGTGGTGCCAGTCCAGTAGTTCAGCTCCATGACCTTGGTGTACATCTCCAGCCAGTCGCCGATCTTGTCCTTGGGCGAAAATACTGGCCAGTTCTTCGGGAAATCGATGTACGGCAAATGATCGTACCAGACCGGGTCGTGCAGACAGAGCGACTTATAGCGGCTGCGCCAGGAATCGCCGGCACGGTCGTTCTTTTCGACGATGATGGTGGGTACGCCAAGCTGGCGCAACCGCGCTCCGAGCGCGATGCCGCCTTGGCCGCCGCCTATGATGAGCACATAGGGCTGGGTCTTGATGCCGAGCTGCTCGGTTTCCTCGTCGCGCAACTCCTTCCACGTTTTGGCACCGGGATTGACACCGTGCCGGGCGCCAAGCGGCCGGGTGAAGCCCGCCTTTTCCTCGTGACCTTTCAGCTCGACCATCGTCGTCAGAAGCGTCCAGATCTGGCCGTTCTGGAGGCGGACCAAGCCGTAGCCGCGCGCGACTTCGGTCTCGAACGAGATCCAGCACTCGGCTACGCCGCCGGCTTCAGTCGCGCTTTCCCCATCGGCGATTTTCCAATTGCGCGACTTTGTGTGCGCAAGGCAAGAGCTGAGCATCTCCCGGACCTGATCGCGGCCTTCGAGGGTCTTTATGTTCCAGGTGAAAGCAACGAGGTCGCGCCAGTAGCATTCCGAAGCGAACATCGCTACGGCGGCGTCGAGATCACCTGCCGCAAGAGCCGCTTCGAATTTGTCAAGAAAGACCTGGACGCGCGCGTTGAGCGTGGTGTCGAGCATGACTTCCTCCCGGCGGGTCGGTTTCAATCCTTCTGCAATTACCGAAACTACCTTATCCCAACTATCGAACGAATCCATACTTGCGACGACCGATTTCCCGGGCAACCCCATTGTCGCGCGGTGCCCTATTTGGGCCGCGACGGATCAGACATTCGAATGGCGAAATCAAAATCAGTTTGATTGTTCAACTATTTCAATCCGCATTTGGAAAAAGCGGCGTGGGGCGACCCGCCCTTTTCTCGCCGCCATCATCATTCAGGAACGTGCAGGGGGCGGGCTCCTCCAGGGGGCAGTTCCTGAAGGTTCTGCGTGATCATCCGACCTTTGCTGCAACACGAAGTGATTGCGTCTCGCCGTGCACTCCTTGGCGGGCTTGCGTCCTCAGCCTGCGTTGTCGCGCTGGGCGGATGCGCCAGCTTGGGTGCTACCGGCGCACGCTACGACGCTTCGTCGCTCTCGGTGGACCCTACATTGCTCGTCGCAACCACGCGCAAGCCAGTGAACGGCGGCCGGGCGAAGCCGTGGTTCGGGCCGGAGCGGGCTTCTACGATGACCGTCGCACGAGCGAAGCTCGTGCCGCCCGGTGACAGCCGTTTTTCTCTGGCTGCGGCCGGACTTGGCGATTGGCGTCTTGATGGGGTCGAGCCGATGTCGGGCGAGGTCAGCAGTCTTGTCGCGCAGGCCGACGGCGGACCAGACGTCCTGATCTACGTGCACGGCTTCAAACAGACGTTCGAGACAGCGGCGCTCGATGCCGCGCACCTAGCCGATGGCATCAGGTTCCGCGGCCAGACGATGGTATTCTCCTGGCCGTCCAAGGCTGGGTTGTTCGACTACGCCTATGACCGCGAGAGCGCGATGTGGTCCCGCGACGGCTTCGAACGCGTGCTCCAGTCCGTCGTCACGACCCCGAGCGCCGGCCGCGTTCACATCGTCGCGCACAGCATGGGAACCATGCTGACGCTGGAAAGCCTGCGTCAGCTCCACGCGCGATCCGGTGACACCGTCGCGGACCGGATCGGGGCCGTGGTGTTCGCCGCCCCCGACATCGACATGGACGTGTTCACCTCGGCGATCAACCGCATCGGTCCGCTTGCCGCCAAGATCACCGTCATCACGGCGACGAACGACCGCGCGCTGGCGCTGTCGGGGCAAATCGCCGGCGGGATGACGCGGGTCGGCGCCGCCGAGAAGGCCGCCATCGAGCAGCTTGGCGTGCGCGTGATCGATGCGTCGTCCCAGGCAGGTTGGGGGATCATCAACCACGATCTGTTCCTGTCGAATGCCGAGGTGCGGCAGGTGATACGCCGCTCGATTGATTCCGCTGCGGCGTGAACTGAAGCTTGGCGGAAGCGGGCGCCCGATATCCAGCCTGCCAAGATCCATCCCCTGGAACTTTATTCGGCGCGGCGTGTTCTGGTATTCAGGCGCGGTCTGTTAGTCACGCAGCCTGGCGCCGGGAAATTCTGCGGCGAGCGACGCTTCCGTCGAGGGAAGGGTTCCCGTGATGGAGCTCACGACCAAGGTAGGCAATCGACTGTTAGCGCAGTTGCCGGCAGCGGATTTTGATTTGCTCGCGCCTCACCTCCGGAAAATACCGCTTGAACGCGACGCAGTGCTGGTTCGATCGGGAGACCAGATTGAACATATCTATTTCCCCCTCAGCGGGACGATCGCGTTCATCATGGAGATGCCGAACGGACAAACGGTCGCAACCGCGGTCATCGGGAATGACGGAGCCGTCGGCGTCCTCTCCGCGCTGGGACCCTCCCGCTCTCCGATGACGTCGGTCGTGCGCGTGGCCGGAACCGCGTTGCAAATTTCTCCAAGACGATTTCAGGCGGCCCTCAGCCACAGTGGCGCTGTCAGGCACGCGGTCCAGATCTACACCAGGGCGCTATTGGCGCAATTCCAGCACGTGGCCGCCTGCAATGCGCTGCACTCGGTCGAGGCCCGCTTGGCCCGGTGGTTGCTCCACATCCACGACCGGGTTGACGGTGACGTCCTGCCGCTGACGCAAGAGGCGCTTGCGGAATTGCTGGGAGTCCGTCGAACGACCGTGACGCATGTCGTGCGCGAGCTCCGGACGTCGCGTGCGATCCGATCGAACCGGAGGGGCTTGATCGAGATCGACAGACCGCGGCTCGAAGCAGCGGCATGCGAGTGCTACGAGGTCATGCGCCGTAGAATCGATCGTATTGTTTCGCCTGAAGGAATGAAGCCTGGCATTCACGGCCCGCCGGTGCACCACATTCCAGACGTTCGAGATCCCCTTTTGGCCAAGGTGGAAGAGGCGCAGCAGGACACGCGAACCCGCGGGGCGACTAGAGCGCCTTCCGATTAGGTTGACCATGAAATCGCTGGCACCGTGGCCGGAAAGCGCTCTAGATTCTAGGTTTGTCGCATTTCCTTTCGGAAAACCGGCATCCACTTTTCCGGGAAATGCTCTGGGGCGGAGAATTTGAAATTCCGATCATTTCGCAGCGAGTCCTCTTAGGACTTTCAAATTCAAGCACCGCGCTGGCTCGGCTCGTGAACCCAGGCTTGCCTGGCGAACCATTCGTGATCGGCTTGGCAGATCGAGCAGTAGGTGCGCGCGAAGAACACCGCACTGCACCGAAAGCCCTGCCGATCGGCTTTGATGCCCGTCGGGATCTCGCGTCCCGTTTGCGGGCATTTGATCATGACGACGCCCATCCTGATTCTCCCTGTTTTGCTTTTGTGTCGCGGCAACGTTTG
>WNGL01006889.1_pt1 | contig 13364 bp, 19 predicted proteins | sample 5400591 | NCBI WGS metagenome assembly WNGL01 (sample SAMN13153377, study PRJNA577476) | soil metagenome | isolation source: 80 cm soil or saprolite under Garry oak tree replicate 1 | place: USA:California | collected 2016-06-15
TGCTCCATCACTGGCAGGCTTTCGAGGCCGGTGATGTCGAGACGATCATGTCTGACTATGCTACCGATGCGGTGCTCATTACGCCAGACGGCCCACTGAAAGGCCATGCGCAGATACGGTCCATGTTCGAGAAGATTTTTGCGAATATGTTCCCACCCAACTCGATCTCGCTTAACCTTGCGAAGCAAATCGTTGAAGGCGAAATGGCGTACATCCTCTGGTCGGGAAGTTCGGCCCTTTACAATGCCACGTTCGCCACTGATACCTTCGTGATGCGCGATGGAAAGATCGTCGCCCAAACATTTGCGGCCCAGCTGGAAAAGAAATAAGCGACCTGCCCAATGCAGAACGGCATTATGGCGGCAGTATAAGCCTGGCTACCACGCCTCCTGCTGGCGCAACCCGCCGAACTCGCAACTAGTAGGTGTGACAATCGGGGTTCGCTGTTCATTGGTGTGCAGTGGATCCGACGATTCTGGACGTGTCGTCGGCAAACCGTAAGTGATCCAAATGGCACGAGCGGATGAGTAACGACAAGTCGGCATAGCGCACTTTTCAGTTCGAAAAAAGTTACCCGCAGTTTTACCCGCACTTAGCGTAAATTGTTGAAACTATCAGCGACTTACAGAGCCGGGAGGCACCTCTAAGTTGTTAAAAACATTCTTCACTTTTACTCTGAACGGGTCGCGATCAGGAAGGAAGCTTGGCTCCTAACCTTTAGAATTCATGGGACTTGGGTGCAACTCCAAGTGTCCAGTTGACCGCTGATTTACCAGCAGTTGGGGACACGATCCTGTCCTTCTTATTTATTATTACGGCAATTTTGATCGTTCCCGATTCGACTGCTGCACCGGGAACCCTCCAACAGATTAGAAAACAGCGTCCGCTGCCGTAAAGTCCGCGATCCTGTCCGTCATTTCCCATAAGCGCGTTTGTCGGTACCAATGTGAAAATTGATAGGAAAAGATCGTAAGCCTTCCCCTCCGGGAACGGGCTCCGAAACTGTAGCCGCTGCCACGCGTAGCGCAGGATTCCGGCCCGTTGGCCAACCGCGCAGGGCGCGGGTAGCTCATTTCGCAATCAGCATGCCAACTCGCGGGAATTCGATCCTGAGAACCCCGGCGTTTACAACTCGCCGATGAGCTATCTGAAGTTCTAACATGCAAACTTCGCAGTCCGACTTGTCTAAGTTCAAAGATCACGGTGGCAAGCTAATCCTCGTGCACGGCAACGACGACTCACTGGTACCCGTTGGCTGGAGCAAGAACTACTACAATAGGGTCGTTCAAAAGATGGGCGCTGCGACGGTGGATGGCTTCATGCGTTTCTACACCGTGCCCGGCTACCAGACGGAATCGTTACGTTTCCGTGACACGTGACGACGTTCGGAGGAGTATCTTTCTAATAAACCACTCTGTGAGAGCGGATCACCCGCCTTAAAAAAGCAAAGCGCGGCGACGGAGTTCGGCGGAGTTGAGTGGTTAGAGCTGTTAGGGACATGTACCAGGTGCTCGCCACGGCGGTTTTGTTGGCGGCTACGGTTTTCCCGTTGCGCCTTGAAGGGCAGATGCGCGCCACACAACGCCCAAGCACTCCGGCGCGAATTAGCGCTGGCTCGCCTTTTCGTTCAGCACTGCCTCATTCTAATGGATTCGGTGTGACGAGCCCAGGCGGGCTTGTTCGCAGACCGGGGTCTGTTGGACCGGTCGGGTTCCGCCGCCACCAGCGCTTCCACATCTTCTTCGGGAACGCTTGTTTCAGTGATCCGTTCTTCTGCCGGCAGTCCTTCTTTCGCAATCGCCTCTTCTTCGCGCAACCAGTGTTCTTTCCTTACCCTATCTATACGCCTCTCCCTTACTACCAGGTTGCTGAACAGACACCGGCAACCACGTCGGAGCAAGAAACTGATCTGGCCAGAGAGGTCGACCAGCTAAGGGACGAAATCGAGCGGTTGCGAGATGAAGAGCGGTCACGCGAAGAGGCAAGGCAGCCAACGTCAGAGCCTCGGCCCTCAGCCGAAGAGAAAACGATCACCACAATTCTCGTTTTTCGTGATGGTCGTCGGAGCGAAATCCAGAATTATGCGATTGTCGGCCAGACACTGTGGATGCTCACGGAACAGCGGGCACGGAAGGTGTCGATATCTGATCTCGATGTGGAAGCTACAAGGAAGTTAAATGCAGATCGTGGTGTTGAGTTTCGGACTCCATAATCCGCTGACTCAGAGGTTGAGAGTCACGTGGAATCAAGCGTTTTGAAAAACGCTTTTCGCAAAAAGCGCCAGAATCCGGCTGTCGCAAGATTATCTTTCGGGTGTCTGCTCACGATCGCGCTGGCCCTCGGTGGCTTATCCTGTGGGACGTGTAATCCGCGCCCCTTTATAAGCTCGATCGCGCCCAACAGCACAGTCGCGGGCGGCAATCAGTTCCTGCTGACCGTTAATGGCGGCAATTTTCGTCGCGACTCTTTGGTGAGTTGGAATGGCTCGTTCCGCGTAACCAGCTTCCTCAGCAATCACCAGTTAGCGGCGGCAATTACGGCTACCGACATTGCGACGCCTGGGTCGATTCTTGTGCTCGTGTTCAACCCGCCGAGCGGGAATACGACATCTGTTTCAGGGGCGATAGGAAACACATTCATAATGGGATGTACCGGCAAGGACTCGAATGTGGTCGCGTTCACGATTAGCCCGTGATCACGTCCCATTTGTTAGGAGAATGCGTTGATTCGAAATGTATCCGGGCACAAGCGCTGAAACCTGGGCGATTTAGTCAGGCGTGAGTCGGGGTTGCGTGAGATCTGGATTTGTTACACCATTCTTCTTACGAGGAGGCCCGAGATGCGCTTCGATAATTTCTCATTTGGGTCCCTCCGCATCGACGACAGCACCTACGAGCGCGATGTGGTCATCGACCGCGGGGAGATCCGCGACCGCAAGAAAAAGCCGTCCAAGAAATTCTGCGATGACTTTGGACATACCCCACTGTCCATCGCGGAGGACATACCCTGGAAATGCCGCAACTCGTCATCGGTACTGGTGCATTCGGCAGATTGCCGGTGATGGAAGATGTGAAACGCGAGGCGAAGCGTCACAAAGTTAAGTTGCTTATTCTTCCGACAATCAAAGCGATCGAGGTCCTGAGACAAGAGCTCAAAGAGACGAACGCGATCCTCCACGTGACGTGTTGAGTGCAGCAGCGAGCAGCTGACGCGAGCGACACTATACTGCAGCTCAGATTCTGTACAGGAGTGTTATGCGATTTGCCCACTCCAATAGCTGTGCTGCCATGATGGCAACGCGGGTAATCAACGCCTTTTCTGTTCTAATTTTGCTCACTCCATGGCTGTGCGGCCAGAACCCAGACGAATTACTGGTAATTCGACTACCTGCAAGGTATGGGCGCATCAACGAGCCCGGGGCGGCACCCATACCGCCTCTGACAGTGCGAGGTGAGATCACTGCTTCAGGCAGGGGTCCAAGGTCCGGGAGCACGGCGGCTGGCCGTAGCCCAGTGGAGTGCTTTGACCGTGGTCCCAGTCAGCCAGCAGGCGAAGGTAAACTTGGTCGTCATTGCACCGGCAAAGAGGACAAAGAAGGACACGACTTGCTCCCGAGCCAAAATTTCCGGCAGTTGTCTCTTTGGGGAGCCCGCCTTAATGATCTCCGTCATCAAGCGCGCGAACCGGGCCCGTGCTAAAAAACCGATCGGCCGCTTGCGAGGCTTGATGCTTGAGTTTTGATTTCGCGGTTTCGCAATCCACCTGACGGGCATGACTAGTGTCTGCGGCTCTAGGCGTGGGACAGTACTTCGAAACGCTGAAATCCGATAGCCATGCCGAACCGTCCTTCCTTCAATTCTTTTTCCACTCGAAGAACTTTCCCGAAGCACCACATCCACTTACCTTCTGCCTCCGGCTCCGCCGCCGGCACGACAAGAATCAAGCCAATCTCAGAACCCTCTCGGATGAGCTGATCGGCATAGAGGAGAACTCCAGCCGATGAGAGATTCTCAGTGATAGCCGGGACCTCGTGACCGCCATTTCCAATCACCAGGGACACAGCTTGTTGGAGGGCGATGCGCGGAGCCCGGCGGCGGTCAGGGTCGGACATCTCTGATGAAGCCCTCGGGAAAGGAAAGCGGCTTGGCAGGCGTTCTGTCGGTCGCAAGCCACAGACAAGTGTTTCAATCCTACTCCTTGAAGCGTGCAGTGCGACAAAGCTGAGCAGCACCGGCTAGCTTTCGGGCGGACTCATTCGCCTGGTTGCCGATGAGCCAGCTTGTTGCCTTCATCCGGCAACGATCATATTTCTTGCCTCTTTGATCCCTGCCAAAAATTGGGGCTCATAATTTTGGGGACTCTGCGTCGGCGCGCGACTCTTACACCATGGAGTCGACGCGACTTTGATCTTCACATTCCAGATAATGCTGGATCGAACACATAGTGCTGAACTGGCCTTACATCAACAATGTTCCTCAACGGGGCTGGCTCTTGTGTCATGCGGTGCATTTCTTCCGGTCTGTCCGTGATCCGGTCGCAATCGTCGACGAACCTTCCTGCGCGCTACGTATTGAAGCGTCTCATTTCATCAATTCCTGAATGACCGGCGCGGCGAGATTAGATCGGGGCGTTCGCGGGTGGCAATGGCAACCCCTTCGTCCGCAGAGTCCACCGCGGCGATTCCGAAAAAAGCAAGGCGTGACAAACGCTCGTTAGTGTTCCTTAGGTGACAAGCACAGGGTTGACCTGTCAAGTATCTTATCTGGCTGCCGCCGCGGAAGAGAACGACGTATCCCGCGCCCTGGCACAGAAGAGGCGGAGGAGTGCGGGATACCTGGCGGGATGCGATTGTGCGCTGTCGCTTATGGAGCAATGCGATCCGCGATTGCGTCCGATAGCCGGAAGCGTCGCGAAGTTGTTGGCCGTTCGCAATGATCCATGCCGCAACTCGATCTTTGGTCACGCGGGCACCTTTGAGGTTTTGCCCAGCGGCCAAAGACGAAAGACTAAACAACGCCTCTGACAAGTTGTCGTTGTTTCATCATTGACAACCAGGCAGTTTGAAGCTTGCGATCCGAGTTTGCCAGCCAGCAGCGCTGGACGCTTGTCCTGCGGCGGTGTAGTACTCGTTGACATACCAGAACGTGCAGTCGTCGACCGGGTCAACGTTCATCGAGGTGTAGTCGCCCCAGCGAGAGTTCAACGTGGTCTGCACACCTGATCCATTGATGACGACACCTTCGCCTAGCGACATCTCACCTGTGGGATCGCCCGCTAGCCGGCCTGTGTAGCGGATACCTGGATAGACGGTTGTACCGTTGACTACGCTGTAGCCCAGGGCCATATCCCCGTTTTTGTCCTCGGCGATGCTCCCCATCCAGCGGTGAACACCGTCGCCGGGAGCGAAGGTACCCTGCTGAAAGAGTGAATAGGCGCCCGCCGTTCGTCGGATCTCGTACCAGCGAACACCCGCAACACCTGGAAGCGCTTCGACCGACTGATTGGTGACGAGCGCCTCGTATCCCTTGAAGTTGCGATACGCAAGACGCCATGTCGGCCGTTGCCGGTAGGAAAGAATGTCGAGGTACTGTCGTGGGTCAATAATGCCAGGTTGTGGCAAACAGTCGCGCGACCCCGGCGCGCAGGGGAAGATGGAATCGAACGCAGCGGTCGAGAGCTGCGTATTCAGCGAGAGCGTGGCAATCGGGGTTGACCGCCACTTGACCACGAGATCCCAGATATTGAGGGCGTCGAAGGTTGCTCCGTAACCCGCGCCATCATCTTGGGTCCCGACTAGTGGTATCGCCGCGTCCGTCATCGGTTTTTGCTTGCCGTCAATATCGGCCGGCAGCAGACCGTCGCCAACCAGCGGCAACAACGATGGATCGTTACCGTCGATGAAAAATCTGACGCTACGCGCCGGTTGGCCGTTGATCATTTTGTTCTTCTCGAGGGCGTAAACACCGATGCCGTACTCGATTGTTGGCCCGAACTCGCGAGTGGTGATGACATAGGAATCCGTCCACACGCCATATTTCGGGTAATCAGGAAAGTTGACACCTGTCGTGAACGCGTACCGGTAGTAGCTGCCCGTCGGATCGCCGGTTGTGGAGACCGCGACGCAGTTGTAGTAGGTGGGGCCGCGCGTCGTAAATTGCGACAGGAGCCAGCGGTCCATAAATTGGTCGTACAGTACGACTGGGTCGCCGGATGGATCGGTGCAGTCCGGGACTGCGAAGCCGGCCCACAGCATCCCCGTATCGACCGGTCCGAGCAGCAGCGTGCCGGTCTTGGAATAGACCCCAAAGACCAGATTGATCATCTCCACATAGTGGTTCGGACCAACGGCCCCGTTGGGGTCTCCAGGATTGACGCGGAAACCGAAGGTATTGAAGTTGTCCTGATTGCTCAAGCCCTCGAAGTTAGCCAAGGTATTCGGAATGGATCGCGCTGTGGTGGGCTGCGACAGCTGGACGGCGCTATCCCCGGAAAAACCACGGTCCACGGCGACAGGCCCGCGCTCAGGCCGGATTTCGTAAAGCGAGCGCGAAGGCGCCAAAGTTCTTCCTGTTCGCGGAAGGTTCCGGAGCGCCGGTGAGACGTCGAACGCGACCGCATTGGAAAACTTGGGTGATGCTGCGCGGTTAGCCTGCGTGGTGGCAGAAAACAATGTGGTTGGGCCGAATAACATCACGAACGCCATAGCGAAAGACAATTTGTTGGTTCGCATTTTTTCTCTCCAAATGATGTCGGTTTGCCGTTGTTGGCACACTGTGGTTTCAAGCACGCCACCGGATTGGAATGCCGATCGAATGACTGCACGCTCGACGCTTTGTTAGTCGTAAATCCAGGTGATGCACTTGGAACGAGCTGTCCGTTCGCTGGCCCGCCGACTGTACGCGAAGTCGCGATTGCAGCTCATTGATGGCGCAACTGCCTGAGGGCTCACCGAGCCATCTCTAGACACCTAATTGCACTTCGCGGTAAACTTTCCATCCGCTTGCTATGGCAGTGATCGCGCGAAATAAATACTGCGTTCCAGAGTTGTGCCAACCGAGAGCTCACGCCGCGTCCAAATGACACCCAGTGATCCGCTCGGCAAGAAGTAGCTGCCCATGTAATCTCCCGGAGGCTCTGAGCCAGCCGGGGCCACGGGGTTATTTTCATCCAGCGAAACGAGCTGCGGCTTCTGCCACGGATTGAGAATCGCTCCATATACATGCCACGGAGTGGTGTTCGAGTCGGGCGTGTAGTACACCCCGATTCCGAGCTTGCTCCCGTTTGGTGAAATCGCGAGCCAGGCGTAGCGATAACGCCCTGCACGCGGAGTAACATCTTTGCCCTTCCAGGTGTGTCCCTGATCGACTGACTGATAGAGCATGATTCGATTGCTGTCGGGGTCGCAGGTGGTACCAGTGACATCCGTCATGCATTCCAGATGGTGCGCATCCACGTAGATCGCCCATATTGTCCCGTCCGGGGCGACCATTACGCTTGGCCAACTGAACGTGCTGTCGAGCGCCTGATAAGTGCCGACCACAAATCGCTGAAAGCTCTGTGCGTCATCCGGGGAGACGTACGCGTACAGCGTGCCCTTAGGATTGGTAGCTGAGAACACGTCATCTGACCCGCCGTCGTTGCCGCAGACTGCGTACAGCAGATGCACGCCGGCGCGATGATCGCTGGCGGGACGGCACCAGCCTGAATCCGGTAATGTACAGCCCAGAGAGTTAAATGTATTGCCTCCGTCGAGCGACGGGTAAACCGTGTAACGCCCAGGGCCGCATCCGACTCCCTGATTTCCCAGTGGATAGGTGACTTTGTCTCCCTCATTGCCGAAGTAAAAGACGTGCCCATTGCCGTGCGCAGTGACCCACGGCCGGTCGTCAACAAACTGCGCCGCAGGAATGAGTGGGCGCGTCGTTTCAAGTGTCACGCTCGCCAGCCCGTTTATTTTCCAGCGCGCGAAGGTGTCGTCTACCACATTCGTGTCAACAAAGTAGAGGTGGTCCGCATCGTCCAGCGCCATGTCGCCTTCGTCGCCGAACTGGTGCTGCTCAATGCTGAGCGGCGTCAGGCCCTGGATGTCTTGCCAGCTCTGGCCTGCATCGCTGGAAATCCAGTCCCAAGACATGCTGCGTGTATAAGTGGGTGAATTGAGATCTGGAGCAAGAACGAGCTGCCAGTTTTCCTTGTGCGCTGTACCAAAAAGGTTTCCAAATCGATCGGCAACGAAACTCGGCTCATAGCCGAATCCGCCAGTAGGTGTGACTTTGACGGGAGGTCGGAACGCAGTGCCGCCCTGGCCGACACAAATGCGTGTCGCAGTCAATATAGCTAGTGAGATCATGAAAATTCTCACGCTGAAGCGAACGCGGCGGGATTCCATCGAAAACCTCCTCGCAGGACGGAGATTGCGAGAACTGAACGCAAGGAGATGCTCGTTATTTCAAGAAAGTTGCTCGTTTCAGTGGCAGCATCGTCCCCTCGCTCCGCCAGCCTAATATTTCTAAGAAGGCCTGCTCTATCGGTAGCATTCTGAAAGTGAAGGCTGAGCCCACAATCAGCATTGACTTCCTTACTTCGCGAGACGCGCGAGAACGGGCCCAAGGATGGCCAGGAACAGCACGTAGGCGGCCGCGAGTGGTCCCAGTTGGGGCTCGATACCTGCCCCCAAACCCGCGATAACAATCGAAAAGTCACCCCGCGCTACAAGCGCCATGCCCGCTCGTATGCGACCCCCGCCGATCCACTCCGCCTCGTCTTGCCGCCCGATAGCCAGTCACCACCTTTGTAAAAGCAGAAGTCAGGCCGAGAGCAACAGCTAGGAGCATCACACTGGGCAAGGTTCTGGGGTCAACTTGTAGTCCGAAAAAGAAGAAAAACGTCGCAGCAAACAGATCACGAAGTGGCGCGATCAGCCGTCGTGATTTCTCGGCGATAGGCCCGGACAGGGCAATGCCAACAAGGAACGCTCCGATGGCTGCCGATACCTGTAGGCGGTGCGCCCCCACGAGAAGTACCGTGCCAAACGTCGTGAGCAGAATGATCTCATCCGACTCGTGCAGAAAGAACTTGCTGATTTGTCCTCCGAAGCGTAGTGCGACCAGGAGAATCACGACAACCGTGAGGATGGCGATGAAGACCGAAAAGATGACCTTCTGCACACTTCCTCCGACCAGAAGCACCGCCATGAGCGGGAGATAAACTGCCATGGCCAGGTCTTCCAGGACGAGCACCGAAATAATCGACGGTGTTTCCGGGTTGTTCAGCCTCTTTAGCTCGGCAAGTACCTTCGCGATGATGCCGGACGACGAAATATAGGTTACGCCGCCCAAGAGGACTGCCGGTAAGGGACTCCACCGCAGCAAAAGCCCTGTTATCAGACCGGGTGGAAAGTTAAGGGCAAAATCGGCCACCCCGGAAGAAAACCCAGTCCGGAGATTCTCCTTCAGATCTTCTCCGGTGTATTCAAGCCCAAGCATGAACAGGAGGAGCAGCACACCACTCTCTGCCCCGATATGGGTGAAGTCCTCGCTGACGTTCAGGGGAACGAGACCGCCATTGCCAAGCGCAAGGCCAGCCAATAACCAGAGGGGGATCGCTGAAAATCCGAGTCGATTTGCAAACCGCGCAAGGAGTGCAAGGCCGACGATTACGACACCTAATTCAATAAAGACTTGGGACACGTCATGAGCTTGGTTGACCATGCTAATGGGCTATAAGGATAGCAAGTCCATCTCTCCGTCCCAGCTCTGAAGCTAGTTCCCGATGCGCTTCTTACGTAGAGTGTCGTTCCTGCGCCATGTTCCGGACGAACCGTGGGCAAACCGGAAACCGATGTCGCCGGATCATAGCGTTCCCACGACAATCGGTGGCTACCGGATCGGCATAGCAAGCGCATTGAAGTTCGGTTTCTTGATTTCTTGCTATCAGATATTTGCGTTTGGCAAGAATGCCCGAGTCTGTAACACTTTTCACAAGGTTTCGCTCGGCCCAGTGACGGCAGCATGGAACCATTTGCAATGGTGACTGACCCCAAAGTCTTTATCGTGGCTCGTAATAAGCACGTTGTTCCCAAACGGAGGCGCGTCGAACGCTTGCCGTCGGGATATTCCGTCCGAGAGGCCCGCGACGATTCTCAAGGCAGTTACTGGTACGTCGTCACCGCCTTGGACGTAGTTCCGCCAAGAAATGCCTGACGTCGACGAAGACCAGCGGACCACCCCATGTCCTCTGCCCATCGACGCCCAGCCCATCGACTTCAACGCGGTTACGGATTTTACTTGTAGCTAGGTTCGCGAAGTTCCGCCTCCTTATGAGAGGAAAGGCGCGCGGGGCGCGCCTTTTAGTTGGTGATGATTTACCAAACCTGATCGCTTCAAGCTGCTTCGGCAAGCGGTTGTATGTGCCCAAGCTGCGTCAAGAGGGTGTATTGATCGTAGTAGCAACCGCCCGACACAATCCGCCCTTGTTTGTCGAAGTGGCAGATTTCGCAGAACGGCAGCGACATCTTTCCCCCGGTGGGTGGCAACGAACCGAATGGCCCGTCGTTTTTGCCTTCGGCAGTAAAGCGGGCAATGACAATGTCTCCTGCGTCAATGTATTCGGGCTTGGTAATTCGGCCATCCGAGAACGCCTTAGCCCACGCTTCAGTCCATTCCCGGAACTTGTCCGGACCATTCAGGCTCAGACTTCGGGCGTTATCGGTGTAAACAAGACTCTCCGCCGAGTTACGGACTACTCCTGCGAAGTCGCGGCGATTCCAGCTCTCGTGTGCGGCACGGAGCGTTTCCACGTTGTTGGAAGCCATAGTATCCCCTTTCTCAGAAGTTGAAAACGGGCGAGTCGCTGTGCTCACTCGTGGCTGATTGATTGCCAACCATCCACCGGTACCTCAGGCGGCTTTGCCTGGGGCGATCCTGTGGGTGGTCGAGGTGTGGACGTCGAACGTCCGGATGACCGGTTCGGTCTCGAGCAAGGGTTTCAGCATCTCTTGGATCTTGGGGTACTGTTCCCGGTGGTAGCGCTCGGCATCCTCTTTGCTGTTCCAAAAGCTCAATCCTAAAATCCGAGTCGATTCTGTGTCCGAGACCAGAACGGCCTCGTCCACAAATCCGGTCTGTTTCTTCAGGATCGGCAATACTTTTTCGTTGATCGTGCTTGAGAGTTCCCTCGCTTTGCCTGATTTGCAAGTGATTTCAACTACGCGGGTAAACATATGAGCTCCTTTCGTTGGCTACAGAGTGAAAGGAACCCGTCGTCGGGATGACGACGGAGAAATTTCCTGCTTATAAGGTATGCTTCCAGGCACTGCCGGTCAATCGGATCGATTCTGAACATAGAGAAGCGGAATCATACGATTGCCGGGTCCGTACGACCGAGTTCATTCCTAGTCTGAGGGCAAAAATGGTGAGCGACTCTCCCGCTTTGGAACTGCTTCTGTTCGAGACCGCAATGTCCGATACTGATTAGGGGCACTCTGCGACTAGAGCGGTCGATATTCCATTCCATAGTTGCCCGAGAGATGCGGATCATTGGTGAACGCGCTCGAAATCACAGTGGGGTTGTCCATTTCCTTGTCGGGCAAGTTCCAACTCCAAGGGCGACAGGCGCTCCAGGGTTTCCTCCTCTGGCAGTCATATATCAATGCTCAAGGAGGCATTGCCATCCGAGCCGGCGAGAAAAGGGCTGTCCGCCTGATTTGGTATGACGATCGCAGTCGAATCAATGGCGCCCGGGAGAATGTACTGCAACTTCTTCGCACTGATCACGTTGATATTCTCTTAGGGCCGTATTCGAGCAGCTTGACGACGAGCGCGGCGGAGATCGCCGAAGAGCACAAGAAGATTCTATGGAACTATGGCGGCTCTTCTGACGAGATCTTCAGCCATGGCCGACGGTATTTGGTGGGCATCGCAAGTCCTGCAAGTGACTACTTACGAGAGCTACCACGCAGGCTGGCTGAAGAGTTCTCTGGTCTCAACAGAATTTGTGTCTTGTATTCCGCCACAGGAACCTTCGGATGGCACGTTGCCCGTGGGATTCTTCGATCCGCCTTCACCGTGGCCCGCCATACCGTCCATCTCGTCCCGCTCAACGTTCCCTGGGAGAATCACGACACCATCCTCGGTATCCTATCCGGCATCGGTCCCGAGATTGTTGTGCTCGCGGGGAGCTTTCAGGATGAGTTAAGCCTCATGCGAACGGGATCTCGTTGGACCAGCACGGTGCGCGTTGTAGCGGCCGTCGCTGCGGGTCTTCGTGATTTTTCTGCTGAACTCGAGCAGATAGCGGATGGAGTCCTCGGCCCTAGCCAATGGGAACCTGGCATAGGGTTTCCAGACACCATCGGTCCGGATTCAGATTGGTTTATGGATTCTTTTCAAAGGCAGTCAGGCCAAATGCCCGACTACATCGCGGCCGGAAGTTTTGCCACCGGGTTAGTTTTGACAGAATGCATCCGAAGGGCATCTTCCTTGGACGACGAGAAGCTGCGAAACACAGCCTCTGACGTGGATTGCAATACGTTTTACGGGCGATTTCGAATCGACTCTCGCAGCGGAATGCAGACGGGACACCGCACGTTGTTAATCCGCTGGCACGGAGGTCAAAAAATAGTCCTGCCGCCGTTGCCTACGTAAAGCGGAGTGGGTCGTGCTGCAGGAGTTTTTGCCCCCCAAGTTAAACACCATCCTAAGTGATGAACCCCACGGAATTCTTCCGACTCTGAATCCAACTTGATTACTTCAGCGTTGCCCGTTATCCGCTCAGGGACCACCAGGCCCCAACCAACCCCGCGGGGCGTCAGGCAGCTGGCGCGTCATTCGGTAGCGGATGAAGTCGAAGGAAGGCAGCCGCTGCGTCACGGGCCCGTACCGCGATTTCGCGGGAGTTCGGTCGCTCGGCGACGCCAAGCAACAGGCTGACCATCAAATCGCGCCAGAGCAGCCCGGCGAACTGCTCGGCAAGTTCGGCAGGACGGCCTGTAAGCAGTCCGGACGCATGGGCTCCGGCCATGATTTTACGCAAGGCGGCGCGGCTTGCCTCGCGTCCTATAGAGTTGAGCGCACGCGCCACTTCTGGGGCCTGGACCGCCTCGGCAATCGCCAGTCGGAATACCGCAATGACCGTGGGATCGCTTATCTCGCGAACGAGCTTTGTCCCGAAAGAAGCCAGCACTTGCGCTAGGGTCTCGCGATCGCGCGGCACGGGCAGGTCAGCGGGCACGTCCAGTCGCTTGGCGCGCTCGCTGATGCAGGCGATCAGCATTTCCTGTTTGTTGCCAACTAGCGCGTAAAGCTCTCGCTTCGAAACGCGCGCGCGCGTCGCGATCTCAAGCGTGCTGGTCGTTGCGTAGCCGC
>WNGL01006891.1_pt1 | contig 13362 bp, 12 predicted proteins | sample 5400591 | NCBI WGS metagenome assembly WNGL01 (sample SAMN13153377, study PRJNA577476) | soil metagenome | isolation source: 80 cm soil or saprolite under Garry oak tree replicate 1 | place: USA:California | collected 2016-06-15
GAAAAATTGAAAAGCTGCGCCTGCCGGAGCCGGCAAAAGGCGAAAAATTCGGATTTGTAAGTAGACGCTGATGAAAAACTGCGTTTCTCTAGGAGTTTCACAGAATTACACCTCCAGCCGTGCATTTTTGAGGTTTCAACGCCGGGAACGTGGTCCAATGCGTTTAAGTCCCGACGGGACGGCTGAATGGAAGTAAGAAGTCGAACCGGGCAGTGGACGGCGACAAGCACGCCTCACTTGCTTTAACGTTAAGGATCGTCGCTGCACAAAAGCCCCTCTCACTAGAGGGGCTGTTCCCTTTCAAATACGACAAATCCCTTATTTATGCCGTATCTTGTTCGCTGCGCAACTCACCTATCTTGCGGACTCTCCAGGTCTGAGCATTCTGCTTCCTGGACTCGCTAATGGGCCTGAGGTTTGTTATGCTGTGTCCTGCCCTTGCGACGCATTGGAACTTGTCACCACCGGGAGCGACAGCCTCGAACAGGCCTGCTTCACCGTGAAGCAACTCTCCCAGGTCATAACCAGTCACGGTCTCGTTTACTTTTAACACATTACTCACCCACTTTCTTCCCCAGTTTCGTCCCTCCAAGAAAACGATCTCACCTAAACTGGGTTACTCCCAAGACCCAAACCCTCGCACAGTCTGATTCAGAGCGCAAATTTTTTATTTGTTTATTTTCTTGCTTGCCTGGATTTTGAAGAATCGCTCTCTCCTGTGAACGTGATCGGGCCTGAAAGTTACCTGGTTCAATCAGTCAAAGGAGTTAACCATTTAACCGGAGAATGAAAATCATCCATGCGGCAAACGAACTCAACGCCGGCGCACGGAAAGTTTGCCTGGCGATTGGGTTCTTCGACGGCGTGCATCTGGGCCACCAGCAAATTATCCGGCAGACCGTCACCGACGCGCGCCAGCAGGAAGCCAATGCCCTCGTGATCACCTTCGATCGCCACCCTAACACCGTCGTCGCCCCGCAACGGGTGCCGCTACTGATTTATTCTTTGAGCCAAAAGCTGCGCGTGATCGAATCGCTGGGCGCAGACACTCTGTTGCTGATTCGCTTCGACAAAGCATTCAGCGAGCAAACCGGTGAGGCCTTCATTCGCAGCCTGGCGCGCGACTTGGGGCATGTTCAAAGCCTCTGCGTCGGCGCCAATTTCGCCTTCGGCCGTAAGCGCGCGGGCGACGTGCGCTTGCTCAAGACCCTGGGAGCGGAGTTGAAATTTGCCGTGCACGGAATTGCTGCCGTCTCCCTGGATGGCCAGGCGGTCAGCAGCACACGCATTCGCGAGGCCATTCTGACCGGGGACCTGGATGTCGCCAGCCAAATGATGGGACGCGCTTATTCCCTGGCTGGCCGGGTGGTCCCGGGCGACAGGCTTGGCCGCCAACTTGGGTTCCCCACGGCCAACCTTGATGTGACCGGGCTGGCCCTGCCGCCGAATGGAGTCTATGCCGTTCATGCCGAGGCCGGCGGCAAGACCCATCGCGCGGTGCTGAACATCGGCCATCGCCCCACCTTGCAGGACCCCAATCCCCAACTGCGCGTCGAAGCCCATCTGCTCGATTTCCAGGGCGACCTTTACGGTCAGGAACTGGAAGTCATGTTCGTAGAAAAACTGCGCGACGAAAAAAAGTTCACCTCCCTGGCCGAGCTCCGCCAAGAAATCGCCCGCGACATTCAACAAGCCCAATTGGCATTCTAGCCAAGAGAAGAGCCTATTCAGACTCATTTTGCCTTTGAACGCAATTTCTGGATTTCGTGTCCATCGCTGAGTAGGATTTTGAGATTCATGAACACCGGGGTCAGCGCGATCAACGAATCCGTGCAGGAAGCGGGCGCTTTTGTGCGGCCGCTCTTCAACGAACTGGGCAAAGTCATTGTCGGGCAAACCTATCTGCTGGAGCGACTGGTGATCGGTTTGCTGGCCAACGGGCACGTGCTGCTCGAAGGCGTGCCCGGGCTGGCCAAGACGCTTTCGGTCAAGTCGCTGGCGAACTGCTTGCGGGTCAAATTCGCCCGGCTGCAATTCACGCCGGACATGCTTCCAGCCGACGTCATCGGCACACAGATTTACAACCCACAATCCGGCGCGTTCACGACGCGCAAAGGCCCTATCTTCGCCAACCTGGTGCTGGCCGACGAAATCAACCGCGCGCCGGCCAAAGTTCAAAGCGCCTTGCTCGAAGCCATGCAGGAGAAACAAGTCACCATCGGCGAACAGACCTTCAAGCTGGAGGAGCCGTTTTTGGTTTTGGCCACACAAAACCCAATCGAGCAGGAGGGGACTTACCCGTTGCCCGAAGCGCAGGTCGATCGCTTCATGCTCAAGCTCAAAATCGGTTATCCCTCCCGCGCGGAGGAGCGGCAAATTCTGGAGTTGATGGCCCGCACCTCCGGCACGCCGACAACGACTCCGGTGGTGGACCCAAAGCAGATTCTCGATGCGCGCCAAGTCATCAATGACATCTACATGGATGACAAGGTGAAGGATTACATCGTGGATCTGGTCTGCGCGACGCGCGACCCTGAGGCGCACAAAATCCAGGTCAAAGAATTCATCCAACTTGGCGCCTCGCCGCGCGCGACCATCTCGCTGACGGTGGCGGCAAAAGCTTACGCGTTTCTGCGCGGGCGCGGCTACGTCACGCCGCAGGACGTCAAGAGCATCGGCATGGACGTGCTCCGGCATCGCGTCGCAATTACTTACGAAGCTGAAGCGGAAGAAAAAACCAGCGAGACCATTATTCAGAAGATTTTTGACGAGTTGCCGGTGCCTTAATGGAATACTCAATTCTCAACTCCCAGTCTCCAATTTCCCGGAGACAAGGCCCGAAGCTTTTGAGGCGCATTGCGGCCAAGGGCTCCTCGGCTTCGACGAGGAATTTAGCCAGTGCCATTTTGCGAACTTGCTCCCACCAGATGGTTGCGCCAGCGCCAACTTCTCCTCCTGCGCTCCACACTCCGCAGACTGCCCACTTATGCCGGATACTTCCCAGCGCGGCGACGATGGCTTCAGGGTGTAGCCGCCGACGTCAGTCGGCGCTAACTTCTTTTGCTCGGCAATCAGCGCCGACTGACGTCGGCGGCTAAGGCGGCTATCAAATATCCGGGCTATGAGTCTGTGCAAGAATAAGTCCCGAGCCGGAGGCGTAATTCGAACATTTCAAAAAGGCACTCCTCTCCCCCTGGCTGCGCCGCAGCGGCTACGGCAGGCAGGCACGAGACGGCGGTCGCAGACCGCCGCTACAGCCGCTACAGCCCTATGATCCCCCGCAAGATCCTTAAAAAAATCCGCCAGATCGAGATTCGCACCAATCGGCTGGTGAGCGAGACCCTGGCCGGTCAGTACCACAGTGTCTTCAAGGGGCAAGGGATGAATTTCGACGAGGTGCGTGAGTACCAACCCGGCGACGAGGTCCGCTCCATTGATTGGAACGTCACCGCGCGAATGAACCATCCATTCGTTAAAAAATTCGTCGAGGAACGGGAACTCACACTGATGCTCGTGGTGGACGTGAGCGGCTCCGGCTTATTCGGCTCTCGCCAACAATCCAAGCGCGAGCTGGCCACCGAGATTGCCTCGGTGCTGGCGTTTTCTGCCATCCGCAATAACGACAAGGTCGGCCTGGTTCTGTTCACCGATGAAGTCGAGAAATTCATTCCGCCACGCAAAGGCCGACGTCACGTCCTGCGGGTCATCAGGGAAGTGCTGTTCTTCGAACCCCGCCGTCGCGGCACGGATTTGAACCGTGCGCTGGAATTTCTGATGCGGGTCACTGCGCATCGCGCCATCGCCGCGATCATTTCCGACTTCCTCGGCTCCCCGGCCGTGGCCTCGGCAAAACACCCCGCCCGGTTGCGGCCCCAGATGATGCTGTTGGAATCGCTGGCGCAGGCTTCCTTTCCCATGTTGCGGCAAGCCAACCGGCGCCATGACGTAGTCGCGGTCCAAATCACCGACCGCTATGAGTTGGAGCTCCCTGCCCTTGGCAGACTGGTGTTGAACGACGCCGAAACCGGCGAAGTCGTAGAAGTCAACACCGACGACGAACGCAAGCGGGCCGCGTTTGCCGAGCGCCAGTCTCGGGCTCAAACTGAGCTGGGACGGCTGTTTCGCTCTGCGGGCATTGACGCTATCCAACTGCGGACCGACCAGCCTTACGCGGTGGAGTTGGCCAGATTTTTTGAGGCCCGCGAAAAACGGAGGTTGCACGGATGAGCAGGAGTCGAAAGCCTGGCGTCTAAAATCCATGGTCCGAAGTGGTGGAAAGCATAACGAGTGCCGAGGACGGAACGGGCAACACGCAACGCTGATGCGCTCAATTTGATGACCACAACATTGGCAACAAATTTGCCTTCGATGCTCGCGGCGCAGAGCACCAACGATCTCCGCGACATCAAGCCGCCGGTCGAAATCCCCAGCGGTTGGGCATGGGTTTGGTGGGGTCTGACGGCGCTGGCGGCAGCGGCGTTGCTGTTCCGGGCTTGGCGCTATTGGCAGAAACGTCGCTCGGAACTGCCGCCCGTTCCTGTCATCCCGCCTCATGTTCGCGCCAAACGAAAACTCCGGGAAGCGCTGGCTTTAATCGGCCAGTCTCGCGAATTCTGCATTCTGGTGTCCGACACCATCCGCTGGTATTTGGAAGAGCGCTTCACGTTTCGCGCGCCTGAGCGGACGACCGAAGAATTTCTTTACGAACTGCGTCAAACCAATTTACTGACCGGCGAACAGAAAGACAGTCTGGGTGAATTCCTGAAACGCTGCGACCTGGTTAAATTTGCCCGCTATGAACCCGGCGAGCCCGAATTACATGACCTGCACGACTCGGCGGTTCGGTTGGTGGAGGAAACGGAGCCTGGTCCGGCCACTGAAGCACCCAACGATGGCCCCTCGGCGATGGCCCAGAGCCAATCGGTCAACGCATGACCTTCGCGCATCCATATTTGCTGCTGCTGCTGCCGCTGCTGCCGGTGCTGGCGTGGCTTAAGGGCCAGCGGGGTGAGCCGCCGGCGTTCGTGTATTCCTCGGTCCAACTGGTGCGCGGCATCCTCAACATCACCCGGACGCGCGCCGGAGGCTTTTTGGCGTCGCTCCGCTGGTTGGCCCTGGCCCTGTTCATCATCGCATTAGCCCAGCCGCGAATTACCAGAAGCGAAACCAGAATCCGGGCCAGCGGCGTGGATATCGTGGTCGCTCTGGATATGTCCGGCAGCATGGCCTCGGAGGACTTCGAAATCGGCCACGAACGGCTCAACCGGCTGGCGATGGCCAAGGAAGTGCTCAAACAGTTCATCGCTAAACGGCCCAGCGATCGCATCGGCCTGGTTGCCTTCGCCACGCAGGCGTATATCGCCGCGCCTTTGACCCTCGATCACGATTTTCTGCTGCAGAGCCTGGAGCGGCTCCAGATTGGAACCATCGATCCAAACCAAACCGCCATCGGTTCCGCCCTCAGCACGGCGATAAACCGGCTGCGGGAGTTGAAGTCGAAAAGCAAGATCGTCATTCTGATGACCGATGGCCAGAACAACGCCGGCAAAGTTGCGCCTCTGACCGTCGCGGAAGCGGCCCAAGCCCTGGGAGTGAAGGTTTACACTATCGGCGTCGGAATGCGGGGCATGGCACCCATGCCGGTTTATTTTGGTGGCCGGAAGGTTGGTTATCACCAGGAACCAGTGGACATTGATGAGGACACCCTGCAGAAGATTGCGCAGATGACCAGCGGCAAGTATTATCGCGCCGACAACGCCAAAAAATTCCAGCAAATCTACGCGGAGATTGACAAGCTGGAAAAGAGTGAAGCGGAGATAAAAAAATTTGCGCACCACGATGAGCTGTTCGCCTGGGTGATCTCGCCCGGCCTCGGCCTGGTGCTGCTGGAGATGGTGCTGCGACACACGATTTGGAGGAGGCTGCCGTGAGACACTCGAAGAGGGAAGAGAGGAGAGGACCATCGGGACTATTGAGCATTACCTGCTAATGAAGTCATGCCCTTCGCAAACAAACATCTGCTTTGGCTGCTGTTGGTGATTCCGCCGGCGATGGTGGCCTTTTCCTGGTGGGCCTGGCGCGCGCGGCAGCGGCTGGTGACGCAGTTCATCCAGGCGCGATTGCTGCCGGGCCTGACAGTGGGGATTTCGGCCAGGCGTCAAAGAGTTGGCCTGGCTGGTTTGGTGTTGGCGGTGGTCTGTCTGATTCTGGCGCTGGCGCGACCGCAATGGGGATTCGATTGGGAAGAAGCTAAACAGCGCGGGCTGGATATCGTCATCGCCATTGATACGTCCAAAAGCATGCTGGCTGAAGACATCGCGCCCAATCGGCTGGCGCGGGCGAAATTGTCCGCCCTGGATTTGATGCAGCAGGCCAGGTCGGACCGGCTCGGTCTGGTGGCGTTCGCCGGGAGCGCGTTCCTGCAGTGCCCGCTGACCGTTGATGACGTGGCCTTCCGTCAAAGCGTCGAATCGCTCGACGTGAATACCATCCCCCAAGGCGGCACTGCCCTGGCGGAGGCAATTGAGACGGCGATGACGGCCTTCAAGGAAGGCGAGAATTACAAAGTCTTGGTGTTTTTGACAGATGGTGAGGACCACGATTCGGGCGCCTTGGAAGCGGCCCGGAAGGCCGCACAGGCGGGTCTGCAAATTTTTACCATCGGCATCGGCTCGGCCGAGGGCGAACTGCTCCCCATGAAAGATGGCAAAGGCCGCACTGATTACGTTCGTGATGAACAAGGGAACGTCGTCAAGTCCCACTTGAACGAAACGTTGCTGCAGGACATTGCTCGGACGAGCGCCAAGGGCTTTTACCTGCCGCTGCGGGGCGCCAAGACGATGGACGTGCTATACACGCAAGGATTGGCGCCGTTGCCAAAATCCGAATCGGAGGCGAAGTTGATCAAGCGTTACCACGAACGTTTTCACTGGCCGCTGGGGCTGGCAATCGTATTGTTGGCCGCCGAAATTCTTTTCCCCGAGCGGAAGCGAGAGGGGAGAACCCGGCTGGCAACCGACGCTCTTGCAGGGCGCGGCCTGCGGCAGGCGGTCACGGTTCTGTTGCTGGTGAGTTTGGCGGCATCGGTTCTTGGTTCGCCGTCAAGCGCGCTGCGCGAGTACAAAGCCGGTAAGTACGATCAGGCGTTCAAGGAATACCGACAACTGCTCCAGCGCCGAGGCGAAGACCCGCGCCTCCATTTCAACGCCGGGACGGCCGCGTATCGAGAGGAGCAATTCGAGGAAGCGGCCAAACAATTCGACCAGGCCATGGCTGCCGCAGACTTGAAGCTGCAGGAGCTGGCTTACTACAACCAGGGCAACGCCCTTTATCATCTGGGCGAAAGGAACCCAGACCCGAACAAGAAAACTGAGGCCTGGCAGAAATCCCTGCAGGATTACGAGAGCAGTTTAAAACTTAACCCGGCCGATGCGGACGCAAAGTTCAACCACGAATTCGTGAAGAAGAAACTGGAAGAACTCAAACAACAGCAGCAACAACAGCAGCAGAACAAGCCCGGCCAACAGCAGAACCAGGACCAGCAACAACCAGACCAGCAGCCCCAGCAATCGAAGAAGGACCAGGAGCAGAACTCGCAGGCCCCACAAAACAAATCCGAACAAAAGCAGGACTCTTCCCAGCCGAACCCGCAATCGCAGCAAAAGCCGGAACAGCAAGAGCAGCAGCAGGCCAATCAACCCCGGGAACAAAAAGACAAGCAGCCACAGGACCAGCAGCAGCCACAGCCATCCGCCGGTCAGCCGAAGGATGAGTCGGGCGAAAAGAAGGGCGAGGAACCGGCGGCGGCCCACGCTGCAGGCCAGATGACACCCGAACAGGCCCAGCAATTATTGGACGCGCAGAAGAACGAAGAGATGGTGCTACCCGCCAAACCGACAGGCCCGCCGGCAGACCGCAGCCGCCCGAGCAAAGACTGGTAGCGCCGGGGGGAACTCTCAACCCCCAAACTCAAAGGCTCAAGGTGCTTCCCCGGACTTCTGAGGCGGCGGAGCCTTTTCGCTCTTTGGAGCCTTTTCGGACCGGTGTGGTTTGTCGCCTCTTGCGAACCGGCCAGATCTATCCGGGCGCGGCCTCCTCTCCTCGACATCAGCCCTTTCAATCTTTCCGGCCCTCTCATCGGTGGGTCCGGGACGCCGGCCGCGTTTTTCGGTTCTCAGGTGTTCCGTTTTCGGTTCCGTCGCAGGAGCGGCGGCGGCGGAAGGTGGCGGCGGCGTGCTGCTTTCGACGCGGACCTTGAGTGTCGTCACAACGTCCGCATGCAGGCGCAGTTCCACGTCATGCTCGCCCAGCGCGCGGACCGGGTGTGCCAAGTGAATCTTCTTCTTGTCGAGGGTAATGTCGAATTGTGTCTTGAGTTGGTCGGCAATCATGCCGGGCGTGACGGCGCCGAACATCTTGCCATCTTCGCCGGTCTTGACCGTGATGAGACAAATGAGCTTGGAAATGCTCTTGGACAGGTCGGTCATGGTATTGAGCTCGTGCGCTTCGCGGTCCACCCGGCGTTGCTTGAGCACTTCGATGCGGCGCTTGTTGGCGCCAGTCAGCGGAACGGCCAGACCTTGCGGAAACAAATAATTGCGGGCGTAGCCGGCGGCAACTCTGACGTGATCGGACTCACCGCCCAAACCAACGATGTTGTGCGTGAGAATGACTTGAGTTTTGGCCATAGGAAATCGCGTGATGGGTGTTGGGTGAACGGAACGACCGCTGTGCGCAGCCAAAAGAGTTCGGTTAGAAAGGCACGTCGTCTTCTTCGGGCGGGGCCGCCCCAGGCTCCGGAGCTTCGGGCGCGGCAGGGGCCGCGGAACCAGCGGCGGGTGGCGGGGCGGCTGGGCGACCCTCGGTTCGGCCAGAGTCCAGGAATTGGAAGCTCTCGAGGACCACCCTGAGCTTGCTCTGCTTTTGATGAGTATTCTTGTCCTCCCACTGGTCGAGCTTAAGCCGGCCTTCCATAAGCATTGGCCGCCCCTTTTTGAGGTACTGCGCAATGACTTCGGCCTGGCGTCCCCAAGCGTCCACATCAACGAAGGTCACTTCCTCCTTGGTTTCGCCGGTTTCGTTTTTCCACGACCGGTTGATCGCCAAGCCGATGCGGGCGATGGCGGTGCCTTTGGGTGTGTAACGCAATTCCGGGTCGCGGGTCAGGTTGCCCGCGAGGATGACTTTATTGAAGTTAGCCATGATGGGTCCTTGAGTTAAGAGGTGGTGATCGCTTTGGGTGGGGGCGCCTTGGTAAACAAAACACGCAGAACCCCATCGTTCATCGCAAAACGGTGCTTCAACTGCTCCAGGGCGGAGGGTTCGCTCTCGAAGATGACGTTCACATAAAAGCCCGAACTGTGCTTCTTGTTGGCCACGCGCGCAAAGTTCCGTTTGTCCATCTTCTGCACGGTGGCGACCTTGCCGCCGGCGGAGGTTATTTCGGCCGAAAGCTGGTCAATGGTCTCCTTGAGACCTTCTTCTTTGGCGCCCGTTTCCAGGATGAACAGCCCTTCGTATCGTTTCACAGTTCTGTTGGTTCGTTGGCGGAATCCCGGTCCGACGGGACTCGGTTAAACTGACTCATTGCCTGTTGTATTCCGGCTTCCAGCCAGGTCTCGACCTGCTCGGAGGCCGCGTTTAAGACTCTATCAACTGACGCTGTCTCGGTCGAATTAAATTTGCCGAGCACGTGGGCGGTTATCTGGCGCGCCGCCTCCTGCCGGCCGATGCCGATGCGCAACCGCGCATAGTCGCGAGTGCCCAACCGGCGCTCGATCGATTCCAGTCCGTGATGGCCGCCGCTGCTGCCGCCTGGCCGCAACCGGATGCCGCCCAGCGGCAGGTCCGCGTCGTCCACTACTACGAGCAGTCGTGTCAGCGGCAATTGATAGAACGCCATCAACGCTCCTACGGTCTGGCCGCTGGAGTTCATGTAGGTCTGCGGCTGGCACAGCAGCAGCCGCCGGCCTTTGAGTTGCGCGCGCGCCAGGCGGGCGTTGAATTTCTTTTCGTAATCCCAACTGGCCCGCCAGCGTTCGGCCAGGCGTTCGACGGCCAAAAACCCGACATTGTGCCGGGTCCGGGCGTAATCGGCGCCTGGATTGCCCAAGCCCACGATGAGATACAGGTTCTCCATGCGGGCCAATCGAAATCGGTTTGCTCACCATTATCTGGGGTGCGATGTGGCATCGAAGCTCCAATTCCCAGGCTCCAAGTCCCGGGGAAATTCCAAGGTCCGAACTCCGAAAACGGCTCGCAGGCGGCCCGCCTGAAGGAGGCTCAGTTGTGTCGGCAGTGCCGAGGGTGACGCACACAAGCCGCCTCTGGAAGTTGAGAATTCGAGCTTCATTGGAGCGTGGTGTTTGCTGCTGGGTGTTTTTCTGCGGCGCGTCCAGGAACGCCAGGTCACTTCTTTCTCTCGGCCGGCTTCTCGGCTTTCTTTTCCGCCCCTTTCTCCGGGGCCTTTTCGGCGCCCTTCTCTGTGCCTTTGGAAGGGGTCTTCTCCGCCCCCTTGGCCGCACCTTTCTCCGCCCCCTTGGCCAGGCCTTTCTCCGGGGCCGCTTCTTCACCCTCTTCCTTCTTCTCTTTAATCATCTCCACTTCGCCCGGCGCCGCCGCAGCTTCCGCCGCTTCCGCCGCTTCCTCCTCCTCGGTGCGCGGGGCGGCCACGGAGATGACCGGCACCTGTTTGTCCCCGATGATTTCCACGCCCTCGGGCGCTTTGATTTCGCCAAGATGAACCGCCTGGCCAATGTTGAGGTGGCTCACGTCCACGATAATCAACTCCGGCAAGTCCTTCGGCAACGCACGAACTTTGATTCGGAACAAGACGTGTTCGAGCACGCCGCCTTCGGTCTTAACGCCAACTGCTTCGCCCACGGTCTCCACCGGCACCAGCACAGTGACCTTTTCATTTTCGGCAACCTCATGGAAATCTACGTGCAAAACCACGCCACTGAGCGGATGGTGTTGAACCTCCTGCACTAACGCCAGTCGCTTGGGGCGCGGATCGTCCTTGACCGCCAGGTCCACCAGGAGATTTTCGGAGACCGAATGATGAATGAGGTTGTCCATCTCCTCGGCGTTTACCTCGAGGTTCTGTGCCGGTGCCTGGCGGCCATAAATGACCGCCGGCAGGCGCCCGGAGGCGCGCAGCTTTTTTGCCCCGGCGCGCCTTCCCAGTACGCGGGGGAATGCGTTGAGTGCCACGGATTTCATTGTCTGTACCCTAATTAGTGTAAACGTGATTGGCGATTAGCCGCCCGATTATCGCCGATTGCCAATCACCGCTTGCTCAATTTTGACTCACTTAACTTTTTTAACCCATTCAAGAGTGGCCCTAGCTCGTGCGCCCGCCCTTAAACTCAAACAACGACGTCACCGACGAATTACTGTGGATTCGTTTGATGGCTTCGCCCAACAGGGCCGCTACCGACAACGTGGTTATCTTCACCCCGCTGATAGCAGGGCGTAGGACGGTATCAGTGGTTATCAGTTCGTCAATAGCCGATTTTCGCAATCTATCAATACCCACTTCGCCGAGGATGGCGTGCGAAACGCAGGCCAGAATCTTTTTGGCGCCTTTGCGCTTGAGCAGTTCGGCGGCGGTCGTCAGTGTGCCGGCGGTTTCGGTCAGGTCGTCCACGAGCAAAGCGTCTTTGCCGCGGATTTCGCCAATGATGGCCATGGATTCGACCTCGCTGGCGCTCTTGCGCCGCTTGGCCACGATGGCCAAGCCGGCCTCCAGAACTTGCGAATACGCGTGGGCCATCTTCAAGCCGCCAACATCCGGGCTGACCACCACCGGGTCGTGCAAGTTCTTTTTCTTCAAATACTTGTACATCACCGGCGCCGCGTAGAGGTGGTCCACCGGGATGTCGAAGAAGCCTTGGATCTGCTGGGCATGCAGATCCATGGTCAGGATGCGGTTGGCGCCGGCAGCGACCAACAGGTTGGCAATGAGTTTGGCAGTGATCGGCACGCGCGGTTGGTCTTTGCGGTCCTGCCGGGCGTAACCATAGAATGGCAGCACTGCGGTGATGCGCGCCGCGCTGGCCCGTCGCAACGCGTCAATCATGATGAACATCTCCATCAAGTGATGGTTAGTCGGCGGACTGGTGGATTGCATGAGGAACACATCCTCCCCGCGGACGTTCTCCTCGATTTTTACGAACGTCTCTCCATCCGGGAACGGCTTGACGGTGGACTTGCCCAGTTCAATGCCGATGAAAGCGCAGATGGCGTCCGCCAGAGGCTGGTTGGAAGTGCCGCTAAAAATTTTCACGATGCGAGTATTGTTTCAAAAAATAACCCAGAGACGCACGATCGCCTTCACCCCGGCCATCCCCCGCAGAGGGTGGCCTCGTTACGATCAAAAAAACCCGCCGAACTGGCGGAGAAAAAAGCAGGACGGACTGTAACACTCAGCGACATCGGAGCAAGAGAATTTAAGAGATGGAAATGCGTCCGGGCCTGACGACAAAAGCGATTCAACCACAGCCAGTGATTAGCGTCGAGTCGGGATGCGGCGCTTGTCAGGCAGGAGCCCGTCGTGATAGCTTGGAGTCATGATCGCAGCTCGATTCTGGTTCGGAGCAGCTCTATGGTGTCTTTGCGGGGCCTGCTCCTTGGCTGATTCTCAACCATCACTCACTCCCCAACAGCGAGGGTGGCTGTCCAAAGCCAAGCGATTCGAACGTGCAGGCTGGATTTACCTGCACACCGAAGGAGAGGCACAGCAGCGAGGGTTCCAGCATGGCTATCTGCTGGCGAAGGAGATTGCCCAGGGGCTGCGCGAGACTCGTGCCGGCTGGGAACATCAGAGCGCGATGGAGTGGCAGTGGCTGGTGGTGCGCGCCGCGGCGATGTTCGTTCCGAAGATCGACGCCGAGAACCTAGCCGAACTGGACGGCATCGCGGAAGGCGCGCGCGCTGCCGGAGTCACTGTCTCGCGCGACGAACTCATCGCTTACAACGGCATCCTGGAGCTGAGTGACTACTGGTGGCCGACCGAGTTGAAGAAAATCAAGGATGAGTCCGTCCCCTCGCCAGTCCGGCAGTCTTGCAGCTCGTTCATCGCGACAGGTAATTACACCGCCGATGGCAACGTGGTCCTGGGCCATAACACGATGCAGAGCTACGCGGACGTGCTGCCTGACGTGGTCCAGGACATCGCGCCGGCGCACGGCCATCGGATTCTCTGGCAGACCAGCCCGGGTTGGATTCACAGCGGCACCGATTTTTTCATCACGGACGCAGGGATCGTGGGGTCCGAGACGACCATCGGCGGCTTTGAAGGGTTCGACACGAACGGGATCCCTGAGTTCGCGCGCATGCGGCGGGCAACACAGGACGCAGGCT
>WNGL01016272.1_pt1 | contig 13360 bp, 12 predicted proteins | sample 5400591 | NCBI WGS metagenome assembly WNGL01 (sample SAMN13153377, study PRJNA577476) | soil metagenome | isolation source: 80 cm soil or saprolite under Garry oak tree replicate 1 | place: USA:California | collected 2016-06-15
TGGTCATCACGGGCGATCTCGTCGACAGCGGGCGCGAGGAGGAATACGCGCATCTGAGAGAGCTGCTTGCGCCGCTCGAATTACCGATGGCCGCGATCCCGGGGAATCACGATGACCGCGAGCGCTTCCGCCGGACGTTCCCGTCTGTCGCATCGGGTTCGGCGAACTGTGCAATCGACGTGGAGGGACTGCGACTCTTGCTGCTCGATTCCTCAGTGCCCGGCAAGGACTACGGCGAGCTCAATTCCGATACGCTCGCGTGGCTCGAGTCGCGCCTGGCGGAGCATCCGGATCGGCCGGCGCTCGTTTTTCTGCACCATCCGCCGTTCGCCACGGGCATTGCGCATATGGATCGCCAGAACTTGCGCAATGCGCCGGACCTCGCCGCGATCGTTCGGCAGCATGCGCAGATCCGGCTCATCGCCGCTGGTCACGTCCACCGGGCGGTCACCACGCTGTTCGCGGGCGCTCCGGCCGGCATCTGCCCGGCTCCCAATCATGCGGTCGACCTCGACCTCGGCAACGAGCGCGCGCCCGCGCTGCGAGTCGAGCCGCCGGCATTTCACCTGCACGCGTGGTTAGCGGGAGGCCGCTTCGGCGACCTCGTCACGCACCTCGTGCCGATCGGCGATTTTCCCGGCCCGTATCCGTTCTTCGATGCGAAGGGGGAACTTTTGTAGGATGGGTTGAGCGAAGCGAAACCCATCACTGCGGTGCGGATCAACTTCATTGGCACTCAAGCTGGGGCCAGCGAACGGTGATGGGGTTTCGCTTCGCTCAACCCATCCTTCGGAGTCCACGGATCGTGCCCTGCTGCGCCAGCGCGTCGATCTCGCGCTCGTCGTAGCCGAGATCGCGCAGCACTTCGAACGTATTCTCGCCGACCTTCGGCAGCGGATGCCGCGGCGCAAGCCGCTCGCCATCGAGCGTGAGCGGCAGCAACGGGACTTTCGTCTCCTCGCCGGTCTCGGTCTTAAGCGGCGCGAGCCCTCCCTCGTTGAGATGCGGGTCCTCGAACAGCTCTTCCGGCTTGACGATCGGCGCGTAGGGGAGGCCGTTCGCCTCGAAGCGGTCCTGCAGCTCGCGCACGGTATATTTGCGGAAAATCTGCTGCAGCCGCGGAATGAGCCAATCGCGCGCGAGGACGCGCTGGTTGTTGGCGGCGACCCGCGGGTCGTCCGCCAGTTCCCGCGCGTCGAACGCTTCGCAGAAAATCCGCCATTGCGTGTCGCTCACCACGCCGAGAAAGATCTGACCGTCCGCGGCCTCGAACACGTCGTAGATGCCCCAGGCCGAGATGCGCGAGGGCATCGGCTGGGGCGCCTTGCCCGTCACGGCATATTGCTGCATGTGCTGGCCGCAGAGCATCACGCAATTCTCGAACAGCGCCGCCTGCACTTCCTGGCCGCGGCCGGTGCTCTCGCGCGTGCGCAGCGCGGCGAGCACGCCGATCGCGCCGAACATGCCGCCCATGATATCGTTGACGGAAGTTCCCGCCCGCAGCGGCCTGCCGATCGGGCCGGTCATATAGGCGAGCCCCGCCATCATCTGCACCACTTCGTCGAGCGCGGTGCGGTGCTCGTACGGGCCGGGCAGAAATCCCTTATGCGCTACGTAAATGAGGCGCGGTTGCTTCGCGCTGAGCGTCGGGTAGTCGAGGCCGTATTTCGCCATCGTGCCCGGCTTGAAGTTCTCGATGAGCACGTCGGCGGCCGCGATCAGGCGCTCGACGGCTTCGAGCCCCTTCGGATCGGCAAGGTCGACCGCGATGCTTTTCTTGTTGCGATTGAACATGCGAAAAAATCCGGCGCCGGTCCCGATCAGCCGCCGCGTATTGTCGCCGGAGAGCGGCTCGACCTTGATCACCTCCGCGCCGAGATCGCCGAGGATCATGCCGCAGGTCGGGCCCATCACCATGTGCGAGAACTCGACGACCCGCACGCCGGCCAGCGGCAATGTCTGGGAAGTGTCCAAAGCTACGCCGCCTGGCGGAAGCCCTTGGGCAGGCCGGCGCGGGCGATGCTGCCGTAGAGCGGCCGGTCCGGCAGCGCCTGTTGGAGAATCCGCCGCGTCTCGATCAGCTTGCCGAGATCGATGCCGGTCCGAAGTCCCATGCTCTCCAGCATGAACACCAGATCCTCGGTCGAGACATTTCCGGTCGCGCCGGGGGCGAATGGGCAGCCGCCGAGCCCGCCCAAGGTCGCGTCGAAAGAACGGATGCCGACCTCGAGCGCCGCCATGGCATTGGCGAGCCCGAGCCCGCGGGTATCGTGAAAATGCGCCCCCTTGAGCTTGTCGCCGGCAATGCCGCGCACGCGCTCGAACAGACGCCGCACCTGCGCCGGATTGGCGTAGCCGACGGTGTCGGCGAGCGCGAGCGAATCGATGCCGGCTTGGAGGCACGCTTCCGCGATGCGCAGGACGTCGTCCTCCTGGACCGCGCCCGCCATCGTGCAGCCGAATGCCGTCGACAGCGCGCCCTCGATCTCGACCGCTGCGCCGCTCTCGTCCCGGGCGCTGCAGATCTTTGCCAACTCCTCGACCATCTGCATCGGGGTCTTGCGCACGTTCGACAGGCTGTGCTCGGGACTGACCGAGATCGGCACGCCGATCTTGTGGGTCCCGGCCCTGATGGCATCGAGCGCGCCGCGCACGTTGGGGACCAGGGTGGCGATCCTGAGATCCGGCAGGGTGCGCGCGAATGCCACCACTTCGGCCGTGTCGGCCATCTGCGGCAGCAGCTTCGGCGGCACGAACGAGCCGACCTCGATCTCGCGCACACCGGCCGCGTGTTCGGCTGCGATCCACCGGCACTTGTCCGCGGTCGGCATGACCACGTCGAGGTTCTGCAGCCCGTCACGCGGGCCGACCTCGACGATCTCGACATCGATCTTGCTCATCGCCTGCTCCAAAAATTCTGATCTGCCGGCAATCGGGCCGCGGCCCTCGCTTTACGCTGCCATGCCCGCCATGCCAGCATACCCCGGCTGCAAAGATAGTGATTGAGGAAGCCCATGGAAATGTCCTATCCGCGGGGATGGCGGCGGGGCTCGAGCGTTCCGAGCCGGCCTTCCGACCGCCGTCGCGCACACGCGCAGAGTGATCCTTTTCGGCGCCGGGCCTAAACCATGTCCATCAATGGCGTAAATTATCTTGCCGGAATCCGGGTCCTCGATTTCACGCAGTTCGAGGCCGGGCCGGCATGCACCGAGGCGCTGGCCTGGCTCGGTGCCGAAGTGGTCAAGGTCGAGAACCCCAATCTCGGCGATCCCGGCCGCAAATCCTTCCGCGGGGCGCCCGGGCAGGATTCCTGGTATTTCCTGCTGTTCAACGCCAACAAGAAATCGGTCACGGCCAATCTGAAATCCGAGCGCGGGCTTGCCCTCGTCAAGGATCTGCTGCGGCAGGCGGACGTCTGCGTCGAGAATTTCGCGCCCGGCGCCATCGAGCGGCTCGGGCTTGCCTATGACGAGGTGAAGAAGCTCAATCCGGGCATCATCTACGCGCAGGTCAAAGGCTTCGGCACCGACAGTCCGTACGAGAAGAACCTCGCCTTCGACATGATCGCGCAGGCGACCGGCGGGGTCATGAGCATCACCGGCGAGCGCGATGGCCCGCCGGCCAAGCCGGGCACGACGCTGGGCGACACCGGTACCGGCATGCTGCTCGCAGTGAGCATCCTCGGCGCGCTCTATCGCCGCAAGAGCACCGGGCAGGGCGAGCGCATCGAGATCGCCATGCAGGACGCCATGCTGCAATACATCCGCGTGGCGCTTGCCGCGCAAGCGACGACCGGCGTGCCGGCCCAACGCAACGGCGCCAAGATCCTATCGGGCGTCAACGTGCCGAGCGGGATCTATCCGTGCCAGCCCGGCGGGCCGAACGACTACGTCTACGTCTATACCAGCCGCGCCAACCCCGGCCATTGGCGCGCCTTGCTGCAGACGATCGGGCGCGCCGATCTCATCGGCGATCCGAACTTCGAGAGCATCGAGGCCCGTAGCGAGCGGGAGCCGGAGGTCGACGCCATGATCACCGCCTGGACCAGCACGCGCGACAAGCGCGAGGCGATGCGCGTTCTCGGCGCTGCCGGCGTGCCCGCGGGGGCGGTGTTCGATACGATGGAACTGCAGAACGACAAGAGCTTCGAGGATCGCGGCATCATGCAGATGATGGAGCATCCGGCCTGCGGAACATTCAAGATGCCGACCTGGCCGGTGCGCTTCAACGGCTCGACCGTTTCGGTCGCTCCGGCGCCGCTCCTGGGCGAGCACACCGAAGAGGTGCTGGAGAAATGGCTCGGCATGAGCACCGATCAGATCTGCGAGCTGCGCAAATGCGGCGCGCTGTGATCTACCTCCCCGACAGGGGAGGTCGACGCGTAGCCCAAGTCGGATGTTTCCGACTTGGCCGAACTCGGGAACACCCGAGTTCGGCGAGCGCGTCGGGTGGGGAATCATGACAACCCACCCCACCCCGGCGCGACGCTGTCGCGTCTCGCCGACCCTCCCCTTCGGGGAGGGAGAAGCGCGCCAGCGGCTCGATTTCGCGCGCGAAGAAGGACAATAACGGGAGGACACCATGGCGGAATTGACCGGTTCGGAAATTCTGGCGCGCTCGCTCAAGAACGAGGGCACCGATATCCTGTTCTTCCTGATGGGCGGCCCGATGCTGCTTGCCGAATCCTCCTGCATCAAGGAAGGCATCCGGCCGCTCGACGTGCGTCACGAGCAGTCCGCGGCCCTGATGGGCCAGGCCTACAGTCGCCTGCTGCAGAAGCGCTGCAGAAGCCCGCCGTCTGCATGGCGGCGAGCGGTCCAGGCGTCATCAATCTGACGACCGGGATCGCCAACGCGCTGATCGATTGCGCGCCGGTGGTCGCGATCGGCGGCTCGAGCCCGATCGGACAGTTCGGCCGCCAGGTGTTTCAGGAGATCGACCAGCTCGCCATCATGAAGCCGTGCACCAAATGGGCCGATCGCGTCTACAACCTCAAACGCATTCCCGAGCAGGTGAACAACGCGTTCCAGCGGGCGATGCTCGGCAAACCCGGGCCGGTCTATCTCGATTTTCCCGGCGACATCCTCTACGCGAAAATCCCCGAGGAGCAGGTCGACTGGAGCCTCTCCGGGCGGCCGCTGCTCGAGGCGCGTCCGATGGGGGACGAACGCCAGGTTGCGATCTGAGCATGCGCTCGACCGCGTTTCGCGAGGCCGACCTCATCATCGTGGTCGGCACGCGCATGAACTACATCATCAGCCATGCCGCGCCGCCGCGTTTCAACGCCGCGGCCAAGGTTGCCCGCATCGACATCGACGCCGATGAGGTCGCGACCGCTCCGCGAAAGCTCGACATCGGCATCGTCGGCGATTGCAAGATGGTGCTCCGCCAGGTTCTGTCCGGGGCCAACGGCCATTTCGACAAGGATCGCTTCGCCCCGTGGCGCAAGAAGCTCGCGGACGGCGAGGCGGCAAAGCGCATGGCGCCGGACGCCAATCAGCCGCGGGACGATGTTCCGATCCACCCGCTGCGGCTTTGCGACGAGATCAAGAACTTCATGAAACGCGACGCCATCCTGGTCGTGGACGGCCAGGAGATCCTCAATTACGGCCGCCAGTCGATGCCCACCTATGCGCCCGGTCATCGCCTGAATTCCGGTCCGTTCGGCACGATGGGCGTTGGCCTGCCGTACGGGCTCGGCGCCAAGCTCGCCAAGCCCGACAAGCAGGTCATCGTCCTCCACGGCGACGGCTCGTTCGGGCTCAATGCGCTCGAGCTCGACACCGCGGTGCGCCACAACATCCCGGTGCTGGTCGTGATCAGCCTCAACGGCGGCTGGACCGCCGATCCCGCCGGCAACAAGCCGGGCCGCAACCTCGGTTATACGCGGTTCGACAAGATGGCGGAGACGCTGGGCTGCCATGGCGACTATGTGGAGGAGCCGGCAAAAATCCGGCCGGCGCTCGACCGCGCCCAGCGCGAGGTCGACCGCGGCAACGTGGCGCTGGTCAACGTGAAGACCGACCACCGCGCCCGCGCCGGCACGCTGACGTTCGCGCAATATTCGACGTGAAGGGGCGTTCAGACGGCGTCGAATTCCTAATACCCGAACGGGCCGCCGTAAAAACCGCGCGAATAGGGATTGGGATAGGACCAGCGCCCGTATCCGGCGTAGGGGCGGTTATAGCCCCACCAGGCTCCCGGCGGCGCATAGCGCGGCGCCCTGGGCCCTGCGTCCGCTTCCTCCACCTCGCGGCGCCCGGGCGGGTTCGCTCCCGACACCACGATCTTGGTGTTGCCCGCACCCTCCTTTTGGACGAGCGCGAACAGCTTGGCGGCGTTCGAGGGGTGCAGCCGGATGCAGCCGTGCGAAGCGGGCCCGCCGAGGTGGCGGATCTCGTAGCTGCCGTGGATGGCGTAGCCGCGACTGAAGAAGATCGAATAGGGCATTGGCGAATCGTAATATTCCTTGGAGAACCACTCCCGCTCCAGCCGCTGCGGATGATAGGTGCCGTTGGGCGTGCCGTAACCGGCGCGACCGGTCGAGACGGCAAATTCGTAGCGAGGCTCGCCATCGACCTCGACCGACATCTTCTGACTGCTCTTGTCGACGTTGATGACGACCGTGGCGCCGGCGCAGCAAATGCTCGCGAGCAGGACGCCGGCGACTATCCCCGCTGTGCGGAACGGACGCATGACACATTTGTAGAGCATGGGCGCTTGGGAGGGTCGCAGAATTGCAGGCTAGCGTTAACGCACAGCCAGAATGGAATGCTTCGCGGCACCCGGTAAATTGCCGAGCTCGTGACAAGTTCCATCCCGGCGTGCGGCGGCCGCTGCGGGAAGCCGAACTTTGCCCCGTCATGGTTGGTTCTGTCATGGACGCCAGATAGGAGGCCGCCATGGTGAACCCGCTTGCTCCCGATCTGCTCGAAAAGATGGATGCCTATTGGCGCGCCGCCAATTACTTGTCGGTCGGGCAAATCTATCTGCAGGACAATCCCCTGCTCGAACGCCCGCTCGAGCGCCGCCACGTCAAGCCGCGCCTGCTCGGCCATTGGGGCACCACGCCCGGCCTGAACTTGCTCTATGTGCATCTCAACCGCCTGATCAAGGAAAACGACTTGGACATGATCTACATCATCGGCCCCGGGCACGGCGGGCCGGGGCTGGTGGCGCATACCTATCTCGAAGGCACCTATACGGAGATCTATCCGGCGATCGAGCGCAGCCGGAACGGGCTGCAGCGGCTGTTTCGCCAGTTCTCCTGGCCCTACGGGGTCCCCAGCCACGTCGCGCCGGAGACGCCCGGCTCGATTCACGAAGGCGGCGAGCTTGGCTATTCCCTGGCGCATGCGTATGGGGCCGCCTTCGACAATCCGGACCTGATCGTCGCCTGCATCGTCGGCGACGGGGAAGCGGAAACCGGCGCGCTTGCCGCGAGCTGGCATTCGAACAAGTTTCTCAATCCGGCGCGGGACGGCGCGGTGCTGCCGATCCTGCACCTCAACGGCTTCAAGATCGCCAACCCGACGGTGCTCGCGCGGATTTCCCGCGAGGAATTGACCGCTCTCCTGCGCGGCTACGGCTACGACCCGCTGTTCGTGGAGGGCGAGGAGCCCGCTGCCGTGCATCAGGCGCTTGCCGCCACGCTCGATCGCGTGCTCGCCGAGATTCGCAGGATCCAGAACGAGGCGCGCGGGACGCGGCACGTGAAGCGCGCGCGCTGGCCGATGGTCGTGTTCCGCACGCCGAAAGGCTGGACCGGGCCGAAATTCGTCGACGGCAAGCCGGTCGAGGGAACCTGGCGCGCGCATCAGGTGCCCATCTCCGACTTTGAAAAACCGGAGCACCTGGCCGCCCTCGAAGCCTGGCTGGAGAGCTACCGGCCCTCGGAGCTGTTCGATCCGGACGGCAAGTTCCGCGACGAAATCGCGGCGCTGGCGCCGACCGGTCATCGACGCATGGGCGCCAATCCCCATGCCAACGGCGGCGCGCTGCTGCAGCCGCTGTCGCTGCCGCCGTTTCGCGATTACGCCGTCAAGCTGGCGGGGCCGGGAGCGGTCGACGCGGAAGCGACGCGGATCCTCGGCAAATATTTGCGCGACGTGTTCAAGCTCAATGCCCACAAACGCAACTTCCGCCTATTCGGCCCGGACGAGACCGCATCGAACCGGCTCGATGCCGTCTATGCCGCCGCCGAGAAGGAATGGATGGGCGCGATCGAGGATGTCGACGCCGATCTCAGCCCAGACGGCCGCGTCCTCGAAGTCCTGAGCGAGCACCTCTGCCAGGGCTGGCTCGAGGGTTATCTGCTCACGGGGCGCCACGGCCTGTTCTCCTGCTACGAGGCGTTCATCCACATCGTGGATTCCATGGTCAACCAGCATGCCAAATGGCTGAAGACGACGCGCGACATCCCGTGGCGAAAGCCGATCGCTTCGCTCAATTATCTGTTGACCTCGCACGTCTGGCGCCAGGACCACAACGGCTTCTCCCACCAGGATCCCGGGTTCATCGACCATCTCGCCAACAAGAAAGCCGAGATCGTGCGCATCTATCTTCCGCCCGATGCCAATTGCCTGCTCTCGGTCGCCGATCATTGCCTGCGCAGCCTCGATTACATCAATGCGATCGTTGCCGGAAAGCAGCGCGAATGGCAGTGGCTCGACATCGATGCGGCGGTGCGCCATTGCGCGCTCGGGGCGGGCGTGTGGGAATGGGCGAGCAACGACGCGGGCGCGCCCGACGTGGTCATGGCTTGCGCCGGCGATGTGCCCACGCTCGAGACGCTGGCGGCCGTCACGCTGCTGCGCGACTATGTCCCGGACATCCGCATCCGCGTCGTCAACGTCGTCGACCTGATGGTACTCGAGCCGCCGAGCGAACATCCGCATGGAATGGAGGACCGCGATTTCGACGAGCTGTTCACCCGCGATCGACCGGTGATCTTCGCCTATCACGGCTACCCCACCATGATCCACAAGCTGACCTATCGCCGGAAGAACCACGACAACATCCACGTGCGCGGCTATCGCGAGGAGGGGACCACGACCACGCCGTTCGACATGGTGGTGCTCAACAATCTCGACCGCTATCAGCTTGCGCTCGATGCGATCCGCCGGATTCCGCGGCTGGCGGGCGAGGTCGGGAAGGCGACGGAGCGTTACTGGACCACGATGGAACGCCACAAGCTCTACGTCAGCGAGCACGGCGAGGACATGCCGGAGGTGCGGAATTGGCGCTGGCGCGCGTGATGATCAATGGGTATGTTACGGCATGTCATCAAAAGCACTCAAAGAGGCGTTGCGGCGAGCCGAGACTTGGCCCGAAGTGGCGCAGGAGGAGCTCGCCGAGATCGCGCTCGAAATCGACGCTAGCATCAGGGGCGGCACATATCAGGCGACGCCGGAGGAGCTCGAGGGCATCGATCGCGGTCTCGAGGCCGCGCGGCAAGGGCGATTTGTCACGGAAGCGGAAGTTAAAGCGGTCATTGCCAAGCATCGCCGTTAGATGAAGGTCATCTATACGGATGAGGCGTTGCGCGATCTAGACCAGATTCTGACGTTCCTAGTCTCCAATTATCCGAGCATAACGGCAGCCTTTCAAAAGCGACTTCGAAGTGTAGAGCGCCGCATCGGCAAGTGGCCAATGAGTGCGGAAGAGGTAAGACAGCGTGCCGGCGTGCGAGTCATCCCGCTCCGTCGGTATCCATACAAGATCTTTTACCGGATCACGAGCGAGGCTGTGGAGATACTTCACATCCACCACGCTGCTCGCCAGGAGCCCAGAGTGGAACAGCGCTGAATGAGCGTAGGTGGGTCAAGCGAAGCGCGACCCACGATTACGGGCATTTGGCGGGTTTCGCTGCGCTCAACCCACCCTGCAGCCTTGACCCGCACTACACTCCGTCGATGTATCCCCCGCATGTGGCTCCTCTTCGCCTTTTCCGGACCGGTGCTGTGGGCGGTCTCCATTCATCTGGATAAATACCTGGTCGGCCGCTATTTCGCGCAATCGAGCGTGGCCGTGCTGCTGGTGTTCACGGCGCTGTTCGGGTTGCTGTTGCTGCCGCCGATCTGGTTCCTTCGGCCCGCGGTGACCGAGTTGCCGCTCGGCGGCATGGCACTGCTCGCACTATCCGGACTGCTCTATATGACGGCGATCTTCTTCTATCTGCAGGCGCTGCAGTCGGAGGAAGCTTCGGTAGTGGCGCCGTTCTTCCAGGCCGCGCCGCTGTTCGGCTATGTGCTGGCTTATATCGTGCTGGGCGAGCGCCTCTCCGCCATGCAGATGCTCGGCGGCGGCCTGATCGTTGCCGGCGGCGCGTTGCTCTCAGTCGGGCCTGACGGTCGGCGCTCCTTCAAGGGCCGTCTCGTCATGCTCATGCTCGCGTGCGCCTTTGCGCTCGCCTTGACCGGCCTGATCTTCAAGATCTACGCGGTCCGCGATGAATTCTGGACGGCGACCTTTTGGGCCTTCGTCGGCCAGGCACTGTTCGGCGGGATTTTGCTCGCGATCGCGCGATACCGGCGCCAGCTCGCGGCGTTGCTGCGCGCCAATCCCGCTCCGGTGCTGGCCATCAGCGGTGCGAACGAGCTGATCAATCTTGGCGGCATCCTCGGCGCACGCTATGCGCTGCTGTTTGCTCCGCTGAGCCTCGTCCAGGCGATCGGCAGCACGACCTCGCTGTTCGTGTTCGCGATCGGGGCAGCCCTCTCCGTGTCCTACCCCGCGCTCGGCCGGGAAGACCTGTCGGCCGGGAATTTGGCGCAAAAGGCGGTCTCCGTGCTCCTCGTCGCCGCGGGCGCAATCCTGATCAATTGGTGATATGAATTCGGCTGGAGAATCACCGATTGGGCTCCGGGGGAACGACCGACATGTCCGAGGAACACAAGAGATATCTGGCCGAGCTGATCGGCACTGCCGTCCTCGTGCTCGTCGGCTGCGGCGCGGCGGCGATCGGCACTCATGCGACGGGGGCCACCGCCGTCAACGTCATCGGCATCGCCTCTGCGTTCGGGCTCACGGTGACCGGCATGGCTTACGCGATCGGGCCGGTGTCGGGCGCCCACATCAATCCGGCCGTCACCGTGGCGATGCTCGCCGCCGGCCGGGTGTCGGTGCGGGATGCGATTTGCTACATCATCGCGCAGCTGATCGGCGGCATCGTCGGGGCCGGCCTGTTGGTGCTGGTCGTGAAAGGCAAGATCGGTGGCTACGATCTTGCCGCCTTGGGGCTCGGCCAGAACGGCTGGGGCGAGGACTATCTCGGTCAATATGGGCTCGGCGCCGCGATCCTCACCGAGTTCCTCGCCACCTTCATCTTCACCACGGTCATCCTCGGCGCCACCAATCCGACCGCGGACCTCGAAGTCGGGGGGCTGGTCATCGGGGTCACGCTGTTCGCGCTGCATTTCCCGTTCATCAACGTGACGGGGCTTTCGGTCAACCCGGCCCGCAGCCTCGGCCCCGCGGTTTTCGTCGCCGGCAAGGCGCTGGCGCAGGTCTGGCTGTTCCTGGTGATCCCGACTCTCGCCGGGGCGGCCGCGGGCTGGCTGTTCCGCAAGTCCGCGCTGTAAGAGCGGCGGCCGGCTCGCACGCAATCGCGAACCGGACGGCATTTGCCGCCGTTGCACCCCGGGGCGGTCGAGCGGGCTTGCCATGACACGCGGCATTCTGGTGCTCAATGCCGGATCCTCGAGCATCAAGTTCGCGCTTTTTCCGGCAGTTTCGGCGTCGGACGAGGACGCGGCGGCTTGCCATGGCGAAATCCAAGGAATCGGTCACACCCTGCATTTGCGCGCACGCGACGCGCAGCGAAAGTCCGTGGTGGATCGGTCGGTGGATGGGCCGGCAACGCACCAGCACGGACTGTCCGCGTTGCTGGAATGGCTTTCCGCGCATTCCGAGCGCATGGATCTCGCCGCCGTCGGCCACCGCGTGGTGCACGGCGGAAACACCTATGTGCAGCCGGTCCGCATCACGCCGGCGGTGCTGCGCGATCTCGAGCAGTTGGTTCCGCTCGCGCCGCTGCATCAGCCGCACAATCTGGAGGCGATCCGCGCGCTCGCCGAGCTCCACCCGGGCATCGCGCAAGTCGCCTGTTTCGACACCGCGTTCCATGCGAGCCAGCCGAGCGTTGCCGCGGCGTTCGCGCTGCCCCGTGCCCTGAGCGAAAAGGGCGTGAGACGCTACGGATTTCACGGCCTCTCCTACGAATACATCGCCGCGATCCTTCCCGCCCACCTCGGCCCGGGCGCGGACGGAAAAGTCGTCATTGCGCATCTCGGCAACGGCGCCAGCATGTGCGCCATCCAAAACCGGCGCAGCGTTGCCACCACGATGGGACTGAGCGCGCTGGACGGACTGGTGATGGGCCGCCGCTGCGGAACGCTCGATCCGGGAGTGGTGCTTTATCTCATCGACTGCGGATGAACTCGGTGGAGATCGCGCGTCTGCTCTACGAGGAATCCGGATTGCTCGGCGTGTCCGGGATCAGCGACGATATGCGGGACCTGCTCGAAAGCGAGGATCCGCGGGCGCGGGAGGCCGTCGGGCTGTTCGTCTATCGCATCCTTCGCGAGCTCGGCTCGCTCACCGCCGCGCTCGGCGGGCTCGATGCGCTTATCTTCACCGGCGGCATCGGCGAGCGCTCGCCCGAAATCCGAGCGCGGGTGTGCGAGCAGGCGGCGTGGCTCGGGCTCGCGCTCGATGCTTCCGCCAATGCCGCCGGCGGTCCCCGCATCAGCCGGGACGACAGCCGGGTGTCGATCTGGACGTTCCCCACCGACGAGGAACTCGTGGTCGCGCGACACACGCGCGCGCTGCTATGATGCCCACGCCAGCAGCATCGGTCATGGGCTTCTATCGAAAACAGATCCTGCCGAGGCTGATCCACCTAGCGATGGGGCAGGAGGATCTGAAGGCCTATCGCGGCCGGGTAGTCTCCGCCGCCGCGGGCCGGGTGCTCGAGATCGGCATCGGCTCCGGGCTCAACATGCCGTTCTACGGCGCCGGCGTGACGGAACTGATCGGGCTCGATCCGTCGGCTCAGCTGCTGGCCATGGCGCAAAAGGCCGCTCACCCGCGACTGCCGATCGAGTTCATCGAAGGGAGCGCGGAGGCGATCCCGCTGGACACCGCGAGCGTCGATGCGGTGCTGACCACCTGGACATTGTGCAGCATCCCCGATGCGACGCGAGCCTTGCGCGAGATGCGGCGGGTGCTGAAGGTCGGCGGCATGCTTTTGTTCGCCGAGCACGGGCGCGCGCCTGAGGTGCGCGTGCGCTGGTGGCAGGATCGGCTCACGCCGATCTGGAAACGGCTCGGCGGCGGATGTCGCCTCAACCGTCCGATC
>WNGL01006893.1_pt1 | contig 13359 bp, 5 predicted proteins | sample 5400591 | NCBI WGS metagenome assembly WNGL01 (sample SAMN13153377, study PRJNA577476) | soil metagenome | isolation source: 80 cm soil or saprolite under Garry oak tree replicate 1 | place: USA:California | collected 2016-06-15
TGCGGGGTGCCCCAACCCTTCGTGCTGAAGAAGTAGTCGGCGGCCAGGTCGCTCGCCGGACTGGTGATGTAGACGGCGTTGAAGCCCCGGAACTCACTGTGGTAGTAATCCTGCCAGTCCCCATCCCCGTTGGGGAACCAGTTGTCTCCCACGCAATCTTGATCGGTGCCTGCCGGGTAACAGTAGTAGGGCGGATTGCCGCTGTAGGTGCCCGTCTTGGCCAACCGATAATTGTAGGTCGTCTTGGCCAGAGCCAGGGTCGAGGCGCTGCTATCCTTGCCCGAGGTGGTGATGCTCGTCACCACCTGCACACTCCAGGCATGGTCATCGGGAGGGGCATAGTTGCCGGTACAATCGGTGTGCAGCGAACAATAGAGCGGGTCATAGCGGTCATCGCCATCGGTCGCATTCGGTGTTCCATGCGTGTTGCTATGGGCGGTCTGGTAGGTGATGGTGCCGCCCACCCCTGTATTGTTGTCCAGGTAGCTGGTCAGATACTTCCAGTAGGTCTGCTGCGTGTACTGCTGCGTCCCATTCTGGATCGTGTGCTGGCTATCATTGTAATTGTTCGGTTCCAGGGTGTAGCTCAAGGTGAGCGCCTTGAGATCGTGGCCCGTGCCGTTCTGGTAGATGGTGGGCACGAGACTCGAGAGCAGATGGAGACCTGCGCAATACTCCTGGAGCTGGGTATAATCATCCCAGCACTGGCTGAAGGGACTATCGGTGTAGCTGAAGCTGTACTTATAGGCTTTGTTGCTGGCACTGGCATCTGAGCCAACGTAGCTGGTGACCGTCTGCAGGGAGAGGGTGCTCATCACGGTCGGGGCAGCCAGGCCATTGGCATTATCCAACGGATCGTCACAACGCAAGGTCGTCGAGAGCGGGGGATTCGTACACTGGTAGTTGGTGCCATAGGCGCTGGCCCATTGGCTCTGGCCGCCTGGCACATAGGGGGCTTTGTAGAAGAAGTCGATGGTGCCCACGAGAGTTCCGATGCTCGAAGTCGAGGTCCCGTAGCCATAGAGGATCTGCTTCATGGCGGCATCGCGCACGCTGGTATAGCCATTGATGGTCGGAGCATCTTGCAGATAGGAGACGAGGATCAGTTTGTAGCTCGTCCCGGGCCCTTCGTTGGGGGCAACGATCTTGTTCAGGTCCCAGCGATAGTAGTGCGTGCCACTGGAATCGGCGCGGTATTGCAACGAGTCGCTGGTACAGCCAAACTGGTAGTAGGTGCCGGACGTATCCCACACATTGAAGCACATCTGACCGGTGCTGCTGCTGGTGACGGTGCGAATGCGCAGTTGGGAGATATGTTCGGTCAGAAAGGCGGTCCCGTCCGAAGGATTAGGCACCAGCCGATCGCTGACATTGCCCACCCCACTGAGGAAGTACCAGGTGCCCGCACTCGCACTGCCTGCCGGGTAGACTTCAGCGCTCACCGATCCCAGGGAGAGCACCCAGCCATCGCCGACATCGTTGCCAGGGGAAGTGCGGCTATGTCGTTCATTGGGACCACTACTCGAGTATTTCAGCAGCAGTTGCGGAGCAAAGCCTGCAGGTCCAGGCGGAAGCTGGAGGGGATAGGCGTAGGAGAGCTGCCCAGCATTGCCCTGGACAGAAGCGAGATGAGGGATGGGGGGACTCTGGTTCTGCGGATCTCCCCCGCCTACATCTAAAGGACCAGGGCCGAAAACCGTGCTCTGCCCGGTCAGCGTATGGGCCTTCGGGTCATTCACCAGGGCAATCGTGAAAGCCGAGGTGGATTGATTGGCCTTGCGGGCAGTGGCGAGGAGATCGGGCCAGGTCATGAACAGCTTGTCGGGATCAAGGTCAAGGGCCACCAGTTCCCACGGCTGATAGTGGTAGACGAACGTGACAGGCTTCAACAGGCGCATGCCAGAGATGGTCTGTCCCTTGCCATCAACGACCGTGAGCGAATAGGCTCCCAGGAGATTGACGCCACCGGCAAAATGCCCGTGAATTTCACTGAACTGGAGGGTCAGCGTTCCCGAAGGCGCTCCCCCAGCGGGCACCGTCGCATGTGACACGTCAAGCGAGCCGGGCTGGATCTGCACTTCCAGGCGCTTGTCGCTCCCAACCAGGTAGAGAGCCTTGCCGCCAGCACTACCTGCCAGCAGGGACGCATCCAGGGGCTGGTTAATGGGCTTCATCGTGACGAGCTCTGCACTGGGCGGCAGGTGCCGGTAGTCCGTCGAGTGTTCGTGTGATGACCCGGGAACGGCCGGGGCGCTCTGTGGATGAACGAAGGGGCCATGATAGACTCGATCATGACGACCTTGCTTCAAGAATTGCTGGAAGGTCATATTTGCAGGTGGACTCGGAGGACGCCCCGCTGCATAGGCACGCGGAAGAGTAAAGCCCCAGCCTCCCAGAACATCAGAAAGCAGGAGGAGACTGAGCATAACAGCGAAAAATAACTCACGGGCCGCGACACCTGAACGTTTACGAGGCGGTGTCACGAACGGTCGATCAAGAGCAGAAGACGAACCACGACGTTGCTGTAACATATGGCACACCCCTTTTCTAATGAAAGCAGCAAGCCAACGTCAAATCATCCTGGCACACGACAGCCCCAGATATCTCTCCAGGATTTCAAACTGCATCGAAAGGAAAGCAAACGGCAGTTCAGCAAGGAGTGTTGTCCCTACTCCCCCAGAGGACAACATTGCTCAGAACAACCTTGTCCACAATATCTTGAAAAAGCGTACACGGAACCCGACAGTTTGTCATGCCTTCCCAACCGAATTTTTTCTCTGTCTTTGTACCGAAAAAGGCGAATATCTTGAGGTCCGATATACCAGAAAAACCGTAGTACATCTGATCTATACGCATGACACAAGGTTTTACCTTCTCTGAGTATCATGTAGCTCCTGTATCTCAGAGATGGGGTACCTGCCTTAAGGATACTGGTGGCGAAGTGTCCAAGGACGGCGAGCGAAGCGATGCCGAGTGCGTAGGGGCCCGATTGATCGCGCCCTGGGTGGGGCGGGCCACACTTCGCCACCAGTATCCTTAAGTGGGGAGGTCTTCAAGAGGGGAGAAGAGACCAGCATGATAGGCTGCCAGGAGGGCATCACGTTCACAGTGGACGCCTAACCGTGCATAGATATGCTGCTGATGCTTGTTCACAGTTGCTCGAGTGATATTTAATGCTGTAGCAATCGCTCTCTGATCATATCCACGCCACATAAGCGTCAAGACTTCTCGCTCCCGTTTAGTGAGTCTCTCTGGTGAGTGAATGCCGAATCGTTGCACCCGTCCCTGGACAAAGACTGACATTTCCAGGAGATTCAAAAGAAAACCACAGGTTTGAGCCAATAGGTGCGCTATATCGAAGGGAAGCGCGGGAAAGGGCGGATGGTCTGGATCAGGGACAACCACTAACTTCCCGTAAAGGATGTCACGGAACTGAACAGGAAAACTGATCTCTATGGAAGGGGAAGATTCCGGCGGACTCTCCAATGCTCCCCTGGAGCGAAGAAGAAGCCTGGCCTGTCCGTGGGTGACCAATGCAACTTCCCGGCAGAAGCGATCTAGCACACCGTCAGTTTGTCCACAGAGTGTTTGACTAAAGCGGAGAAGTTGTAAAAGAAGTGCCTGGTAGTCGGGATTGCTTGTGCTGATCTCATGGCTTATGTCGAAAGAGTGAGCATAAGGTGTTTTCATTGAGAATCCCGGTCCTTCTGGCTGTTGCACCTTCTTTATAGGTTAGCTATAAGACCTTTCCGCAGCAGGGCACGTAAGCCCATAAAGGTTCTCCCCATGCTCAAAAATTGCAACCAGGGTTATAGGCAAGTGGTTTATCCGAAGCAATATATCATAAAAATGATATACATGAATATAGAATTCTATGTCAATAGGGGAAGTACCAAAGTACCAATTATTTGAAATACTCTGAAACAGAACAGGAATATCAGTGGAGAACAGAAAGAGAAAAGCCAGTAGGGCGACCCTTGCGGTCGCCCAAGAGGCATCCACCGAACGAAAAGCCCATCAATGTCCGTAGGGGCGAGGGCGGTGTGGAGGGGCGGGGAGGGCCTTTATGGTCGCCCGCCGTCCCTTTCTGCGACGTTCACCCACCTTGTCATCAACCCGACCGGCTGGCTACGCGGGGGACCATAAAGGCCCTCCCAACCCATCCCAACCACCTTCGCCCAGACGCGAGGATCCAACCCTGTTTCGTTCGGTTGATACTTATTGGGCGACCTTCGCGGTCGCCCCGTTAATCCTCACCCCTCCTCATTCAACGCCTCTCCCCGCTGCAACTTCAACGCATTTTGCGTTGAGAACAACACATTCCTCCGCAGTCGCTGCGCCACCATATATCTCGTTGCCGCAACTAATGCCAATCGCCCATCGGGATGACCTGCGCCCAGCGCATTGTACTGTCGCATTGCTGCATCAAGCATCTGGAAGGTGTGGAAGGTCGCATCTTCACGCAACAGAGCCTTGCCCAATACTGCCTTCAAATCAGTGAGTGGATAGCCCTGCTCCTGGTAGTAGTGCACAATCGCTGCGGCCTCTTCGACTCGCTGGAACTCGGCACAATAGAGCAACCGCTCTAGCAGTGCGGTTTTATCATGCAGCATTGCAGGAACAGCAGCTTTGCCTCGTTCCGCAGGAAGGGCAGCGCGTGGGATGTTGAGGAAATGCGTCAGGTAGACAAACATTGCCCCGTGGGTTATCGCTTTCATCAAGGCAACATCTCCCTCTAGCGAATACCCGGTGTTGCGTCGAGTAAGTGCATCAGCGGCGTTGGCATAGCTGATGACGTGGAGCACATCATCCCAGTCCTCTTCGTTCTGGACATGGAAACGCGCTACCCGGTGGATACCAGCCCTTGCGAGTATGCCGCTCAGGGCATCAACGGTTGCTCCCTGCTCCAGGGCGGTTCGCAATGCTTGCGTGATCTCTTCGGGTTTGCCTGCCAACATCACATCGCGCAATGCCTCCGGGCGTCCATCCTCTGCCCAATTAAGATTCCGTGGTTGTGCCAACAGTGTCGGAAGTGCTTCAAACAAAGCCTCCTGTGGTTCTATCGTCTCCTGCCAGTCGGCATCTTCCTCGTGACGGAAGCCCATTGCCATCGGGCGCACAACAGAGGAGAGCGTTGTTGCCAGCACTTCATGCGCATCGGTCTCGCCGATAGGGAGCGCTCCATCAGCCGTCATTACCTCAAACAGCTCAAAAGCCTTGTTCATGAAGTCGATGACGTGACCAGTGCTGAGGAAGTAGTGATCGGTGGCACCCGCCATAAGCAACTCAACCAGGTCTTCGGTGGGATAGCCGTCGGCAATGGCTGTGCGCAAGATACGCTCGGCTCCGGCTGCCTCACGGTCTTCGATGAAGAGACGGAACCAGTGCTTGAGCTGCTGCTTGTGTGTGAATTGCGCTGTCGGTAGGGGACGGAGCATGCGACGCGGCGGTCCGCTAAACGAGTCACGCGCACAGTTGATCAGCGCATGTACATCGGCCAGGGCTCTATCATCTTCCAACAAGTCTGGGACGAGTCGGCCCATGCAGGTAAGGATCGTCAACCCCATGGAGAAGCCCCCCTGGCGGAAACGCAAGCCGTGCATTGCTCCTGCGCTGAGGATATCACGGTCGACAACGTCGTTTGCACGCAGACCTGCCACGGCCTTGGCAATGAGGAAGGTGTTACGTTCCTCCATCCCCTGGCGCAGGTCTCCCAGGAACTTCTCAGTGCGACGACGTGTATAACCGTCCAGGGGTACCGGGCTTACCCACACATCACCTTCTTTAATCACAAGTGGGAAAACGGCGACATCGTCTCCACCTTCGGTAAAGCAACCACCAGAGGCCAGGTCAAATCGCCAGTGATGCCAGTGGCAACGCAGGACACCATCCTTGATTGTTCCCTGTGAAAGTGGATAGCCCATATGCGGACAACGGCTATCAAGTGCCCGCATCTGGCCATCGGCACGCAGCAATAAAATATGACGCCCTTCGATTGTCACAACTTTGAAAGGCCGCTGTTCGAGTTCGGCAACAGTAGCCACACGGATGAAGTACCGCCCATCAGAATCGAAGCGGTCGCTGGAGGGATCAGTAGAGATCGTTTGCATTTGAATCAATCCCCTTTTCTACTACGTAGCTGACAGGTACCCGCGACGAAAGTTCCCCCCTTAGCATACCTTATTTTCTGGATCATTGTACTGTTCTTGGGGACAGAAGGAGACAGATAATTCGGGCAGGTATTTGTGAAACGTACTGGGAAGGGGTATCGTTCCTATCCTGGATGTCAAGGGGGCCTGAGCAGCTGCTCAGGCCCCCTTGACATCCAGGACGGTCTCTACATCATGCACAAATGGGGTTAGCGACCGCCCCCCTGGGCGTAGCGGCGGGAGATCTCATCCCAGTTGACTACGTTCCACCAGGCAGCCAGGTAGTCGGGACGACGATTCTGGTACTTGAGATAGTAGGCATGCTCCCAGACATCGTTGCCCATGACCGGGTACTGGCCATCCATCAATGGGCTGTCCTGGTTGGCAGTGGAGATCACCTGGAGCTTGCCACTTTGATCGAGCACCAGCCACGCCCAGCCTGAACCGAAACGTTTGACGCCTGCATCGTTAAATGCGGCTTTAAACTGGTCGAACGAGCCAAAGACGGATTGGATTGCGCTTGCCAGTGCACCTGTCGGCTCACCGCCGCCATTGGGCTTCATAATCTGCCAGAACATGGTGTGGTTCACATGTCCACCCCCGTTGTTGCGCACAGCCGTGCGGATGTTGTCAGGTACCTCCTTGATGTGCCGCAGCAGATCCTCAACCGAGAGGGAGGCGAGCTGGCCCTGGTTTGCCAGAGCATTGTTCAGATTGGTGACATAGGCCTGGTGATGCTTGTCGTGATGCAGATGCATCGTCTGCTCATCAATGTACGGCTCCAATGCATTGTAGTCGTACGGCAGTGGTGGAAGTTCAAATGCCATAGAACATCTCCTTATCGTAAAATACGAGGTTCCTTACCTCATGTCTGGGGCGAATACTATCACCCCTTGCACATTACAGCTGCTGTGCCCTGTTGGATGTGAGGACAACCGGTAGAGTGCCGATTTATCGAGCACGTCACGTCACGTGGTACACCCCTAATCCAACATCCTCACCTCACACCGGACGATTCATCGCGATTGGGACAGGGATAGGTAATGCCCTGGCTCCAAAGGCTCTGCCATAAACCCAGGTGAGATGTCTACTCTAAATTGTATCACTTTCTGGCACGTTGAGGAATGCAAGATGGCTACAAAACAGGGCGATGTACAAGTCGGGAAAAGCGGGATTGTTAAGGGCGGCCGCCCTTAACCGGAGCGCGAGGTGTCCTCGCAACCCCTCTTCTTCTCGGGTGGGTGGGCGGGGAAAAAAGAACTTTTATCTCGCCCTGGCTACAAAATCCCAGGAGACGAACAAATATGGCATTGCATATCAAAGATCAGAAACGCCCGTAATAGGCAAGCAAAAGGGGAGAGCTCTTGCTCTCCCCTTTTGTTCCCCCAGGGTAAACCCATGTGCTGAATCACGTATGTCCCCCCCAGGACATCCCCCATGATTACATTTCATCCCCCACCGTTATAATAGTCGCTGGAGGTGTGCATACGGTTGATAATCTGTTATGATATTGTGAAGATTTATCCAAATATGGGGATTCAGGTTAAGAAAAATACATTTACACCTTTTTCTAGAGAAAGAAGGGCATTTACAAATGTTCACCGCTGTCACTCAACTCCACTACCAAAGAACAAGCGAACGCGAGCATATCTGGACTGCAGGCGAAGATTGCTTGCTTGCCGGGGCTGTCCTGGGGGCCGAGATAGTACGTATACGTTTCCTGCGCGGCACACAGTTTGATGAGGCTCGCTATCTACTGACTGATGGCGGAGCCGGAACGCTTCCCTACCACTCATGGATCATCACGAAGGGCGATGCGCAATGGGCCACTCTGGTAGGCGAGGCTGAGGAACGCACAATACTGGAACCATACCTTCAGGGGTTTGCTCTTTCTCCTACAGAGATGCGCCTGGGACGTCCACTTGCAAGCGAAGAGTATATTTATGGACTGGGGGAGCATACCGGGGAGATGAATAAGCGAGGCAGAGCATTCCCTATCTGGAACGTTGATCCACCTATGTTCCATGGACCAGAAACAGAAAACATGTATACTTCCATCCCCTTCTACCTTGGCCTTCACAGAAATAGCGGCAGGACCTATGGAGTACTGATCGATCATACCGGACGAGTCGAGATGGATATGGGTAAAACTTCCGAAGAAGAAGTCCAGATCACAGTGCAGGGCAATAGCCTGGTGGCCTATTTCTTCGTTGGTCCCACACCGGCAGATGTGGTTCGACAGTACACCGAACTTACCGGGCGGATGCCACTGCCACCACGCTGGATCCTCGGTTATCACCAGTGTCGCTGGGGCTATGATACTGAGGAAAAGGTTCACCAACTCGCTGCCCGGCTGCGGGAGCGAAACCATCCCTGCGACGCCATCTGGCTGGATATTGACTATATGCAGGGCTTCCGTAACTTCACCTGGAACACCGAGACCTTTCCCAATCCCTCTAAGATGGCAGAGGATTTGCATGCAGAAGGCTTCCACCTTGTTACCATTATTGATCCAGGGACCAAGATCGATGACAACTATTTCGTCTATCAGCAGGGCATGGAACGCGATTACTTCTGTCGCTATCAGAAGGGGAAAATTTTCACAGGCAGCGTCTGGCCTGGCGCTTGTGTCTTGCCTGATTATTCAAGGAGCGAGGTACGCGAGTGGTGGGGGAATCTCTATAAGGGGCTGCTCGATCAAGGTGTCGATGCCATCTGGAACGATATGAACGAACCTTCGTTGACGAACATCCTCCTGGAAAACGAGACCCCTATCCACGGGAATACAATGAGTGGCGATGTGTTGCACCGCGCAGGAGGAGATCAGCTAACCGGACCCGACGGCCCTCCCACACTTCACAAGTTCTTCCACAATGCCTATGGTATGGAGATGGCACGCGCTTCATACAAGGGATTATTGCGCCTGCATCCCAACAACCGCTCATTCGTTCTGAGTCGTTCCGGTACGGCTGGAATACAACGCTATGCAGCACTATGGACAGGTGACAACACCAGTCAGTGGGATCACATTTTCATGGCTATGACGATGTGCCTCAACCTCGGCATGAGTGGTGTTCCTTTCGTTGGGGCAGATATTGGCGGCTTCTGGAATGCTAGCAACGGCGAATTGCTGGCACGCTTTGCCCAACTTGGAGCACTCCTGCCACTCTGCCGCAACCACAGTGCCATACACAATCCAGACCAGGAACCCTGGGCCTTTGGGGAACCTTTCGAGAGCGTTTACCGCAAGGCCATCGAGTTGCGCTACCGCCTCATGCCCTACCTGTATACGCTCTTTCACGAAGCCGCTACCAGTGGAGCCCCTATCATGCGTCCCCTCTACTATCACTACCCTTCGGATGAAGAAGCCTGCAACGTTCAGGATGAATTCCTGGTGGGCGATGCCTTACTCTCGGCCCCAGTCTACGAGCAAGGCGCAACCAGTCATCGTGTCTACCTGCCAGCAGGTACCTGGTTCGACTACTGGGACGGTACTGAGTATCCCGGCTCAGGATGGAGCGATATTCCTGCACCACTCGATCGCTGGCCACTCTTCGTGCGAGGTAATAGTATCATTCCCACCGGGCCACTGATGCAATATACAGATCAGCGCCTGACCGATCCTCTGACCTTCACCTGCTACATGGCAACCGACGGTCAGACCAGCTACACGCTATATGAAGATGATGGCAGCACACAGGCATATCTGCATGGCGCATTTGCCCTGACCACAATCAATTGCCACGTGAACAACGACGTTGCCATCGTGGAGATTGAGGAGCAGCACATCGCCTATCAACCGCAACGCGAGGAGTACGAGATTATTGTGCAGGTCGGTGGACGGGTGTTGCAGCAGAGGGTGAAGGCTGGACAGGGGAGAATTGTCATCTCAGCATGGAAATTGATTTAGACTCGACTCCCGATACTTTCTCAGGTATAATAGCCAGGGATAACATTATGATACCTGGCTGTTTGCTGTTCTAAGTACTCAAGCCAGCCGAAATCAGTTGCCAATTTGGGAGCCTGAGATGAAACGCTGTCCTCATTGTGACACAGAAAATATTGATGCAAGTACCTACTGTGAGCGCTGTGGAACACTCCTGTCGAACCCTACGCAATACGCTTCCTCCGGGCTAGAACACACCACACCTTCTCCACGGGAGTATGAGCAGCTCATCGCATCTACTGTAGAATACAATGTGTCCTCTCAGAGTGGGTATGCCTTGCCCACAGACAACTATACAGCACCACCATCTCCACCACCAGGTTATAGCAACTTTAGTACCTATACTTTTCCTCCACAGGAAGTAATAGGAGAAAGAATTTCGCCTCGTTCTAAGACCGGGGCATTCATAGGCACATCCATAAGAACTATCCTCTACCTGGTGGGAGCTTTTATTGCTGCCTTTGGCTTGTTTGGAACCCTGTTGACCCTTGGCAGCAGTGATTTAGCTGCAGGGCTTGCACTTGTCTCTGGATTCGCCCTGCTGATCGTAAGCATCATCATTCTCGTCGTTGTGCTTGTGTGGCACAAACCTCCGCGTTTACGCTGGCCAACACGGATTCTGTGGCTATTCGGAGTAACAGGAGGAGCATGTATAGCAGCTATTCTCGAGAATGCTGCTATTGGGATAAGCTCACATGATCCACTATCAAATTTTATTTTCTTCAGCATCACCTTACTTTATGGTGCCGCTTTCGCAGTGATTGCTGTGTGGTAGTTTGGGTGATCGAGTTACTGCAGGGACGGCGTACACAGTCCTTGCAGTAACTCGATCACCTGACGTTAAAGGCTGAGAATGAGTACATTCTCACGCTGAGGTTGTGACGCATCTCCATTCCCAGGAGGTTCTGCGAGAACAATGCGTTGAGCTCTCGTTGCACTCCTGAGATCGATGAGTGCGGCCTCAAGTGGTGCATATTGTTCTGGTGAGACGCTGATATGCAGAGCCTCCAGCGTTGCGCCGACGGATAATCCATGCTCGGCTTTGTAGCGCCGGACCTGGCGCAACAGATCGAGTAACGTCTCCCCTATTGCCTCAGCCTCCGGGTCAATCCACTCTGGACGCTCTTTGGGCCAGGATGACAGGTGAATGGAGGCTGCACCATCCCATTTACGGAAGAGTTCCTGGTAGATCTCTTCTGTGATGTAGGGCAGGTAGGGAGCCAACAACTTCAAAACGGCCAGGAGCGCCTGGTAGAGCGTCCACTGCGCCGCTCGTCGTTCAGACTCCTGCTTTCCATATAAGCGAGTCTTTGCCAGTTCCAGGTAGTTGTCACACAGGTCCGACCAGAAGAAGCGTTCGACTTCGCTACGCGCCGTCGCGTACTCGTAACTATCCAGTTCCCGCGTCGCAAATGCAATTGTCCGTGCCAGGCGAGAGAGCAACCATCGATCGGTCGGCAGTAGCTCATAGGGACAGGCTCCAGAGGCTATGGCTTCCGCTTCAAGGTCTTCCAGTCGTCCCTCAGCGAAGCGACTCGCGTTCCAGAGTTTTGTGACCAGGCGACGGCCATTGGCGATTGTTTCCGGGCTAAACGGACTATCCGCACCCGTTCGGCCAGTCGTTGCCCAGTAGCGGAGGGCATCGGCTGACTCCTGTTCGATGATCTCCATTGGCCCGACCTCTTTGTGCTCCTTCGACTTGGAGATCTTGCGTCGGTCTGCCGAAAGCCCATGACCGGAGATCATGACTGACTTCCATGGAATCTCATTCATGTGATAGAGCGACTTGACGATGGTATAAAACGCCCAGGTACGGATAATATCGTGAGCCTGTGGACGCAGGCTAGCTGGGAAGTGCTGCGCGAACCAGGGGGCGTCATCGAGCCAATGGCCGATAATCAGCGGTGTGCAGGACGAGGTGGCCCAGGTATCCATGATATCCGGTTCCGGTTCGAAATCAGTTGAGCCACATGCACAGGGCTTCAATGGCCCGGTCATCTGTGGGTCAATCGGCAGCTGCTCGAACTCGGCCAGGATCGTCTCGCCGCACGCCCGGCAGGTCCATGCCGGGAACGCAACGCCAAAGTAGCGCTGACGCGAGATGCACCAGTCCCATTGCAGATTCTCAACCCAGTGCTCATAGCGCGTGCGCATGTGCTCAGGATACCAGTGAATCTTGCGCCCGGCCTCCAGTAGACGTTCCTTCTGATCCAGAACGCGGATGAACCACTGGCGGGTATGCAGGTACTCAACAGGCGTGCCACAGCGCTCGTGCGTCCCGACATCGTGCTCTATCGTCTCCTGCTGAAGGATTTGCCCGTTGGCTGCCAGAGAACTCAGAATACGTGTCCGTGCCTCTTCGACCGTCAAGCCAGCACAGGGACCAGCCAGTTGGGTCATACGTCCATCGCGTCCAATTGCCGCCCGCAATGGAAGCTGGTGCGTATGCCACCAGCGAACATCGGTCGAATCCCCAAAAGTGCAGCACATAACGGCCCCACTGCCCTTGTTGGGGTCCGCCAATTCATCCGCCAGAATAGGAACCTCGATTGTTGGCATCTGAGAGAACGCCTCGCTCTCGATACGTGCCGTGGTACCGATGAGATGCGCATAGCGCGTATCAGCGGGATGAACGAAGATGGCAACACAGGCTGGCAACAATTCCGGGCGCGTCGTGGCTATAGGAAGAATGCTCCCATCCTGCAAACGGAACGCCAGTGTCGAGAACTGCGTTTGCAGCGTGATGTCATCAACTTCGGCCTGTGCAATGGCCGTCTGGCACTCAGGACACCAGAGAGTCGGTGCCAGCTGCGGATAGGCTCGCCCATCCTTATACAGCAGGATGAACGACCACTGCGAGGCACGCCTGGCTTGCGGGTCAATCGTTGAATAGCGATAGTCCCAATCAACGCTCAATCCCAGTCGCCGCCAGAGCGCTTCGAAGCGGTCTTCAGTCTGGTGCGTGATTTCCAGGCATGCCCTGATGAAGGCTTCACGCCCTATCTCTGTCGCTTTACGCTTGATGGTCTTCTCAACAAATCGTTCCGTTGCCAGCCCATTGTCGTCAAAGCCCATCGGGTAGAAGACACGGTCCCCACGCATTCTGCGGTAACGAGCAATCACATCCGTCTGCGTGTAGGAATAGCAGTGCCCGATGTGCAGTTGACCAGAGACGGTCGGCGGGGGCGTGTCAATGCTGAAGACGCTGTTTGAGCCAGCGGCGCCAAACGCATAGAGGCTGGCTTCGGCCCAGAGACGAGCCAA
>WNGL01006898.1_pt1 | contig 13357 bp, 14 predicted proteins | sample 5400591 | NCBI WGS metagenome assembly WNGL01 (sample SAMN13153377, study PRJNA577476) | soil metagenome | isolation source: 80 cm soil or saprolite under Garry oak tree replicate 1 | place: USA:California | collected 2016-06-15
CGATGTCGAGCGGCTCTTGCGGGAACGGATCGCTCTGGCTCAACGCTTGTGACGGAACAGGAGCTTACCATTGATGCCGTGCGGCGGCTCAATCGCGCTAGAATTGCATATCTGCTCACCGGTTCGATGGCGAGCAACTATTGGGGCATCCCCCGCACGACGCACGATCTCGATTTCGTGGTGCAACTTCCGCTCCAGTCAATTCCGAGTTTGCTTCATGAGTTTCGCGACGATTTTTATCTCGATGAGCCGGCGGTGCGAGCGGCACTGGCGCCACCGTATCAATTCAATGCGATCGATCAGCGGTCAGCTTTGAAAATTGATTTCTGGATGTTGCGCCCCAACCCGTTTGAGATGTCGATGTTTCAACGTCGTCTCAGCGTGAACTTTTTGGGCGAACGCGCCTGGATTGCCACTGCCGAGGACGTGATCTTGCACAAACTTCATTGGGATTTACTCACGCCCTCCGAGCGGCAAATTGGCGATGCCGCTGGTGTGGTTGCGGTTCAGTCGGGCTTGCTCGATCGGAACTACTTGCAAACGTGGGGCGGCGAACTTGGCGTAGGCGAAAATTTAAACAAGCTCTTGGCCGGTGAGATAAAGCCAAAGACCACGTAGCCGCAGCAGAGTTAGGGTGGATATACGCAGAAAACATCCACCACGGCGCACTCCACGTCGGCCAGGAGTCTGAGCCGGCCGAGAATCAGGCTGCAACTTGGCGAAACGCTGACAGGAAAGATTCCATCTCGTTTTTCTTACCGATCGTGACACGCATGTGGTTTGGCAGTGCCGGGAATAATCGGCCAACTTGGACGTTACGTTGCTTCAACGCCTGGATGAGCGGCACGACCGGTCGTTTCATGTCGATCATAATGAAGTTGGCTTGCGAGGGAATTTGTTTGTAACCCATCTTGTCGAGCTCGCCGCTCACGAATGCTTTCGCTTCGCTATTCAGACGCTGGCCGTTTGCGACTTGATCCGGATCGTTCAGGTTCGCGATCGCCGCCGCCAGGGCCATAATGTTGACGCTGTCCCACATTTGATGCGGACGCATTCGCTCGATTGTTTCCTTTTGCGCGACGCAGTAGCCACAGCGCAATCCGGCCATGCCGTAAATTTTTGAGAACGTGCGCGCGACGATCAGGTTTGGATGATCCTTGATCAGCGGAATCGCGCTTTCGTAGTCGGGGCTGTCGGCGTAGTGGAAGTAAGCTTCGTCCACCAGAATCATCGTCTGGCGCGGAGCTTTCGCGATAAACTCACGCACTTCATTCTTCGGCGTGATGCTGGCGGTCGGATTGTTCGGATTGCAAATGTAAATGAGCCCTTGCTTGGCCGCGGCCGACATCTTTGGGAGATCATGACTGAAGCTCGAAGTGAGCGGAACTTTCACGACCTCGGCGCCATTGATCGCCGCGTTATTGAGGATCGCTTCAAAAGTCGGATCGGCTGCCACTAGTTTACCGCGCGTGGGTCCAGTGAACGTGTCCGCGCACAGTTGGAGAATCTCGCTCGAGCCGTCGCCGAGTAAGATCTGATCGCGATTGACGCGGTTGATTTTCGCCACCGCATCAATCAGCAGACCGTTCTGCTCATCGGGGTAGCGACAAGCCAGATCGAAAGCGTCGACCATCGCTTTGAACGCTTTGGGCGAAGGCCCGTACGGATTTTCGTTTGAGCTCAAGCGCACAGCGCTCGTACTTGTCGATCTTGCAGCCGGCTCAACGGCCAAAGAAAATGCGGGCTTAACAATGGCGCAGGCCGCGCCCGCGCCTAACAATTGCGTAAATCTACGTCGCGATATAGGCATGGTGTTCATATCAAAAACCTCCAGTAGTGAATTGAATTCTATTATGCGCTGCCAATTACACTGCGCACCAGACTTTTTGACGTGTCGATCCTTTCTCCAACCGATTTCGAAACTATTTCGATGGGCGCTGAGCGACGACACACCTAGATTCCGATCTGATGTTCGGTTTGATGAAGCAGCGGCGGCGGCGGCTCCGAGCACAGCCGTTTCCAAAGGACTGGCTGGCCACCGTCGAAAGCAACGTTCCGTTCTTCCGCCGGCTGTCCGCGAGCGACCAGGCCGAGCTTCTTGGCAACATCCAGGTATTTCTCGCCGAAAAACGTTTCGAAGGTTGTGGTGGCCTTGAACTGACTGATGAGATCCGCGTGACGATCGCAGCGCAAGCTTGTCTTCTGTTATTGCACCGCAAGACCGACTACTTCCCGCGCTTACTCACAATTCTAGTTTACCCTTCTACATACAGCGTGGAAGAAAAACGGCCAGTCGAAGGCCCTGTGTGGGAAGAAGGCAGGATGACTCGGCTGGGCGAAACGGGCCGCACGTTGGGATCGATGGTGCTTTCATGGGACGCCACCAAATCCGGCGCCGGTGATCCTTCCGATGGCAAGAACGTTGTCTTTCACGAATTTGCCCATCAACTCGACTACGAAAATTATGCAGCCGATGGAGTGCCGGGTTTGGTGACGCGCGAGCAGCAATTATCCTGGCGCGAAGTAATGAGAACCGAGTTTGCCTCGCTGCGGTCCGCCGATGAGACGGGAATTCCAACTCTTCTCGACACCTACGGAGCCACTAATCCCGCCGAGTTTTTTGCGGTGTCCACCGAGGCTTTCTTTGAGCGACCCTGCGCCCTGCGGGCCCGTCATCCAAAACTCTACGCCGAGCTGCAGCGCTATTTTCGACAGGACCCGGTCGAATATTCCGCCGAGCGTACGAATGATACGTGATGGCAATTTCATCCGCTTAGCTGGCTGAGATGCCAATCAGCCCGCAGAACTTTTTCATGTCGATGTTGCCACCAGAGACGATCGCGACGATCGGACCGTTGCCGGCTTTTCCGGTCAAGGCAGCCGCGACCGGCAGAGCGCCTGCGCCTTCGGAAATGATTCGCACTTTCTCCGCCATCAATCGCATCGCTTTCTTCGTTTCGTCCAAGCTGACGACGATGTAATCGTCGACGACCGGTTTCATGCGCTCCCACATTCGCGGGAACATGCTTTGACCGCCGGCGCCGTCTACGAACGACTGCTTGAAGTTCGTGAACACTTGTGGCGATCCTTTTGCAAATGAAAGCGCGGCGGGCGCAGCTGTCTCCGGTTCGACGCCAAAAATTTTGATCTCGGGCTTGAGCGCCTTGATTGCGCTGCCGACGCCGGTGATAAGTCCGCCGCCGCCGATGCTGGCGATGACGGCTGCGGTTTCAGGCACGTCTTCAAGAATCTCGAGACCCATCGTCCCATGACCGGCGATGAAATTGTGATCGTCGAACGGATGCACAAACGTTCCTTCGGCCCTGGGATACGACCGCTCCTCGAGCGCCTTCCAGGCAAGATCGTATGGAACCGGAATGAGCTTTGCGCCTAGCGCTCGCATCCTTTCGATCTTGGATTCCGGCGCCGTCTCGATCACAACAACGGTGCAGGGCACACCTGCCTGTCTCGCCGCGTAAGCGACACCTTGTCCTGCATTCCCCGCACTGATCGTCCACACGCCGCGCTTGCGCTCAGATTCGGAGAGCATCGCCACGGAATTGGCCGCGCCGCGCAATTTGTAGGCATTGATCGGTTGCAGATTTTCCAGCTTCAATCGGATGTCGGGAAAATCCGGACCGAGTTCGAGACGAACGAGCGGTGTGCGCAGGATCGTCTTTGCGATTCGAGTGCGCGCGTCTCGGACCTCGGCCAGTTCAATCGGGCGAACAGTTTCGAGTGTCGGCGGCATGGCGTGTCGGTTATACAGCGGCGCGAAGAAAGCGAACAATCAGATTTTGAGCTTGCCGATTGTCGATCTACGACGCGGCAAGATCGACAATCAACCGGGCGGCCAGGCGAGCGCGCGCTTGCCTAACAAATGGACATGCAAATGCGGAACGCTTTCGCCTGCGTCCGGGCCGCTGTTAATCACAACTCGATAACCGCTCTTTTCGACGCTGAGTTTTTTCGCAAGATCGCCCGCCACGAGCAAAAGTTTTCCGAGCAGCGCACGCTCGGCCTCGGTTGCTCCGGCCAAACGTGGGATCACTTTTTTTGGAACGATCAGCACGTGAACCGGCGCCTGCGGATTGACGTCGTGAAACGCGATCGCGTCGTCATCTTCCCAAATGATCTTGGCCGGAATCTCACGTGCGATGATTTTTTCAAAGATCGTCATGGCCCTTAATCAGCGCAGCGAACATTTCAGGCGCTCAATCGTGGTTGTGGTCGATATCAGCCGCTCGCGAATGAAGCAGACAATTTCCTCGCGCAAGGAATCGCAGGCGCGCGTCCACGTTTTCACGCCGCGCAAATGTTTCACGCAAGCTTGCAGCGAGCAAAGCTGCAAATTGTCCACGCCCGTTTCCACCAGTGCATTGATTCGCTTTTCCAGACAATCGAAAAAGGCGAGTTCGTAACCTGTCCCTGCTTCGTGCGCAATTTCCAACAATGAAATGGAAATGGGCGGCGGCGCCGGGCTGAAGTAGGGGATGATCTCTTTGTAACCGATAACTTTCAGGACGTAGCGCACGGTTTGTGAGAGTTGGCTAAACGCGACAACGCTTTCATCATTTCGCAGGTGCAGGTAAAACGCGATGCTCTCGGTCACGTGATCGGTGAGCCACCAGCTCGGATAGCCCGCCTGGTCCGCTGCCCGCGTGATCGCCGCGTGCAGCCAATCGCGGTTGAACTCAAAGAGCTGCCCGGAATCACAGCGAAGATATGGAAATTCTTCTTTAAACGCGACCATGATTGACTTGTTCCGGCGGAAATAATTCGCGCTGTTTCGTGTCCGGTCTCACGCGCCGGCCCAGCGCCTGAATGGCATCGACAAATTGATCGACATCTTCAAAGCGCCGATGCACCGAGGCGTAACGTAGATACGCCACCTCATCGATGCCGCGCAGTTTCTCCAGCACTTTCGCGCCGATGTTCGCCGATTGCACTTCGCGACCGCCGGTCTCGAGATCATGCACGATTTCATCGACAACTTGTTCCAGCGTAACGAGGCTGGTCGAGCGTTTCTCAAACGCCTTCGCGATGCTGCCGGCCAGTTTGCGCCGATCGAACGGCTCATGCGTGCGATCGCGTTTCACGACACGCAGATCCGAGCGCTCGATTTCTTCGTAAGTGGTGAAGCGATAGCCGCAGCTTAGGCATTCGCGGCGGCGGCGGATACTGGAACTATCCCGAGATTGGCGCGAATCGATGACCTTATCATCACGAGACCCGCACTTGGGGCAACGCATAGTGTTACGACACTAACTACCACACTACACATTGTGGCGTCAATGCGTGTTTACGGTTTGATTGTTCGATTCAATGGTCCAACGAAAGAACTGTAGGGAAAGCTGTTAGCCCTCCACATCGGGAGGGCAACCCTTTTCCCCTACAGACTTCGTAGCTGAATGAAATTGTCGATTCTTGAATTGAGCTGCGATTGGATCGACAGACTAAACTTTGTGCGTCGCGAAAAAAACGTTCAACGCGGAGGAAATTCGAACTCGGCTTTGTCTTTCTTCGCTGAGAGCTTTAGGTAGGCCGCGAATTTGTTGCCACGCTTGGAAACGAAATTCTCGATGAGCTGCGATTTTCCTTCGGAGAGCAGTTCCTTCACTTCATCCAGTGTGATGTCGTGCTCGCAAAGTTTCTTTGTCAACTTGAAGACTTGCCGGTTGTCCTGGTCTGGCTTGCGGACGTAGTAGGCGTCGTCCACCTCGACCAGCTCGCCGCCGTGCACTTTGCTTTCGCCGATGACTTTGGCCTTGGAGAGATCGACTTTCGCCCGCGCTTTGCGTTCGACAGGCTTGCCGTCCTTTCCGGTTTTAGGGGCCCGTGGTGGAAATTCCCAACGGATCTTTGCATCGTTGCGCAAGAGAAACGCATCGAACGGTCGACCTTTCTTCGAGATGAAACCCTTGATCAAATCGGTTTTGCCCTTTTCGACGAGCTGCACGGCTTGCTCGCGTGAGACCTCTTTTTTACACATGAGACGAGGAACGCGGAACACTTGCTTCCATTCCCCATTCTCGCGTTTGCGCAGCACGTAGCTCGAGCCGACTTCGCACAATTCCGCGCCCGTCGCGGGATCGGTCCAGAACGGCTCGACGGAACCGAGATCGACCTTGTCGCCAAAATCGTACTCGGCTTTCCACTTTCCCTTTTTCTCGTCTTTCACGAGCTTGAGCGTGGCGGCGAAGCTGGCGCGGGTCTTGGCCGAAATGAAACCGTCGAGCGGACCGACGACGCCTCTCTCGACCAGCTCGCGTACTTCGGACTCCTCCATTTTGCGGCCGCCAATGACCTTGTAGATCATAAGCTCACCATCTTGTGATTTGTATCCGCGCAACGTCTCACGCAGCGGCTTGCCGTCGGTGGGTGAAATAATATCCGTGGTGCGAGCGACGGAATCGTCTTCCTCGAATCCTTTTACACGCTCTACGATGCCTTTTGTCTCCTCGACGATTTCGGCCATGAATTTCTCGCGCGGAAATTTCCCCTGCTCCATTAGGCGCAATTGATGTGCCCATTCGCCTGTCATGGCGGGACTCGTGATGTCGGTCGCTTTCACCGCGGTCAGGAACTGAATGAGTTGTTCCGCCTTCGCGGTCGGAACCAGATCACGCTGCTGGCGATCCATGTACTTTTGGCGAATCAATCCATCGATCGTGTCCGCGCGCGTCGCCGGCGTGCCGAGTCCGCGCTCCTTCATTGCTTCGGCCAACTCTTCGTCCTCGACGAATTTTCCCGCTGTCTCCATCGCGAAGAGCAACGTCGCTTCTGTGTAACGCGGCGGCGGTTTCGTCGCCTCGGTTTGCAACGTGGCGTCGAGCGTTTTCGCCTGGCGCTTATCCTCTGCGCTCAGCGCCGGCAACGCCTTGCCTTGCGTGGAGTCGTCAGTGATCGCGCTCTTGCTGTAAACCTCCCGCCAACCAGCAGAGGTCATGACTTTGCCTTCCGTCTTGAACGTGTGCACCCCGATTTGGCTTAGGCGCGTCGTGACGTCGAATTCCGCCACGGGATAAAATGCCGCCACGAAACGCCGCGCGACCATATCAAAAATTTTCGCTTCCGCGTCGTTCAGGCTCTTCGCTTCCAACGTCGTCGGGATAATGGCGAAGTGATCGCTGATTTGCGCGTTGTTGAAGATGCGTTTGTTGAACTGCACCCAATTTTTCTCCAGCGCTTTTTGTGCGTGACTTTGCAGCACACCGGAAAGATTCTCGAGAGTCCGCCTAACGACCGGGAGATAATCCTCCGGCAAGGCCCGCGAGTCGGTGCGCGGATAGGTCAGCATTTTATGCTTTTCGTAGAGCGCCTGCGCGATATCCAGCGTGCGCTTGGCCGAGAAACCGCACCAACGGTTCGCCTCGCGCTGTAGTGTCGTTAGGTCGTACAACCGCGGCGCGATTTGCGAGCTGGCCTTCTTTTCTTCGGAAACCCTCGCGACCGGCTGACCCTGGCACTCGGCAACAATCGCTTCCGCCGCCGCCTGATCCCAAATGCGGTCGATACGGTCGTGCTCGTCGCCGTTCTTCTTGAAGTCGGGACGCTGATATGTGCCTTCGTATTCGCCCTTCGTGATTTCGAATTCCGCAGTAACCCGCCAATAGCCGCGCGGCTTGAAACTCCGGATCTCCAACTCGCGCGCGTAAACCAGCGCAAGGGTTGGCGTTTGCACGCGGCCGACCGAGGCGACGTTGCCCCCGCGCGAACCGAACATGCGTTTCGTAATGGCGCGCGTGCCGTTGATGCCAATGAGCCAGTCGCTCTCGCTGCGAGAACGCGCGGCATCGGCCAGACCGGCCATTTCCGAACCGTCGCGCAAATTTTGAAAACCGTCGCGAATGGCCTGCGGCGTCATCGATTGCAGCCAGAGACGTTTGACCGGATGCTTGTTTTTCGCGAGCCGGCAAAGATTGGTGAAAATCAACTCGCCTTCGCGCCCCGCGTCGCAAGCGTTGATGAGCTGCTCGAAATCTTTGCGAGCGATGAGCTTTTTCAGGACGTTGAAGCGATCCGTTGAGTGCTCGCTCGGTTTAAGCTCAAACTTGTCCGGGATAATGGGAAGCGTCTCGAGCCGCCAGAAACCGTATTTTTTTTTGTCGATGTCCTCCGGCATCTGAAGTTCCACGACGTGTCCGACGGACCATGAAATCACGTATTGCTCGTTTTCAAAAAAATCCTCCCCGTGCTTGAACTTGCCCAGCGCGCGGGCAAGATCGCGCGCCACGCTCGGCTTTTCGGCAATGATCAGTGATTTGGACATGAAGCGTGCAATCGAACCGCAGATGCGGGCGTTTTGCAAGTCGGAGCACGTTACGCGCCTGCAACCTTGCCTAACGAAGTCAGCTTTACCCCAATTTTACAAAGTATTTCCCGGGCAACTGTTTCACCAGCCGCTTTAGCTCGAGGCGGAGGAGAGTAGAAGAGACGATCGCACTTGGCAAATCGCATTTGGCGGCGATCTGATCGATGGGCGTTTCAGTCGAATCAATCGCTGCGTAAACGCGGCGCTCGTCCTCCGTAAGCGGCGGCAAGGGACGTGCCGCCGCTTCCGGAGATGGCTTTGTTTCCGGCAAAAGAATTTGCAGATCATCGAGAACATCACTCGCGTCCATGACGAGCTTCGCGCCTTGCTGAATAAGACGATTCGACCCCATCGCGCTCGGCGCGTTAATGTGACCGGGCACGGCGTAAACTGAGCGGCCTTGCTCGAGCGCCTGGGACGCGGTGATCAACGCGCCACTGTTCAGCCCAGCTTCGACAACGAGAATCCCATGACTCCAACCGGCGATAATCCGGTTGCGCATCGGAAAAGTTTGACGATCCGGTTCGATTTCCATGGAAAATTCCGAAACGATTGCACCATTTCCGTCACGAATCTTGTCGGCCAAGCCGCGATTCTCGGGCGGATAAAGCTTCGACAAACCCGAGCCGATCACTGCCATAGTTCGTCCTTTCGCCGCCAACGCGCCCTGATGAGCGGCCGTATCGATGCCGCGCGCCAGACCGCTGATGACTGTCAAACCCGCGTAGGCAAGTTGGTAGGCCAGCTTTTTCGCCGACTCCGTGCCGTAATGCGTGGTGCGCCGCGCACCGATTATCCCAATGGCGTGATGATCGCGATCCTCCAGTTCACCCCAAACGTAAAGTACGATCGGCGGCGCGTGAATTTCGCGCAGCGATTTTGGATAGGATGGTGATCCCTGTGTGATAACGCTCGCCCCAAACTCGCGGACGCGTTCTAGCTCCGCCGCAAGGTCGACAATCGATTCCCAATTTGAAATCTGGTCGGCGACTTCGTTTCCAATCCCTTCGACCACGCGAAGTTCGCTGCGCTTCGCGGCCAGTATACGCGGTGGATCTTTGAAAACCTCCAGCAACTTCCGCAACCGCACCGGCCCAACAGTCGGCAGCATGTTAAGCGCGATGCAAGCTTCGGTGGCGTTCATCGCTTATTCACCCAGTAGGCCGACGCTCTGCGGAGCCGTCGAAATTAGTCGGCTCGACGGAGTCTCGCCCTACCGATAAATCAGAATGGAATCTCGTCGTCGTCTGGCTCGGCCGGCGCGCCTGATTTTGGCGGCGGTGCGGCCGATTTTGCGCTCGGACGCGATTGTCGATCTTGCTCACTGGACTCCGAAGCTGCGCCGGTTCCAGGCGGGCGGCTGCCGAGCAATTGCATCGTTTCGCCAATCACGCGCAGTTTACTCCGTTTTTGCCCGCTTTGTTTGTCGTCCCAAGTATCGAGTTGCAGACGGCCTTCGATGAAGACTGGCCGGCCCTTTTTTAAATATTCGCCGGCGATCTCCGCCAGCCGCGCCCATAATACAACATCGACATACGTGACCTCTTCGCGCTTTTCGCCGCTGTCGAGCGTGTATTGGCGATTGACCGCTAGACCAAGATCGCAAACCGCGCTGCCTTTCGGCGTGTAACGCACCTCCGGATCGCGCGTGAGATTTCCGAGCAGGATGACTTTGTTGAAACTGGCCATGCGCCGGTTATAGCGAATTTATTTGTCTCTCGCCAACTTTTTCGGCGCCCGCTCCTTTTTCTCCGCTTTCGCGCGCAGCCGCTGGTAATGCTGGCGGTAGATTTCGGGATCGAGCTCAAATTTCGAACGCAGCTTCGTGATCAGTTGTGGGTCGGCGTGGAAGACAAAATTGACGTAAAACCCGGAGTCGAGCGCACCGGCGACGTAGGAAAACTGGCGTTTGTCCATTTTTTGCACCTGCTCAACCTCGGCGCCTTCCTTTTTAAATTCGGATTCCAATCGCTCGACGATGTCGTGGGCGGTCTCTTCCTTGCCTTGCGTATTGAGCACGAGCAAGGCTTCATAACGGTTCTTCATAATTCTTCAGCTTTGTTGAAAGTGTTCATCGCGGAAACGAGGCCGTTGTCAATCGCGCATTTCACTGCTTCCGCGGCGTGATCGATTGTCGATCTAACGAGCGGCTTTTCCTCTTCAAAAAACCGGCTGAGCACATAATCGACCCCGCCGTCGCGGGGCGCGGCGCCGATACCGATGCGCAATCGCGGTATTTCTTCTGTGCCGAATTGCACAATGATCGATTCGAGACCGTTGTGACCGCCCGAGCCCCCATCCGCCCGTAAACGAAGGCGGCCGAGCGGCAGGGCCAAATCATCGAGCACGACAAGAATTTCCGCGGGATCGATTTTGTAAAATTGCGCGATCGCGAAAAGAGGATGACCGCTTCGATTCATGAAGCTCATCGGCTTGAGCAAAAACACTCCGCCGCATTTCGTTACGACAGCGTCCCACTTTGTCGATCTTTCCCATGTCGATCCAAATTGTTCGGCCAGATGATCAACCACGAGAAACCCGACGTTGTGGCGCGTGCCTGCGTATTCCGGGCCGGGATTTCCCAAGCCTGCAATCAAGCGAATCTGTGGAGTTTTTTCTTCCACATCCGCTCAATCCAAAATCGAAAATCCAAAAACCTGTCCTGAGCGAAGCGGAGCGAAGTCGAATGGATCCAAAATGGATTACTTCTTCTGCTCCTTTTCTTTCGGAGCAGATGCCTTTTCTTTTGGAGCTCCTTCTTTCGCTCCAGGCGCCGCGGCGGCGGCCTCGCCTTCTTCCTTCTTCTCCTTGATCACTTCAGGCCCAGCCGCAGCTTCGGCTTCAGCAACCACCGGTTCTTCTTCCACCACCGGCGCGAGGACAGAAAAGGCCGTGAGGTCCACTTGCACTTTTGCGGCGACTCCTGACGGAAGTTGAATGTCGCGAACGTGAATCGAATCGCCGATATTAAGCTTGGATACATCGACAGTTATCCGGTCCGGCAAATCGCGCGGCAAACATTCAATTGCCAGCGAACGCAAACTTTGTTCGAGCAAGCCGCCGAAAGTTTTCACGCCCTCGGGGACGCCGATCGGCTCAAGAGGCACATCGGTTTGAATGGCTTGATCCATCGACACCGCGTGAAAATCGATATGCAAAATAGCGCCGCCCACCGGCGAATGCTGAATTTCCTGGACGAGCGCGGTGCGATTCGACTTTTCGCCGGCGATCTCGAGCTCGACGAGAATGTTCTCACCAGAGGCGTGGCTCAACATCGCGTTGATGTCGCGGGCAGAGACCTGCAAGGGCTGCGGTTTGTCCTTTCCGCCGTAAATAATTGCCGGGACGACACCGCGCGCTTTCAATTTGCGCACCGCGGATCGGCCCGTGGCGCTCCGCTGTTCGGCTTTCAGTTTAACTTGTTTTGCCATTGGTTTCGTTGTCGATGTTGAACAGAGATGAGACGGACTCATCATTATGAATCCGCTTCATGCCCTCGCCCAGAAGCTCGGAGACGCAGAGCACGGTGGTTTTAAATCCGTCCACCGAATGCACAGGCGTGCTGTTGGTCGTTATTAATTCCTCGATTTTCGATTTTTGCAAACGCGATATCGCAACATCGGCCAGGACGGCATGCGAAACGCCAGCATAAATGCTAAGTGCGCCACGCTTTTTCAAAAGCTCCGCCGCCGAAGTGAGCGTGCCGGCGGTTTCGGTCAGATCGTCCACCAGCAACACGTCGCGATCTTCCACTTCACCAATCAGGTAGAGGGCTTCGGTTTGAGTGGCGCTGCGACGTTCCTTGGCGACAATCGCGAGATTCGCGCTCAAGGCCTGGGCATACGCGGATGCCATTTTGAGTCCGCCAAGGTCCGGCGAAACCACCACCGTTTTTCCGGTCAGGCGCTGCCGCAAATATTTGATCAAGACCGGCAGCGAGTAGAGATGATCGACCGGGATGTCGAAAAAGCCCTGCACCTGCTGAGCATGGAGGTCCATTGTCAGAACGCGGTTCACACCGCTGGCGGCCAGTAAATTCGCGACGAGCTTGGCCGTGATTGGCACGCGCGGCTGGTCTTTGCGGTCCTGGCGCGCGTAACCAAAAAACGGAATCACCGCCGTTATCCGATCGGCGCTGGCGCGGCGAGCAGCGTCCACCATAATGAGCAGCTCCATCAAATGCTGGTTGGTCGGCGGGCAGGTCGGTTGAATAATGAAAACATCGTGGCCCCGAATATTTTCCTCGATTCGGACGTAAGTCTCGGTATCTGGGAACGCGCTGATCGTCGCTTGGCCAAGCGGGACGCCAATGTATTTGCAGATACGCTCCGCCAGCTCGCGATTGGCCGAGCCGCTAAATACCTTCAATTCTGGCTGGAGGGCAAACATCGTTGAGGGTGCTACACTAGGCGCTCTGGATGAAAATTGGCAAACGAAGAATGTGCCAGGATTTCTAATTCAATGAAGAACTTGCGGTGCGCACTTGCCAAGCAACGAAAATTCTTCGAAAAGTAGCGTTGCCCGACAATCTTTGATCGATAACCCCCTCATGATAAACGCCGACACCATCCGGGTAGAACGTCCCACGACGAATTCGAAATTATTCGCGCACACGCGTTGGGACGCAGTTCCGGTTCTGGCGAGTCTGCTTCATCTCGTTTATTTCTTCGCGCTTTTTTTCCTTTACCCGCATCTGCCGCTGTGGGTGATGCTCGTTCTCGGCTTCGTTTACTCACTGATGGTGAATGCGAATATCAACGGCGTCGGACATAACTTCATCCACAACCCATTCTTCCGCTCGCCCCTGCTCAATCGGCTTTTTGGAATCGTCCAGTCGGTCGCGTGTTGTTTTTCGCAGACCTATTACGACGCCGTTCACATGCAGCATCACAAAGGCAACGCCGACCGGCCGGATGAAAATGGCGATACCGTCGATTGGATTTCGATTTACAAACACGGCCACGACGGCGAGCCGGAGAACGCCTGGAGCTACGTTTTCCTTAGTTTTTTCCGCGATGACGTGGGCGCGATCCGGAAAGAATT
>WNGL01006903.1_pt1 | contig 13352 bp, 10 predicted proteins | sample 5400591 | NCBI WGS metagenome assembly WNGL01 (sample SAMN13153377, study PRJNA577476) | soil metagenome | isolation source: 80 cm soil or saprolite under Garry oak tree replicate 1 | place: USA:California | collected 2016-06-15
GGCGATACTCGGGTGGACTGGCGGAGATTGATCGCGCAAGTGTAGAGGCGGCCGTGTCGGTCGCAGCCATTTGATTTATCCGCGCCTGAACTTATACAGCTGCATGTATCGTCTATGAACATCTTGATCGTCAAACTTGGCGCTACTGGAGACGTTGTCCGCACGACGCCGCTCTTGCGTCGATTGAGCGGTTCGGTCACATGGATCACAGCGGCAAAGAACGGCGTGTTCTTGGAAGGCCTGGCGGATAATCTGCGTCATTTCTCCTGGGAAGCGCGCGCGAGAGCCTTAAATATTCCCTACGACCTAGCCATAAACCTCGAAGATACCCTCGAGGTTGCCCTTTTTCTGAAGAATCTCAGGCCCGCCGAGATCTTCGGCGCTTACGCCGACTCGTCTGGACGCTTGCGTTACACCGACAACTCGAGGTGCTGGTTTGATCTCAGCCTGATCAGTTCCTATGGCCGGCAGAAGGCCGATCGACTAAAACTGCTCAACCGGCAGACATATCAGGAGTTAATCTTTACCAGTCTGGGTCTGCGCTTTGCGGGCGAGCCGTACTTGCTGCCGAAACCGATCGAGACTGGATTATCAGGTGACATTGCCATAGCGCCCGATGCCGGCCATGTCTGGCCGATGAAAAAATGGGCTTATTACGAAGAATTGAAACAGCAGCTTGAAGATCGAGGCTTGATCGTCAATGTCCTGCCCAAGAGGCCATCGCTTCTCGAGCACCTGTCCGATGTTCGCAGCCATCAGTGCCTAGTTGGCGGCGATAGCTTGCCAATGCATTTAGCGCTTGGCTCGGGTACTCCCTGCGTAACACTTTTTACCTGCACGAGCCCATGGGAAATTTACGATTATGGGATTCAGAAGAAGATCGTTTCGCCTCTCCTGGAGGGGTTTTTCTACAAACGCGGATATGACGAGCGCGCAACGACGGCTATACCAGTCGATAAAGTCTTAGACGTCGTGATGAGTCAACTCGAGGCCACGCCGCCAACCGCGAAAGTGGTTACTATCCAATGATAAACCAGGCCCCAGTCTCGACTGCGAGATCTCGAACCGGCTCGATAGAATTGGAAAACGCGGTGCGAGCAGATAAGGCTGAGTTTCCTATCCACGCTCAACCTTCAACCCTCAACCCTCAACTCTCAAGTCTCCGAATTGCGTTACTAACGGGCGGCGGGGACAAACCTTACGCGCTCGGTATGGCAGCTGCACTGACATCGTTAGGAGTACACGTTGATTTTGTTGGCAGCGACGATCTGAACGTGCCGGAGCTGCTGGCCAATCCGGGTCTAAGTTTTCTCAATTTGCGTGGAGATCAGCGGCAAGACGCAAGCTCGATAGCAAAGGTGTTGAGAGTGCTAAAGTATTACGCGCGGCTTATTGGCTACGCGGCCAAGGCAAGACCAAAGCTGTTCCACATTCTGTGGAATAACAAGTTTCAGCTCTTCGACTGTACGCTGTTGATGCTCTACTACAAACTGCTGGGCAAACGCGTGGTCTTTACCGCCCACAACGTGAATGCGGGTAAACGGGACCAGAATGATTCGTTGCTGAATCGGATTTCACTAAAGATTCAATATAGCTTGAGCGACCATGTTTTCGTTCACACCAACGGTATGAAAAAGGAGATGATATCCGAGTTTCGTATTCCCGAAAGTAAGGTAAGCGTTGTTCCATTTGGAATTAACAACACAGTTCCGAACACCAGCCTTTCGAGCGCAGAAGCGAGACGCCAATTAGGTATAAGCGAGACCGATAAAGCCCTGCTCTTTTTTGGGAACATTGCGCCTTACAAAGGACTCGAACATTTGATCGCTGCCTTTGACGAACTGTTAAAGAGAGACGGCAGTTATCGCTTGCTTATTGTCGGAAAGCCGAAGGGCCCGGAGAGCTATTGGGACAAGGTTCGACACACCATTGCCAGCAGTGGCATCGGGGACCGCGTCATCGAGAAGATCGAATATATCCCGGATGAGGAAACCGAATTATATTTCAAAGCGGGCGACGTCTTGATCCTGCCCTATGCTCACGTCTTCCAGAGCGGTGTCCTGTTTCTGGGATATAGCTTTGGCCTGCCTGCAATCGCTGCGGATGTGGGCAGCTTGAAGGAAGAAATCATCGAAGGCGAAACTGGATTTGTTTTCAAGCCACGGGATTCATCTGATCTGGCGCGCAAGATTCACAATTACTTCAATAGCGAATTATTTCCTAATCTCGAAACCCGGCGGGCGGAGATTAAGGCCTACGGCAACGAGCGGTATTCCTGGGACAAAGTGGCCGCCATAACTACCGCGATTTATTCAAGACTTCTGACCTCCGACATCTGACGTCTGCTTCCGATGGAAGCCTTGATGCCAATTCTCATACCGGCTTACAACGCCGGGCGTTGCATCGCTGATACTATCAGGTCGGCACTTGGACGAACTTGTGTTAACACGGAGATCGTTGTCGTTGCTTATTGATGACGCTTTCGCGTGCGCTGACTTACCGTCCTCTGACTTCTGGCATTTGTTAGTTGATTTACTATGAAACCACTGGTCTCGATTCTTATCACTGCATATAATGCCGAAAATACGATAGCCGAAACGCTTGAATCCGCGATTGGCCAAACCTGGCAACGCAAAGAGATCATCGTGGTGAACGATGGGTCTCGAGATCGGACCGCTGAAGTGGTGCGGCAATTCAAAGATGTCACGTTAGTATCCACAGAGAACCAGGGTCTATCAGGTGCCCAAAACCATGCCTTTCCGCTCAGCCAAGGCGACTACATCCAGTATCTGGACGCGGACGATCTTCTAGCGCCGGACAAAATCGAGCGGCAGCTTGCGGCACTGCGGGAATTTGACAGCAGACGAATATTGCTTTCCTCACCCTGGGCCCCTTTCTACTATCGAATCCGCACTGCCCGCTTCGTTCGCAACTCACTGTGGCAAGATCTTTCTCCCGTCGAGTGGCTCTTGAGGAAGATGCGCGAAAACATCCACATGCAAAACGCAACCTGGCTGGTGAGCCGCGAACTGGCGAAGACGGCAGGGCCCTGGGACCCTCGCCTTCAGTATGATCAAGACGGCGAATATTTTTGCCGTGTGCTCTTGGGATCCGAAGGTACCCGCTTCGTACCCGGAACTGGGATTTACTACCGAGCTAGCGGCATCAACCGGATAAGTTTGATTGGCAATTCAGATAAGAAGAAGGATTCGCTTCTTCTTTCGATGAAATTGCACATTCAGTATCTTCGCTCGCTTGAAGACAGCGAACGTGTCCAAAAGGCTTGCCTGACGTACATTCAGCGTTGTTACCGCAATTTCTACCCGGAGCGCCCTGACTTGGTGCAGGAAGCGCAACAACTTGCCGCAATGCTAGGCGGTCGATTGGAAATCCCAAAATTGTCTTGGAAATACCGGTGGATTCAAAAGCTCTTTGGCTGGAGTATGGCAAAAGAAGTCCGCCAGCGCTGGAACCAATACAAATCGTCCGTGATGAGATCTTGGGACAAGGCCCTGTTTCGCCTGGAAGGCGGAACCATGGTCGGGAGAAATAGACGCTCTGCTGCCAACTCGGGAGGTTCAGGTCCCCGCCAACTCGTTCCTCCAACGGCGAGCCGTTGAATCGACTCGCAACTATCAGTATCGAAGCCGCCTAATTTCTAGTTGCTCGGCGAGTCCATACATATATTTCACCAGTTTTCATGAATCACCAACAACCTAGTGTGCCAACCGCGGAGATAGATTTATTGGGTGGCAAGGCAGGAGGTGGCTCGACTGAGGTAGAGAAAGAGGAGGAGCGCAACCAGCAACACATCAAAACCGACCATCTTCTGCCGAATCTCAAGCGGCGCACAATCTCAGGGGGCGCGGTTACGGTGTCGGCTCAAGCGGCGAAGTTCGTGTTGAACCTTGCCTCTACGGTCATTCTGGCGCGCCTACTGACGCCGCGCGATTTTGGGCTCGTGGCCATGGTGACGGTAATCACGGGCTTCCTGGCTATGTTTCGGCACGCAGGTCTTGCCATTCCCACCGTGCAACGAGAAAACATCACGCACGCCCAAGTATCCAATCTGTTTTGGATAAACCTCGGTGTAAGCGGTTTGTGCGCTCTTATTCTGGCGGCGTTGTCGCCAGCTATGGCCTGGTTTTACCGCGACTCTCGAATAACATATATCACCCTTATTCTTTCAACTACCTTCCTGATAGGGGGTTTTAGAGTTCAACATCTGGCGTTACTTAAACGGCAGATGCGCTTCAAAGCTATTGCATTAATTGAAGTCGGTTCGATGGCAACTGGAGTTTGTGTCGGCATTGTCATGGCGTTGTTGCACTATAGATATTGGTCTTTAGTCGGTTTGAGCCTAGCGACGGAGATTGCAGCATTTTTGCTAACAGGATCGGTGTCTCGGTGGAAGCCGCAATTGCCTACTAGAGGCAGCGGAATAGGCCCGTTGGTCGCATTCGGCGCGCATCAAACTGCTGGAAACTTTATATTTAGCCTGGCCAGGGGATGCGACAACCTTTTGATCGGCCGGTTTTACGGAGCTAGTGCGGTCGGTCTCTATTCCCGGGGAGCAGCCCTGGTCACGCGACCGATGGAACAATTCCTTCTGCCGATTGACGCAGTCTTCCTCCCTACATTGTCCCGCCTACAGTCTCAGCCAGAGCGTTACCGCTCCACATTTCTGCGGCTTTACGAAGCGATCGCCGTAAGTGTGTTCTTTTTGTCGAGCTTACTTCTTGCCCTTTCCTATCCTCTCACGCTCGTACTGCTAGGACACAAGTGGGAAAATGCCGCTGCCATTTTTGCAGGTTTCACATTTACGGCGATTCAGCTTCCGCTTTCTAGTGCTGCCAATTGGGTGCTGACCAGCCAGGGACGAGGTAGAGACATTTTCCGCGTGACTTCGATTAATGCTGTTCTGACGCTCGCCTCTTTCATAGTCGGGTTGCCGTTTGGACCTGTGGGTGTGGCGATTGCTTTTTCGGCTATAGGCCTCCTGATTCGGATGCCAATCTTGTATTACATAGCCGGCCGGCGCGGGCCCGTAACCACTTCCGATTTGTGGACGAGATTCTTGCGACACTTGCCCCTTTGGGTGGTCATGTTTGTCGCGACGTGGTTGACGCGCGGGACGGTCGCCCATTTTCATCCGCTGACTCAATTATTCATCTGCGCGCCTATTGGAGTGCTTACTGGGATCGCCTTCATCTGCATGTTTCAGTCGCAGCGAAAGGTGGTAACACATATACTGGAAACTCTGCGAGAAGTGAACAAGAACCGATGACCGAAACTATACCTCGCCAAAACGATCAACGCCGCTGCAAGTATGTCTTTGTAGGTGGTCTACCGCGAAGCGGAACGAGCCTGCTAGCTCGTAATATTGCAAGACTGGAGGACTGTACGGGTCTCAAAAATACAGGTGTCTTTGAGGACGAGGGACAGTTTCTGCAAGATGTTTACGCCGTTGCCTCTGAATATGGTGGCTCAAGCAGGTGCGGGTTCGATCCGCGCCAACACCGCACAGAAAGCTCAGATTTGTTAACGCCGGAGAACGTGGCGAGATTGCGGGCCACTTGGCACTCTTATTGGGACAACACTAAAAGAATATTTGTGGAAAAAACTCCGGAAAACCTTCTGATGACCCGATTTTTGCAGGCAGCCTTCCCCAACTCGTACTTTGTCGTGATCAGACGCCATCCGGTGCCGGCGAGCATAGGCGGCCAAAAATGGACAGTAAACATAACCTCCCTTAACAGGATGTTTGAGCATTGGCTACATTGCCACAAGCTTTTTGAACAGGACAGGAAGTATTTGAAACACGTTTACGAGCTAAGGTACGAAGACTACGTTGAAAATCCTGATAAATACCACCAGGAGATTGCTGCATTTATCGGCACACGAGTTCCCGAGCCACCAAAGGAAGACAGCTTTCGTATTGTGCTTCAGTGGCGTAATCCCTCTGGCTTGCGTGTCCCCGAGCGCGCGATGGAAACAACAAGCGCAGTTCACAGCAAGAAGTATTTTGACCGGTGGTCGTATTTCTTAACGAGGTCGTCTTGCAAAGGATACTACCGCTATATCGCTCGAAAGTACGAGCCGGAATTCGCCAGGTATGGTTACTCCTTGACGAAAGGATTCATCCAGGCCGAGGAGGTGCTCGACCTAGGCAGTAAGGTTTCTGCTCTTTGGGGTCCCATTTATTGCCTCGGAGCGGATCTTGGTGCCCTGTTGCGGCGCTCTGCGGTACGGACGAAGGGCTATGCGAAGCGGGGAGTTAAGAGGCTCCTGCCAGAATTTGTCCTAAACAGAATCAGACGGGCTCGCCAGAGCGCGTTGCTCAGTAAGGGGCGCGCCGAGGTTTCGTCTTGGAGTGGACGGTGTCGTTAAATCATTGTAGCGTTAAATCTTGCTGTCTATCCTCGTCATCCGCGCCTAGACTTCAGGGACCACCTCCGGCTCGAAGAGTAGTCGGCCATGCCATCAAATTGTTAAAACGTTAGAACATTGAATTCATCTCATTGATGCTCGGCAGGAAGTAAGGTAACAACAACGACAAAAAAAATGACGAGTATTCAAGGGGCCAATGATATCAGATGCAGATATGTGTTCATTTGTGGTCTGCACAGAAGCGGAACTAGCCTGCTTGGGCGCAACGTTGCGAGACTGGAAAACTGCACCGGCTTCAAGGACACTGGTGTCACCGAGGACGAGGGTCAATTTCTGCAAGACGTTTACCCCACGGGCAAGACCTATGGCGGTGCTGGCAAATTCGGATTCGACCCTCGTGCGCACCTGACAGAGACTTCAGCCCTCCTCACATTGGAGAACGCACTGAAACTGCGGCAGAGCTGGGAACGACACTGGGATCCAAACCAGCCGATCCGCGTGGAAAAGACACCGGGCAATCTTCTGAAGACACGTTTTTTGCAAGCAGTGTTTCCTAACAGCTACTTCGTTGTTGTACGGCGCCATCCCGTACCGGTAAGTATGGCCAACCAGAGATGGAAAGTGAGCCTTGGCCCCCTTCACAATCTGTTTGAACATTGGTTGCGTTGCCATGCGCTTTTCGACGAAGACAGGAAACATTTGAAGCATGTCTACGAACTGAGTTACGAAGATTACGTCCGAGATCCTGACAAGTATCATGAGGAAATTGCCGCATTTATTGGCACTAGGATTCCGCAAGCCGCCATGGAACAAGTAAGCAGCGCTTACAATCAGAAGTATTTCAACCGCTGGTCTGGCCTTTTGAATAACTCTCCGCTTAAGTATTACTACCGGTACATCGCCGTAAAATATGAACCCAAGTTCACGAAGTACGGATACTCGTTGACTAAAGGATTCGGCGTTAATGAAGAACGGCTTCGTGGGGCAGAGCGAATCTCAGCTCCCGCTGGAGCTTTGTATTGTCTCATGGCAGACGCTTATGCGCTTATGGTGCGCTTAACGACTCAATGTAAAGGGCACATCAAAAGACAACTTAGGAAGCGCCTGCCGGAATCATTTAAAGTCAGAATCAAACGTGTTCTTCGGAAAACGGCTAACGAAAAAGCAACCGAACATGGTCGTGTCTTAGAAGGATAGGAGAGAGGCCCCTTTACCGACCGGCCTTGTAAACCTACGGCGACTCGAGAGGCCAGGACAAGTATTCTCAATAAGTCAATATGCTAACTGAAACAAAAACGTATAGTAGACCCTGCGCAACAACGGTTGTAGCTGTGGCACAGCCAGCGAGAGCCCAAGTTTGGGGCCAGTACCTAGGCAGAGCGGCTCGATTTTTCGCGATCCTGATACAGTTCGCCTTAGTTGTCATCATTATCGGCCATTGGCAGCTTGAGAGTCAACAGCTAGCACGGCTGATGTGGCTGGCATTTGGCGGATTCATCATTCATCACCTCCTGCCGCTGCGATTTCGACTTCCATTTTTCGCTCTGCTGTCTATGGTCGCAGTCGTTACAGGTGTCGGCCACTTGGGACCAAACGTATTTACTGGGTGGGTAGCTGGAAGGATGACCACCGGTAATTTCCTTTACCACCTGTTTCCTGGTTTAACACTTGTCGGGATCGGGCTTGGTCTGATCGGGCTGTGTCACCTGCCGATTCGCTTCGGCGTACGCATCGGGCTGGTGGCAGTCGCCGGCGCTGGGCTCGCTTTCTTGCGGGCGCATAGTCAGTGGTTTCCTGACGTTACCGACATGTGGGTCATCCTCGGCTCACTTTTTATGTTCCGATTGATGCTATATCTGTACGACTTGAAGCATCGCACCGCGCCTTTCAGTCTGTGGCGCGCCACCTCATATTTCTTTCTGCTGCCGAATGTTTGTTTTCCACTGTTTCCAGTCGTGGACTACAAGACATTTTGCTCGACCTACTACAACGAAGATTGGCCGCGCGTTTACCAAAGCGGACTCAAGTGGATGTTCCGCGGAGTATTTCAGCTATTATTATACCGAGTAATATATCAGTTTGCGCCGCTGGACGTTTACAAGCTTTCCTCTGCGCTCGATGTAGCCGGATGCATGCTAGGAATGTATCTGCTGTACCTGCGTATCTCGGGAACTTTCCACCTGATTGTGGGCCTGTTGCACATGTTTGGTTTTAACCTCCCTGAAACACACCATCTGTATCTACTGGCTTCGAGCTTCACCGACTTCTGGCGCCGCATCAACATCTATTGGAAAGACTTCGTCATGAAGCTCTTCTTCTACCCGACCCATTTTAAGTTGCGGAAGATCGGGGCAATACGCGCCATGTCTATTGCAACCGTAGTGACCTTTCTCGCGACGTGGCTGCTGCATTCCTGGCAATGGTTCTGGATTCGCGGCAGCTTTCTATTCAACTGGAAGGATTTTTCTTTCTGGATGATTCTCGGAGTCCTCGTGCTAGTCACTGCGATCTATGAGATGACTCGGACGCGGAAGCGAACTCTCACGCCGTCGCGGGTGACGCTGCGGCAACGGTTGATACTGGGACTCCAAGCGGCGGCAGTCTTTTCTTTGATGTGTGTGCTCTGGGCTTACTGGTCATGTCAGACGTGGGCGGAATTCCAAACGCTGATCGATGCAGCTTCGAGACCTACATTTCGCGAAGTGATGATCGTTTTCGGCGCGCTGCTGTTGATTTGTGTATGTGGCATGCTGTGGGGATGGTCGAGCCGAGAAACCTCGGAAGGCCGAAAGCCAGCGGCAACTAGCGGGCCATTTCACTTCTGGCGCTCAGCGGTTGCAGTTACCGCTGGCTCGATATGTCTCCTGGCTGCGCCGTCAGTCGCTACTTGGACGGTTCCAGCGAGCAGAGGCTTAATAGCACGGATCCATAACGATGCATTGAACGCGCGCGATATGGCTCAGCAGCGTCGCGGGTATTACGAAGAACTTGACGTAGGCCGGGGGGATAATTGGGGGTGGCATGGCGCTGAAGAGCCTGAGGGATGGAGTAAAGGTAGAAAAGCCTTTTGTCGCGCGCGGCCGGACTTTTTGTTAACAGATATCGTTCCATCGATGAGCACGGTTCTTGGAGGCGCCCCCTGCACGTCCAATTCCCTAGGGATGCGCGACCGCGAATACCAGAAGGCCAAGCCAGCGAACACGTATCGAATCGTGCTATTAGGCGCCTCGAATGATATGGGCACGGGGGTGAAGAACGACCAGACATACGAGAATCTCGTCGAAGACGATCTCAACTCCCGGGTGCCGGACGCGCGCTATTCACGCTATGAGATCCTGAATCTAGCTGTCGCGGCCGATAGCATTCTTCAAAGGGTGCTGCGGCTTGAACAAGAAGGCTTTGCGTTTCAACCTGACGCGGCGATACTCTCCGTAACCGCAGTTGATGAGCAGTTCGTCGCATCCCATTTGAGAAAGGCTCTTATGCTGGGCATCGAACCGTCTGCGGATTATCGTGACGTCGTGCAATCAGTCGTTCGCCGAGCGCATGTCAACGGAAAAATGCCTGCCGTGATGATTGAGCGTCGTCTGCAACCGTATGTCACTGAATTGTGCAAGTGGTCGTTCCAACGGTTTGCACAGCAATGCGCTCAGCATGGAGTTCGTCCGCTAGTCATGTATCGTCCGGCGCCAGCGGATTTCTCCGGATTGGAATCAGCTGGTCGCAGCAAAACGCTTGGGTTGGCCCGAGCTGCCGGACTGGAAGTCATTGATTTATCTCCAGCGTTTGACTCCGTCGCGGACCGCAGCGCACTGATCCTCGCCAAATGGGACGATCATACTACGGCACTTGGTCACCGGCTGCTCGCGGACAAGTTGTACGAAGAACTCGTGCCGTTACTCTTTGGTTCGCCGAGCAAAGAGCAAACATCGCGTCTGCAAAAGCCTTAATCAATTGGAACAGCGCACGGCCGACCCTGCTAGCCGAGAAGCCTTTATGAACCCACAAGATGTAAAAACTACCGTGAAGACATTCATTCTTAGCGAATACTTGCCAGGAGAAGATCCGGCGGCGCTGACCGACACCACTCCCCTGATGACGACGGGAATCCTCGATTCCATCGCCGTGCTCAAGGTTGTGACGTTCCTGGAAGACCAGTTTCATATCACGATCGAGCCACACGAGGCCGTAGTCGAAAACCTCAATACCTTATCAGACGTCGAGCGATTTGTGATGTCAAAGAAAGCTTGATCCGCCGATGGCCAAAGGCGGCGTCCGATCTTTTGTTTCACTAATTAGCGTATTTAGCGAGCAACTTTTATAACGGCCAGATAACAACGATGGATACCAGAGCATTGCACCAGCTTCTCGATGTTTCCGCTTCACGGTTTCCAAGTAACGTCGCGGTCGAGGAATCCGAAAGCGGCAGCATTCGTTATGGTGAGTTGGCCCATCTGTCAGATCGAGTGCGGGACCGCTTGCGACGGCTGCGGGTTGGGCCTGGCGAGCGCGTGGGCATCTGTATGCGAAAATCGGGCGACGCAGTGGCCTCAATATTCGGGATCATGAAGGCGGGTGCCGCGTACGTCCCCGCAGATTCGACAGCGCCAGCCTCGCGCAACGCATTTATTTTTCACAACTGCGCCGTCAAGATCCTCTTCGTCGAGGCACGGCTTGCTGAGGCGTTACGTTTAGAATTCAGCCAAATCGGCTTCGCGCCTGAAATGATCGTCCTTGGGGGTACGGGAGCCGGCGTCCCGCTAACCAAAGCTCTCGACCAGCTGGACGCTGTAAGCCCCGCCTCCTCGGTACCGAGCGCCGTTCCCGATCCATCGCAACTCGCGTACATCCTCTACACTTCGGGCTCAACCGGCCGGCCGAAAGGCGTTATGCTGTCGCACGGCAATGCCGCCTGCTTTATCGACTGGTGCTCCGACGTGTTTCAACCGAACGAGCACGATCGATTTTCTTCCCATGCTCCGTTTCATTTCGATCTTTCGATTCTTGACATTTATGTCTCGCTTAAGCACGGCGCGACACTAGTGCTGGTCGAGGAGCAATTGGGCAAAGAACCTGGACGACTGGCGCCGTGGATTGCCGACAAGAAGCTCACCGTTTGGTACTCGGCTCCATCGATCTTGAGCCTGCTAGCACAGTTCGGAAAACTGGACCAGCACAATCATTCTTCGCTTAGACTCGTGTTGTTCGCCGGCGAGGTCTTTCCGATCAAATACCTGAAATTATTGATGTCTTTGTGGCCGCATCCCCGGTATTTCAACTTGTATGGTCCAACGGAGACTAACGTCTGCACGTTTTACGAGGTCCCACGCCTGGTTGCCGAATCCCAAACTGAACCGCTCCCCATCGGCAAAGCGTGTCCGCACTGCGAGCCGCTCGTGGTCAATGAAGGCGGTACCGAGGTCGCGCAGGAAGCCGAGGGAGAGTTATGCATCGCTGGACCTAGCGTATTGGAAGGATATTGGAATCTACCGGAAAATACCGCCAAGGCATTCCTACCCGGGCGCGACACTCGGTGGTATCGGACGGGCGACATCGTTGTCGAACTTCCAGACGGCAACTACAAATTCCTAGGGCGACGCGATCGCATGATTAAGAAGCGCGGGTATCGGATTGAATTGGGTGAGATCGAGGTGGCGTTGTATCGGCACCCAGCCATCAAAGAGGCGGCGGTATTAGCGTTTCCCGACGACGATGGTGTGCCGATCAAGGCTTTCACCAGTACACGCAACGGATCCAAGTTGTCGATCATCGAGCTAAAGAAATTCTGTTCCGAGAATCTGCCGCTCTATATGGTTCCCGACCTCTTCTGCTCCCTCGAGTCGTTGCCGAAAACTTCAACCGACAAGATCGATTACCAGAAGCTCAAGACAATAAATGAGAGCGGTCACCCGGCGACAAGATAGTCTCAAGCGAGATCGGGCGAAATCATCGCCGACTCCTCGGTTCGACGTGAGTCATCACGCGATCAAATCATGCAATGGATTTTGACCTGACGCCTGAACAACAGACTTTGCAGAGTGCGGCGATTGAATTCGCTCGCAAGGGGCTTAACAATAACATGATTGAGCGGGATGCCCAGCAGATCTTCTCGCGTGATGGCTGGGAAAAATGCGCTGCTTTCGGAGTGCAAGGAATGCCGATCCCCAACGAGTACGGTGGTCGCGGCGCCGATCCGATTACAACCATTGCCATGATGGAAGGCTTGGGCTACGGCGGCCTTGATCAAGGATTGCTATTCTCCATTAATGCTCACATGTGGACTAATTCGATTCCGCTACTCAAATACGGCACGACCGAGCAGAAGAAGAAATATCTTCCGGGACTATCCGATGGAAGTCTCATCGGTGCTAATGGTGCCAGCGAACCAAATGCTGGCTCGGATATCTTTTCAATGCAGACCCGCGTCAGGAAACATGAGAGTGACTACGTTTTGAATGGCAGGAAAATTTTTGTGACCAATGCTCCAGTCGCGGATCTGTTCGCGATCTACGCGACCCTTGACCCGCAGCTCGGCGCCGCCGGTATCTGCGCGTTCATTGTCGAGAAAAGAACGCGGGGACTTAGCGTCGGAAAAAAGAAAGACAAAATGGGACTGCGCACAGCACTCATGGCCGAACTGTTGCTTGAGGACTGCCGCGTGCCCGGAACAGCCTTGCTTGGCCGAGAAGGCCGCGGGGTTGAGGTCTTCAATTGCTCGATGGCCGTGGGAGCGAGCCTGTATCCTGGCGACCTGTCTCGGCACAATGCGGCGACAGATTGAGCGCTGCATCGAGCACGCTCGGAGGCGCAAGCAATTCGGGCAGCGATCGGTAAGTTCCAATCAGTGGCCAACCGCATCGTTGATATGAAGCTTCGCTATGAAACGGCCAGGCTGCTCATTTATAAGGTGGGCTGGTTAATGCAGAATGAACAATCAGCCGACATGGATGCTGCCATGGCCA
>WNGL01008354.1_pt1 | contig 13352 bp, 12 predicted proteins | sample 5400591 | NCBI WGS metagenome assembly WNGL01 (sample SAMN13153377, study PRJNA577476) | soil metagenome | isolation source: 80 cm soil or saprolite under Garry oak tree replicate 1 | place: USA:California | collected 2016-06-15
AGCTCGAGGCGGAACAACTCATCGCGTACGGGCGCGAGCAGCGCGGCGTCGGCGCGCCGACGTACGCCTACCGCCTGAGTGCCGAAGGGGAGTCGCTGTTCCCTCGTCAGTATGAACGCGCGTTGACCGACGTCCTGGAGCGCCTGGCGGAGAAGGCGGGGCGCGAGACGGCGGTCGAGATCTTTCGCGAGCACTACGCCGACCTGACGCAGCAACTGACGACGCGACTGGCCGGCGTGCCGGCCGAGGAGCGGCTCGCCGAAGTGGCGCGGGTCATGAGTGAGGCAGGCTACATGGCGGAGTGGCAGGCCGAGGCCGGCACGTTCCGGCTCTCGGAGCACAATTGCGCGATCCGCGCCGTGGCCGAGCGGTTCCCCGAGGTGTGCGCCGCTGAGGAACGGTTCCTCGAGGAGGCGCTCGGGGCGGCGGTCGAGCGACGGACCCACATCGTGCACGGCTGTAATGCGTGCGAGTACCAGATCACGTTCCACGGCTGCGCGCCGTCGGGAGAATGCGTATGACGTCGATCGAGGCGCGCGTCCTCCAGCCGTACAAATACGGATTCGAGACGTCCATCGACTCGGACGTTGTGGCGGCGGGACTGAACGAGGACATCATCCGGCTGATCTCGCAGAAGAAGGGAGAGCCGGCGTTCCTGCTGGAGTGGCGGCTCAAGGCGTATCGCCACTGGCTCACGATGACCGAGCCGAAGTGGGCGAACATCACCTACGGCCCCATCGACTATCAGGCGATCCACTACTACGCGGCGCCGAAGCAAGAGAAAGCGCTCCAGAGCCTGAATGAGGTGGACCCGAAGCTGATCGATACGTTTGAGAGGCTGGGGATCCCGTTGGCCGAGCAGAAGCGGCTCACGGGCGTGGCGGTGGACGCGGTGTTCGACAGTGTGTCGGTCGCCACCACGTTCCGGGAGGAGCTCTCGAAGTACGGCATCATCTTCTGCTCGTTTTCGGACGCAGTGCGCGAGCACCCTGCCCTGGTCGAGCGGTGGCTGGGCACGGTGGTGCCGTACACCGACAACTTCTTCGCGACGTTGAATTCCGCGGTGTTCACGGACGGGTCCTTCTGCTACGTGCCCAAGGGCGTGCGCTGCCCCCTCGAGCTCTCGACCTACTTCCGCATCAACGCGAAATCGACCGGGCAGTTCGAGCGCACGCTGATCGTGGCCGACGAAGGAAGCTACGTCAGCTACCTCGAGGGCTGTTCGGCGCCGATGCGGGACGAGCACCAGCTGCACGCCGCCGTGGTCGAGCTCGTCGCCCTGGACGACGCCACCATCAAGTACTCCACGATCCAGAACTGGTACCCGGGCGACGAAGCGGGCCGCGGCGGCATTTACAACTTCGTCACCAAGCGCGGGAAGTGCGCCGGGAAGAACTCGAAGATCTCCTGGACGCAGGTCGAGACCGGATCGGCGATCACCTGGAAGTATCCGGGGTGCATCCTCCAGGGCGACAACTCAATTGGGGAATTCTACTCGGTGGCGGTGACCAACAATCGCCAGCAGGCGGACACCGGCACCAAGATGATCCACATCGGGAAGAACACCCGCTCCACGATTGTGTCCAAAGGCATCTCCGCCGGCCACGGCCAGAACACGTACCGCGGCCTCGTGAAGATCCTGAAGGGCGCCGAAGGCGCGCGGAACTACTCGCAGTGCGATTCGATGCTGATCGGCGACCAGTGCGGCGCCCACACGTTCCCTTACATCGACGTGCGCAACAGCACGGCGATCATGGAGCACGAGGCGTCGACGTCGAAGATCGGCGAGGACCAGATTTTCTACTGCAAGCAACGGGGCCTCTCCGCCGAGGACGCGGTCTCGATGATCGTCAACGGCTTCTGCAAGGAAGTCTTCAAGGAGCTGCCGATGGAGTTCGCGGTGGAGGCGCAAAACCTCTTGGGCATCAGCCTGGAGGGGTCCGTTGGCTAACCCGCTCCTCGAGATCACCGACCTCCACGCCACCGTGGAGGGAAAGGAAATCCTCCGCGGCGTGACCCTCCGCGTCGGCGCCGGCGAGGTGCACGCCATCATGGGTCCCAACGGCTCCGGCAAGAGCACGCTGGCCCAGGTGCTGGCCGGTCATCCGGCCTACACGGTCACGCAGGGCACGGTCCGCTACGACGGCAACGACCTCCTCGCGATGAAGCCCGAGGAGCGCGCGCGCGCCGGGGCGTTTCTGGCGTTCCAGTACCCGGTGGCGATCCGCGGCATCACCAACGCGTACTTCCTGCGCTCGGCGGTGAACGCGATCCGCCACCATCAGGGCCTCGAAGAGCTCGATCCGCTGGACTTCGCGCAGATCCTCGACGAAAAGCTCCAAGCGATCGGCTGGGACGACAGCTATCTGAGCCGGCCGGTGAACGAGGGTTTCTCCGGCGGCGAGAAGAAGCGCAACGAGATTCTGCAGCTCGCCGTGCTCGAGCCGCGCCTCGCGATCCTCGACGAGACCGACTCGGGGCTCGACATCGACGCGCTCAAGACCGTCGCCGAGGCGGTGAACAAGCTGCGCGCGCCCGATCGAGCGTTCGTCGTCGTGACGCACTATCAGCGCCTGCTCAACTACATCGTCCCCGACTTTGTCCACGTGCTGGCCGACGGCCGGATCGTGAAGTCCGGGGGCAAGGCGCTGGCGCTGGAGCTCGAAGAGAAAGGGTACGACTGGCTCCGGCCCGAGGCGGCCATCGCGTGAAGGAGCATTTTCTCGCCGAGTACCGGGCGTTCGCCGGGAACGGCGGCGGGAGCTCGCGGTTCCCCGCCTGGCTGCAGCAGCTGCGCGCGCGGGCGATCACGCAGTTCGCGAACGTGGGCTTCCCCACGACGCATCAGGAAGAGTGGCGGTTCACCAGCGTCCAGTCGATCGCCGAAACGCCGTTTTCGCTCGCGCTCACCGACACCTCGCTCCCCACCCTCGACGACATCGCCCCGTTGCTGATCGGCGGACGCGCGGCGCCGCGCGCGGTGTTCGTGAATGGCCGCTTTGCTCCCGCCCTGTCCTCGGCGCAGGGGCTGCCGGACGGCGTGCGGCTGGGCAGCTTGGCCGGCGCCCTGGCCGCCGAGCCGGCGCTCGTGGAGCCGCACCTCGGACGGTATGCGCGGTTCGACGCGCACGGCTTCACCGCCCTCGCCACCGCGTTTCTCGCCGACGGGGCGTTCGTCTCGGTGCCGGCGAAGACGGCGGTCGAGACGCCGCTGCAGCTGTTGTTTGTCGCGACCGCCGCCGGCGGTCACCCGATGTGGCACCCCCGGAACCTCATCGTCCTCGCGCGCGAGGCGCGCGCGACGATGGTCGAGACCTACGCCGCGCTCGGCGAGGCCGCCTCGCTCACCAACGCCGTGACCGAAATCGTCCTGGGGGACGGGGCCCGCGGGGAGTACTACCGCGTGCAGCACGAGAGCCAGAACGCCTACCATGTCGCGACGACGCATTCGCACCAGGGGCGCGACAGCGCCCTCGAGACCTGCGTCATCGCGCTCGGGGCCGCTTTGTCCCGCCACGACCTGACCGCCGTCCTGGGCGGCACCGGCGCCTACCTGATTCTCAATGGGCTGCAGGTCCTCGGGGGCCGACAGCACGTGGACCACCACACCTGCATCGACCACGCGCAACCGCACGGCGAGAGCCATGAGGTGTTCAACGGCATCTTCGACGCGGAGGCGCGCGGCGTGTTCAACGGGCGGATCATCGTCCGCCCCGGCGCACAGCGCACGGATTCCAAGCAGACGAACAACAATCTGTTGTTGTCGCGCGACGCGCGGGCCGACAGCCAGCCGCAGCTCGAGATCTACGCCGACGATGTGAAGTGCACGCACGGCTCCACCGTCGGTCCGCTCGACCCCACGGCGCTCTATTACCTGCGTAGCCGGGGGCTCGGCGTCGAGGAGGCGCAGGCGCTGCTGACCTACGGCTTCGGCACCGAGATCCTCTCGCGCATCGGCGTTCCCGAAGTGCGGACGCAGCTCGACCGCATCGTCCGCGAGCGCCTGCACATCGCGCGCTGGCAGCAGGCCTCATGACCACCGTCCGTCCCGCGCCGGCCCCGACCCGTCCACCGCTGGACGTCGCGAAGCTCCGGGCCGACTTCCCCGCGCTGCAGCTCAGCGTGCGCGGCAAGCCGCTCGTCTACCTCGACAACGCCGCGACGAGCCAGAAGCCCCGGGCGGTCCTCGAAGCGTTGCAGCGGTACTACGAAGAGGGGAACGCCAACGTCCACCGCGGCGTCCACTATCTGAGCGAGCACGCTACCGCCGCGTACGAAGGCGCCCGTGAGAAAGCGCGCCGCTTCCTGAACGCCCGGGAAGCGCGTGAGGTGATCTTCGTTCGCGGGACTACGGAGGGCGTGAACCTGGTCGCGTCCTCGTTCGGCCGGGCGAACCTCGAGCCCGGCGACGAAGTGCTCGTCTCGGCGATGGAGCACCACTCGAACATCGTCCCGTGGCAGCTGGCGTGTGAAGAGCGCGGCGCCAAGGTCATGGTCATCCCGATGAACCGCCGTGGCGAGCTGCTGCTCGACGAGTACGAGCGGCTGCTCGGGCCCCGCACGCGCATCGTGGCCGTCGCCCACGTCTCGAACTCCCTGGGGACGATCAACCCGATCGCGGAAATCGTGCGTCTCGCCCACGCGAAGGGCATCCCGGTCCTCGTTGACGGGGCGCAGGCCGCGCCCCATCTGCCGATCGACGTGCAGGCGCTGGGGTGCGACTTCTACACAGCGTCGGGGCACAAAATGTTCGGTCCCACCGGCATCGGGCTCCTCTACGGCCGGGCCGAGCGTCTCGAGGCGCTGCCGCCGTATCAGGGCGGCGGCGACATGATCCGCTCGGTCACCTTCGCCAAGACCACGTTTGCGCCGATCCCGGCGAAGTTCGAGGCCGGCACGCCGCACATCGCCGGCGCCATCGGCCTGGGCGCCGCCATCGATTACCTCGCCAGCCTCGACCGCGATGCCCTGGCGACCCACGAGCAGGACCTCCTGGGCTACGCGACGGACCAGCTCGCGGCGTTGCCGGGGGTCCACCTCATTGGGACCGCGGCCCACAAGGCGAGCGTCGTCTCGTTCGTGGTGGAAGGGGTGCACGCGCACGACGTCGGGACCATCGTGGACCGGGAAGGCATGGCGATCCGCACCGGGCACCACTGCACGCAGCCCGTCATGGAGTTCTTCGGGATTCCGGCGACCGCGCGCGCTTCGTTCGCTTTCTACAACACCCGCGCCGACGTGGACGCGCTCGTCGCCGCGGTGGGGACCGTGCAGCAGGTGTTCGGGAAATGAGCGATCTCGCCGACCTCTATCAACAGACGATCCTCGAGCACAACCGCCGCCCCCGGAACTTCAAGAAACTCGAGTCCGCTGATCGCAGCGCCGAGGGGAACAACCCCCTGTGCGGGGATCACCTCACGGTGTACCTGCGGCTCGAGGGTGACGTCATCAAGGAGATCGGCTTCCAGGGATCGGGGTGCGCGATCAGCACCGCCTCGGCTTCCCTGATGACCGCCGCCGTGGCGGGGAAGACGCGGCTCGAGGCCGAGCGGCTGTTTCACGACTTCCATCAGATGGTGACCGGCGGCCCAGACGCCCCGGCCGATCCCCAGACGCTCGGCAAGCTCGCCGCCTTCGCCGGCGTGCGGCAGTTCCCTGCTCGCGTCAAATGCGCCAGCCTGTCCTGGCACACCCTGCACGCCGCTCTCGTCGGAGAGGCGCAACCCGTCTCGACCGAGTAGCTTTTCGGTCCCATGAACACCGCGATTCTCACCGCGGACCGCGTCGTCAAGCGATTCGCCGGGCATACCGCCGTAGATCGGCTCTCCCTCACGGTGCCCAAAGGCGTCATCTACGGGCTGCTCGGGCCGAACGGGGCCGGGAAGACCACCATGATCCGGATGATCATGAACATCTACGTGCCCGACAGCGGGACGATACAGCTGTTCGGCGAGACGGGCACCAGTCGTGACCATTCGGCACGAATCGGTTACCTGCCGGAGGAGCGCGGCCTCTATCCCAAGATGCGGGTCCTCGACGTTTTGCTCTTTCTCGCCGAGATGAAGGGAGTGAGCCGCAACGCGGCGCGCGTCCGGGCCTTGGAGTGGTTGGAGCGGTTGGGGCTGTCCGACTGGCGGATGCGGAAGGTTAACGAGTTGTCCAAGGGGATGCAGCAGAAGGTGCAGTTCATCTCCACTATCCTTCACGAGCCGGACCTGCTCGTTATGGACGAGGCGTTCGCTGGGCTCGATCCCGTCAACTCCCAGGTATTGAAAGACACCGTGCTCGACCTGCGCGCCCGTGGCAAGACGATTCTGTTGTCCACGCACATCATGGAGCAGGCTGAGAAGCTTTGCGACTACGTGTGCATTATCGCGCACGGGCGGACACTCGTGGACGGTACCCTTGCCGACGTGAAACGCACCCACGGAGGGCGCCACCTGATCGTCACCTTCGATGGCGCGCGCGGGGACGCTGATCGGGTGTTCGCCGACCACAGCCTCGTGACGAAGGCGGACGTTTCGGGACAATACGCCGAGCTCGAGCTCGCAAGCGGCGCGGACGCGCAGGAGATTCTCCAAGCGCTCGTCAGATCGGGGGGACGACTCTCCCGTTTCGAGCTTACAGAGCCATCCCTCAACAAGATCTTCATCGACCTCGTGGGGCCGGAGGCGGCGACCCCAACGGTGCGGCCGGGGGGAGTTGGCCGTGTCTAAGGTCCTCGCGGTAATCCGTCGAGAGTTCAGGGAGCGCGTTCGCCAGCGCTGGTTCTGGGTGATGGCTCTCCTGGGGCCGCTATTCTTCGCCGGGCTCTTCTTCCTGCCCCTTTTGCTCGCGAAGACCGGTGGCGTCAAGCGCATTGTGGTTGTCGACGGCACCAGCACCTCCTTTGGGACTGGCGTGGCGTCTGCCCTGCAGCAGAGTGGGGTATTCACCGCCGTCCGCATCCCGGCCCGCGCCGGCCTTGTTGACTCGCTGACCCGGGCGGTCGGCACCAAGGAGCTCGACGGATTCCTCCTCCTCACCGACGCGACCGTGGACTCCGGTAAGGCGGAATACCGATCCTCCAACGTTTCGGCGTTCCGGACGATCGCGGTGCTGGAGCGGACCCTCGCCCAGTTGGCGACCGCTGAGCGTCTCAAGCGCGCGGGGGTGAACCCCGTCGTCGTGGCGACCGCTCAGGTTCGAGTTGATCTCACGACGAAGAAAATCACAGGAGGGAAGACCACCGGCGAGAGCGCTGCCCAGTCATTCTCCCTCGCCTATTTCATGTCGTACATCCTTCTCCTTGCCATCATTATCTACGGCGTGAACGTGATGAGTTCGGTTGTCGAGGAGAAGACAAACCGGGTCATGGAGGTTCTCTTATCGTCGGTCAAGCCGTTCCAGTTGATGGCCGGGAAGGTGTTGGGCGTGGGCGCTGTGTCGATCTTCCAGTTCCTTATTTGGGCTGTCTCCGCCCGGTTCCTGCTGCGGATCCGCGGACGGGTGGCCAGCGCGGATTCGCTCCGCGACTCCGCCTCAGTCTTCCAGGTCCCGCACGTCTCGCTGGCGACCGCGGCCATCTTCGCGGCCTGCTTTATCGGTGGCTTCCTCCTCTATTCGTCCATGTACGCGGCTGTCGGCGCTATCTCGTCCACCGACCAGGAGGCGCGCCAGGCGCAACAGCCGGTTACCTGGCTCCTAATGCTCTCGTTCTTTGGAATGCTGGGGATGTTGAACGACCCAGGTTCCAAGCTTGCGGTGGTCCTATCACTGATCCCATTCACCTCTCCCATCGCGGTCCCGGCACGGTGGGCGGCCGGCACGCTATCGGCGGGCGAGGTCTCATTGGCGCTGACATTGCTCGCTGTGGGGATCGGGGCGGTCACTTGGGTAGCGGCCCGCATCTACCGGGTCGGGATCCTGATGACGGGCAAGCGTCCCAGCTTCAAGGAAATCGTCCGATGGGTGCGAGCCGGATAGGAGGGTACCTCCCGCCGAGCACCTAGCCGCCGCGTTTCCCGTCCCACTACTTTCCACTCATGTCAGGCGATTACGATGTCGTCGTCATCGGCGGCGGCCACGCCGGCACCGAAGCCGCCGCTATGGCCGCCCGACTCGGCGCGCGCACCCTGCTGCTGACGTCCGCTCTCGATACCATCGGGCAGATGAGCTGTAACCCCGCCATTGGCGGCATCGCGAAGGGCACCGTCGTGCGCGAGATCGACGCCCTCGGCGGGATCATGGGCCGCGCCGCCGATCGCGCGACGATCCAGTTCCGCATGCTGAACCGCTCCAAGGGGCCCGCCGTCTGGGCCCCGCGCGCTCAATGCGACCGCACACTCTACAAGCGGGCCGTGCGCCATTTGCTCGAGGCGCTCCCCCTCCTCGAGCTCACGCAAGGGATGGTCACGCGACTGCTCGTTGAGGGAGATCAGCTCCAGGGCGTGGCGACCGCGGACGGCCGCCGGTTCACTGCGAAGGCCGTGATCCTGACGGCGGGCACGTTCCTGCGTGGACGCATCCACGTCGGAACGCAGACACAGATTCCGGCGGGCCGTGCCGGCGATCCACCGGCCGTCGATGTTGCACAACATATTGAAGCTCTTGGACTTACAGTGTCGCGCTTTAAGACCGGCACGCCGCCACGCGTGGATGGCCGGACCGTCGATTGGAGTAAGGTCGAGCGACAGGACGGCGAGGGCGATGTCTTCCGGTTCTCATCTTACGAGCGTAGCCCCCTGCCCCGACAACTTCCCTGCTGGATTACGTGGGCCGGCGCCGCCTTCAAGGAAATCATCGAGCGCCATCTCGGGGAGTCGGCGCTCTACGGCGGTGCGATCAGTGGCCGGGGTCCCCGCTACTGTCCCTCGGTCGAAGACAAGGTCGTGAAGTTCCCCGACGCCCCCCGACACCAGGTCTTCCTCGAGCCGGAAGGGTTGGATACGAACGAGCTGTACCTGAACGGACTCTCGACCTCCCTACCGGTCGCTGTGCAGCTCGAATTCTTGCGGGCGGTTCCCGGCCTCGAAGCAGCGAAGATGACCAGGCCCGGGTACGCGATCGAATACGACTACTTCCCCCCCACTCAGCTGACCCCGTGGCTCGAGACGAAGGTCATTGAGCGACTGTTTTTCGCCGGGCAGATCAATGGTACCACCGGCTACGAGGAAGCCGCCGGCCAGGGGGTGGTGGCAGGCATCAACGCCGTGCGTCGCGCCCGCGGGGCGGAGCCGATCGTGCTCGGGCGCGACGACGCCTACATCGGCGTGCTGGTCGACGATCTGGTGACCCGTGGGGTCGACGAGCCGTACCGCTTGTTCACTTCGCGGTCCGAGTTCCGTCTGCTCCTCCGACAGGACAACGCGCTGCGGCGGCTTTATCCCCTCGCGGCCAACCTGGGTTTGCTCGGCGACGTCGAGCGCCAAACGGCCGAACGGCGGCTGGGACAAGAAGAGCAGTTGCTCGGTTTGGCGCGCCGCACGCCGATCACGCCCGCCCAGGCGGCGGACCTCGGCATTAGACTGGCCGAGACCGACCGCGTCGCCACGGTGGTGAAACGGCCGGGGGCGAGACTCGGCCCCGTGCTGCGGGCGGCAGGGGTCGACGTGGAGGGTGCTGAGGATTCGATCGGCACCGCCGAGATCGAGCTCAAGTACGACGGCTACCTCGCTCGGGAGCGGGAGGCCGCCGCGCGGCTCGCCGAGCTGTCCTCGTTCGGCCTGCCGCCCGACTTGCCGTATGCCGAGCTGCGCTCGCTGTCGACCGAAGCGCGGCAGAAGCTGGACCGCGTGAAGCCCTCGACTCTCGCGCAGGCGGCGAGGATCCCTGGCGTCTCCCCGAGTGATTTACACAACCTCGTCATGGAAACGATGCGGCGGCGCCGGGTGGCCTGACTCCGCTTGGGAGAAGCATTGCAGTTTCACGTGAAACTACCAGCCATTCGTTTCACGTGAAACCACGCTTTCGCTCCGTGCGCGTAAGTGCTATATTGATGGCCTGATAGCCGCTATGCTAAATAACTACATGGTACATAACGCTTTACAATGTCGACGCGCGTCATAGCGATTGCCAACCAGAAGGGCGGTGTCGGCAAGACGACGACGGCGGTGAACCTCGCCGCCTCTCTCGCCACCGCCGAGCGCAAGACCCTCCTCGTCGACGCCGATCCGCAGGGGAATGCGACCAGCGGCGTGGGCATTGATCGCACAACCCTCGAGCACTCCCTGTACGACGCCCTGCTGGATGGCCAGGCCTTGTCGGTCGCGCGGGTCGCCCAGGTTCACTTCCCGTTTTTGGATGTCGTGCCGGCGACTCAGGACCTTGTGGGGGCGGAACTCGAGCTGGTCAACCGGTCCGGGCGTGAGACGGCGTTGCGGCGCGCCCTGCGAGACGTGCGTGACCAGTATCAGTACGTGATCATCGATTGCCCGCCGTCGCTCGGTCTGCTCACGCTCAACGTGCTCACGGCCGCCGACAGCGTGATCATCCCGATCCAGTGCGAGTACTACGCGCTCGAAGGGCTCTCCCAGCTGCTCAACACGGTCAAGCTCGTTCAGCGGAACTTCAATTCAGCCCTCGCGATCGATGGCGTGGTGCTGACGATGTTCGACGCGCGGCTGAATCTCAGCCGGCAGGTCGCGGAAGAGGCGAAGGAGTACTTCGGCGCCAGGATGTTCGCGGTGACGATTCCGCGGAACGTGCGCCTGGCCGAAGCCCCCAGTTTCGGTAAGCCCATCGTTCTCTACGACGTGCAGTCGGTCGGCGCGCGGAGCTACCTGGCGGTGGCGCAGGAGCTGATCCGTCGCGTGGAGCGCGCGGGGGCCCCTGCCCCGGCCGCCATCGAGCCGCTGCCGGAGGTGCCCGCATGACCGACACAGCGGCAGGACGTCGTCGCCTGGGCCGCGGGCTCGAAGCCCTTCTCGGTCCCTCGCGCGAGGATGCGGAGCGCGAGGGCAGCCTGGTCGAGCTTCCCGTCAGCGAGATCCATCCCAACCCGTACCAGCCGCGCCGCGACGTGGATCCGGTCGCGCTGGAAGAGCTCAAATCGTCGATTCAGCAGGCCGGCTTGCTACAGCCGGTGGTCGTGCGCCCGCTGCCCAACGGCGGCGGGTTCGAGCTGATCGCGGGGGAACGGCGGTTGCGCGCCTGCCAGGCGCTCGGCTGGGAGCGGATCCCCGCCGTCAAGCGGGAAGTCGACGATCGCACGGTATTGACCCTCGCGCTGATCGAGAACCTGCAGCGTGACGACCTCTCGCCGGTGGACGAGGCCCGCGGCTACGAGCGGCTGATCCAGGAGTTCAGCCTCACGCAGCAGGATGTCGCGGCGGCGGTGGGACGGGACCGCTCCACGGTCGCGAATGCCCTGCGGCTGCTCCGGCTCCCGGAGGCGGTGCTCGCCATGCTCCACGATGGGCACCTCAGCGTCGGCCACGCGCGGGCGCTGCTCGCGCTGGAGGATCTCCGGCTGGTCACGAACCTGGCACGCGAGGCGGTCGCGCAGGGCTGGTCGGTGCGAGAGGTGGAAGACCGGGTGCGCGGAGGTCGAGCTCCCGAGCGGCGACCGCGCCTGAAGCGGGGTATGGCTCCCGCGCCGGAGGTGCGGCGCGTGGAGGACGCGCTGCGTCGCCGCCTGGGCACGGATGTCCGGGTGTCGTTGCGGGCCAAAGGAAAGGGCCAACTGCACATTTCCTTCTACTCCAACGACGACCTGGCCCGTCTGCTCGAGCTCATGCTCGGCGCACCGTTTGACGGATGAAGCGGCGCGACGTCACCATCGTCGTCCACGTCGACGGACAGGTCGCGTCGAGGAAGTACCGGCTGCCGATCTGGGCGTTCGAAGCGGGGAAGTGGGGTGCGCTCGCGATCGGGTTGCTGGTGGTCCTGTTCTTCACGTTTGCCGGCCCGATCGCGCGCGACGCCGCCCGCGCGCACATCCTCGATCGCGAGGTCGCGCGGCTGCGAGAAGAGAACAGCCGCGTCCAACAGCTGGCGGCGGCGGTGAACCGCGCCGAGGCCAACTACCAGGCGCTGCGTCAACTGTTGGGCGTCAGGGCGCCGGCCCACCAGGCGCCGGACATGATGCGGGCGCTCCCCGTGACCGCGGGCGTGCCGGGCAGTGGGTCGCGCTACGAATCGATATCGCCGCTCCGCAGGGGACGCCGGTCCGCGCGGCGGGAGGCGGGACGGTCGAGGCGGCGGGTATGGATCGCGATTACGGCTTGTTCGTGCTCTTGCGGCATCCCGAAGGGTATGAGACCATGTACGGGCACGCCTCGCGCCTCCTCGTCGCGGAAGGGGACCTCGTCCAGGCAGGGCAGGTGATCGCGCTGACGGGAAGCTCGGGCCGCTCTACGGCGCCCCATCTGCATTTCGAAATCCGGCGTGAAGGGAAGTCACTCGATCCGCTCACGATGGTCAGGGAAGGGAACTAGGCATGGCGATCTTCACCGAGAAGCAGCATTCAGGCCGTGACACGGAGACCAGCCTTTCCATAATTGGAGCGGGGCTGCGCGTCGAGGGCGACTTGAGCTCCGACGGCGTCGTGAAGGTGGAGGGGACGGTGGTGGGCACGGTCCGCGCGTCACGGCAGGTCCTGGTTGCCAAGGGGGGTGTGGTCGAAGGGGACATCGTGACGCACGAGGCCATCATCGGCGGCGAGGTGCGCGGGGGGATCGGGGCGCAGGAGCGTGTCGAGCTGCAGGCGACGAGTGTGGTGCATGGGGATATCACGACCAAGCGCCTCTTTGTCCAAGAGGGCGGCGAGATCAACGGTGTGATCCGAATGGGAGAGGCGGTTGAGCGTCTGCCGGTGGAGTCCCGACACTGAATTCGGATATCCACATATTGTGTGACAAGTTATGTTGATAGTGTAACATATTGGCATCTATATCTTTATAGATTCGGCATGTGGGAATCTCCCCTAGTATTGTGAATAACTGTCAGTAAGATAGCGCCATACTGTCTCCTTACTGTATGTGATTCTGCCCTGGAGCAGCGCCCGGGAGGTTCGGTGGAACTGGCTGAACTCACTCGGTATCTGGACGACTACCTGCGCGTGGGGCAGGTGTGGGATATCGCCGAAGCGCTCAACGGCCTGCAGGTGGCGAACTCGGGCAAGGTGACGCGGGTGGGCGCCGCCGTGGACCTCAACGAGGCCACGGTGCGAATGGCGGCCGACCAAAGCATCGATCTGCTCCTGGTGCACCACGGATTGTTCTGGGGTGGATTGCGGCCGCTCACCGGTCCTCACTATCGGCGCGTCGCCCCTCTGCTCCAGCACGACATCGCGCTCTACAGTGCGCACATCCCCCTCGATGTTCACGCGGAGGTTGGAAACAACGTGGTGCTCGCCCGCGCGCTCGGCGTGA
>WNGL01015252.1_pt1 | contig 13352 bp, 12 predicted proteins | sample 5400591 | NCBI WGS metagenome assembly WNGL01 (sample SAMN13153377, study PRJNA577476) | soil metagenome | isolation source: 80 cm soil or saprolite under Garry oak tree replicate 1 | place: USA:California | collected 2016-06-15
CATCGACTCGATCCGGGCTGCGCTCCGCCAGCCGCGGATCAGCTACTTTGGCTACTCCTACGGCACCTACATCGGCCAGGTGTACGCGACCATGTTCCCCAGCCGGGTCCGCCGGATGGTCCTGGACAGCACGGTTGATCCCACCGGGGTGTGGTACGCGGACAACATCGCCCAGGACTACGCGTTCCAGGGCCGGATGGATGCGTTCTTCTCCTGGACTGCCTCGCATGATGCCGTCTACGGGCTCGGCACGACCAGGGCGCAGGCGAGCAAGGCCTGGTACCGGGCACGGGCGCAGCTTGCCGCGCATCCGGTCCGGGTCACCAGCGGCGTGCGGATCGGCGCGGACGAGTATGACGACACGTTCCTCATCGGCGGCTACTCGAACGGCGCCTGGCCAGCCCTCGCCAGCGCGCTGTCCGGCTACCTGCACCAGGGCAGCACCGGCGGGCTTGTCGCGGCCTACCAGCAGCAGGGCGTGCAGCACGAGAACGAGTTCGCCATCTACAACGCGGTGGAGTGCAGCGACGTCAACTGGCCGCGCAACTGGGCGAAATGGGACGCCGACACCAGGAGGGTGTACTCGACTGCGCCGTTCGAGGCCTGGGACAACGCGTGGTTCAACGCTGCTTGCGCATTCTGGCCGGTGCGGGGTCCGGCGCACCCGCTGCGGATTAACGGCAAGGGGCTGCCGGGCATCCTGATGCTGCAGGGCACCCTGGATGCCGCCACCCCGTACGCCGGCGCGCAGCGGGCGCACAAGGCGCTGCCGTCGGCCCGGATGGTCGTGGTCGAAGGTGGCGGCAACCACGGCCAGTCCCTGGCCAGCCCGCCCAATGCCTGCGTGAACGGCTACCTGAACCGCTACCTCGGCACCGGGGCGCTGCCGCAGCGGCCGGGGCTGGTCAACGCCACCTGCGCGGCCCTGCCGCCGCCCGCGCCGCACTGACCGCCCGGGAGCGGGCCTGCCCGCGGTTACGCCACGCCGGGTCCCGTGCAGTTGCGGCCGTGCCGTTACGCTGGGAGGGTGCTGCGCACAAGGACGTGGAAATCCTCGTCGCTGCGCCTGCTGAACGACAGCGATCGCGACGAGGCGCTGCTCATCTGCGACCGCGAGCCGGTGACGAACGTCTTCGTCAGCGCGCGACTGCGGGCTGCTGGCCTTGATCCCGGCAGGCTGGGTGCCCAGCTCTGGGGCTACTCCGACGGCGGACGGCTGACGTCGCTGTGCTACTCGGGCGCCAACCTCGTGCCGGTCGGCGCGACGTCGAGTGCCGTCACCGCATTCGCCGGGCGCGCCCGCCTGCAGGGCCGCCGCTGCTCGTCGATCGTCGGGCCCGCGGCTGCGGTCCAGGAGCTATGGGGGCTGCTCTCGCCGCACTGGGGCCGCCCCCGCGAGGTCAGGGCAGTGCAGCCGGTGCTTGCCATTTCCGGTGCTCCGCTGCTGCCACCGGATCCGCTGGTGCGGGCCGTCCGCCCGGGGGAACTCGACATCCTCCTCCCGGCCTGCGTGGACATGTTCACCGAGGAAGTGGGGGTATCGCCGATCGGCGCGGACGGCGGGGCTGCGTACCGGGCGCGGGTAATGGAGCTGATCAGGGCCGGCCGGTCATTCGCGCGGATCGAGGACGGCCGGGTCATCTTCAAGGCCGAGGTGGGCTCGGTGACCCCGCAGGCCTGCCAGGTACAGGGCGTCTGGGTGCCCCCGGACCTGCGCGGACGCGGTATTGCCGCGCGCGGGATGGCCGCGGTGGTGACGATCGCGCTTGACTGCATCGCGCCGGTCGTGACGCTCTACGTGAACGATTTCAACGCCCCGGCGCGCGCCGCGTACCGCCGGGTCGGCTTCACCGAGGTCGGCGCGTTCATGTCGGTGCTTTTCTAACCCGCCCGCCGCCGGCCGCTCCCTTATCCCCAGCCGCCGTCAGCCAGCCGTTACGACGGTCTCGTGGCCGGGCGCCGCTCCGGTCAAACCCCAGGAGCCTGCCGCGACCTGCCTGACCGGGCCACCCCCCCGGGGACCCGACCGGCCTGGGCCGGCCTGCTCGCCAGCCGCTGGCCGGCCCCGCCCCGTCCCTGGCGAGCGGCCACGGGCTCCGGCATCACAGAGCAGCACGCGTCGCGCCCGGCTGCATGCGGTTCGCGGCCCTGGCTCCTCATGCGAGCCCGCCCCCGTAAACTAGCTAGTGCATGTCGCAGTAAGTTCGCACAGAGCGGGATACTGAGCCGTGACCGACCCCCCCTCCTCGGCCGGCCGTCGGGCGGCAGCCAGCTACCTGCGGGAGCTGCTGTACCGGCCCGGCCGGTACCGCCACCGGTGGGAGCAGCATGCCGTCCGGATCAGGGCCGGGGAGATCAACCACCTTGCCGTCGCCGAGACGATCGCCAGGCATCTGTGGAGCTACCCCCGTGCCGAGGGAGACGGCGATGTCCTCGCGCATCAGCTGAAGGACACCGTAGCCCGGTCACTGACCGGACGGCTGCTCAGCCGCGGGGCGCTATCGATGTTCATCGAGACGTTCGGTTTCACCGAGCAGGAAGAGAAGCGACTCTGGCGGCTCTGGGAGGGCAATGCCGCGATCAGCGTCCTCGCCGGGGAAGGCGCTATGCCGTCCGACAGCATGGCCGAGGTGGCTGCCGTCCTCGGGCCGCGCAAGCACCAGACGCTATCCCTGCACGACCATGTCTACGTCGGCTTTGACGGCCGTCTCTCGGCCACCCGCACGCTGCAGGTGGTGGAGGCGCTGGTCGACGGACTGGAGAGCATCCCGTATCTGTATGACACGAACGCGATCACCCTGGAGACCGGCCAGGGCTGCGTTGACCCGTCCGGTTCCCTCTACCAGATCAGGGCTGGCGTGTATGCCACCGACATCCCGCTGTGCAAGGTGCTTGCCTGCGGCGAGACGCACACGCTGGAGTACCTGACGTCGTACGGCTATCCGGGCAATTTCGACGACCCGGCGGAACGCGAGTTCCGCCGCGCCGCGCTCGGCCGCCTGGAGAACCTCGACCTGCGCGTCGAGTTCCATCCGGGCAGGCTGCCCGCCGGCGTCTGGTGGGCGGTCTGGGACGGCGTGGACGGGGAAATCACCGAGCAAGAGCGGGTCTCGCTGGACCGCCAGCACTCGGTGCACCGCTACCTGAGGGCCCTGGAGAAGGCCGTGGTCGGCTACCGATGGACCTGGCCGGAAGCCGGATCCTGACAGACGCCGGCCAGACAAGATCCATGGAATACGGATTCTTCAGGCCCGCTGCCGGCGTCCTGCCCGGCCACCTCCGGGGCCACTGCGCTGCGCCGCGCCGCCTGGCCGCGGCGGCGGATGTCGACCTCGCCGACGTCAAGCGCGCGCAGCCGGGCCGGGGCTGCCTGGAGTTCATGGCGCCGAGTCGATCACGCGCAGCGTGCGGGCGAACGGCGTACAGCGCTCCCGGGCCCTGGCGGAATACTCAGATGACCGGCGGCGTCGGCATTGCTAGGCTCTTGGCCCCTGTGCCAACCCCGATGCCATCGAGGTGATGAACCATGCCGTCGGCCAGCGGCACCCATCGCGGAGCCCCGGCCAGATCCCGTCCCGCAGCCGGCCAGGACCCGGCTGACAGCGCCGATCCCGTTCTCGATGCGGAACGCGCCCACCTGCGGGCCGCGCGCAAATTCCTGCGGCTGATGCGGGAGAACGTGCTCTCGCTCCGCGCGCTCGGCGGCGACCCGGTCTCCGAGGAGTACCTGAAGGCCGACCTCTACCGGCGAGCAGAGGCATTGCACGACCTCCCGGACACGCCGCTGTTCTTTGGCAGGCTCGACTACGCCGTCCAGGCCGCCTGGCCCGCGGCCGAAGCCGCCCGCGGCGATGCCGGGCAAGGCCGCGGTCGCGACTCCGGCCAGCCAGGCCGTGGCGGCGACTCCGGCCAGCCAGGCCGTGGCGAGGCGGGCGGCAGTCAGCCCGGCCGCGCGGAAGCCGGCCGCGCTGTAACCGGCCGCGCGGAGATCGGCAGCGCCCTGCCCGGCGAGCGATTCCACATCGGCCGGCGACATGTGCACGACCAGGACGGCCACCCAGTCGTCATCGACTGGCGGGCGCCCGTGTCCCGGCCGTTCTACCGGGCCAGCCCGGCTGAGCCGATGGGCCTGGCGCACCGCCGCAGGTTCGGGTTCTCCGGCGGAGAGCTGACCGCTTACGAGGATGAGGACTTCACCCAGGCAGGCAGGTCGGCCCCGGGTGCCGCGGATGCCACTGGCGCACTGGTCAGCCGGATCCTGATCGACGAGATCGAGCGGCCCAGGTCCGGCCCGATGCGCGACATCGTGTCGACCATCCAGCCCGATCAGGACGACATCGTCCGGGCCGATGCGGACCGGACGGTATGCGTGCAAGGCGCGCCCGGCACCGGCAAGACTGCCGTCGGCCTGCACCGGGTTGCATACCTGCTGTATGCGCACCGGGAACGGATGAACCGCGGCGGCGTCCTGGTCGTCGGCCCGAACCGGGCCTTCTTGTCCTATATCGGCAACGTGCTGCCCGCGCTAGGCGAGTTCAACGTCACCCAGGTCTCGGTCACCGACCTGCTTGCCACCGTGCCGGTCCGGACCGCCGATCCGGAGCCAGCCGCGCGGATCAAGGGTGACGCCCGGATGGCCGAGGTGCTCCGCCGGGCGCTGTGGCAGCAGCTTGGCCAGCCAGCCGAGGCGCTGATGCTCGCCCGCGGCTCCCGGCGCTGGCGGGTGCCAGCCCACGAGCTCGCCGGTCTGGCCGACGAGCTGCGGCTGCGCGGTGTCCGCTACGGGACCGGCCGCGAGATGCTCTCGCATCGCATCGCGCATGTGATCCTCACCAGGATGGAGGCAGCCGGGGAGACCTGCGATGACCGCACGCACGAGGCGGTGCGCCGGACGAAGCAGGTAACGGCCGTGGTGGACGGGATCTGGCCGAAGACCGACCCGCTGCGCCTGGTGCTGCGGCTGCTGTCCGACCCCGGCCTGCTCACCCGCGCGGCCGGCGGCGTGCTCGATCCCGCCGAGCAGGCCGCGATTTCGTGGTCGAGCCCGCCGCGAGGACCTGGCTCCGCCCGCTGGTCGCCCGCTGATGCAGTACTCATTGACGAGGCGCACGACCTGATCAAACGCACGCCCAGCCTGGCGCACGTGGTGGTGGATGAGGCACAGGACCTGTCTCCGATGGAGTGCCGTGCGATCGGCAGGCGCTGTGCCACCGGCTCGGCCACCGTGCTCGGCGACATCGCCCAGGGCACCACGCCGTGGGCCACCCCCAGCTGGCAGCAGCTGCTGGCCAACCTGGGCAAGGAGGACGCCGGGCTGCGCGTCCTCGACACCGGATACCGGGTGCCGCGGCAGATCCTCGATTTCGCCAGCAGGCTGCTCGGGCACATTGCCCCCGGACTGGCCCCGGCCCGCTCAGTCCGGCAGGACGCGGGTTCCCTGGTGATCATCCCAGCGCCGGACAGCTCGCTGTCCGGCGTCCTGTCGGCGGCCTGCGCCGACGCCCTGGACCGGCCAGGCTCGGCCGCGGTGATCGCTGCCGACGATCAGGTGGCCGAGCTTTCCGCAATGCTCGGCCGGTCCGGCCTGCCGCATTCGGTGCTCGACGCCGATGCCGCTACCGGGCAGCTCACCCTGGTGCCGGTTACGCTCGCCAAGGGCCTTGAGTTCGACCAGGTCATCGTCGTCGAGCCAGCCCGGATCGCCGCCGCGGAGTCCCGCGGCCTGCACCGGCTCTACGTCGCGCTGACCCGGGCGGTGTCCCGGCTGACGGTGCTGCACGCCGAGCCGCTGCCTGCGCCCCTGCGCTGAGTCTACGGCCCTGGGCAGCGTCTACGGCCCCGGGCAGCCACGTCGGTGGAAGCACAGGAAATCCTCTCCGGCCAACGATGCCCTCGCAGAGCTGGCAGAAGCGCCAAAGGTACGCCGAGAGGTATCGAGGCGCCAAAGGTACGCGGAGAGGTATCGAGAGGGATCAGGAAGGCCTGGCGGCCGTCGGGGCGGCCGGGCGGGCGGGATACAGCGGATCTTGCGTTCGCAGCGCGCTCCAGCCGAGGCGTCCGGTGACTCCTTCGATCAGGTCTCCGACCGTGACGCCGCGGTCGGTGATGGCGAAGCTGTTCAGCGTCATCTCATGCCGGCTATTCCGCATTTTGACGACGTTGAGCGCGCGGCCCAGTTCGGATACTTGCTCGATATACCGCATGTCAATGACGTTGTCGAACAAGAACATGAGCCCTTCCAGCGACTCGGCCGTTAGTCCATGGCCGGTCGTTTCGCTGGTGACAAGCAATGAGCTGCCGGCCGCGCGGATGAGCCCGACGAGGCTGCGCATGTAGGCGGGGAAGCGTTCCCATTCGCGGGCGGCGAGGACCAGTTCGGCCAGGCTGTCGATGACGATCCGGCTGACCTGGTGTTCGGCGAGGTTCGCGCGTACGGCGCCGGCCAGGACGTCCAGGTCGAGGTCGCCCATCGGGACGTGCCAGATCACCAGCTTTCCGGACGCGCGGTCTGCGTCGAGGTCCCAGCCGAAGAAGCTGGCCATACCGGCCAGCTGATCTGCGGTGTCCTGGAACGTGACGTAGAGGCAGCGTTGCCCCTGCTCCAGAGCCTGCGCGGTCCAGCGCAGCCCGAATATGGTCTTGCCGACGCCCGACGGTCCAGTCGTCTTGCCGGTGCCGGGTGCGCCGGCCACGACCACCACACCTCCGGGTTCCAGGCCGCCATTAAGCACCATGTCCAGCCCGGGCACGCCGGTAGCCATCCGATTCAACGCAGTCCACGTCCTTCCAGCAAGTCACCGGCGGCTGCGACGAGTTGCTGCCACGAATACGGCTTCTGTACGACCGCATCCGCGGCACCGGCGAGATGGGAAGCGCCGCTCGCCGCCAGGATCGGGATGCCCGCCGTGGCAGGCTCACAACGCAGCCGCCGGATGAGCTCGGCGCCATCCATGACCGGCATCATCATGTCGGTCACCACCAGATCCGGCGGCGATTCGCGCACCGCCTTCAGCGCGGCGGCACCATCGCCGGTATCGGTCACTTCATGCCCGGCCCGCTCGAAGATTCTCCGGAGCATGAACCGCTGATCCGGTTCGTCATCAACCACCAGAATCCTGGGCACCCGTCCCGGCCCCTCTTGCAGCCCACTACTCAATGTTCTGAATATCTTACCCAGAGTCACTAGCTATCAGGCGGCTACAGTTCCTTCAGCACCGACGTGACGAGTGCGGCCGAGTCGTCGAACGACAGCGCCGTCGCCCGCAGGTGGTTGAAGAACACGTTGTAGCGGTCGACCTCGTCAACGTCCTCCAGGTAGAAGGCGCTCGTCAGGTCCTCCAGGTACACCACGTCGGTGTCAATCCGCTCGGGGAAGACGAGGATGACGAACGGCCTGCCCATGGCCGGATGGGCGCCTGCGCCGAACGGGATCACCTGCATCGCGACGTTCTTCAGCCCGGACAGTTCCAGCACGTGCTCAAGCTGCGCGCGCATCTGTTCCGTGCCGCCAACCCGGCGGCGCAGCGCGGCCTCGTCCACGACGGTCCACAGCATGGGCGGCTCGGCCCTGGTCAGGGCAGGCTGGCGGGCCATCCGGAGCGCGACCTTGCGCTCGACATCCTCCTGGTTGCCGTTCATCGTCCCGGCCTTGATGATCGTCCGAGCGTAGTCCTCGGTCTGCAGCAGGCCGGGAATGAGGTTGACCTCGTAGACTCGGATCTCCGACGCCGCGCTCTCCAGCCCTACGTACGTGGCAAACTGCGGCTGGATGGTGTCGCTGTAGGCATGCCACCAGCCCTTCTGCCGTGAGTCACGGGCAAGTTGCACCAGGCTGTCCCGTTGCTGCGCCTGCACGCCGTAAAGCTCGAGCATGTCCCGGACATCGCGCGGCGAGACCGACACCCGCCCGGTTTCCACCCGGCTGATCTTGGATGCCGAGCATTCGAGATGCTCGGCCACCTCCTCGCAGGTGAGCCGCGCGGCCTCGCGGAGCCTCCTGAGCTCGAGCGCAAGCCGGCGTCGCCTGACGGTCGGACTCTGCTCATTTGCCATGTGTCACCCCCCCGGCGGGCGATCGGATGCGTGACGTGCCGAGCGTGCGGGCTTCAGGTCGTGCGGGGTTCAGGTGGTGCGGGATTCAGATACTGCCATCATGCGGTGACGTCACGAGTCAGTAATGTGCCCCGCGTGGTCAGGCGTAAGCCTGGGCCCAGTGTGGCAAGGTCGGCGTGATGGCGTCCAGTGCCCGCCTGGGCACAAGATGCGAATTTCTGAATGCATGTTGCATCTCGCATGTCCTCGATGCATTCTAGGGGCAGTGCATAAGTTCACTCTACGCTGCTAATCAGCTACCAAAGGTGACTTGATGACCATGGAAACCCAGCAGGCTCCCGGGTCGGCCGAACTCTGGCACGCGTACCTGGACAGGCTTGAAGGGCTCGCTGAGGCGCTGGCCCGGCATGGACTGCGGGCGCGGCTGACCACCCCGCCAGGCCGCGTGCCGAGCCTGCACGTGGTCAACCCGGCGGCGGCTGCTCTGGCCGAGGACATTTACGCTGGGCCTTGCCAGGATGGCGTCTGGTGGTTCTGGTGGTCATGGGCCGAGCGGATCGCGGTCAGCGATGACCTGCCAGCAGCGGCCAGCCTGATCGGCCGCGTCCTGGGCCGAGCGGATCGCGGTCAGCGATGACCTGCCAGCAGCGGCCAGCCTGATCGGCCGCGTCCTTGCTGCTGGCGGCTAGCCTCGCTGCCTGCGGCTAGCCTTGCCGCCGGCGGCTAGCCTCGCGGCGAGAGCGCGCTGTCTGAGAAACCAGGAAAGGCCACCGTGCGCCCGCGCCAGGCGGCGGCTCTCATCGCGGCGGCGATGACCTGCCGCGCGCCGAACTTCCTGACGCCCGGGCTGGTCCCGGCCACCAGGCCGAGGTAAGCGGTGGCCACCCGGTCCTCCAGGGTCACCGCGAGCGAGATCGCGCTGGCCGCGCCGCGCACGGGGCGGGGCAGGCGGTAAGCCACCGCGGCCGCGACCGGCGTCGCGCCTGCTGCCCGCAGCATCGCCTGCAGCGAATCCCTGGCGACCTGATGCGCGACCCAGTCGCTTGTCGCGGCGGTCAGGTCGGTCCCGGTCAGGTGCGCGCCGGCTACGCCGTAGCCATAGATGGCGGCATGCTCGGCGGCCAGCGCCGCCTGCATCGCGCTAACTTCCGCGGCAGTGGCCCGCCGCGCGGTGGTTGCCGTCATGTCCGTCCGCTGCCCCGGACAGCCGCGAGCGCGGCGACGTGCGTTGCCTCGGAGGCTGCGACGCTGGCCATGAGCTGTGCGAGCGACGGGGATACCGCAGTGAGCCTACGCAGCAGTTCCGCTGCCGCAACCCGCTCGGCTCCCTGCAGGAACGAGATCGCCGCCGCCGTCCTGGCCGGAGCGCCGCTCGCGCCGGGCGACGCTCCCGAACTTGCCGGGGCCGGGGATGCAGCGCTGGCAGCCGCGCTGCCCGGCGGCACGATCAGGCGTGACCGGAACTCGGCGAGATGCAGCCGGTGCTCGGCGCGCAGCGGACGCAGCCCCGCCGCCAGGCCGGGCGACCGGGCGATGACGGCGTCGTAGCGGGCGATCATCAGTTCCTCCGCGGCGATGGCGGCGCGCAGCAGTGCTACATCGGGGGCCGGCCTTGGCGGCGTAGCGAGCGCGCCAATGCCCTTGCAGCCGGCTACGGCTAGTAACGGCAGGCTCGCCGCGGCCGCGGCGAGCACGGCACGCCGCGACCGGTCCGCGGTCGGGCCGGCAGCGGCGGGACCGCCGGCGACGGTGTTTGCCGTCGCGGAAGCGCTCGCCGCGGTGCCTGGCGTCGCGGAACCGCCGGCGACGGTTCCCGTCATTGCGGGCCTGCCGTCACCGAACCGCCCGCCGCAGTGCCTGCCGCCGCGGTGCCTGCCGCCGCGGTGCCTGCCGTCACGGATCCCTCCCGCCAACGCGCCGCCGGACTCTCCCAGCGGCATCCAAGCATGTCACTGCCCCCCGCTGTGCTGGCTCGCCAAGCCGCCCCCGATCAGCCGCGGCGGGACGCGCCGGGCGCGGACGGGCACGATCGGGTACCTGATCCCCGTTAGGCTAGATGACCGGACAACAGCACAGGTCGCCGGCGAGGAGGTCGTCATGCACGGTAGCTCCCGTCACAGTTCGCCGCAGCTGGCAGCCAGCAGCGGCAGCGCGCCATCAGCCGCTGGCCCGACGGACGCGCAGCAGCTCAGCAGGCTGCTTGAGCCGGTGGTCAGGGCCGCGGGCATGGACCTGGAGAATGTCCGGATCACCGCAACCGGCCGCCGCCGCCTGCTCCGGGTGGTGGTGGATGCTGACGGCGGCGTGAACCTGGACGACATCACGCTGATCAGCCGCGAGCTGTCCGCTGAGCTCGACGCCACCGGCGCGATGGGCGAGACCCCTTACACCCTGGAGGTCTCCTCGCCGGGCGTCGACCGGCCCCTTACCGAGCCGCGGCACTGGCGCCGTGCCGCGGGCAGGCTGGTCCGCGTCCCGCTGAGCGCACGATCACAATCTGTAACGGATGGTCGGGGGCGACCCGGCACCGTCGAGGGCAGGGTGCTCGCCGCCAGTGACCATTCGGTCCTCCTGGAGGTGGCGGGTGAGCAGCGGGAATTCGGCTACGCCCAGCTCGGCCCGGGAAAGATACTCCTTGAGTTCGGCCACGCCGCGACCGGTGCAGACGGGGGGGAAGCAGATGGACATTGACCTGAGCGTGCTGCGCAGCCTGGAGGCCGAGAAGGACATCTCGATGGACCTGGCCATCAAGGCGATAGAGGACGCGCTGCTGGTCGCCTATCACCGGACCGAGGGTGCGCCGCCGACGGCCAGGGTAGAGGTGAACAGGAGCAGCGGGCACGTAACCGTCTGGGCCGCTGAGACTGCCGAAGACGGCGCGGTGATCAGGGAATATGACGACACGCCTGCGGGCTTCGGCCGGATCGCCGCGACTACCGCCCGGCAGGTGATCCTGCAGCGCCTGCGTGACGCCGAGGACGAGCTGACCTTCGGGGAGTACGCAGGCCGGGAGGGTGATGTGGTGGCAGGCGTCATCCAGCAGGGCCGGGACCCGCGTGCGGTGCTAGTGGATCTCGGCAAGCTGGAGGCGATCCTGCCGCCGACCGAGCAGGTGCCCGGCGAGCGCTATGTGCACGGCGAACGGCTGCGCTGTTACGTCCTGCATGTCAGGAAGGGCTACCGCGGCCCGTCCGTGACGTTGTCTCGTACCCATCCGAACCTGGTCAAGAAGCTGTTCGCGCTGGAGGTCCCGGAGATCGCCAGCGGAGCCGTGGAGATCGCCGCGATTGCCCGCGAGGCCGGGCACCGAAGCAAGATCGCTGTCATCTCGCACCAGCCTGGCGTGAACGCCAAGGGCGCCTGCATCGGCCCGATGGGCAGCCGGGTCCGTAACGTGATGACGGAGCTGCATGGCGAGAAGATCGACATCGTGGATTTCTCCGCCGATCCGGCGGACTTCGTCGCGCACGCGCTCTCGCCCGCCCGGGTCTCCCGGGTTGACATCATCGACCTGCAGGCCAGGGTCGCGCAGGTGATCGTGCCCGACTACCAGCTGTCGCTGGCGATCGGCAAGGAGGGCCAGAACGCGCGGCTCGCTGCGCGGCTGACGGGCTGGCGGATCGACATCAGGCCGGACCGGGGCGCGGCAGGACCGCAGGGGGATGCCCCGGCCCGGCGGCGCGGCGCGAGCGGGCTCGAGGCGGCCGCAGGCACGGCCGGGCCAGGCTCGCTGCGCGGCGCGGGCGGGCCGGACGCGGTGCCCGGTGCCGCCGACGCGCAGGCGCGGTAGGCTTAGTAGCAGAATGGCCAGGCGGTCCCCGCGGCCTCTCCGGTCCGCGCCAGCGATCCGGACATGTGTAGGGTGCGGAGTCCGCGCGGCCAAGTCTGATCTGCTTCGCCTGGTAGCGGCCGGGAATGAGGTTGTTCCCGACCCGCGGGCGCGACAGGCTGGCCGGGGTGCTTACCTGCACCTCAGTCAGGAATGCCTAGAGCGAGCACGGCGGCGCCGGGCGTTCCCGCGAGCGCTGCGCTTGCCGGGACCGCTCGGGACCGGCATGATCGCCGGGTATCTTGTCGCGTCGCGTGCCGGTGACCCGTTACCGGGGCAGGGCGGTCAGATGGAAGGCATGGACGGCAGCAGTGCCGGAGAAAGCAGGCTGAGATGGCAATGAGCGCCCGATGAGCATGCGGCGATGAACAGCACAGGCTGACGCCGGACGGAGCACACGCGCTGCCCCGGACCGGCTGACTGGTCCGGTTACCCCGGACCGAGTAGAGGGAGCGCAGTGGCGAAGGTCCGGGTTTACGAACTCGCGAAGGAGTTCGGCGTAGAGAGCAAGGCCGTGATGGCCAGGCTCCAGGAAATGGGCGAGTTCGTTCGCTCGGCGTCCTCGACGATCGAGGCGCCCGTCCATCGGCGCCCGCCGCGGCGAGCATCCCGGGTGATGGCGCGAATGGCCGTGCCGCGGCGGCCGGGCCGGCCGCCGCAGTGACGGCACGAGAGCCGGCCCCAGGACCGCAGGCGGGGACCGGGCCAGCTGCGGCGCCAGCCGCGGCGCCAGCCGCACCGCCTGCCGCGGATCCCGGTCGGCGGCTGCCCGAGCCCACCCCACCGCAGGTGGCAGCCCCGCAGGCCGCACCGCCTGCCGCGCAGCCTGACACCGCCCCCCCGGCAGCTGGCGGCCAGCCCGCGGCGGGCTCGCCCGGTGCGCGTCCGGCCGGTGCGCGTCCGGCCAGCCCGCGGCCCGGCCCTGGCGGTACGCCATCCGGTGCGCCGCGGCCGGGCAGCCCGGCGGCGGGCGGTCAGCGGCCGGGATCCCGTGGCGGCCCCCGACCTGGGCCGCGACCCGGCAACAACCCGTTCAGCTCGACGGCCAGCGGCATGGGCTCCGCACCGCGCGTCCGGCCCGGGCAGCCCGGCGCGCCGGGCCCGTCAGGCTTCGCGGGCACCCCGTCAGGTGCTCCGCCCGCCGCTGGCCCGCCCGCTGCGCGGCCAGCCGCGCCGGGCGGCCCTGGCGGCAGGTTCGCCGGACGGCCAGCCCCAGGGGACGCGGCCCGCCCTGGCGGCCCGCGACCCGGTGGCCCGCGACCGAGCCCCAGCAGCATGCCGCCCAGGCCAGCGCCCGGCCGTGGTCCCAGTGGCCCGGGTGCAGGCGGTTCCGGCGGCCGCGGCGGTCCAGGCGGCGGTACCGGTGCCAGGCCCGGCGGCCGCGGCGGTCCCGGCGGCGCAGGCGCGCGCGGCGGTCCCGGCGGCGGCCAGCGCCCCGGCATGGGGCCGGCCCGCCCCGGTGGCGGGGGTC